>Ga0070726_10001268_pt1 | contig 26151 bp, 23 predicted proteins | sample tdAd471_FD_67275 | JGI IMG/M metagenome (GOLD analysis project Ga0070726, IMG submission 67275) | Marine sediment microbial communities from the Atlantic coast under amendment with organic carbon and nitrate - tdAd47.1 | ecosystem: Environmental > Aquatic > Marine > Coastal > Sediment | place...
TTGACCAGAAGTCCGGCCGCCAGCGCCATCACGGCAATCATGAAAAAGACCGGCAGGGATGGCAGGGCGAAAATTGCGGCCAGCGCAGCGGTCAGCACCATGCCCGTGGCCAGTGAGAGCGCCAGATAGGCGGGCGGAGTCCAGCGATCTGACCAGGCCGGGACAGCCTTGAGCGAGGCATAGATCATCGCGGTACAGAAGACCGTCGCGAAACTCATGGCCGCGCCGAGCAGGCCGAGCCACCCGGCGACACCCTGGTGTTCGCCGAGGAAAACCCAGGACGCGCCGAAAAGACCTGTGGGAATGAAGGTGAGCACCGCCAGCAAGCCTTCCCGTGACAACCAGGAGGACCGCCACTGGCTCATCGCGCGCCAGGCCCGTTCCGGATGCCCCAGATGGAAAGTCGAGGAGAGCAGCCCGCCGACCACAAGAGCAAAGGCGAGCGCGAAGGCCACGAAGCCGAAAACCGGGTCCGGAGGCAGCATCCCCGCAAAGGCAAAGATCGCCAGCCAGATCAGCATGCCGTAGCCGGCGCCGGAGGCTGTGGTGAAGAAGATGACGGATTTGGCCGGATGCACGGTCTTGAACCCTCCTCTTTGTCCCTCAGGACAAGATCTTGTCGACCCAGCGCGCCAGCAGACCGGCGCCGTCAGTACTCTCGTCCTCATGCTTGAGCATGCGCGGCGCGACGGTGGCGTTTGACGCCTTGGGACGCGGCGGCAGATAGCGATTGACCGGAGACGTCCCCTGTTCCGGCATCAAGGCCGCGCCGTCGCGCGCCGCGACCAGACGCGAGACGTCGGAGTTGGGGTCACCGAGATCGCCGAAATGGCGTGCGCCGGCCGGACAGGTCGAGACACAGGCCGGCACGCGGTTTTCTTCAGGCAGTTCGGCGTTGTAGATGCGGTCCACGCAAAGCGTGCACTTCTTCATCACACCGGCATCCTCGTCATACTCCCGCGCCCCGTAGGGGCACGCCCATGAGCAGAGTTTGCAGCCGATGCAGGCATCGCCATTGACCAGGACGATGCCGTCTTCCTCGCGCTTGTAGGACGCGCCGGTCGGACAGACCGTGACGCAGGGCGCGTCGTCGCAATGCAGACAGGATTTCGGGAAATGGACCGTGCGGCTCGTGCCGGCGGCTTCATCAACCGCCTCGAACGTGTGGATCCGGTTGAACCAGACCCCCTGGGGTTTGCTGCCATAGGGATCCGTGTCCGTCATCGGCGCGCTGTGGCCGCCGGAATTCCATTCCTTGCAGTTCACGGCACAGGCGTGGCAACCGACACAGATGTCGAGATCGATGACGAGACCCAGCTTCTTTGCCGGGGCGGTCTTGGGAAGCTGCGTCATGACTGGCCCTCCCCCGATTTATCTGCACGTCCGTATCGCCCGTGCTTCACACCCGGAACAGTCTTGGACACCTCGGCCCGGTGGGCGATCCAGTCTTCAGACGGTGCGGGCGTGCCCTTGGGCTCACCCTTGAGATCAGCGCCATAGCGAAGCACATCCTGGTGCGCAGGCGCGTCCGGCATCGGATTTTGCGCGTCATAGAGTGGCTCGGTTGCTCCGAACTCCTCTGGCGCACACTTCTCGACGCGGACCCGCAGATCAAACCAGGCCGCCTGGCCGGTCACCGGATCCGAGTTGGAATACCGGCCGCCGGCTTCGCCCTTGGGCAGGAGTTCGTCGATCAGATGGTTCAGCAGGAAGCCGCGATTGGATTCCGGCGCGTCCTTGTCGAGCGCCCAGGCGCCCCGACGCTTGCCAATCGCATTCCAGGTCCAGACGGTGTTCGGATTGACGCCATCGACCAGTTTGACCTGGCCCTTCACGCGACCGATCCGGCTGGAAACCCAGACCCAGTCACCATCCTCAATACCCTGGGCCTGTGCGGTTCCCCGATGCATGTGGAGACGGTTGGCCGCCGTGATCTGGCGCAGCCAGGCATTCTGGGACCCCCAGGAATGGTACATGTGCATCGGGCGCTGGGTCAGGGCGTGCAGCGGGTAGTCGGTGTCCGACGCCGTGTCGTCCTCGAAGGGCTGGTACCAGATCGGCAGCGGATCGAAATAGGTCTTCACCCGCTCGCGATGCCGGTCGGGCGGTTGTTTCGGTCCATGGCCCATCGCCGCGAGACGGAATTTCTGGATCACCTCGGAATAGAGGTGAAACACGATCGGGCTCGCGCTCGGCATCCAGCCCATCGAGTGGGCGTAGTCGAGATAGGCCTGGTTGGCGTGCTTGTAGTATTGCTGCTCCGGCGGGAGTTCGTAGTGCCAGAAGGCCCCGTTCTCGATGTATCGATCCAGCTGGTTCGCATTCGGTTCGCCGCGCCCCTGCTTGTCTCCCTTCTCACCCCGCCAGCCAGCCAGCGGACCCAACCCCGGACCACGTTCGTGATTGACCATGTAGTCCGGATACCCGCCGGGATAGGCCGGGGCGCCGTCATCCTTGACGAAGCCCGGCAGCGCAAGTCGGGCGCCAATATCCAGGAGGACATCCTGGAAAGGGCGAACATCCCGGTCCGGCTTGATGACCGGATGGCGGATCGCATCCGCCGGTCCATGGGCGCTGGAGATCGGGCGGTCGAGCAGGGAGATACAGTCATAGCGCTCGAGATAGGTCGTATCCGGCAGAATCAGGTCGGCATAGGCGACGGTCTCGGAATAGAAGGCATCCGAGTAGATGATCTTCGGGATCTTGTACGCGCCGGTCTCGTCCTTGTCGGTCAGGTATTTGATCGTCCCCGCCGTATTCATCGACGAGTTCCAGGCCATGTTGGCCATGTACATGAAGAGTACGTCGACGGGTTGGGGATCGCCGGCCCAGGCATTCTGCAACACCATGTGCATCAGCCCGTGCGCCGACAGCGGATGCTCCCAGGAATAGGCCTTGTCGATCCGCAGCGGCTCGCCGTCATCATCGACAATCAGATCTTCCGGACCAAAGGGCGTCCCCAGCGGCATGCCGTCGAGCGGGGTCTCCGGCTCGCACGTCTTGCCAGCCGGCTTCGGTCCTGCCGGGATGGGTTTGGGGAAGGGCGCCTTGTTGCGCCAGCCGCCGGGCGTGTCGACGGACCCCAGGAGCGCCTGGAGAATATGGATCGCCCGGCAGGTATGGAAGCCGTTCGAGTGCGCGGAAATCCCGCGCATGGCGTGGAAGGCCACTGGCCGTCCGATCATCTTGTCGTGCTTGCGCCCCCAGGCATCGGTCCAGGCCTGGTCAATGACGATCTCGTTTTCGAATGCAGCCTCGGCCAGCTCCGCAGCGAGGCGGCGAATGTCGTCCGCATGCAGGCCACAAGTCGCTGCCACGGTGTCCGGTGAGAACGCGTCAGACAGGTAGCGGCGCGCGAGCAGCTCAAAGGAGGGTACGGCCTTGCGGCCATCCGGAAGCTCACGCACCCCGGCGAAGGCCGGCTTGAAATCGGGCTGCATGGCGCTGACCAGCGCGCCCTTCTCCAGGTCAAAGACGAGCGGATTGCCTTCCTTGTCGCGTGCAAACAAGCCGTCATCCGGGGCACCCGGGTCCTGGATGACCAGCCAGGGCGCGTTGGAATATCGGGCAAGCGACGCGAAATCGATCTTCTCGGAGCGCAGGAGTTCGTGGATCAGGGCGAAGACAAAAAGCCCGTCCGTTCCGGGCCGGATACCGACCCACTCGTCCGCCACGGCCGAATAGCCGGTGCGGCTCGGATTGACCGAGACGAATTTGGCATTCCCGCGCGACTTGATCTTGCCGATCCCGGCCTTGATCGGGTTGGAGTCATGATCCTCGGCAACGCCGAACATCATGAAATAGCGCGTGAGATCCCAGTCCGGCTCGCCGAACTCCCAGAAGGCGCCACCCAGCGTGTAGAGTCCGCCCGCCGCCATGTTGACCGAGCAGAACCCGCCATGCGCGGCGAAATTGCGTGTGCCGTATTGCTTGGCCCACCAGCCGGTGAAGGACTGGCTCTGGTCGCGTCCCGTGAAAAAGGCCAGACGCGACGGGTCGGTCTTCCGCACCTCGCCCAGCCACTCCGTTGCCAGCGCCAGGGCTTCATCCCACTCGATTTCCTTGAACTCGCCCGCACCACGCTCGCCCGTTCTCAGCAGCGGCTTCTTCAGACGCGCCGGCGAGTTCTGGTTCATGATGCCCGCAGACCCCTTGGCGCAGAGCACGCCCTTGTTCACCGGGTGATCGGGATTGCCTTCGAGGTAGCGGACCTGTCCGTTCTTCAGATGGACTTTCACGCCACAGCGGCACGCACACATGTAACATGTGGTCGTCTTGACCTCATCTGAGGGCTCGACCGAGAGCTCTACCTGCTCCCGAACGGTCTCGAACGGGTTGACCGACAATGCTTACCCTCCCCATTGCGTCTTCGCGCTTATGCTCGCGAAGTGAGTATTCTGAACGCAACTCGCGCCCCCGGCTTATTATCTTATTCGGATACGCTAATATTAACGTGCTCGGTTATGGCGCTGAGTGCAATCCCAAAATCTTTTGCACCGCACAGGTCTCAACGGACGATCATGACTGAGTTGTGGGCAAACTGCAGAACCTTATAGCCGACACTGACCTCGAAGAAGCGCCGAAATCCTTTCACGTGTGAGTCCGCGAGAACGATCACCGAGTACGGCTGACCTCGCGCGATGATGCAGTCGATCGGGTCGCCGACCTCGACTGCCTGATCAACGATCTTCACGCCCGCCGCCTCGATGGCTTCGCGCGCCGCCACGATTGCGGCTTCCGCATCGGCGATACCCTCTTCGTTCTCGGAAACCGAAAACAGGTGAACCGGGCAATCACACCGGCTCGCCATGACCGCATCCTTGGCAGCAGCCTCAATGGACTTCTGGTCATTGGTCACGCAGATCAGATGACCATGGCTCTCCTCGATACCGCGTGCCAGTAGCACCGTCCCGTGATGATCGAGCACCACGGTACGGGTCACATCCCAGTTGATGCGACCGCGCTCGGAGCCCTCCTTTTCCCCGCCCATGGCCAGGATTGTGAGATCGTATTCGTTGAGGTCACACTCATCGAGAATACCGCGCGCCACCGAGGGGGAGACCATGTTCTTCAACACGATCTGCGCGCCGGTCTCGCTGGTATAGACGATCATGCTGTCGCCAACCGGGTCTCCGCTCACCTCCCGGTTCACCGCCTTGGACCGCCAGTGCGCATCCATGAAACCCATCTCGATGAGCTGCGTCCGCGCCTCCTCGAGCGCGCGCATCCCTGGGAGCTCCAGCCCCCAGTCGAGCACGTTCTCACGCACCAGGCGCAGATCGATCCCACCTGTCCCGAGAGACGGGTCCCGCGGGCGGACATAGAGAAGGGTGATGTCCGCGTCATTACCCTTGCCAACCCGGACAGCGTATCGCAACCCGCGCTTGGACTCCTCGGATCCGTCGACACACAACAGGATTTTGAAGCGATCTGTTGAAGTATCCATGAGCTCTAGAGTCCGATCAGTGGCCAGTAGAACATCGCTGCGATCATGAGGAAGAAGAGCGATATGATTGCCATGCGATAGCCGACGCGGAGGAAGTCCCGGGTCTTCAGATATCCCGAAGAGTAGACGATCATACAAGCGGGAGTCGCGACGACGGTGAAGTAGGCAAAAGACGACGATATGGCGGTGATGAAACCGAGCCGGATCGGGCTTTCACCGGCCGAGGCTGCCATATCGAGCGTGATCGGCCCCAGAACAGCCACCGCCGCACCGTTGGACATCGTGTTCGTCACCAACGTCGTCAGCCCGGCGATCGTCAGCCAGAGCGGCGGCCCACTGTCGACGCCGATCGGGGAGAGGAATGCCAGCAGGCTTGAGGCCACCCATTCCGCCGCGCCGCTATCCTTCATCTCCACCCCCAGCGAGATCGCCGCGGCGTAGAGCAGGACCACGCCCCAATTCACGCCGGTATTCATGTCTTCCCAGCGCGTCAGCCCCATGACAAGGAAGGCGATTGCCCCAGTCAATGCGACAACTCCCAGGCCGATATTCTGGGAAAATCCGATCCAGCCAATCAGCGTGAATACAAACACCGATATCGCTACCCAATCCCGCGACCGCATGGGCCCCTCAGCAGCGATCTGTTCGCGAAGCTTCACGACTGCGCGGGACAAGTCCGACTTCTCGGGCTTGAAGACGCGGAACAGGACGAACGTCAGAAATGGCAACTGGATGAGGAAAATCGGATAGGCGTACATCACCCACCGGAAATAGCTGATCAGATACCGACCGCTTTCAGGGCTGAGCGGGTCGTAGAAGAATTCCCGCCAATAGCCGATCATGATCACATTTCGCGCACCGCCGGAGGGGGTGCCGATACCGGCGATGGAACAGCCATACGAGATCGACAGCAGCAGTATCGCGGCAACCCCGCGAATGCTCTTCCCGTCTTCCTTCGCCAGGGTGATCAGCGTCAGCGCGACCGGCAGCATCATGGCCGCGACGGTATGCTCCCCGATCACCGACGCCATGAGACCTGAGATGAGGGCGATTCCCACGGCAATGTTGAGTGTCTTGGGCCCCGTCATGCTGACGATGAGGTAGGCCAATCGCTTGTCGAGCTTCTGCTTGACGATCGCCACGGCGAGCATGAGTGAGCCCATGATGAACAACACGGAGTCGCTCATCAGGCTCTCCGCGACATCGGCTGTCGCTCGCCCGAGGAACAGAACCTGTCCCACGATGATCATGAGCGCGACAGAGGGAAGCGGAACCGGTTCCGTCACGAACAGGATCACGGCCATAAGTGTCATAATCAGCGCGCGCTTGCCTTCTTCTGACAATCCCTCCGGGGGCGGAATGAAGAAAAGAATCGCCCCCACAAGGAGCGCAACCAGCAACCAGCGACGTTCGCGGAGGAAATTGAACAGGCTTCGCAAGGAGCCGTTTCCGGAGAGGCGAGCTCCAGATTTTACAAGCGTTTTCGGCGCCTTGTCTGTCATCAGACCCTTGTCCTCATACTCATTTTCTTGCGCTTCGGAGATGCGGGTAGACCACACCGCCCCGCTAGCGATCACTCAGGCGTTGAACACCGCGCGATGGGTCCGGAGCCCCCGGGCCCCGGCCATACCCTCGAAAGCAATCGGCCCATCGCGCTAAGCGCGACGGGCCGACGTCAATTCCGAAAGCTCGGAGAGACATTACCCGCCGAAGCTGTAGGTCCATCCAAAGCCGATATCGAACTGATGCATGGACAGTTCAATTTCGTGGCCCGGATTCGGGCCGGCCGGCGTGACTTCAATGCCGGACACGGTCGCCTCCGGCGAATACAGGATCGAAAACTCGATCCGGTTCCGCTCATCGGCCTGATAGGCAAAGCCACCCGTGAAGTGCTGCTCCTGGACGCCTGGCGCCAGGGTGTTCAGCGTCACGTCGTCCGAGCCGATCGGGTTGTTGTTCATGGCGACGCCTGCGCGCCAGGTCCACTGATCATTGGCAACCCATTCGACACCGAACTTGTAGGCATCGACATCTTCCCAGCCGAAGCCCGGGCCGCCGTCAGAACCGAACTGCGCGGGTGTCATGGGCGAGTTACCGACGGCACCGACACCGGAATAGTCAATGTGCCGGTAGTCGAACATCACCGTGACATTCTCCGAGACGTCCAGCGCCATGCCGATCGTGTAGTTGGCCGGGATGTCGAAATCGCCGCCACCTTCGAACAGGCCTTCATAGTCGTCGAACTCAGACATGTTCAGCTTGGTCTGGTAGGCCAGGCCGATCCGGAACGTGTCCGACAGGGCAATCTCGGCACCGAGACGCAGACCGAAACCGGTTGAGTAATCGGTCGCATTATTGGTCAGCGCAGCCGGATTGACGGTCAATGGTTGAGCCAGGGCATTATAGGCAAAAGCGGACAGACCGCTGGCCTCGAAACCCTGGATCGCGAAGACCGGCGCAATGCCGATGGCGAACTGATCGTTCACGGCGTGAGCATAACCCGCGGTCAGGAACATCTGGTTGAGATTGACACCTGTTGATCCGCCACAGAAGACGCCATTGGATGCCGGCAGGGGCGGCGAGACGCAGGCCGGATTGGCCGTTGCACCATAGCTCGTATTCATGCCGCCATTGCCGAAGGCCGCGAAGGAGATCACGTCGCCATTGGCCAAGGGGTGGGAATAGGCGAAAGCGGGAACAGGGAAATACTCCGACCCACTCTCCACTTCGCCGCTCGGCGTGAAGCCGGGGCCGCCCGACCCGGTAAAGCTCCGGCGCGGACTGAAGAGCGAGAGGGACCCTTGGAACTGACGCCCCACATGGATCATGCCCGCCGGGTTGACCGAAAGGGCCATGGCGTCGGTCGAGTCGGCAACGCCTGCGCCCGCGAGCGCTTTTTGGCGAATACCATAACCGTGCTGGAAATAGCCTTCCGTAGCTTCCGCCGCAGACCATTCGCCTGCGACCACGAGTGCAGCCAGCGCGGCTGCGTATTTCATCTTCTGAGACATAATCCCTCCCCGGACATGTTCAGCTGGCTTAGAAGCTGCGGCCGATTTATTTGACCGGTCTCGCAACCCCGCCCCCAAGGGGCCTTTGAAGGACGGCGTTTGGTTACACCGCTCGCTTCAACACAAAACGAAAGACACCATCGCTTTCGTCATGGTCGATCAGTTCGTGGCCGGTGGTCCGGGCGAAGGCCGCGAAATCCTTCACGGAACCCGGGTCGGTGGACAGCACTTCAAGGGTTTCGCCAGCGCTCATCGCGGTCAGGGCCTTCTTGGCCTTCAGGATCGGGAGCGGGCAGTTGAGACCTTTGGTGTCGAGTTGTTGGTCAGCCATCGAGGCATCCTTTGATTACGCAGTTAATTCAATTAGATGTAGAGATTGATGTCGGCCTTCAGGGCCTCTTCCATATAGGTGGCGGCACCGCCGTAGGAGACCTCGTCGATCATGTCGTCCTCCTTGAATTCAAAGAGGTCCATGGTCATCTGGCAGGCGACGAGATTGACGTCGGAGAGGACAGCGGCCTCACGCAAATCCTCGATCGAGGCGACGCCCTTCTTCTTGATCATGTCTTTCATCATGCCGGTGGCCATCGAGGTCACGCCCGGCAACATTCCTACCATCGGTGGCATGCCCATATGCATGCCCATCATCGGCATTTTCATCGCCGGATTGCCCAGCGGAGAGACTTCGAGATCCAGCTTTTTCTTGCACAGACCGAGGCCGTAGAATGTGAAGAACATCGTGACGTTCACATCCATCGCGGCGGCTGTCGTCGCGAGAATGAACGGCGGGTAGGCCCAGTCGAGCGTTCCCTTGGTGACGATGATCGACATCGACTTGGCATTATCAAGCGAGGCAGCGCCCGCCGCAGTGTCAGCAGTCATTTATCCAGTTCCTCCCGAACCTGCCGGGTCTGAGCCCGTCTTGTTCTGCGTTCGAATGCGTCGTTATATTAGTTATTTCGAATAGTATAAATACACGAATTTTAATTCGTCTACTCAATTTCGAGGGAGTCCCCATGTCGACCAGCCCGGCGACCCTGGTCACCAACGACGCTTTCACCTGTGACGCCTGGGGTCCCAGCCACCCTCTGTCGATCCATCGACACAAGACGGTGCTGGGCCTGATTGAGCATCTCGTCTGGCTCGAACCGGGCGAGTTGCGGACCTGCGACCTGGCCACTCCCGAAACGCTCCTGCGCCTTCACGATCGCGACTATCTCGAAGCCTTTACCCGGGCGACCCGCTCGGGACAGGTCAGTCAGCAGGACCGGTCGAGCTATAATTTCGGGGTGATGGAGAACCCGATTTTTGACGGGTTATATGAACGCGCGGCAGCCACGGTCGGCGGGGCGATACTGGCGGCGGAGCTCGCCTTGAAAGGTCATCACGTCTTCCACCCAGCCGGCGGAACGCACCATGGCCAAGCGAATCGCGCCAGCGGGTTCTGCTATTTCAACGACCCCGCCTTCGCCATCCTCACCCTGCTGGATGCTGGCGCCGATCCCGTGCTCTACGTCGACCTGGACGCCCATCATGGCGACGGGGTCGAAACCCTCCTGCGGGATGATACGCGGGTTCACACCGTTTCCATCCACGAATCAGATCGCTGGCCGCACACCGGCGAGATCGACGACCGAGCCGGAGGCCGGGCGCGCAATCTGCCGGTTCCGAAAGGCTTCAACGACGCGGAGCTGGCCTATCTCGTAGACAACGCCCTGCGCCCGCTCGCTGACAGGATCCAGCCGAAGGCCGTTGTCATCACCTGCGGTGCGGATGCGCTGTCCGGAGATCCCTTGTCCGGCATGGAGTTGAGCAATCGCGCGCTCTTGGATGCCATCGACGCGGTTCGCGGTTTCGCACCGGTCTCCGTCTGTCTGGGCGGCGGCGGCTACACGCCCTGGACGGTCGCCCGTTTCTGGGCGGGATTATGGGGTCGCATTGCCGGTCGCGACACACCGCCCGACCCCCTTCCCGCCAACGCGCAGTTCCTGCTTGCTAGCCTCGAATGTGACCTGGTCGACGAGGAAGACATCCGTCCGGAATGGCTCACCTCACTCATCGACCCCGTCCAAAGCGACCTCAACGTGCGACCGGAAATCCGCGACATGGCCTGCGCTGTCTTGCTGTAGGGCCGGTGGAGGTCGCTCCCGGAATTCTCCGGCTGGACCCGGTGCACGGCCTATGCTCTTATATTAGATCATTCGAATATGGGGAGTGGCATGAACTGGCAGAATGAGCTCGAACAAATTGAGCCGCTGGAGGATGCAGAGTTCGACGCCGACCTGGTTGCGCAGATGCAGGCCCGGGCGGATTTTATCAAGAAGCGGCCCGTCCGTTTCTCGACACCGACCTTCCGCGAGTACGAAACCACCGAACTCTCCGGCTGCGGAAAGAACTCTTTCCCGGCTTTCTCGATCACCGCCGGCGGGTGCGCCCTCAATTGCGACCACTGCCAGAAGAAAATCCTCGAACCGATGATTCCGGCCACCAAGCCGGAAGCGCTCGACCGCCAGGTGCGCGACCTGATCCTCTTGCAGGGACTGCAAGGCTTTCTTCTGTCCGGCGGGTCGAACAAGCGCAATGAGATTCGCTATGAACCCTTCTATCCGGTCATCGAAGGCCTGAAGCGGGACTACCCGAATCTCAAGATCGCCATCCATACCGCGCTCACCGATGAGGCCGGCGCCAAGCGAATGGAGTCCGCCGGTGTCGACACCGCGATGATGGACGTCATCGGCGCTCAGGAAACCATCAATGAGGTCTACCACCTTGATCGCCCGGTCGAGGATTTCGAGGCAACACTGGCCGCACTGACAGCCACGTCCATGGAAGTCTCCCCGCACATCGTGGTGGGGCTTCACTACGGCAAGATACTGGGCGAACCGGCAGCGCTCGACATGATCGCGCGCCACGATGTGAACGCGCTGGTCCTCGTCGTCATCATGCCCTTCTACGCCAAGCCCGGCACCTTCATCACACCGGAAACCAGCGATGTCGGTCGCATCTTCCTCGAAGCCCGGACCCGGCTCGAGGACAAGCAGGTCCTGCTGGGCTGCGCCCGCCCGCCGGGCATGCACAAGCGCGTCACGGATGCTTACGCGGTCATGGCCGGGCTGGACGGGATCGCCTTTCCGGCGGATGGCGCCGTTGCTGTCGCCGAACGCCTCGGTCGCCCCTTCGAACAGGCGCATTCCTGCTGCTCGATCAAGATCGGGTCGGACATTGGCGGTGCAGCCGCCAAGGCGACGTGCGCCGCGTGACCCAATCGGCCGACATCGACGTTCTCGTCATCGGACTCGGCCCGGCGGGGGCCTCGGCGGCACTGACGGCCGCCAGTGCCGGGAAACGCGTGGTCGGCCTCGACCGGAAGAAAACTCCGGGGCGCCCCGTCCAGTGCGCGGAATTCGTCCCGGCCCTGATCCATTCCGGCGATGCAGCGCAGCGTGCGCGCATCCAGCCGATCGATGCCATGCACACCTTCGTGGAAACCGAGCAGGCCGACATCATGCCGGACTTTCCCGGCGTGATGATTGACCGCGCTGCGTTCGACGCCCGGCTGGTCGAGGCCGCGCGCCAAGCCGGGGTCGAGATTCGCATGGGCTGCACCATTCGCGAGATCCATCCGGACGGCACGGTGCGACTGTCTACGGGTGAAACGCTGACGGCGCGGACCCTGATTGGCGCAGATGGCCCTCACTCCCCTGTTGGCGAAGCGGTCGGGCATGTAAACCGGGACATCATCGCGAGCCGACAGATCACCGTGCCGCTTCTTGAACCGCACACTGCGACAGACATCTTCCTTTCCGACCGCTTGCCCGGCGGCTATGGCTGGCTCTTTCCGAAAGGCGATGTCGCCAATATCGGCCTGGGCGTCTCGGACGCCTGGCGCGACCGCCTCAAGCCGGAACTGGACAAGCTACACGCCCGCCTCATCCGTGACGGCCGCGTCGGCACCCGAATCCTCGCCCATACCGGAGGCTCCATCCCCGCGGGCGGCATGATCGACCCCGTCGCCCGGCTGGGTGACGTTCTCGTGCTTCTCGCCGGCGACGCCGCCGGGCTGACCAATCCGATCACCGGCGCCGGCATCTCTGCAGCTGTCATGTCCGGCACGTTCGCCGGTGAAGCCGCTGCGCACTGGGTCGATGGCGACAGTCTGGCGCCGGACGATTATCGCGAAGACCTCGAAGATCATTTCGGCGCGTCCCTGCGTCGCGCCTCGAACCGGCGCGCCTCGGCCCTCGCAGCCCACGCCGAGGACCGCGCCACACCGGACGCGCTTCGCCGCGGCTGGATCGCCTATCCGCAATACTGGTCAAATAACGACAACCGGGAGGACATACATGACCTGCTTGAAGCCTGAGAACGCTCAGCCAGGCCCCTCTGAACCTGGCCGCGACTTCAACGCCGCCGAAATCATGACTCCCCGCCTCCCCGGCGCCACGCCGCGCGACATGAAAAATGGTGGTCGGGTCAAAACCAATGCGATCATCCCGGAGGGGGTGTATCTGCCCAACCGGAACATCCTGACCCCGCAGATGTCCTCGCCGGACTATGTTCAGCTGTCGACGGCCGCCGCGATCACGCTGGGCATCATGCCGGGCAACATGTTTCGCTGTTCCTGCACACGGTGCCTCAACATTCTGCTGACCTATCCGGAAGGCTGCCGGGCGAATTGCGCCTATTGCGGGCTCGCTCGACACCGCGAAGCGGAACGCGACTATGCCGACCGCAACTTCATTCGCGTGGACTGGCCGGCCGTGCCGATGGCGGAGATCGCCCAGAAAGTCGGCGAGGATCCGGAGAACAGCCCCTTCCACCGGATGTGCATCTCCATGATCACCCACCCCCGGTCCGACGAAGACACGGTCACCGTGCTGAAGACCTGGACGGACCATGTCGATCCGGACGCCATCCCGATCTCCATCCTGTCGAACCCGACCACCATGACCCGGGACGATGTGAAGCTGTTGAAGGATATGGGATCCGACATCTTCACGGTGGCGCTGGATGCGGCAACGCCGGCCATCTTCGACAAGACCCGCGGCAAGGGCGTGCAATCACCGCATTCCTGGAAGAAATACTGGGAAATCCTCATGGATGCCCGCGACATTTTCGGTCCGCAGAAATTTGGCGCGCATATCATCGTCGGCATGGGCGAGACCGAGCACGAAATCCTGACCCTCGTCCAGGATCTCGTCGATCTGGGCGGCCACAGCCACATGTTCTGCTTCTATCCGGAACAGGGGTCGCTGATGGATCACCTGCCCGCCACCCCGCGCGACCAGTGGCGCCGGGTTCAGCTCGCTCGCTATCTGATCGATTACTGCGGTGTTCGGGTCGATCAGATGAAATTCGACGACAAGGGCCGCGTCAGTGATTTCGGCATGCCGCGCGCCGAGGTCGATTCCATTATCGACGCCGGCATTGCCTTCCGCACCTCCGGCTGTCCGGGCAAGTTCGCAGACGATATCTCTGCCTGCGACCGCCCCTATGGCGACAGCCCGCCTTCGGACATTGCCAGCTATCCCTTCCAGCCAGCCGACGCCGACCTGCGCCGCATCCGTTCCCAGCTCGACATGCTGCGCCCGGGTGAGACCTATGAGGACGGCGACGAGTTCGAGGATCTGGATCTGTGATGCCGGGCGAATTCCGCGTCATCGATACGGGACTTCGGGACGGTCGGGCGAATATCGCCTTCGATCAGGCGATGATCGAGGCACGCCAGGCCGGAGACATACCGGACACGATCCGCTTCATCCATTTTCCGCCCACGGCGCTGGTCGGACGGCACCAGGCCCTCTCCACGGAACTGAAGGTCGAGACCTGCAAGGCCAAGGGCGTCGGACTGGCCCGGCGGATCACCGGCGGCGGCGCGATCTATCTGGACCCGGGCCAGCTGGGCTGGGCCCTGGTCTGCGACCGGGCCTCGCTCGGAACGACCGATCTCGGAGAGGTGACCCGCGCAATCTGTGAAGCCGCCGCAGCCGGACTGTCGACGCTTGGGATTGATGCCCGTTTCCGCCCCCGCAACGACATCGAGGTCGACGGGCGCAAGATTTCCGGGACGGGCGGTTTTTTTGACGGCTCTACCCTGATCTTCCAGGGCACGGTGCTGATCGATCTCAACCCGGACGACATGCTCGATGCACTCAACGTTCCCAAGGCGAAACTCGCCAAGCGAGCACTGGATGATGCGGGCTCCCGGATCGCGACCCTCAAGGGTCTGCTCGGAGCGGCACCGCCCATGGAGGCGGTCCAGGACGCCTTGCTGAAAGGCTTCCAGGACAAGCTCGGCATCATCTGCGTTCGCGGTGAAACCAGCGACGCCGAGGAAGCGCTCGCCCGGACCCTCTACGACGAGGAAATCGGGACGGACGACTTCGTCTTCGAGATCGACCGACCGGATCAGGACGCCGAAGTTCACGTCGGCAGCTTCGCCGGCGCGGGCGGCATGGCAACCGCACATGTACGTCTGGAAGGACCCGGTGATAATCGTATCCGCGAAGTCCTGATCACCGGCGACTTCTTCGTCACCCCGCCACGCATCATCATGGATCTGGAATCCAGCCTGCGGGGCGTCACCGTCGACCAGGTGGCGGACAAGGTCCGCACCTTCTTCGACACTGCGAATGTCGGCTTGCTGTCGATCACCCCCGACGACTTCGCCGCGGCGATCGAGGTCGCGCTCGGGCTGCGGGCGCCACAGGAGACAGGGAAGGACGTCGCGGTTTCGTGAAAACCCTCACCGTCATCCAGCACACATCGGCCGATTATCTGGGACTGATCGAGGATCATCTCGAAGGACGCCGAATCCGGTTCGGGTATTGCCGTCCGTTTACCGAAGGCGTCCGCATTCCTGATCCGCAAATGGTCGGCGATGGCGTTGTCTTCCTGGGTGGCGGCCCTTGGGGAACGGCAGGCGGGCGCGATCTGCCGACCCTGAAAGAGGAAGTCCTGCTCGCACGCGCCTGCCTCTTCAGCAACAAGATCGTTCTGGGCTTTGGTGTCGGCGCGCAAATTCTGGCCCTCGCGGCAGACGGTTCCGTCGAAGACGCGCCGCTCGACTTCACCACCGGCCATGCGCGCCGGGTGAAGGAGGATGCGCTGAACGGGTATCTGCCGGAGCGCTTTCCCAACATCGTCTACATGCGGGACCGACCCGTGCCGCCGGACTACGCAACAATCCTCGCTGTCGATGAGGCGAACCGTCCGGCCGCCTTTCAGATCGGGGAGAGAGCCTTCGGCTTTACCGGTCACCCGGGCTTCAAGAGAGCGATGGCGGAAGACCTCATCATGGAGTTCGAGGAAAGCCCCGACTCACCCGGCGATACGCTGAACACGCTGGGGGCGATGAAACATGAGATCGAAGACGCCCTTGCACCGATCATGACCGGCCTCGTCCAGCTAACCGGCCTGATGAAAACCTCCTAAATACAACGACTTGTTATCCTGTAGATTGTCGTTTGCGTATTTTCGACTTTTCTAATATTCTCTTCGAACAACAAGAAATTCCGCCGGTAAAACAGGAAACAATCCGGGCCGCGGAACACTCAAGGGCCTCGCAAAGAGGACCGCTAAAACGGGGAGTTTGCAGCTTATGTCCGATAAGCTCGTCATCATCATGGCCAATACAGATCCGCGTAACGGCGAAGAGCTGGGCGCACCGATCTTCCAGGCGACCGTCGCCGCGGCCATGGACTATGAAGTCGAAGTGATCTGCACCGCGACTGCCGGCCGTCTGCTGAAGAAGGGCGAGGCTGAAAAGCTCGTCGTCAAGGAAGGCTCGCCCAAAACGGTCTACGACTTCATCAAGGATGCCCACGAAGCCGGCGTCACTTTCTACTGCTGCTCGCCCAATCTCGACCTGTTCGGGATGACGGAAGACGACCTCGTGCCCGAGTGCAAGGGCGTGGTCGGCGGCGCGTACCTGATCGAAGAGATCATGGAAGAGGACTGCAAAGTCCTGACCTACTAGCGCGAGCGGACGGAAAGACACCATGTCTCACGCGACCACCACACGAGTGCAGGAACATATCGGCGACCCGGTATCGGCCGAGACCCCGGTCTCGCGCGTCCAGCTGGAAGAGATCTTCCAGGACATCCAATCCGACCTTCGCTACGATCATGAGCTGAACGGGTGCCTCAATTGCGGCATCTGCACGGCGACCTGCCCGTCGGCGCATTACTACGATTACAGCCCGCGCGAGATCGTCCAGCTGCTCTGGACGGAAAATCTCGAGGGCATTTACGACGCGATGCAGGAAAAGATCTGGGCCTGCGCCCAGTGCTACACCTGCGCGGCGCGCTGCCCGTTTGGCAACTCGCCCGGCGGCCTCGTCATGCTGATGCGCGAAGTGGCGATCAAGCACGGCATGGAATCCGCCAAGAATGTGCTGCGACCCTTCTCACGCGTGATGCTGAAGCTGATTTCGACCGGCAACCAGCTCTCTCCTGACATGATCAATCCCGACCACTTCGCGGATTGGGGTCCGAACATTTCGAAGGTCGAAGCTCCGCTGAAAATTCTGCGCAAGGCCATTCCGATGGCCACGCTGAACACGACCAAGACCGCCTGGGAGGTCAATCTCAAGACCTCCATCGAGCTCTACACGATCTGGGAAGAAAGCGGTGTCCTCGATCAGCTCGAGACCATCGATGAGAACCTGTTCGATGTCATCACCGACATCATGGATGAGAAGCGCGAGGACTGGGAAGATTTCCTCGACGAGCAGGATGAAGACGACGACTGAGTCCCCAGTCCACGGAGGAAAACATGAGCAATCAAGGCGATAGCGAACGCTTCACCGGTCACGGCTCTGAATGGCGAGACAGCAATCTCAGCCGCGAAGAGGCCAATCTGGCGACCGCCTGGGTCGAGCAGAAGATCGACAAGCGCTCCATGCTGACCAACAAGGATCGCGTCGAGGACGTGCGCGATGCCATGTGGGAGCTGGAGAAGGACGGCGAGATCATCGTCCACCGCGTGACGGACCAGCACGAGCCGGTCATGGCCAAGACGCTGTACGGCTGGGACAAGAAAATCCCGACCACCCAGCTCTGGCACCACAAGTCCTGCGGTCAGTGCGGCAATATTCCGGGCTATCCGGCCTCCCTGCTCTGGCTGATGAATGAACTCGGCACGTCCTATCTCGACGAAACCGACCAGACCTCATGCACGGCGTGGAACTATCACGGCTCCGGCATCGGCAATATCGAGAGTCTCGCCGCCGTCTTCCTGCGCAATTTCCACCAGGCCTATGTGTCGGCCGTCTCGGAAGGTCGCGATCCGGGCTATTATTACCCGCTCGTCCATTGCGGTACTTCCTTCGGCAATTACAAGGAAGTGCGCGAATACCTGATCCATTCCGCGGAACTTCGCGAACGCGTGAAGGCCATTCTCGGCAAACTCGGCCGCCTGATCGACGGCAAACTCCTGATCCCCGAGGAAGTCGTCCACTATTCGGAGTGGGTGCACGTGATGCGCAAACGGATCGCCGAACGCCAGGTGATCGATTGCTCCGGCATCCGCGCGACCATTCACCCGGCCTGCCACGTCTACAAGATGGTGCCGCAGGACGTGATCTATGACGAGGAAGTCCTCGGTGGCGAACGCGTCGCCGTTTCGACCGGGATCATCGACGCGCTGGGCGCCCAGGTCATCGACTACTCGACCTGGTATGACTGCTGCGGCTTCGGCTTCCGCCACATCATTTCCGAGCGCGAATTCACCCGCTCCTACGCCATTGATCGCAAGATCAAGGTGGCGGTCGAGGAAGCCCGGTCCGACGTCATGATCGGCCACGACACCGGCTGTATCACCACGCTCGACAAGAACCAGTGGATCGGCAAGGCCGATGGGCGGGACTACGACCTGCCTGTTCTCGCCGACGCCCAGTTCGCCGCCCTGATGTGCGGGGCCCACCCGTACAAGATTGTCCAGTCCCACTGGCATGCCTCGTCCACGGAGAAACTCTTCGAGAAGCTCGGCATCGACTGGCAGGCGAAGAAGGCTGAATTCGAAGGCTACCTCAAGCAGATCGAGGCCGGCGGGGAGCAGGAACAGCTCTACGACCCGCGCCGCATGATCACCGGGGGCCCTGGCTACAAGAAGATTGAACAAACCACATGACCCATCCCGTCCTTGTTGTCGGCGCTGGCCCGTCCGGGCTCGCTGCCAGTCATGCTCTTGCCCTGGCGGGCCAGAAAGTCATCCTTGTCGAGAAGGAAGATCGTCTCGGCGGGGCACCGATCCTGTCCGGCTACGCCAAGCTCGTCCCGTCCGGCGAATGGGCGAAGGACGCCATCGGCTCCATGGTCGACCGCGTTGAGGGTCATGACCTCATCGAAGTGAAAACCGGCACGACGGTGAAGTCCTTCGACGGAGAGCCGCGCGCTTTCAAGGCCGAGCTCTCAAACGGCGAGACCATCGATGCGAGCGCGACCGTTCTGTGCACAGGCTTCACGCATTTCGACTCGATCAACAAGCCGGAATGGGGCTTCGGCCTTTTCCCCGACGTGGTCACCACGACCCAGGTCGAGCAGATGATCTCCTCCGGTCAGGGCGTGCGTCGCCCGTCCAACGGAGAGAAGCCGAAACGCGTCGCGATCCTGCTTTGCGTCGGGTCCCGTGACCGCCAGATCGGTCGCGAATGGTGTTCGAAAATCTGCTGCTCGGTCTCGGCCAACATGGCGATGGAAATTCGCGAGGAGCTGCCGGACTGCCACGTCTATGTCTATTACATGGACATCCGCACCTTCGGCCTTCTGGAAACCAAGTACTATTGGCGCAGCCAGGAGGAGTTCAAGGTCAAGTATATCAAGGCGCGGATCGCCGAAGTGACCTCGGACGGCGACCAAGTGATCGTCAAGGGCGAGGACACGCTGGTCAAACGCCCGATCACGATCCCGTTCGACATGGTCGTCCACGCCGTCGGCATGGATCCGAATGTCGACAACATGCTGATCTCGTCGATTTTCGGCGTCGACCTGGAACCGCACGGCTTCATCCATCGCGAAAACTCCTATGGCGGCATGGGCCATTCCTCCCGTCCGGGCGTCTTCGTCGCCGGATCCGCGACGGGACCGGAGACGATCGACGACTCCATCGCCCAGGGTCAGGCCGCTGCCATCGCCGCGCTGAACGCATCGCGCGTGCCTGCGGACGCTGCGGAGTAACCCCCTCATGTTCAACGCCTTCCGCAAATCCGGGCCTGCAGCCCCCAAGACGCCGGAACCGCAACGCCCCACGCTGGAGCTGAGCGGTCCGGTGCTTGAGGAAGCGCTCGAACGGATTGCGGCCGGCTGCGAACTCGCGGGCGGGATCGACCGGTTCGTCGTGGCGCTGAAACTGCGCAGCGGCGTCTTCGTCGACATGCTTGTCGAGCAAAAGGACGGGCCACTCACCCCGGAACGCCTGGCCGCGCTCGCCATGTTCATGCCAACGGTGCGACGCCGCATTGGCGACCACCTGGCTGGCGCGCGTTTCAACACGATGCGCGATGCTATCACGACGCTGCTGGAGACGCGTCACGACGTCTCCACGGCCGATGCGCGGATCGCGACCTTCTGTGAACACTTCCCGAAGGACAAGGCGCATCGCTGGGTCCGGGACATGGCCGCAGAAATTCTCCACGCCACGGATCCGGAGCGCTATCCGCTGATGTGTCGCTGGGTCTGGGACGAAAAGGCCAATACCGGCGTGATCCGGGAGATCTGGCATGGCGACATCGACAGCCGGACACTCCATATCGAGGACAATTACGCGACCTTCCTGATGCTGCGCGAGGAGTTGTCGCAATTCCTGAGTTCCCACGGGGTGATGCAGGAGGTCCAGGCCTATGTCGACCTGCTCTGCGCCCAGGTCTACGCGACCTACATCTCCGCCCAGGGCGGTAGCTATCTGCGTGCAGACTTCTCCAGTGCGGAAGACCCGATGGCCCACGTGCGTCGCCTGCTCGGGCTGGACGGCGTGCAACCGAAACTGAACCGCCTCATCGCCGCGGAGGCGGAAGGTGCCAAGGAAGCGCTTGCGCTGATCGAAAGGGACTGACGAGCCGTGCCAATTCACGAAAAACAACTCATCCGGCCCGAAGATCTCGCAACACACGATGATCTCGAGATCGACGGTATCGATGTCTCCGGTGACTGGAGCACCTTCATCCGCAGCCGTGCCGTTGCGGACTACAATGAAGACCTCCAGGACGAGATCGCAGCCCTGCCGGGCGGGGAATACATCCACCGCTGCTGGCAATGTGGCTCCTGCACGAATGCCTGCACCGTCAATGCGCTCAATCCGGACTTCAATCCGCGCTACTGGATCTATCTCATCCGCATGGGTTTCGAGTCCGAACTCGTCCGCGACAAGGACCTGATCTGGCAGTGTGTGTCCTGTAACAAGTGCACCTATGCCTGCCCGCGTGATGTGGTGCCGGAAGGCGTCATGAAGGCGACTGCGCACTGGATGGAGCTCAAGGGCCATACAGAGAAATCGCCGTCGACCGTGTTCGACGAGGAATTCTCCGGTCAGGTCATCGAAACCGGCAAGATCGAGGATGGCCGTGTCTTCCTCAACTTCTTCCGCCGGACCGGCCAGTCACCCTTCCAGGACTGGGTCATCCAGATGGGCAAGCAGCTCGCGCTGAAATTCCCCTTCACGATGATGATCCAGATGGCCCTCGCCACCCTTTTCCGTCCGCGGACCAGCGGCTGGGAGCGTTCGCGCGACGCGATCAATGAATACATCGAGGAACAGGAGGCGGAGATCCGCCAGGCCCTGAAGCTCGACGAGACAGACACAACTCACGGCGCGGACACCTCCGTGCGCCAGGCAGCAGAATAGGGACCCGCCGATGAGCGAACAAAAATACAAGAAAGTTGCCTACTACCCCGGCTGCGCGCTGGAGGGGACCGGACATGCCTATAACCGGTCGACCAAGGCACTTGGCAAGGCGCTGGACCTTGAACTCGAGGAAGTGAAAAACTGGAATTGCTGCGGCGCGATGGAAGTGAAGAACATCGACCCGAAGATCCAGACCTACCTCTCCTCCCGCGTCATGTCGATTGCGGCCAACGAGATGGAGCATGACGTCGTGATGGCACCCTGCAATGGCTGCTATCACAATCTGAAAAAGGCCGAGTACGACCTCGAACACGACGAGAAGTCCCGCGAAGTCACCCAGCGCCTGTCGGAAAAGGCCGGGCACGACACCTACAAGGCGGGTCAGGTCGAAACCATTCACGCCCTGGACTGGATCAAGGATGCCGTGGGCGAGGAGGGCCTGCGTGAGCGCGTCAAGAACTCGCTCTCCGGTCTGAAGATCGCCAACTATTATGGCTGCATGTATACGCGCCCGCGCCACATCTTCCCCGAGAAGGATCAGGGTCCCGGCAGCGAATCCACCTCCAAGCCGCACTTCATGGACGACCTGCTGGAAGCGGCGGGCGCCGACAATGTCGACTTCCCGCTGAAAACGGCGTGCTGCGGCGGGGCTCACACCCTGTCCGACAGTGACACCTCCACCAAGCTGGTCCTCAACATTCTCAAGGCTGCCGAGGAATCCGGAGCCGAGGTGATCGCCACCGAATGTCCGACCTGCCATTCGGGTCTCGAAATGCACCAGATCCGCGCCGAAAAGACACTTGGCGAGAAAACCAATGTGAAGATCGTCTACTTCACCCAGCTTCTGGGCCTCGCCATGGGACTGAGTGCCCGCAAGGTCGGCCTCCAGGAGAACATCTCGAATTCGCACACGCTTCTGAAAGCCAAGGGGATCGCATGACCGCGCTCGACGTCCTCGAGAACAGGATCGAAACCTGGCAGCCGGGCGCAGCGGGCCCGGCGGAAGAGGCCGAGCTGTTTCTCCGCCAGGCAGAGGATGTCATGCTCAACTGGCTGGTCGCCCACAATCAGGAGCCGACGCACGCGGAAAAGGAAGGCTTCCGCCTCCTCGCCCTGCAGCGCCAGGGGTCGAAGGGCGACCCCAGCTTCAATGCGTGCCGCGAGACCTGCCGTGAGGTCGCCTACCATTATAATCTGGTGAAGTCGGAACCCGAGTCCGACCAGACCCGGCAACGGCTTGAGATGATGCGACGCCTCGTTCATCATCTTGTTCTGTTCATCTCGGGCAAGCTTCAGGAATCCGGACTGGGAGAGTTCTGCTGCTCCTCCCGCCCCCTGCGGCAAGCCCCCAATCAATGAGCGATAAGACCCATGACTGAAGTGCGCGGATGCCAACTGCCTGATGATCTTCTCTACGATGTCGAGAACCATATCTGGTTCCGCGAGATCGGGGACGGCAAGGTCCAACTCGGTATGACGACGGTCGCCACCGCCCTGGCCGGTGAGATCGTTGCCTTCACCCCCAAAAAGCCGGGACGAGCCATTCGCGAAGGCAAGTCCTGCGCGACGATCGAATCCGGCAAATGGGTCGGCCCGGCCAAGTCCCTGGCAGCCGGCGAGGTTGTCGAGGTGAATGAGGCCCTCGTTTCCAAGCCCAACATCGCCAATGACGACCCCTACGACGCCGGCTGGATGGTCGTTCTGGCGCCGGAAAACTGGGACGCGGTGAAGCCGGGCCTGACGCCGGGCGGGGAAGTCGGACCGAAATACGAAGCCAAGATGGATGCCGACGGTTTCGCCGGATGCGGCGCGCACTAGCAGCGACGCTCGACGCATAGACAATGACAGCTGAATGCTAATTGCATTGCATTCGCGACTTGATTTGACGCGCTAGCCTGATACCTCAGGGCTCGGTCCGCTCGTTCGGCCGGATGTCTGTGGTTAGATTTTGGTGAGTCTCATGGTCGCGAACGCATTCAAGTTCGAGGATGTGGACATGGAACAGATGCAGGAAAATGCCGCGAAAGCGACACTCCTCCTCAAATCCATGGCCAACGAAACGCGCCTGATGATCCTGTGCCAGCTGGTCAATGGCGAGAAGTCTGTTGGCGAGCTGCACAACGACATCCCGCTGAGCCAGTCCGCCCTTTCCCAACACCTCGCCATCCTGCGCCGCGAACGCCTCGTGACGACGACGCGTCAGGCGCAGTCCATCTTCTATTCGCTGGCGAGCGATGACGTCCGCTCGGTCATCGAGACGCTCTACGGCATCTACTGCGCACCGGATCGCTGCTAGCGACCATCCCCGTCAGGGCCCATCGGCAATTTCAGATATTTACGCGGCGCCGCTGTCGTGACCGCTTTCGCGCGGTTTGTCCTCGATCGACATGACGTCGGCCAGGAAGCGTGCCAGCTCCGGATAGGGCAGCGGCCTGGACAGGTGATAGCCCTGGATCCAGTCACATCCCAGCAGCTTCAGGGCCGCAAATTCTGCCTCGTCTTCCACGCCTTCGGCCACGAGCTCCAGGCCCAGATTGTGGGCAAGGTCGACTGTTGACTTGATCAACAGACGTCCGCGAGCGCTGCGCGACACATCCGATACGAATTTGCGATCGAGCTTCAGCTCATCGCTCGGAATGAGCTGCAGATAAGCGAGTGAAGACTGGCCCGTGCCGTAATCATCAATCGATATGCGCGCGCCGGCGCGTCGCCACAGGGCGAGGTGTTCGAGCGCCAGATCCGGGCTGGACATGATCGCTGTCTCGGTGATTTCCAGCGTAATCGGGCCACTCGCAGACGCGATCAGCGCGCGAACGCGACGGGCAAACTGGCCGTCATCGACCAAAGCTGCCGAGATGTTCACGGCAAAACCCATCGGGATGCCGGCGGCCAGCAAGGCGCGCTGGTCTTCCAGTGTCTTACGCAGAACCCATTCGGTGAGCGCCTTGATGTGACCGGTTTCCTCCGCCTTGGCGATAAACTGGTCCGGCGGGATAAACCCGCGCTCCGGATGTTCCCAGCGGCACAGGGCCTCCACGGACTCGAACCGGCCCGTCCGCACATTCAGCTTGGGCTGGTAATGCAGGCTCATTTCGCCGCGGTCGGTTGCCCGGAGCATCTCGCTCATCAGCGTCAGATTCGCAGCCGGATCGCCGTATTTCGCCGCATCATAAACCGCCAGCTTGCCGGTCTGACGACGGGCCTCGTCAATGGCGAGGTTGAGCTGGCGCAGAGCCTGCTCCGGGTCCTGGTCGTGGGTCAGACCGCCGACCAGGCTGACATCGATATTGGCCTCGGCCAGTTCGAGCGGTGTGTTGAAGGAGCGCTGGATCCGGGCCATGAGCGCCTGGCAGGCTCCGAAATCAACGCTCGGGGCAATCATGCCGAACAGGCCAGCCGAAAGCCGGTAGGCCTTGGCCCCCTCAAAGGCTTCCTCGAGCCGTTGCGCCGTGGCCTTCTCCATATTGGCAAACGCAGCATGCCCCAGCGCGCCCTCAAGCTGACGGCGACGAATGATCTGGAAGGCCATGACCGGCGGCACCTCGCCCAGGTCGACCGAAAGCTTCCGCAAGGCCTGGTCCAGCGCCGCGCCGGTTGCCAGTCCCGTGGCCGTGTCGACATAGAGCGTATTTGACAGGGTCCGCGCGAGCACCCGGGCCGCCCGCCCCTGAATAATGAAGAAGATCACCCCACCCAGCAGCGCCAGGCCGATGACGCTGGCGAAGAGGACATTCTGGCGTTGCCGGGCACTGGCAAGTGCCAGCGCCTGCTCGAGCCCCGCCGCCCGCAATTGCTGGATTTCCAGCTCCTGCTCCGCGAAGTCGAATTGAGCGCCCACCAGCGTGGCGTTGGCCGAAGCGGTGAAGGCGTTGCGCTCATCCGTCAGGCGCTTGAACGCCCGCATCTGCTCGTAAGCCAGATCCCAGCGATTATTGTCGGCATAGATGAGCGCCGCCTCACCATGCAGCTCCAGGAAGGTCTGATTGGTCGCTTCGGCATCCACGCCCTCAAACGCAACAGCGAGGAAGCGCATCGCGGCCTCGGACTGCCCGCGCGCATGGGCGATCTGGGCCCGCACGCCCCAGAAAAAGCGCACCCATTCGAACGTCCCGTCATCGCTGACCAGGCCAAACGCCTCATCGATAACCCGCTCGGCGGCATCGTAATTGTCTGCCTCGATATACATGTTGGCGAGATTGTTCAGAACGCGGGCTTCCAGGATCCCGCTCTCCATCTCCTGGGCCAGTTGACGCGCACGGTTGAAGGACGTTTCCGCCTCCTCATAGCGCCCGAGATGGGACAGGGCATTCGCCATATTATTGTGGGCCGCCAGATCGAGGGACGGGTCCTGATACCGTTCGAGCGCGTTCTGGAAATACTCGACGGCGCGGTCGTATTGCTGGGCATCATTGTAGATCGAGGCGATCGACTGGAGCGCAATGGACTCCGCACGGCTCTCGCCAATGCTGCGGTAGATCTCGTAGGCCTGCTGATACCGGTTCAGCGCGCTGCCATGCTCGCCTAGGACTTTCTCGATCCGGCCGAGGGAGGTGTAGATGTCCGCAGTCAGCTTGGTAGGTTCAGGGTTTTCGCCCAGATGCGTCAGGGCGTTGAGCGCGACTGGATAAGCCGCCTCGCCCCGCCCCAGGCGCGTCAGCGCCTCGGACTGCAACCACCAGACCGTGGCATAGGCGATGGAGTGTTCCGCTTCAGGGAGCGCAGCGACCAGGGCTTCGGCGTTTTCAGCACGTTCGAGAGCAACGCCCGGGTCCGCCATCATGACGGACTGGGTCTCCGCAACCGCTTGCTGAAATTGCTCCCGCTCGGCTTCGGACTGAGCATGGGCAACGGGC
>Ga0070726_10001269_pt1 | contig 26144 bp, 28 predicted proteins | sample tdAd471_FD_67275 | JGI IMG/M metagenome (GOLD analysis project Ga0070726, IMG submission 67275) | Marine sediment microbial communities from the Atlantic coast under amendment with organic carbon and nitrate - tdAd47.1 | ecosystem: Environmental > Aquatic > Marine > Coastal > Sediment | place...
ATCTGCGTCAGCATCAGGATCACCGCCGGCACCCAAAAGGCATGGGCGATCCTGTGTTCCGGGATCAGCTTCAGGATCAGTTGAGGGTCAATCTCACGTAGCACAACGGCCTTTGCGCCCTGCGCGGCGGTCAGGATGCCGATATTCACGCCGGCCACATGGAACAGCGGCATGGCATTCATCACGGCTTCGCCGACACCATAGCTCGCCCATTCAAGGCGACCGGCCTGATCGAACACGGCATTGTAATTGCCATTGGTTAGTTGAACGCCCTTGGGCAGGCCAGTCGTGCCAGACGTGTAGAGCTGGATGACATCATCCGTGTCGAGTGTTTCCAGGCCGGGGGCGATATCGTCCTGGCTGTCGCGCCAGGCATTATAGGTTGGCCAATCGCCATGGGGCTCATCAATCGCGATGATGTGCTGAACGTCCGGCAGCTCGCTGCGAATCTTGTCGATCATGTCGTAGAAGTCACGACCGACGAACAGGACCTTCACATTGGCGTCCGACAGGATGAACTTTACTTCCGGTGCGACGAGGCGTGTGTTGACGGCCGTCATCACCGCGCGCGCCTTGGCGGCGCCGAACAGCATTTCGTAATAGGCGGCGGTGTTTTTCGCCAGATAGCCGATCCGGTCATCGGGGGAGGCGCCAAGGGCGATCAGGCCATTGGCGACCTGATTGGAGCGCGTTTCCAACTGGGCAAAGCTGGTAGTTTCCCCTTCAAACCAGTAGGCGTCATCCTGTGGACGAATGCGCGCCTGCACCCCTGGGATGTCGGCTATATGGGGCATTGCCTCCACGTCGATCATATTTTCCTCCGATACTCGTCTTGTTCTTTTTGAAATATCTTATTTGGCGGGGATAAATTGTCGGAAGCGAGCTTTTTGTCAAATAAGTTGACATTTAAGCATGAGGGAAACTCCGAACTTATCCGTTCTCTTTCAGGCAAAGATTTATGTCTTAATGGTCGCGGCGCAAGCCATTGCCTTGAAGTCTTGCCGGTAATCGGCCACATCCCATGACATGACTGTACAAACCACATCGCCCGACGCCGCCCTTGCTGAAACCATGCTGGAGATGGGGCGCCGCGCCCGTGCCGCTTCACGCGCCCTGGGGCGCAAGACCCCGGAAGACCGCACCCGCGGCCTGAAGGCCGTCGCTGCCGCCATTCGCGAGGCTGCCTCCACAATTCTGGACGCCAATGCCAAGGATATGGACGCCGCCCGGGAGAAAGGCCTGGACGCGGCCATGCTGGATCGGCTGGCCCTGAGTCCGGAGCGCCTGGAAGGCATCGCTGCCAGCGTCGAGACGGTTGCCGATCTGGGCGATCCGATCGGGCGTGAACTGGCGCGCTGGGAACGGCCAAACGGGCTGGAGATTTCCCGCGTGGCCGTACCGCTGGGCGTGATCGGCATTATCTATGAAAGCCGCCCGAATGTGACGGCCGATGCGGGTGCGCTATGCCTGCGCTCCGGCAATGCGGCGATCCTGCGCTGCGGGTCCGAGAGCACGAATTCCTCACGCGCGATCATTGCCTCCATGCAGGGCGCACTGATGAAAGAGGGTCTGCCGGAACATGCTGTTCAGCTGGTCATGACAACCGACCGCGCCGCTGTGGGCCATATGCTGGCCGGACTGGAAGGCAATGTCGATGTGATCGTGCCGCGCGGCGGACGCAGCCTGGTCGAGCGCGTGCAACGCGATGCCCGCGTGCCGGTGATTGGCCACCTTGAGGGCCTCTGCCATGTCATCGTCGACAAGGATGCCGATCTGGACAAGGCCGTCTCCATTGTCGTCAACGCCAAGATGCGCCGCACTGGCATTTGCGGCTCTGCCGAGACGCTGCTGGTGGACGAGGCCGTTGCGGATGGCATGCTGCCCAGCATCGCCGCGGCTCTGATGGAAGCGGGCTGTGAACTGCGCGGCGACGCGCGGGCCCGCAAGATTGTCCCCGAGATGAAAGAGGCCGTTGAGACTGATTGGTCTACGGAATACCTCGCGCCGATCCTGGCCGTTGCCGTGGTGGATGACCTTGACGCCGCGCTGGACCATATCGGCACCTGGTCTTCCGGCCATACCGAATGCATCATAACGGAAGACGATGCGGCGGCAGAGAGATTCTTTGCGACCGTGGACAGCGCCATCCTGCTGCACAACGCCTCCACGCAATTTGCCGATGGCGGCGAATTTGGCATGGGCGCAGAGATCGGAATCGCGACCGGGCGTATTCATGCGCGTGGGCCAGTCGGCGCCGAGCAACTGACGACATATAAATATGTCGTGCGGGGATCGGGGCAGGTTCGTCCTTGAGCAGATTGATCCTGCCGGGTCCGACAAAAGGGCTGCGCATCGGCCTGTTCGGTGGCAGCTTTCACCCGGCCCATTCCGGGCATTATCATGTGGCCTCAACCGCGATGAGGCGGCTGCAGTTGGATTGGGTCTGGTGGATCGTGGCGCGGGGCAATCCGTTGAAGACCGGGCATGGTGATTTTGACAAGCGCTTTGCCTCCGCCGAGGCAATGGCGCATGAGCCACGCATGATTGTCACCGACATCGAGCGGCAGATGGGGTTGACCTATACATTTCAGACTCTGTCCACAATTGTGGCTGCTGCTCCGCAGGCGGATTTTGTCTGGCTGATGGGCGCAGACAATATGGTCGGCTTTCACCTCTGGGGGCAGTGGCAGCAGATCGCGTACCTGATGCCGATTGCCATTATTGCGCGGCCGGGTGTCGGGCCGGGGGCGCGCAACTCTCCCTTTGCGCGGCGCTTTGCGGCAAGCCGCATTCCGGAGGCAGCCGCCAAGACCTTGCCGGGGCGCCCGCCGCCCGCCTGGGTCTATCTCAATGCGCCGCTGGACCCCGCATCTTCCACCGCGATCCGGGAGGGTAGAGCATGAGCCCTCTTAGCCCGGAAGACCTTGCGCGCCACAAACGCCATATCATGCTGAAGGAGATCGGCGGCCCCGGCGTGCAGAAGCTGCGCGCCGCGGCGGTCTCCATTGTTGGGGCCGGGGCGCTGGGCGGACCGTGCGCCATGTTCCTGGCAGCGGCCGGCGTCGGCAAGCTGGAAATCTGGGATGATGACCATGTCGAGCGCTCCAATCTGCAGCGCCAGGTCCAGTTCGGGGAAGGGGATCTTGGCAAGTACAAGGCCGATGTCCTGGCTGCGCATCTGATGCGAGACCATCCGTCCACGGTGGTTGAGCCCCGGCGCAAGCGCTGGGCCGATAGCGACGCATTGCACGGGAAAATCCTGGTCGATGCGACCGATAATTTTGCGACCCGCTATGCGCTGAACCAGGTGGCGCATGCCAGCGCGCGCTACATGGTGCATGGCGCTGCAGCAGGCTGGCGCGGCCAAGTGAGCGTGTTTGCCTCCGGCCGCACGGGCGACGCACCTTGCTATCAATGTTGGGTTCCGGAAACCCCGCCGGACGCCGAAGCCTGTGACGAGGTGGGCGTGGTCGGGCCAGTGACCGGCATGGTGTCGACGGCGATGGCGCTGGAAGTGATCAAGCTGGTCACTGGCGCCGGCAGCCCCCTGATCGGGCGCATTCTTCTTCTGGATGGACTGTCTGCAACCCCAAGGACAATCGGCCTGAGACGCGATGCTGCCTGTCCGGTCTGTAATCAGCTGCCAGCCATTTGACTTGTCCCCCCGGCGCAGGCTTAGTGCCGCGACGTAGATTTGCTTACAGGGGAGATTCGAGACGTGTTCAGACGATTTCTTGTCGTTCTTCTGACGGTAGGAGTCATTCTGACGGCCGGATGGTACATGCTGAAACGGCCGGATATTTCCTACAACACGCTGGAATCCGTCTACTCCTATAATGACAGTCGCTTTCTGAAATCGGGCGGGGAAACCCAGATTCATTTCCGGGATGTTGGCCCGCGTGATGCACCTGTCATCGTGCTGGTGCATGGCTATGCGGCGTCCCTTCATACATGGGATGACTGGGTCAAGCGCCTGCGCCGGGATTACCGGGTTATCAGCCTGGACCTGCCGGGCCATGGTCTGTCGCGCTGTGTCGACAATGACGCCATCGGCATCGAACAATTCGTCGATACAGTGGACCGCGTGGTCACGACGGTGGATGTACGCAACTTTACCCTGGTTGGCAGTTCCATGGGCGGGCATACGGCTTGGGCCTATGCGCTGGAATACCCGGAAAAGCTGGACGCGCTGGTTCTTGTTGATGCTGCGGGCTGGCCGGATGAAAAGGGTGAAGGCAATAGCGATCCGCTAATCTTCAAATTGCTGCGTAATGGTTTTGCGCGAAAGCTGATGAAGGATCTCGACATGTCGGCGCTGATCCGTTCTGGCCTGGAAAAGAGCTTTGCTGATCCGGCGATGGTCGATGACCCGATGGTGGAGCGCTATTCCGCCCTGTCACGTGCGCCTTGCCATCGTGAGGCTTTGCTGAAGCTGATGAGCGGGGCGACAAAGCGCGTGCCGGCGACGTCGGAAGCACTGGCCAGAATCTCCGCACCCACGCTGGTGATGCAGGGAGAGGCCGACAATCTGGTGCCGGCCGCACATGGTCGCAAATTCGCCGAGGCCATTCCGGGCGCAGAGCTGAAACTGTATCCAGATGTCGGCCACATCCCGCAGGAAGAAATTGGCGAAATGTCGGCGGACGATCTGAAGGCGTTTCTGGCCGAGGTGTATGCGCCAGCTGCACCGGCAGAGGCCTCTGCACCTACGGAAGGGGAATGATGTCGCAGCTGTGAAACCGGACCCGGCGCGAATGCGTAAATGCTCCAAAGGAGACACATTCCATGCGCATCGTTCTGTCCGTCATCGCCGCTACCCTTCTGGCAGCCTGCACCAGCCAGCCGGATTACCGGGAAGAAACCACGCCGCCGCCAACCGTCTCGTCAGTCGATCTGCAGCGCTATGCAGGACTATGGTACGAAATTGCCCGCTATCCGAACAGTTTTGAGCGCAATTGCAACGGCGTGACCGCAGAATATACGCTGAATGAGGATGGGACGGTTGCCGTCACCAATACGTGCTTCAGAAACTCTCTTAATGGCGAAAAGGATGTGGCCGAAGGGCGGGCACGCGTCGTGGAAGGCTCCAACAACAGCAAGCTGAAAGTGAAGTTTGCGCCAGCCTGGGTGCCCTTTGCCGAAGGGGATTACTGGATCCTCGCATTGGAAGATGACTATTCCGCAGTACTGGTCGGTAGCCCGGATGGCAAATATCTCTGGATTCTGGCCCGCGAGCCTCAGCTGGATTCCGGTACGCTGAATGCCCTGAAACAGCGCGCAAAAGAGCTGGGATATGACACGGCGCCGCTAGAAATGACGGTCCAGCCAGAACAGGGGTGACGGGGTTTGCAGCCTCTGATACGCGAAAGTCATGAGCCTGCCTGACCTTAATGACCGCAATTTCGACGCCGAGCGCCAGCACTGGATTTCCGTGCGGGTGTACTATGAAGACACAGACTTCACCGGCATGGTCTACCACGCAAATTATCTGCGCTTTTTCGAGCGCGGGCGATCAGACCATCTGCGTGATGCAGGCATTTCGCATCAATCCCTGCTGGACCGCGAAGACCCGGCGGCGTTTACGCTGACACGAGTCGAGGTGGACTATAAAAAGGCCGCCCGCGTGGATGATCTTCTGCATATCCGCACACGCTATATCGGCATGGAAGGCCCGCGTATACGTTTCTCGCAGACCTGTTTTCGCGGCGAGGACGTGATTGCAGAGGGCGAGATCACGGCCGTGATGATCCATGCCGATGGCCGTCCGCGCCGCCCGATCCGGGAACTGGCAAAGCATCTGGAAGCTTACCGGTGGGGTGCGCCGGACGCATGAAGCTGCTGGCGCTCGCAATAGGCCTTGGGGGCCTCAGTCTTCAAGGATGGGCCGATCCTGTGGAGGATTTCGACGCCGAACGGGGCATGTATGTGGCAGTGCGGGGCTATGGTTCGATTGGCGACCAGAACAACCTGATATTCCAGGACAGCCGCGAAGTGGCTGGCGCCTTAGGCTATAGGGTCAATCATTCTTGGCGGCTTGAGGCGGAATATGCCTTCCGCTGGGCCAATATTGATGGGCTTAATGGGGCGAGTACGGCCAGCGGGGATTTTACCAGCCGCTCTCTTGGACTGCACGCCTTTCATGATTTCCGCAATGGCAAGCGGCTGCGTCCGTTCCTCGGGGCAGGTGGGGGCGTCGGTGTGCTGGATTTCACTTTTGAAGGTCCGGCGGACATCAATCCTGACTTCACAGTCATCGGCAAAGATACCAATTCCAGCGCCTATTGGAATCTCTTTGCGGGTGCGACCTATCATGTGTCTGATAGGTTTCGTGTGTCGTTTGGGACTGAGTATGTCTCATATTCCGATCAGGCGGTTGCCTCGAACCTCGGGGGCATCGACGGCATCAACCGTGCCTACAATTTCTACATCGGTACGCGTTGGTTCCTGCCCGACTTTTTTGAGTGAGCTGAAGCGCTTATTGGGATTTCCGGATTTTTGGCCACGATTCGTTAACAAAACCGGCTTAGCGGTTAACCAAGCTGCGGAAACTGGCGATTCTGCCCCGTTTCTGCCGGATTTGACGTTGATTAAGGGGGGCCGGTCCCGGGCGGGATACGGTTGCTCACCCATGACCCGTAATAAGGAGCGTTAGCCCTAATGGAATCAGAAGCGATTGGCACCGCCGCGAGTCACACAGATTTCTCGCTGATCAGCCTGATAATGGCGGCTGACCCCATTGTTAAGCTTGTTCTCTTGTTTCTCCTCCTGGCCTCTGTCTGGTCGTGGATGGTGATTGGCGAGAAGCTGTTTTCTCTGGGAAGTCTGCGCCGCAAGGCCAAGCAATTCGAGGAAGCATTCTGGAGCGGCCGCACGGAAGATTTCGACATGCGCCCTGGCGTTGGCGGCAATGATGCGGCCAGCCGCGTATTTGCCTCTGCGGCGCGCGAATGGTCCGATGCAAAGCGCATCACGGCATCCCCGGAAGAAGCTGCTGCGATTGTCAGCCGCGCAGAACGCTCCATGCGCGCGAGCGTAGACCGCGAGTTGGGCAAGGCGGGCAACGGCCTCGGCATTCTGGCCACGATTGGTTCTGCCTCTCCCTTCATCGGCCTGTTCGGTACGGTGTGGGGCATCATGAATGCCTTCCTAAACATCGCAGAAAAGCAGGATACCAGCCTCGGGACCGTCGCAGGTCCGATCGCCGAAGCGCTGTTTGCGACCGGCATGGGCCTCGTCGCCGCTATTCCGGCGGTTATCTTCTACAACAAATTCACCGGCGACCTGACCAAGCTGGGCGACCAGTTGGACGCATTCTCTCAGGATGTTCTCGTCCGCCTGTCTCGCCGCGCATCTGATAGCGCGAGGGACTAGGCGATGGGTCTGATCCTTGGTTCAGGAGGCAAAGGCGGACGCCGGGGTCGGCGCGCGCTGAATGCCGAAATCAACGTGACGCCCTTTGTGGACGTCATGCTGGTCTTGCTGATCGTGTTCATGATCACCGCGCCGCTTCTTGTGCGCGGTGAGGAAGTGAATTTGCCGAAAACCAGTTCCGGACCGTTGCAGACAAATCCGCAGGATGACCCGCTGGCCATCTCCATCCGCGAGAATGGCGATGTCTTCATCCAGACGACCAAGATCGAGAATCTGTCTTCGCTCGGACCGCAGCTGCAGGCGATTATTGGCGAGGGCTATGACCAGCCTATCTATCTGCGCGGCGATGAGAACACGCCCTATGGCCGCATCATGGATGTGACCGCAGAGATCCGGGCGGCCGGCTATACGCGCGTATCCTTTGTGACTGAACAGAAGAAGAAGTAGGAGCGACCCGCCCCAAATGCTTCGCGGCTTCACCATCTCGACTGTGTTGCATGCCACCGTGCTTGCGGCTGCGGTGCTGACCTGGCCGCAGCGCAAGAGCGAGTGCGACCGGCAGATTGAACGCCTGGAGCGCGAGGAGCCTGGCCTGTCGCAGGTCGATATCCTGATGCGTCTGCCGCAATGCGCCAGCGCGATCGATGTGCCGATCGACATTGTCGATATTGGTCTGGTGACGGACATTGCCCCGGTCCGCAAGGCGGACGTGCCGCCAGAGGAAGAACCCGAAGAGACCGAGCCGGAAGAGCAACCGGACCCTGTCGAAGAAGACGCCGAGATTGTCGACGAGCCGCCTGAAGAGCAGCCCGACGAAGTCAACGAGACGCGCGAAAGCGAGCCTCAGGAAGAGGAAGTCGTCGTTGAGGATCCGGAAGCCGAACCAGAGGAAGAGCCGGAACCGGAGCCCAAAAAGGAAGAGCCGCCCAAGCCCAAAGACAAGCCGAAGCTGATCGAAAAGCAGAAGCCCAAGGCGGAAAAGGACGACCTCGACTTCCTGAATGATTTTGAAGACATCCTGAAAGACAAGGCACAGGACCAGCGCAAGGTGGCCCGTGAAGAGGCACCGCCGCCGATCAACAAGCCGGTGCTGAAGGATGTGCAGGAGCCCCGCAAGGGGGCAGGGGAGCGCCGTGGTAACACAGCCTCTCTTCAAGCCGCGATGCGGCGCCAGATTGGCTATTGCTGGAATGGCATCGATGATCTGCCCAAGGATGACCAGATCAATGTGGTCATTCGGGTGAAGCTGAATCTTGACGGTTCCCTTGACGGAGACGCGCGCCTGGTGTCACCACGATCAATACCGGTTGGCCGCAGGGGCGTAGTGGTTCAGCGGGCCCTGACGGCTGTACGCCAATGTGCGAACTATCAGCTGCCAGCAGATGACTATGACGAGTGGAAAGACATTGAGGTTACGGTCGGGCCACTCAAATAACTGAATGAGTACTCCAGGGAGAGTTTGATAAATGACCCGTATTCTGACAATGCTGATGCTGGCGGTTTTCATGCCGCTCAGCCTGGCCCTGCCTGCCGCCGCGCAGCTGCAAGTGCGGGTCGATGAAGGCAACTTCAAGCCCACGCCGCTGGCCATTCCGGACTTTGAAGTCCGTGGCGAGAATGCCGAAATGGCGCAGGATATTGCGGATGTGGTTCGCGCCGATCTGGAATCGACCGGCCTGTTCGATATCCAGAACCCGGCCTCCTTTATCCAGAAGGATCTGTCGATTGACGTCCAGCCGCGCTTCCCTGACTGGCGCATCATCCAAACCGAAGGCCTGGTGGTTGGTGCGTATGAGGAGCTTCCCGATGGCAAGATCGCCGTTTCTTTCCGCTTGTGGGATGTCTATGGCGGGGAAGTGATGCGCATCAATGGCCAGCCGGGCCGTCGCCTGACTACGACTCCAGACAATTGGCGCCGCATCGCGCACAAGATTGCTGACTCCATCTATACGCGCCTGACCGGGGAAGACCCGTATTTCGATACGCGTATCGTCTACATCGCCGAGACCGGCCCGAAGACGGAGCGCGTCAAGCGTCTCGCCATCATGGATTCCGATGGCGCCAATCAGCAATATCTCACGCCGGGCACCAATACGGTGCTAACCCCGCGCTTCAGCCCGTCTGCCCAGGAAATCACCTACATGTCCTATGAAGGGGGGCGCCCACGCGTGTACCTCTTCAATATCGAGACAGGCCGCCAGGAACTGCTCGGCAACTTCCCGGGCATGACCTTTGCGCCGCGCTTCTCCCGCGACGGGCAAAGCGTATTGCTGACACAGGCGCAGGGCGGCAACTCTGAAATCTATCTGATGAATCTGCGCACGCGGCAGTCTCGCCGCCTGACAGACCATCCGGCGATTGATACGTCGCCCTCCATGTCTCCGGACGGCCGCGCCATCGTGTTCACGTCAGACCGTGGTGGCAGCCCGCAACTCTATATCATGAACACCGATGGCAGCCCGCGTACCTGCCCGTCAGGCGGACGTGATGTGGCCTGCCGTATTACCTTCAACAAGGGCCAGTATTCCACGCCGGTCTGGAGCCCGCGAGGCGATCTGGTGGCCTTCACCAAGCAGCTGGGCGGTCGCTTCTACATCGGCGTCATCGGAATTGACGGCAAGGGTGAGCGCCTTCTGACAGAAGCCTATCTGGACGAGGGCCCGGACTGGTCTCCGAACGGTCGTGTCATCATCTATTTCCGCGAAAGCCGCCCGGGCGCCGGTCCGGAACTCTGGTCTGTGGACCTTTCCGGACGCAATGAACGCCGCGTTCCCACCCAGACGGACGCATCTGACCCCGCTTGGTCGCCGCTTCTGGAGTAATTTTATAATAATTTCATAGGTTTCTCCCCCGGATTTTCGTCCGGGGGCGTTGCTTTTTAGAGACATATGATGAAAATAGATAGCAATTGGGACGGCAGCTGTGTTTCCGCCCGATTGTTGCCCGAATTCTGTCAGAATATGGAGACAGATAACCGCTACATCCGGCACAACGTTGACAAACGCGAGCCGTAAGGCGTCAAATAGCACTCAGGACATCCAGGGGAGTCTGATTAGCAATGAAAACCACTCTTAAATTTACTGCCGCAGCAGCGGTTGTGCTCGCGGTTGGCGCGTGTGCGTCTAAGCCTGAGCCTGTAGAACAGGTTGAGGAACAAGCACCCGTTGAGGTCGTGGACAACACGCCCACCGTGACCGAGCCGGTCGACACCAAACCGGTAGGCCCGACGGGCCCGGTCGCCGGGTCGCTCGAAGATTTCCGCGTAAACGTTGGTGAGCGCGTATACTTCGACCTGAACGGCTACCGCCTTGACAGCGACGATCAGGAAATCCTGAAGCGTCAGGCTGCCTGGCTCGAAGCCTACCCGGCCGTACGCATTCTCGTTGCAGGTAACTGCGATGAGCGCGGTACACGCGAATACAACCTGGCACTGGGCGAGCGTCGCGCGTCCATCGTGAAGGACTATCTGGTCAGCCTGGGCGTCAACCCGTCCCGCATCGACACGATCTCCTATGGTAAAGAGCGTCCGATTGCTGCTGGCTCTGATGAGCAGGCATGGGCTCTGAACCGTAACGGCTTCACGCAGCTTGTTTCCGGCACAACCAGCTAGGTTTCTGCCGCGAATACCTTACACTATGCAGCCGGGTGCCTTATTTTGGCCCCGGCTGTTTTTGTATGTTCGCCCCTAATTCCCGGAGGCCTTCTTTCATGTTCAAAGCTCCCGCACTCGTCCTGGCTGGTTTCTGTCTTCTTGCAAGCCCCGCCATGGCACAGCGCAGCGCGCCCATCACGCAGGGTGTCACCAGCTCGGATCTCGCAAATCAGGTTGCCCAGGCCCGCCAGCAGAGCGCAGAGGTTCGCGTCGAGGTGAACGGTCTCACGGGCGATGTGATGCAGCTGACAGGCCGGGTCGAGACCCTGGAATTCCAGTTGCAGCAAGCCCGCGAAGAGAACGCAAACCTGCAGCGCGACAACGAAACCCTTGTGGATGAACTGGACGAAATGCGCGCTCAGCTGGACCAGCAATCGCGTGCGCTGGCCTCCCTGCAGACCTATCTCTCCTCCGCGGGCATCATGCCGGAGACAGACATGATGCCCGGTGCAGCAGGCGACTTTTCTGCGCCGTCTTCGTCTGAGGGGGTGTCGGCCCGTACGGATGCTGGCGCATCGACCGATCTGCGCCCGCTGACTTCTGATGGTGGCCCTGCCGAGACGACAGGCCCGAAGCGCCTCACGCCGGGCCAGATGGCCGGAGACATGAGCGGTCAGGACGCGCTGCCTGAAGGTACCCTCGGCACTCTGCCAGCCAGCGAGCTGCCGGGCGAAGCTGGCCCGCTGTTCGCTATGGCGAAGTCCAAGCTGATCCAGTTTGACTATGAAGGCGCCGAAGAGGCGTTCCGCGCCTTCCTCGACAAGTTCGGCGATGATCCGCAGGCCGGCGAAGCCCATTACTGGCTTGGTGAAGCGCTCTACCAGCAGAAGGCCTATGCCGATAGCGGCGCGGCCTATACCACGATGATCCGCTCCTATCCGGAGGATCCACGCGCACCGGATGCGCTGGTCAAGCTGGCCCGCGCGATGCGTCTGATTGGCGACAAAGACAAGGCCTGTCTGGCGCTGGATACGTTGCCGAAGCGCTATCCGAATGCCTCTGGCGTCACGCGTGATCTGGCCGCTGTCGAGCGGACCAAATCTGGCTGCAGCAACTAGATCATTCCGACGGGTTCGATGAACGCTTTTGACCGGCTCTGCGGCTCTGCCACAGGGCCGGTTGGCGTTGCGGTGTCAGGGGGAGGGGACTCTCTCGCGCTTCTGCTGCTGGCGCAGGAATGGGCCATGGCAAAGGATCGACAGCTGATCGCGTTCACGGTCGACCATCGCCTGCGCCCCGAAGCGGCCGAGGAAGCGGCAGGCGTTGCGGCGCTGTGCGGGCGGCTGCAGATTCCCCACCAGACCCTTGTCTGGGACACACCTGCGGGCAAACAGGCGGCGGCTCGCCGGGCACGTCATGCGCTGATGGCGACAGAATTGAAGGCGCGCGGGGGGACGCATTTGCTGCTCGGCCACACGGAAGACGATCAATGCGAAACCTTCCTGATGCGCGCGCGCCAGGGGTCCACCTGGTATGGGCTGGCCGGTATGCAGCCGGTCTCGCTGTCTCCGGTCTGGCCGGAAGGGCAGGGCATCCTGCTGGCACGGCCCGTGCTCGGCTACAGCCGCGAAGCCTTGCGGCATGTTCTGCTGGAAGCGGGGCAGGCCTGGGTGGATGACCCGTCTAACATAAATCCGGTCTATGAGCGCGTGCGCGTGCGGACCCTGCTGGCTCGCCGCACGCGCCTGAAGCGGCGCATTCTTGCCGCACAGGCGAGGCTGCAGCAACTGAGACGGCTGGAAGAGCGCGCCATGGCCCGCTGGATTGAGCAGAACGTCACCACGGACGCTGATACGGGCCGGTTTGAGGTCTCGCTGCACGGCCTGCCGCCGGAACGGGCGGAACGGCTGATCAGCCTTCTGATCCAGATCATTGCCGGACGGGAGGTGCCGCCGCGCCGCGATGGTGTTCAGCCGCTCGTCTCACGCTTGATCAGCGAGGACCGCTTTGAGGGCGCAACCTTGGGTGGTGCTTTGATCTACCGCAGGTCTGGGCAGATTCTGTTGTCCGCAGAGCCTGCCGTGACTGGCGCGGAGGCCGATTTTTGCCGGGCGAAGGTCCGTCTGGCGGCGATTATGGCGCTCTACTGCAGTCAGACGTGACAAAACAGCTATATTAAGACCAAAGGAGTCGTTTTCCTGTAACAAGCCCCCTATGTTATTGTGGAAACATCCGAACCTGAAGCGAGACGCGATATGAACGTCAGGAACCTGGCTATTTGGGGCGCCATTGCCCTGCTTGTCATCGGCATGGCGGTTGCCATGGGCGGTAATTCCCAGTCGGCCGGTGCGAAAAAGGCCCAGTTGTCCGAGATCAACGAGCTGATCATGAATGGCTCGGTGACCGATGCGACTTTGGGAAATGAGCGCATCGTCGTTCAGACAACCGATGGCCGCACGCTGCAAAGTGAGCTCCGCGTCTTCGACACCCGCACCCAGGACTATCTGGAAGAGCATAACGTGCCCTTCACCGTGGATGCAGATAGCGGGCAGAACGGCTTTGCCTCTCTGATCTTTTCCATTCTGCCGATCATCCTGATTGTCGGCTTTGTCTTCTTCATGATGCGCCAGATGCAGTCTGGTGGCGGTCGTGGCGCGATGAGCTTTGGCAAGAGCCGGGCGCGCCTGCTGACCGAGAAACATGGCCGCGTGACGTTTGACGATGTGGCCGGTGTGGATGAAGCGAAGGAAGAGCTTGAGGAGATTGTCGAGTTCTTGCAGGACCCATCCAAATTTCAACGCCTTGGCGGCAAGATCCCGAAAGGCGCGCTTCTGGTGGGCCCTCCGGGCACTGGTAAGACGCTGCTGGCCCGCGCGGTGGCGGGGGAAGCTGGCGTGCCCTTCTTCACGATTTCGGGGTCCGACTTTGTCGAAATGTTCGTCGGCGTCGGTGCGAGCCGTGTGCGCGACATGTTCGAGCAGGCCAAGCGCAGTGCGCCCTGCATCATCTTTATCGACGAGATCGACGCTGTGGGCCGCTCCCGCGGGGCAGGTCTTGGCGGCGGCAATGATGAGCGCGAGCAGACACTGAACCAGTTGCTGGTCGAGATGGATGGCTTTGAGGCCAATGAGGGCATCATCATCATGGCCGCAACCAACCGTCCGGACGTTCTGGACCCGGCGCTGCTGCGTCCCGGCCGGTTCGACCGTCAGGTTACCGTTGGTAATCCGGACATAATCGGCCGCGAAAAGATCCTGCGCGTTCACATGCGCAATGTGCCGCTGGCCAAGGATGTCGATGCCAAGGTGATTGCGCGCGGCACGCCCGGCTTTTCCGGCGCAGACCTTGCCAACCTTGTGAACGAGGCGGCGTTGCTTGCGGCCCGTCGTGGCAAACGGGTCGTGGCAATGCAAGAGTTCGAGGATGCCAAGGACAAGGTGCTGATGGGCCCTGAAAAGCGTTCCATGGTCATGTCCGAAAAGGAAAAGGAACTGACCGCCTGGCACGAGGCTGGCCACGCCATCGTGGCGCTGAAAGTGCCGGTGGCCGATCCGGTTCACAAGGCAACCATCATTCCGCGCGGTCGTGCGCTGGGTATGGTGATGCAGCTGCCCGAAGACGACAAGATGTCGATGTCCAAGATCGAGATGACCTCTCGCCTGGCCATCATGATGGGCGGCCGTGTGGCGGAAGAGCTGAAGTTCGGCGACGACAATGTCACCGCCGGCGCGGCTTCGGACATTCAGCAGGCGACGCGTCTGGCGCGGGCCATGGTGACGCGCTGGGGCTTTGCCGAAGCGGTCGGCCCGGTCGATTATGGCGATGATCAGGGAGATGTGTTCCTGGGCCAGCAGCTGATGCAATCCTCTCATGTGTCTGAAGAGACTTCCCGCAAGATCGAAGAAGAAGTTCGCAAGCTGATCCAGACCGGCATGGATGATGCCCGTCACATCATGACCGAATACCGAAGGGACTGGGAAGCGATTGCGACCGGCCTTCTGGAATATGAAACGCTGAGCGGCCATGAGATCAATGAGCTGCTGAAGGGCAATCCGCCTGAGCGTCCGGACTTTGGCGATGATGATTCCTCGCCGGGCTCTGCAGTTCCGGTCATCGGTAAGCGCCGTAAGCCGAAGGGCGATGGCGGCCTGGGCGACCCGGAGCCGAACCCGGCCTGATCCGGCGGCAAGACTGTTTCATCAAGGCGCGTATCCCATGGGTCCGCGCCTTTTTGCTGCGCTGCGGAAATTTATGCTGCACTGCAAAAAGCAGGAACAGAATCATATGTTAGCCTTTATGTGACCCTACAGAGAGAACGAGAGACAACACAGGGAAGGGCCCATGTGTAATCAGCCCGTATATGTAACGCTGAATGATGGCGCGCATGCTGTTTTACGCCCGGCTGACATCCAGGATGAGGCGCGATTTGCGCATCTTGTGGAGAATATGTCAGACCAGTCGCGCTATTTACGCTTCTTCTCGGGCGTCCGGCATATACCGCAGACCATCATCCACATGCTGGCCGATGCGGACGGACACCGCCATATCGCCTGGGGCGCGGCAGAGGTGGACGCGCCGGGGCATCCTTTCATCGCTGCGGCGCATGTTTTCCGTGACAGGGAAGACCCTACAAAGGGCGAGTTGGCCATGGGTGTCCTCGATGCGCACCACTCGCAGGGTCTGTCACGCATGCTGATTGCCTGTCTGGCGCTGTGCTGCCGGGATGAGGGTGTGATCGCGCTGGAGGCTGAAACCCTGTCCGAGAATCGCAAGGCGAACAATCTGTTCCGCGACATTGGCGGCCATGTCGTGCGGGCAGGCCCTCCTACCATGCTGTGGAAGTTTCATGTCGGCGAAGTGATCAGCATCCTGCGCGCCATGGAGAGTCCGCGTGGCCTGCGCGAAGTCTTCCGTGTGAACGGTGCGGAGAACTAGGCGTAGGTCAGGACGGCAATGATGATGCGGAAGAGCACATAGCCAAGAATGGCAATGGCCCAGCGCCAGGCTGCGACAGGTCCGGTCTGGTATTGCAGTCCGTCATATTTGTCCCACAGCACAAAGCCATCCTCGCTGAGCGCGCGGGCCTGCATGATCTGTGTCACCAGGCTGAGGAGGGGAAGGCCGAGCCCCATCCCCGCGACCACCGACATGCCGGTACGCTTCAGGCTGGTCGGGAAGGACAGACGCCCGCCAATCGCATTGCGCACGCGGATGCCCATTAGGGCTTTGCCCGGCGTGTTGCCAAATTGGGAAATGCAGAATGCCTCCACTAGCCAGAAGACCAGCATCTGCAGGACGAAATACCCGATCACAAAGCTCCAGCCTTCGAAATAGGCATCTTCAAAGGGCCAACCAAACAGGCCGACGCCAAAACCGTAAAGCAGGCTGAGAATATAGAAGGTGGCAAAGGTCGGGATCTGGCTGAGAAAGAAATCCACCCATTTGGCCAGAAAGCGCGCCCAGATGCGTGGTTCGGAATCTGTATAATAGCTGGCTGTCTTTGGCGTCGCGCCAGGCGCTTCGCCGAACACGTCAATGTCCGGAGTGGATGTCGATGTCATTAAAAAAAGCCCCCATCTGGCTCAACCCCAGATGGAGGCTAGATTGTTTATCCCGCAATGGGAAGCGGAGAGTTTAGGAAACCCGCTCCACCATCATGTGCTTGATCTTGGCGATGGCTTTCGCCGGGTTCAGGCCTTTCGGGCAGACCTGCGCACAGTTCATGATCGTGTGGCAGCGATACAGTTTGAACGGATCTTCCAGATCGTCCAGACGCTCGCCCGTGGCTTCGTCGCGGCTGTCGATCAGCCAGCGATAGGCCTGCAGCAGCGCAGCCGGGCCGAGATACTTGTCGCCATTCCACCAATAGGACGGGCACGAGGTGGTGCAGGAGGCGCACAGGATGCACTCGTAAAGGCCGTTCAGCTCTTCACGGTCTTCCTCTGATTGCTTCCATTCCTTCTCGGGCTCCGGTGTGACCGTCTTCAGGAAGGGCTGCACATAGGCGTGCTGCGCGTAAAAGTTGGTCAGGTCCGGGATCAGATCCTTCACTACCGGTTGCGAGGGCAGGGGAGCGATGGTGATCACGCCGCCCGGCAACTCGTCAAAGCCCTTGGTGCAGGCAATCGTGTTCTGACCAGCAATGTTCATGGCGCAGGAGCCGCAAACACCTTCGCGGCAAGAGCGGCGGAAGGCCAGCGTCGGGTCGATATTGTTCTTGATGTAGAAAAGGACATCCAGAATCATCGTGCCGGCGCGGTCCATGTCTACCCAATAGGTATCCCAACGGGGATTACCGCCTTCTTCCGGGCTGTAGCGATAGATTTTGAACTGACGCAGATTGGTCGCGCCTTGCGGCTTCGGCCAGGTCTTGCCTTTTTTCGGGGCGGACCCTTTGGGGAGTGTGAGCTGTACCATGTCGTGTTCGCCTTGATGTCCTAGTAAACCCGGGCCTTGGGCTCGATATAGCTGATCTCGTTGGACAGCGTGTAATCGTGCACAGGGCGGTAATCGAGGGAGACTTTGCCGCTGTCATCGCACCAGGCCAGCGTGTGCTTCATCCAGTTTGCGTCGTCGCGTTCGGAGAAGTCTTCCCGGGCGTGCGCGCCGCGGCTCTCCTCACGGTTGGCTGCGCCGTTCACGGTGACAGCCGCCTGCAGGATGAGATTGTCGAATTCGAGGGCTTCGACGAGGTCGGTATTCCAGACCATGCCGCGATCCTTAACGTCGATGCCCGGCAGTTTCTTGAAGACTTCCTCAATGGCGTCGACACCATCCTTCAGAACGTCGCCGGTACGGAACACGGCGCAATTGTTTTGCATCGCCTTCTGCATTTCGAGACGCAGCTTGGCGACCGGCTGGTCGCCGGTGGCGTTGCGCATCCTGTCGAGGCGGGCGATGTGGCTGTCGGTTGCGCCTTTCGGCAGTTCCGGCTGCGTTGCGCCGGCTTCCGTCGTTGCGCCGCAGCGCTGACCGGCCGCGCGGCCGAATACGACAAGGTCGATGAGGGAGTTGGAGCCAAGGCGGTTGGCGCCATGAACCGACACACAGGCCGCTTCACCCACAGCCATCAGGCCGGGAACGATGGCGTCCGCGTTGCCGTCTTTCTTGGTCAGCACTTCGCCGTGATAGTTCGTCGGGATGCCGCCCATATTGTAGTGTACCGTCGGCAGAACCGGGATCGGTTCTTTCGTGACGTCCACACCGGCAAAGATCTTCGCCGTTTCGGAGATACCCGGCAGGCGAGCGGCCAGGACTTCTGCGCCCAGATGCTCAAGGTGCAGGTGGATGTGATCCTTTTCCGGTCCGACGCCGCGGCCTTCGCGGATTTCCATCGTCATCGCGCGGGAAACCACATCGCGGGAGGCGAGGTCTTTCGCGGATGGCGCATAGCGCTCCATGAAGCGTTCGCCTTCGGAGTTGGTGAGGTAGCCGCCTTCACCGCGCGAGCCTTCGGTGATCAGACAGCCCGAGCCGTAAATGCCGGTCGGGTGGAACTGAACGAACTCCATGTCCTGCAGCGGCAGGCCGGCGCGCAGCACCATGGCATTGCCGTCACCCGTGCAGGTGTGGGCAGACGTACAGGAGAAGAAGGCGCGGCCATAGCCGCCGGTCGCCAGAATGGTCTTCTGCGCGCGGAAGCGGTGCAGCGTGCCATCATCCAGTTTCCAGGCAGTGACACCGCGGCAGGCGCCGTCTTCATCCATGATCAGGTCAAGCGCCAGATATTCGATGAAGAATTCGGTCTCTTCCTTCACGCACTGGCCGTACAGCGTGTGCAGCATGGCGTGGCCGGTCCGGTCCGCAGCGGCGCAGGTACGCTGAACAGGGCCCTGGCCGAAATCGCGGGTCATGCCGCCAAAGGCGCGTTGATAGATCTTGCCTTCATCGGTCCGGGAGAAGGGCATGCCCCAGTGCTCAAGCTCGTACACGGCTTGTGGCGCTTCACGGCAGAGATATTCGATCGCGTCCTGGTCGCCCAGCCAATCAGACCCCTTGACGGTGTCATACATGTGCCAGCGCCAGTCATCCTCGCCCATATTGCCAAGGGAGGCGGCGATGCCCCCCTGCGCTGCCACCGTGTGGGAGCGGGTCGGGAAAACCTTGGTGATACAGGCCGTTTTCAGGCCCGCCTGAGCGGCGCCCAGGGCTGCGCGGAGGCCGGAGCCACCGGCGCCGACAACAACGACATCATAAGTATGGTCGGTCCAGGTATATGTGCTCATCTTGTCAAGTCTCCCGCAGGGCTCAGGCGCCTGCGCCAATCCAGAGTTTCAGAACCGACAGCGCGACCGTGACGAACAGCGCGATGCACGCAAAGCTGTTCAGGATCAGCAGGGCCGAACGGGTTCCTGTCTTTTCGATATAGTCCTCAATGACGACCTGCATACCAAGACGCATGTGAAAGATCGCCGCGCCGGCGGTGAGGATCAGCAGAATGGCATTCAGGGGCTGGCCAGCCCATGCCTGTGCGCCTTCCATGCCGGCACCCATCGCATTGATGATGGAGAACATGAACCATGGCACCAGAAAGATCAGGGCGATTGCGGACACGCGCTGGCGGATATGATGCTCCGTGCCGGATTTGGCAGAGCCGAGACCGCGGGCATTTTTGGCGGGGGTGGTGAATTTGCCGTATGACATGTCAGCAGCCTCCTACAGCCAGATCGTGGCAGCCATGATGGCCGCTGCGCCAACAAAGGCGAACACGTAATTGAACAGGGACACGGCGCTGGCCGTTTTCGGGTCGAAGCCGATATTCGGGCCATCCCATAGCAGGTGGCGAATGCCGTTTGCGAAGTGATACAGCACGGCAACAGCCCAGAGATACATGATGATCTGGCCGTACCAGGCCGTCACCAGGCCTTCGATGGTGCTGTAGCACTCAGCGCCGGTGGCGAGGGCAACAATCCATGCCGTGATGAGAAATGTACCGAAATACAGTGCCACACCCGTAATACGGTGAGTGATGGACGCTGCCATGGTGAGGTGTGGACGCCAAATCTGAAGATGTGGCGACAGGGGGCGGGTATCGGCCCGTGGAGTGCCTGACATGAGGATTACCTTGCCTGCAATGAAACGCTTGGCTTTGGGTTCTAGGATTCTCTATGGTCCTGTCAACGCTGCAACGGGCCGGGAGCGACAATATGAAACTTTTTCTCTGCGCTTTAAGTGTGGCCATAATGGCCCCTTTGGCCGCCGCGGACCCTCTGGATGAGCTGATTCCGGCCTATGAAGCGCATGTGAAATCGGCCAGTCCTGAAGCAGCTGCAGGGGATCTGGACGAAAGCCCCCATCAATGGAGCGATGTCAGCCCGCAGGCCGTTTCCGATTATGCCGAGGAAGCCCGCGCGCTTCTGGAAAAAGTGCAAAATGCCAAAACAGACCGGGTGATCGATCAGGCGATCCTTGAAAGACTGCTGCAGTCTGAGCTGATGGAAGCCGATTATGATACGGCGCGCATTCCCTTTACCGGCGATTGGGGTTTTCAGGCCCAGCCGATCTTTGCGGCCATGCGCGAAACCATCACGACTGTGCAGGAAGGGCAGGCCTGGATCGACCGGCTGAACGATACAGACCGCTATTTCGAGCAGAACATTGCCAATATGCGTCGGGGCATCGAGACCGGCTGGACCGCCAATGCCGACCCGCTGGGCACGGTGATGGAACAGATCCGCGAGCAGATCGTGGAGGATCCGGCGGAAAGCGGCCTCTATGCGCCATTCCTCAGCCTGCCGGATGACATGTCGGAGGCCGACAAGACGCGCCTGCAGGCCGACGGGCTGGACGCGGTCAGCCATGCGATTGAGGCCTATCGCGAGACGCTGGACTTTCTGGAAAGCGAATATGCGCCTGAAGCCCGCGACGGCGCAGGGATTGCCGACCTTCCGGGCGGGCGCGATGCCTATGCTGCCGCCGTGGAGCATTACACAGCAGGGGCGGGCTATGATGCCGAGATGATCCATGCGCTCGGCAATGAAGAGGTCCAGCGTATCCGCGCCAAGATGGAGGCGATCATCGCGGAGATAGGCTATCAAGGCAGCTTCGATGAGTTTCTGACCTATCTGCGCACCGATCCGCAATTCTATGCCGAGACGCCGGAACAGTTGATGGCGGCTGCCGAAGAGGTGTCTGCCCGCCTGCGCGCCATCCTGCCGGACTATTTCGGCCATCTGCCGGAGCTGGATTTCAATGTCGAGCCGGTGCCGGCCTCGATTGCGCCCGGCTATACGACAGGCCGCTATGTCTCCGGCGATCCGAAGGCAGGCCGCAAGGGCACCTATCTGGTCAACACCTACGCGCTGGACCAGCGCCCGCTATATGAGCTGCCATCCCTGTCAGCGCATGAGGCCGTGCCGGGGCATCACCTGCAGATTACGCTGGCGCAGGAAATGACCGACCAGCCGGAATTCCGAAAGGATTACTATGCCACCGCCTTTGGCGAGGGCTGGGGGCTTTATTCTGAACGTATCGCCGGAGAGGCGGGCATTTACCGCACACCCTATGAGCGCTTTGGTGCGCTGTCCTATGAGATGTGGCGTGCCTGCCGTCTGGTCGCCGACACGGGGCTGCACTGGTATGGCTGGAGCCGGGAAGAGGCCGAAGCCTGTTTCGTCGAGAATTCTGCCCTGTCGCCGCTAAATATCAAGACCGAGGTGACGCGTTACATTGGCTGGCCGGGTCAGGCGGTTGCCTACAAGGTGGGCGAGTTGAAGATCCGTGAACTGCGCGCCTATGCCGAAGAAACGCTCGGACCGAAATTCGACATCCGGGACTTCCACGATGTTGTGTTGGGCGAAGGGGCCGTTCCGCTGGATGTGCTGGACTGGCGCATAAAGACCTGGGTGGACAGCCAGATGGTCGCTGAAGAAACCGTTCCGGAGGCCCCGCAGGACTGATCAGGCCGCCGTCACCGGCAGCTTCAGATATATTCTGCCGTCATCCTCCTCCGGGGGCAGGGCCCCGGCGCGGATATTCACCTGAAGGGATGGCAGGATTAGGCGCGGAGCCGACAGGGTCTGGTCGCGCTTTGTCCGCATAGAGACGAAGTCTTCTTCGGTCACGCCGTCATGTACGTGGATGTTGCAGGCGCGCTCGTCCGCGACGCAGGTTTCCCATTCATATGTGTCCCGGCCGTCAGGCAGATAGTCATGCCCCACAAAGATGCGGGTCTCCGGCGGAAGGGACAGGATCTTGCGAATGGACCGGTAAAGCGTCGCTGCGTCGCCGCCCGGAAAGTCTGCGCGGGCGGTGCCATAGTCAGGCATGAACAGCGTATCGCCGACAAAAGCTGCATCGCCGATCAGATAGGTGAGGCAGGCTGGCGTGTGGCCGGGCGTATGGATCACGCGTGCCTCCAGATGGCCGATCGGGAATGTGTCGCCTTCCTGGAATAGACGGTCGAAGACATGACCGTCCGGGATCAGATCATCGGCGTTGAACATGGGTTTGAACTGGCGTTGCACATCTACAATATGCGCGCCGATGCCATACAGGGCGCCGGTCTGCTTGCGAATGTAATCTGCCGCCGACATATGGTCTGCATGGGCGTGCGTGTCCAGCACCCACTGTATGGTGAGGCCAGCCGCTGCCGCGTCTTCCAGCACCCTGTCAGCTGAGGCGCTGGAGAGTTTGCCGCTGTTCGGTTCGAAATCCAGCACAGGGTCAATGATCGCAGCTTGCTTCGTCTCCGGATCAGAGACCAGATAGGTCACTGTCGAGGTGTCGGGGTCAAAATAGGCCTGGATGTCCATGACGGGCTCCTTGTCCGTATGTATGCTCATGAGGCTAATATATTAGAGCTTGCTAAATAAGCAATACCTAATATATTAGCCTCATGGAACAGACACAGATCAGCCCGGAGATCATGGCACGGAATGCGGGTGCGGCCGCAGACCTGTTGCGGGCATTGGCGAATGAGCACCGCCTGATGGTGCTCTGCCAGCTCGTGGCCGGTGAGCGCAATGTGACTCAGCTCTGTGAGGCGTGCCCGGTTTCCCAATCGGCCTTGTCACAGCATCTGGCTAAACTGCGCGCGCAAGGCCTCGTCCGGACGCGCCGGGAAGGGCAGACTATCTGGTATGCCATTGCTGATCCGTCGGCAGCCAGGATCATCCGGACACTGGCGGAAATCTTTTGCCCGGAGGCTTTGACATGAGCGCCCTGAAACCTCTCAGCCCGGCAGATGTCTCCCGCCGCCTTGCCAAAGGAAAGATCACCCTGGTCGATGTGCGCGAGCGCAGGGAATATGCCAGCGAACATATTGCTGGGGCACTCTCCATGCCGTTGTCGGATTTGCGGTCCGGCCGCAAGCAGATTGCGGATGGCCAGCCCGTCGTCTTTCACTGTAAGTCCGGCATGCGGACACAGATGCATTGCGATGACCTGGCCGCGAAGGTGACCGGCAAGGCCTATGTTCTGGAAGGTGGCCTGAGGGGCTGGAAGCAGGCGGGCCTGCCGGTGGAATATGGTCATGTGGCGGGCTTGGGATTGCGGCCTCTTTTCTTGGTGGGGGCTGCCGCGATGGTGACGCTGGGGCTGATTACCCTGCTGACACGGGCGGGCTGAGTCATGTTCGGACTGGATCCGACGACCCTGGCGCTGGCACTTGCCAGTGGCGCCCTGGTGGGATTGTTCCTGTCTGCCTTTGGCGGCGGAGGTTCTGTCCTTGCAGCACCCTTGCTGGTCTATGTCGTAGGCGTTCAGGACCCGCATGTGGCGATTGGCACATCCGCGGCGTCCGTTGCGGCGACCGCTCTGATCAGCTTGATCGGCCATGCCCGCGCACACAATGTGAAATGGCCATGTGCATCCGTTTTCGCCCTGTCGGGCCTCGCCGGATCGCTGGCCGGGTCATCGGTCGCTAAGCTGGTTGACGGGCAGGCGCTGCTGCTGGCCTTTGCCTTTGCGATGGCGGCGATTGCGCTCTCCATGTTTCGCCAGCGGGAGTTTGCAGGAAACCCGGATGTGCGTCTGACGCCGGCCTTCATGATGCGTCTCGTGCCGCTCGGCCTGCTGGTTGGGTTCGCGGCGGGCTTCTTCGGGATTGGCGGCGGCTTTCTAATTGTGCCGGGCCTGCTCTATGCGACCGGCATGACGATCGGCGCGGCGATGGCGTCTTCGCTCGTTTCGGTGACGATTTTTGGCGCGGCGACCTCGTCCAATTATGCCCTCAGTGGCTATGTCGATCTGCGCCTGGCGGCCATTCTTGTGGTGGGTGGCTTTCTTGGCGGCCTGATCGGGCATCAGCTCGCGAAATACCTGGCCAGCCGCGCCTTGTTCGCCCGGCGTGTTTTTGCTGCTTTCATTCTGGTCGTGGCTGCCTATGTGGCGATACAGGCCGGGTTGGCGCTTGCCGCCTGAGCTGGAGGCGGCCTAGACGAGGCCGTTACGATCATATGAGGCGGCATGAAACTCACCATTATCGAAACGGGCCTTGTGCCTGAAATGATCCGGCAGGACTTTGAAGACTATCCGGCCATGTTCCGCCGTCTCATCGGCGCGGCAGATCCGGACCTGCAATATGAGACTGTTTCCGTCATTACAGGGGAAGAGCTTCCGGAGGTGGCCGGGCTGGACGCCGTCCTGATTACGGGCTCTCCGGCCGGTGTGTATGATAGCGACCCATGGATTGCGCCGCTGATGCAGTTCATTCGCGAGGCGGCTGGGGCAGGCGTGCCGCAGGTCGGCATCTGTTTCGGGCATCAGGTAATGGCCGAGGCGCTGGGCGGCAAAGTGATCAAGTCTCCGAAAGGCTGGGGCATTGGCCGCCACACTTATGAGATGAAGGCCTGTCCGGACTGGATCGGTGAGGCCTGCCCGGCAAGCATTTCCGTGCCGGTCAGCCATCAGGATCAGGTCGTGGCCCTGCCGCCGGGCGCCAGCGTGTTGGCTGCGTCAGAGTTCACGCCCTATGCGGCGATTGACTATGGCGCTTTGCCGGCCATGTCCTTCCAGTGTCATCCGGAATTCAATCCGCAATATTCCGCCGCGCTCTACGCGGCGCGCAAAGGGCGGCCGCTGACGGACGAGGCAGTGAAAGCGGCGATCAGCAGTCTTGAACAGCCGCTGGACAATCAACGCCTGGGCAGATGGATCGCCGCTTTCGTCAGGTCCAAGGCCTAGCCGAAACGATAGCGCGCGCCGAGCGAGAAGATGTTCTGCTTGTTCTCGATCTCAAGCGTGCCGGGGAAGAGGTCATTGTCGACTTCGATGTCTTCGGTCGCGCGATAGGCATATTCACCAAAGACGTCCCAATTCGGGTTGAGGGCCCAGGTCACGCCAGCCTTGACCTGATAGGCGAATTTGGTCTCGCCATCATCAATCACGCCGATGCCGGACGGGCTGTATTTAACCTCGACATCCGACATGCCGATGCCGGCGCCAAGATAGGGCTGGATCATTCCTGCCGTGTTGAAATCGTAATAGATATTGGCGAACAGGGATGTGCTGGAAATATCGCCCCGGCCATCGGCCACGACATCTGCAACCGTCACGCCGAGCGGGGTCGGGCTGCCGGCAATGGCTGCGGCATCTACCGCATCGATGCTGCCGCCGCCCAGAGAGACGCCGGTATGTGTATCAACATCTGCTTTCGAATAGGCGATTTCAACGCCGCCTCTCAAGCCGCTCGCATAGCGTTTGCCGAGTTCAACGCCAAAGCCGGAGCCGCTGTCAAATTCCGTGTTCCACCCATATGGCGTGCCAGCCGCGACATCCAGCGTCGTGCCGTCCCCCAGATTTCCTGTCGTAAAGGCACCGGTTGATCCGGAATTGTCGCTGTCCGATTGGTCAATGTAATTATACGAACCGCTTACATACCATTCCTGAGCCATACCCGGCAGGGCCAGGCAGCTTGCTGCGCACAAAACAGCGCCAATCTTAGCCATATTCATGATGGGTTTCCTTCCAAGGGGGTGATTATTAACCATCTGTACGCAGCTGATTTACCCTCGGATCATTAACTCTGATCCATGTTCGGGATAGGATCGCATTTAACGTGATAGCTTATCGCTATATTGACACATCCGTGCTGTAGGGACGCACATAGTCTGGAGACGTAACGCTCATGATGCCTAAACCGCTCGCAAATATTGCCCCGAACACATTGGAGTTCGAGATCCTTCCGCTGGTGAAGCCGACCGGCTTCCGTGAGTATGACGCCCGTTGGTGGTTCAACGGA
>Ga0070726_10001270_pt1 | contig 26141 bp, 29 predicted proteins | sample tdAd471_FD_67275 | JGI IMG/M metagenome (GOLD analysis project Ga0070726, IMG submission 67275) | Marine sediment microbial communities from the Atlantic coast under amendment with organic carbon and nitrate - tdAd47.1 | ecosystem: Environmental > Aquatic > Marine > Coastal > Sediment | place...
TCGCATGTGCGGAATGTCGCCTTGACTTGCCTTGGGGCGGTCGCTACTTTGCGCTCGCTTTCGGGTACCGGTCCTGTCGGACTGAGGGAACAGCAATTCGGGGAAGAGTGGGTCCATGACAGATCCGGACCAGCCGCCCGAACTGCCTGAACTCAAACGGCGCCTTGGCAAGGTTCGCGACCGGCGCGCGGGGAGATTACGGAAAGCCTCGTCCCGGCCGAGAGGTGGTGCTTCGGATATGGGCGTCGGCATCAAAGTCGCCGTCGATCTGGTTGCCGGAGTGGGTTTTGGCGGGGGTATCGGCTGGAGCCTGGACTGGTGGTTGGGCACGAAGCCCTGGTTGTTGGTGGTGTTCTTGATGCTTGGATTTGCCGCGGGATTGTTGAACGTCGTTCGAACCGCAAATCAGGCAAGCAAGCCAAAGACAGACGGCGATTCCGACGCGCAATAACCGGCGTGTGGGAAACAATGCCGAATAAGACTGGAGAGTTCCCGGGTGGCTAGCCCTCTCGAACAATTCACAATCGTACCGATCGTCGATATCGAAGTGGCCGATATCGATATTTCGTTCACGAACTCATCGCTCTGGATGGCAATCACAGCGGCGGTTCTGGTGATCTTCATGGTCGTCAGCACCCAGCGCCGCGCGTTGGTGCCCGGGCGCATGCAGGCGTCGGCGGAATATTTCTATCAAATCATCGCCGACATGGTGCGCGACAATGTGGGCTCCCAGGGGCGGCCCTATTTCCCGTTCATCTTCAGCCTGTTCATGTTCATCATGTTCGGCAACCTGCTCGGCCTGATTCCGGGCGCCTTCACATTTACCAGCCATCTTGCGGTGACATTCGCGATGGCGGCGTTCATTTTCGTCGGGGTCACCATTATCGGCCTGGTGAAGCACGGCTTTAAATTCTTCTCGCTGTTCTTCCCGCATGGCGCGCCGATCGTCTCGGCGCCCGTCCTGATCCCGATCGAGATCATTTCCTACTTCTCACGTCCGATCAGCCTGTCCGTGCGCCTGTTCGCCAACATGACGGTCGGCCATGTCCTGCTCAAAGTGATCGGTGGCGGCGTTGTCGCGCTCGGTGGTTTCTGGGTTTTGCCCGGGCTGCTGCCCCTCGCCTTCCTGATCGCCATCACGCTGCTTGAGGTGATGATTGCCGTCATCCAGGCCTACGTGTTTGCCATCCTCACATGCGTCTATCTGAACGACGCATTGCATCTACATTAGTCCCCAATACGAGAGAGCTTGAAGGAGCCTGTAATGATGGAACTCGAAGTCGCAACGCAATTCGCGCGCTTGATCGGCGCCGGTCTGGCCGCCATCGGAATGGTCGGTGCCGGTGTCGGTGTCGGTCGCATTTGGGCCAGCTACATCGAAGCAATCGGTCGCAACCCCGCCGCCAAGGAAGAAATTGGCGCGTTTATCTGGATCGGGTTCGCGGTCACGGAAGCCATCGCGCTGTTCGCGCTGATTATGGCTTTCATCATCCTCGCCGGTTAATCGAGACCGGCCGCAACGGTTTACGGTCACCTGACCGGCTGCCCCAGGGCATGACCGGTCGGTGACCTGATCCAAAGCGGAAGAGCGCCAAGATGCCGCAGTTTGAACCCTCCTCATTCGCGAGCCAGATTTTCTGGCTGGTCGTTTGCTTCGCCGTCGTCTTCCTGTTTGCATGGCGTGTCGCCCTGCCGCGGATCGCCGCGACAATCGATAGCCGTCACCAGCGAATCGACGGCGATATCGCGCGTGCTGAGGAATTGGCGAGCGAGGCCGAAGAGGTGCTCGCCGCCTATGAGGCGGAATTGGCTAAGGCACGTGCCGGCGCACAGGAACAGATTCATCTGGCCGCGGAAGCCGCGACGGCGGAAGCCGACAAGCGCAATGCGCTCCTGACCGAGAAACTCTCGGTGGATGCCAACGCGGCGCACCAGCGAATCGACGACGCCCGGCAAGCCGCGGCGGCGAATGTGACCGAACTGGTGGAGGATATCGCCAGTCAGGCCGTCCAACGCCTGATCGGTGTGACACCGGACGACAGCACCATTCGCAAGGCGGTCGAAGATGCCGCCGGGGGACGTTCATGATGCTGGCCCGGTTGACCCTCACCACCGCAGCCTTGCTGGCATTCACCGCCCCCGCAATGGCCGCAGACGATCACGCGCCGTTTTTTGAAAAGCCGGAAACATGGGTCCTGATCGCCTTCATCATTTTCGTGGCCGCGGTTTACCGCCCGGCCTCGCGGATGATCGTTGGCAAGCTTGACGGCCGCACCGAGGCCATCAAGTCGGAGCTGGATGAAGCGCAACGCCTGCGCGAGGAGGCCCAGCACACGCTGGCCGAATATCAGCGTAAGCAGCGTGACGCGCTGGCCGAAGCCGAAGGCATCGTCGCCGAGGCGCGCGAAGAGGCCCGACGCATTGAGGCAAATGTCCAGGCGCGCACCGAAGACACGCTCAAGCGCCGCGAGCAGCAGGCGCTCGACATGATCGCGGCCGCCGAAGCGCGGGCCGTTGCCGACGTGCGCGCACTGGCCGCCGACGTCGCGATAGAGGCAACCCGGCAGATCCTGACCGAAACGGTCGAGGGCCAGAAGGGTGATGAACTGGTCAACGAAGCGATCCGGGAAGTGCCGGGCAAGCTCAACTAGGCGTTGGTGTTTCAAGCCCGTGCCAGAGAGGCCCCGTTCGGCGGGGCCTTTTTCATGCCCGCATCAAACTGACGCGCCTACTCCGCAGCTTCGGCCGTCGGTACATCAGGTATCCAGCGCAGGACCGGGCTACGTGCGGCAGCCGTCTCGTCGAGGCGCCGGCGCGGGGTGAGCCGCGGCGCCGCGGCAAACACATCGCTGTCACCGGCCTGCACCCGTGCGACCAGCGACCGGACAACAGCGATGAAGTTGTCGAGTTCCCGCTTGGATTCGGTCTCGGTCGGCTCGATCAACATCGCCCCATGCACCACCAGCGGGAAATACATGGTCATCGGGTGATAGCCCTCGTCGATCATCGCCTTCGCAAAATCCAGAGTGGTCACGCCCGAATCCTTGAGGAACCTGTCGTCGAACAGGCATTCATGCATGCACGGCCCGTCGAAGGCGGCGGTCATGACGTCGGATAGCTGGGCCATCACATAATTCGCGTTGAGTACCGCGTCATTCGCGACCTGGCGCAGCCCGTCACGGCCATGGCTGAGCATGTAGGCGTAGGCGCGCACGAACATACCCATCTGGCCATGAAACCCTTTCAGGCGCCCGAACGGCTTCGCGGCACCGGTATCCGCGCCATGCTCCACGAGGTCATACCCCTCGTCCCCATGCACCACCCAGGGCGTGGGTGCGAACGGCGCCAGCGCCTCCGACAGCACGACAGGCCCCGCACCCGGTCCACCGCCGCCGTGGGGCGTCGAGAAGGTCTTGTGGAGGTTGATATGCATGCAATCGATGCCCAGATCGCCCGGCCGCACGCGGCCGACAATGGCGTTGAAATTCGCCCCGTCGCAGTAGAAGTAGCCGCCGGCGTCGTGGATCAGGGCGGCAATCTCGATCATGTCCGGCTCAAACAGCCCGCATGTGTTCGGGTTGGTGATCATGATGCCTGCCACATCATCGTCGAGCTTGTCGGCAAATGCCTTCACATCGACCCGCCCGCGCGCATCCGAGGGAATGGCATCGACCGCGAAGCCACAAACGGCGGCGGTCGCGGGATTCGTCCCGTGGGCGGAATCCGGCACCAGGATACGCCGCCGGCTCGTCGGCCCGCCCTCCCGGTCGTCCAGTGCGGCACGGATGGCCATCACGCCGCACAATTCGCCATGGGCCCCCGCGGCCGGCGACATGGCGACAGCGGGCATCCCCGTCAGCTCCTTGAGCCAGTGGGCCAGTGAATCGATCAGTTCCAGCGCGCCTTGCGTGGTCGAGGCGGGTTGCATCGGGTGCAGGTTCGCGAACCCCGGCAAACGCACCATCTTCTCGTTGAGCCGCGGGTTGTGCTTCATCGTGCACGAGCCGAGCGGATAGGTGCCCATATCGATCGCGTAGTTCTTTTGCGACAGCCTGGTGAAATGCCGCACGATCTCCGGTTCGCTCGCGCTCGGCAGCCCGATCGGGGCATGACGTTCGAGGCCGCCCAGCCGGTTGTCGACCGGATCGGGATCGGGCAGATCGACCCCGACCGCACCCGGATTGTCGATCTCGAACAGCAACGGCTCTTCCAGGCGCAACCCCTGGTGCCCATGCACCGTATCGATCCCGCCCGCCGGCGCGGCCACCGGCAGCGTGGAGGCCGGCCGGCTCAAATCCTTCGAATGCCCGCTCATGCCAGCACCTCTGCCAGGCCGGTACACAGCGCGTCCATATCCTCACCCCGGGTCAGCTCACTCACAGCCACCAGCAGAATATCGTCGAGGCCGGCGGCGCGGCCGTACAGGCGCGCGGCCGGCACGCCGGCGAGAATACCGCGCGTGGCCAGCTCCTCGACCACGGCTTGTGCCGATCCGTCGAGCCGAACCGCGAACTCGTTGAAGAACGTCCGCGGCAGCACCTCCACACCCGCGACGGATTCCAGCCGGTCGGCCAACGCGACCGCATGCGCATGATTGAGCGCCGCCAGCTTCCGGAAGCCGTCTTCCCCCAGCAGCGAGAGATGGATCGTGAAGGCCAGCGCACAGAGACCCGAATTCGTACAGATGTTGCTCGTCGCCTTCTCGCGCCGGATATGCTGTTCGCGGGTCGAGAGCGTCAGGACCCAGCCGCGGCGGCCATCCTCGTCGACCGTCTCGCCGGCAAGCCGCCCCGGCATCTGGCGAACATATTTCTCGCGCGCAGCGAACAGGCCCACATAGGGACCGCCAAACCCTTGGGCATTGCCCAAGCTCTGGCCCTCGGCCACGACAATGTCGGCGCCCATCTCACCCGGGGAACGGACGGCCCCCAGTGAAACCGCCTCCGTGACGACGACGACCAGAAGTGCGCCGGCCGCATGACAGGCATCGGCGAGCGGCCCGAAATCGCGGACATGCCCGAAAATACCAGGATTCTGGACCACCACGCAGGCGGTATCCTCGCCGATATCGCCGGCCAGATCTTCCAGACCGGATAAGTCCGGCGGCCGGGCGTCAATCTCGATATCCAGATAGCGCGACTGGGTCTCGGTTACCTCGCGATAATGGGGATGCACGCCGCCCGAGACGATTGCCTTGTTGCGTCGCGTCACCCGCTGCGCCATCAGCACCGCCTCGGCACAGGAGGTCGCGCCGTCATACATCGACGCGTTGGCCACATCCATGCCGGTGATCAGGGCCACCATCGTTTGGAATTCAAACAGTGCCTGCAGCGTCCCCTGGGAAATTTCCGGCTGGTAAGGGGTGTAGGACGTCAGGAACTCGCCGCGCTGGACCAGGTGGTCCACCGTGGCCGGAATATGGTGACGATAGGCCCCCGCGCCGAGGAAACTCGGCCCGTCTGACGTCGTGATATTGCGCCCCGCCAGGGCCGCGATCTTCGCTTCCACCTGATATTCGGCCATATGATCGGAAAGATCGAAATCGCCGCCATACCGCGCGGCATCCGGTACGTCGACGAACAGTTCGTCCACCGATCCGACACCGATCGCCGACAGCATGTCGGCCCGGTCATTGTCCGTGAGTGGAAGATATCGCATCTCAGCCCAGACCCTCGCAGTAGGTTTTGTAGGTGGCTTCGTCCATCAGATCGTCCAGCTCCGCCGGATCGGTCAGGCGCAGTTTGGCAAACCAGCCGTCGCCGAACGCATCCGTGTTGACCAGGGACGGGTCTCCGTTCAGGGCGTCGTTGACCTCGATCACCTCGCCACCAACGGGCGCATAGACCTCGGCCGCAGCCTTCACCGATTCGACCACCGCCGCCTCGTCGCTCCGGTCGAGAAGCTTGCCCACATCCGGCAACTCCACGAACACGACATCGCCGAGCTGTTCCTGTGCATAGTCCGAAATTCCGATCGTGCCGGTGTCCCCATCGACTTCGACCCATTCATGGTCTTCGCTGTATTTCCGGTTGGCCATGGCCCTACTCCTCTCAGCTCAGCTTGCGCGCTTGTAGTTCGCAGGCACGAACGGCAGATCCGCCACCGTGGCGGCCACCGTGCGGCCCCTCAGTTCGATATTCAAAGCCGTGCCCATTGCGGCACTGGCGCTGTTCACATATCCCATCGCCACGGGACCGCCGACCGTCGGCCCGAACCCGCCGCTGGTGACCATCCCGATCTCGGTATCGCCCGCATCGCGGATCACCGCACCCTCGCGTACCGGCGCCCGACCTTCCGGCAGAATTCCCACGCGCTTGCGTGCAGGCCCGTCGGTCAGATGGTCAAGGATCACCTCGGCACCGGGGAAATCGGCCGCCGCACGCCGGCGCTTGCCGACGGCCCAGGCGAGTCCGGCTTCGATGGGGGAGGTGGTCTCGTCGATATCATGGCCGTAGAGGCACAGGCCCGCCTCGAGCCGCAAGGAATCCCGTGCGCCCAATCCAACAGGCGCCACGTCGTCATGCGCCAACAGGCGCCGCGCCAGATCCTCCACGGCTTCGTTGGGCACCGAAATCTCGAACCCGTCCTCACCCGTATAGCCCGAACGGGTGACGTAGGCGGCGGCCCCGTCGAGGGTCATCTCCACGCCCTGCATAAATACGAGGTCGCGGCATTCCGGCGCCAGTTCACCGAGGACCCTCTCGGCCTTCGGCCCCTGGAGCGCCAGCAAGGCTCTGTCTTCAAGAATCTGTAGCTCCGCGTCGCCGCCAAGCTGCGTGGCGATATGGTCGAAGTCCGCATCCTTGCACGCGGCATTGACCACCAAGAACAAGGCTGGAACGCCGTTCTCCTCGATCCGGGTGACCATCAGATCGTCGCGGATGCCACCCGCGTCATTGAGCAACAGCGTGTAGCGCATGCGACCGGTCGCAAGCCCCGCGATATCTCCGGGCACCAGCCGCTCGAAGCTCGTCACCGGATCGCCGCCGCACAGAAGCGCCTGTCCCATATGCGAGACATCGAACAAACCCGCAGCGGCGCGTGTGGCGTTGTGTTCGGCAATAATGCCCGCGGGATACTGCACCGGCATGGCATAGCCCGCGAAGGGGACCATGCGGGCGCCCAGGGACACGTGCAGATCATAGAGGGGAGTCTTGTGAACTTCCGTTTCAGGGGCTGTCGCCACACTGCTCTCCCGGTCCGAACAAAGACGGACAGCGCACCCATTGCGCCGCCTGCCCCACTCTGTCGTCAGACCTGAGAGATTCACTACGCCCGGGTCGATCCGAGCGGAGCTTACGCCTTCGGTGAGGCCCGGAACCGTACGTACCCGGCCGGGCCTGCTTTCCAGAGTGTCATCCCCCTTGCGGTCCTGGATGCCTGAGAGTTTCCGGGGCGGTTGCTCCTTCGGCGCCGGCCGACTAGCCGGACTCTCCCGCTGGGGTCACATGACAATGTTACTCAACGAAGGGGTGCGACTCGGGCCGCACTCCTCCCTCGACATTATGCCTCACCGGGAAGGAGTCAACCGGCGCCGGGACACGGCTGTGGACTAACGCCCACGCTTGTTGAGGTTGTATTTCAGGTCCTCGTCCGAGAGCACAAAACCGACAAAGATGCCGAACGCATCACCGAGTTGGCCCGCTTGCAACGGAATCTTCTGCTTGAGCTCCTCGGCAAAGCCGACCCGGTTGCGATTGCCCTCGAACGTGATGCTCGTTTCAAACTCCTCGCGCGCCAGGATGTTCTCCTCCGCATCGGCGATGGCGACGAAATATTTGAAGCTCGCGTCGCGTGTAGTCGAAGCGGGACCGCGCGTCGCGACCAGGAGGAGCTGCATTTCCACATCGACCGCTCCGGTCCGATCATCCTCAATGTCGGTATCACAAAAGCCGCGGAAATCTGTGATGCGCGCCTCAACGGTAACATCCGTCAAATCGCGCCCCTCGCCGGGCAAAAACTGGGTTATCTCCGCGGCATCCTGGACGATCACAATGTTCGGGCAGGGCGGCGGCGGTGCCTCCGGACCCTGTTGGCACGCGGCCAGAACAAACAGCGCGAGCGCCGCCCATCCCAATTTGGCTCGACCGGTTCCGGTGTGTCCGGTTTTCAGATTTTTCATGGGATCAGCAGATATCTGGTCAGAGCGTGTTGTGCGTACCGTCGCAGAACGGCTTGTCACCGGTTTGTTTACAGCAGCAGAACCAGATGGTTTTGGCCTCATCGCTTTCGAACATAACGGGCTCGAAATCGGTGCCCTTGTGGGCGCTGTCGCAGAAAGGCTGCTTCTTGCTGCGTCCGCAGACACACCACCAGTATTTCCGGCCGGGAATCACATCCACGGCGATTGGTTCCTTCTGTGCGATCTCCGGATCCGCCATCACTTCTCTCCGCGCATTGCACCGTGCCTTGCACCGTGCAGCGCCACTAAGATATTACGGGTGCGCGGCAATTGACCGCGCGAAAACATTACGAGAGCGGCGGACCGAGAACAAGGTCAGTCATGGCTCCACAACGCGTTTCGGATTGGTTCGATGTCGAAATCACCTCTGACGATCTTGTTGGCACAACCGCGCGGTTTCTGTGCGGGCGTCGACCGGGCCATCCAGATCGTCGAGCAGGCACTGGAGCGCTATGGACGCCCGATATATGTCCGCCACGAGATCGTACACAACCGTTTCGTGGTCGAGAATCTTGAGCGGCAGGGCGCCGTCTTCGTGGACGAACTCTCCGAAGTCCCCGATGACGCGAAGGTGATCTTCTCGGCACACGGCGTGCCCAAATCCGTACCTGTGGAGGCCGAACGCCGCGACCTGTTCTACCTCGACGCCACCTGTCCGCTGGTGAGCAAGGTGCACAACCAGGCCCAGCACCAACAACGTGCCGGACGACATATCCTGTTGATCGGGCATGAGGGACATCCCGAGGTGATCGGCACCATGGGCCAGCTGCCCGAGGGCTCGATCACCCTTGTCGAAACGGTCGAGGATGTCGCGACCCTCGACATCCCATTGGACGCCCCGCTGGCATATGTGACCCAGACGACCCTCTCGGTCGACGACACGGCGGCCATCGTTGATGCGCTGCGCGCGCGGTTCCCGAATATCGCGGAGCCCGGATCGGAAGACATCTGCTACGCGACCACCAACAGACAGGAGGCCGTGAAGGCGATCGCGGAGCGGTGCGACGCCATGATCGTGATCGGCGCACCAAACTCCTCGAACTCCAACCGCCTCGTCGAAGTGGCCCTGCGTTCGGGCTGCGAGGATGCAGCGCTCGTCGAACGCGCCAGCGGCATGGATTGGGCGCGCTTCGACGGCTGCAGAACGCTGGGCCTGACCGCGGGGGCGTCGGCACCCGAGACGCTGGTCGAGGAATTCGTCGAGGCCTGCCGCGCGCGCTACGACGTCACGATCGAAGAAATATCGGTGCGCGAGGAGAATGTACATTTCAACCTTCCCCGCGCCCTGATCGCTTAGCGCCCCGCTCCGATGGCCGTCTACACCGACGTTACCGACGAAGATCTCATTGCCTTTCTGGGCGATTACGATATCGGCGAAGTCGTATCGCTCAAAGGCATCGCGGAAGGGGTCGAGAACACAAACTATCTGCTCCAGACCGTGACGGCGGACGCGCCGGCACCCCAGAGCTATATCCTGACCCTCTACGAAAAACGGGTGCGTCGTGACGATCTCCCCTATTTCCTGGGGCTGATGGACCATCTGGCGGAAAACGGAATTTCCTGTCCGACCCCAATCCATGGGCGCGACGGCGCCGCACTCCGTGAACTCGCCGGCCGGCCGGCCGCGATCGTGTCATTTCTTTCCGGCATCTGGCCCAAGAAAAGCACCCCCAAACACTGCACCGAACTCGGTGCCGCGCTGGCGCGCATGCACGACGCCGGACAAAGTTTTAACGGCCATCGCGTCAACGACATGTCCGTTACGGGTTGGCAGACCCTCGTCGCCCAAACCCGCGACCAGGCCAACGATGTCGTCCCCGGCCTCAAGGACCTGTTGGATTCGGAACTCAACGCGATTTCGTCCAACTGGCCGAACAACCTGCCGACCGGGGTTATTCACGCCGACCTGTTCCCCGACAATGTTTTCTTCCTCGGGGAAAATTTATCGGGGTTCATTGATTTCTACTTCGCCTGTAACGACGCGCTCGCCTACGACCTGGCGATTTGCATCAACGCGTGGTGCTTCGAGGCCGACAACAGCTTGAACGTCACCAAGGCCCGTGCGCTGCTGCGCGGCTATGCCGCGGTCCGGCCTCTCACGCGGCAGGAATTCGACGCCCTTCCGCAGTTGGCGCGCGGCGCCGCCCTGCGCTTCCTGCTGACCCGCCTGTACGACTGGATCAACCACGACACGGCGGCATTCGTTCAACCCAAGGACCCCAAACAATTCCTGGGCCGACTGCGCTTTCATCAGCAGGTGGATGGCCCGGGCGCCTATGGCGTCAGTTTCGAGGATGTATGTGCATGAGTGATACGAACCGGATCGTGATTTACACCGATGGCGCCTGCTCGGGGAATCCAGGACCTGGTGGCTGGGGCGCCATCCTGCGCGCCGGTGAACATGAAAAAGAACTGTCGGGCGGCGAAGATGAGACGACGAACAACCGGATGGAGCTCATGGCGGCCATCGCGGCGCTCGAGGAGCTCAAGAAACCCGCGCCGATCGATCTGTTCACGGATTCAACCTATGTGCGCGACGGGATCATGAAATGGATTCACAACTGGAAGCGCAACGGCTGGAAGACCGCCGCCAAGAAGCCGGTCAAGAATGTCGATCTGTGGAAACGCCTGGAAGCCGCGATGGAACGCCACGACATCGAATGGCATTGGGTGAAGGGGCATAACGGACATCCGGACAATGAGCGCGCCGACGAGCTTGCCCGTAACGCGATCATCCGCCTCGTCTGAGCGAACGGAACACCGCAATGAAAACGGGGGCCCGAAGGCCCCCGTCATCATATCGAATGGTAAAACGGCTAGAGTCGTTCGAGAACGCTCTCGGCCGAGCTTTTCTCGAACGCGCCGGCCTCATCCAGGAGAACCTCGGTTACGGTGCCGTCGTCGACGATCATGGCAAAGCGCTGGCTGCGCACGCCAAGACCGCGATCGACGAGATCGAGTTCCATGCCGAGCTCCTTGGTGAAGGCGGCCGAACCGTCGGCCAGCATCATCACATTGTCGCCGACAGACTGGTCCTTGCCCCAGGCTTCCATGACGAACGGGTCGTTGACGGCCATGCAGGCAATCGTGTCGACACCCTTGGCCTTGATCTCACCGGCCTTCTGAACGAAACCGGGCAGATGCTGCGCCGAGCAGGTCGGCGTAAAGGCGCCCGGCACCGAAAACAGAACGACCTTCTTGCCGCTGAACAGATCGTCGGTCGAGACCTGATCGATGCCGTCTGCCGTCTTATGGGCGAGTGCGCTCGCCGGAATCTTGTCACCTACATTGATCGCCATCTATCTCTCCTAAATCGGGTGTGGTTCGTGCCGCGCGAACAATTCCGCCCGATCCGACCACATCATTGATATCGGTTCGCAACATAGTCGGTATTACGGAAAGTTCCAGCCTTGGATCGGTGGAAAATCCGACCAGGGTGTTATCTTTCGGCCACCGCGGTCGTCAGACCGGCTTCGGTCAGCCCGCCGAAGACCGCGTTGCTTGTCAACAATTCCGGTAGCACCACGCCGCGGGGAGACTCCGGCCCGTAGATGACGTTGAACGGAATGCCGAACCGGCTGAACGACGCGAGATACTGGGCGATCGTATCGCTCGGCTTCGTCCAGTCCGCCCGCATCAGCACCACGTTCCCGCGCTCGAAAATGTCGTTCACAGCCTCGGTATCGAGGACACGCTTCTTGTTCACCTGACAGGTGATACACCAGTCGGCCGTGACATCCACGAACACGACATTGCCCTGGGATATGAGATCCGGGATCGCCGCCTCATCGAATGGCACCCAGGCCTCATCGAGATTAGCGATCTGGGACTGATCCCGAACGCCGATGCCGAGCGCCGGCAGCGCGGTCGGCACCACGAAGGCGACGATTGCCGCGGCAAACACACCCGCACCAAGCATGCGACCTGTTTTTTCAGGAACGCGGTTGCGAACAGCGAACAGGGCGAAGATCGCGGCCATGAGCACCGCCACGGTGATCGCGGCCTCGATCGATACCTGCACCGCCATCACCGACAACAGCCAGACGGCCGTCGCGATCAGCGCCAGCGACAGGAATTTCTTGAGCCCATTCATCCAGGGGCCCGGCCGCGGCAGCTTCGTGGCCAGCACCGGGAACAGCGCGACGAGAAGAAACGGCGAGGCCATGCCGAGGCCCAGCGCGAGGAAGATCGAGTAAATCTCGACGGCACCACGGCTGAGCGCGAACCCGATCGAGGTGCCCAAGAACGGCGCCGTGCAGGGGGTCGCCAGGATTGTCGCGAACGCGCCCTGGAAGAACTGTCCGCTCAACGAGCTCTTGTTGCCTGCCGCGACAGCCACATCGGACACTTTGCCCGGCAGGCGCACCTCGAACAGCCCCCACATATTCGCGGCAAACAGGGTCAGGATGACCACCAGAGTGACGACAAAGATCGGTTGCTGAAACTGGATGCCCCAGCCAACCGCCAAACCGGCGGACTTCACGCCCACGGCGAGGCTCGCCAGTGCCAGGAAGGACACGACGATACCAGCGGTCGTGGCCAGGAAACCGAGCCGGACTTCTTTCGGATCGCCGCCGCCATGGCTGACCACCGACAGAAGCTTGATCGATATCACCGGCAACACACACGGCATGAGGTTCAAAATCAGGCCGCCGACGAGCGCGAGCGCCATGATTGACAACAGCGTCGCGATCGCCAGACCGCCCGTGTCGACATGCGCCAGTCCATTCGCCAACGGCATGGTGCTGGTCTCAATGCTCCGCGCGCCATCGATGAGTGTGAAGATCAGCGGATCGCTCTTGAGGTCGACCGGTGTGCCCTCGCCGAAAATATCCTCCGCGGTGACCGACGCGAGGACGAGGCGACCGCCTTCGAGAAACTCGAACTCGGGTTTGGAAAAGACGACGTCACCCGAACCCTCAATCAGAAGGTCGGGTGTCTGGAACGGGGTATCCGCGCGAAAGGCTGTCCGAATCAGCGGTTTCACATTGGTGCCCGACACATCGGCACCCTCGAAGATCAGGCCCGCGCGGCTGCCGTCGCCGGGCACCTGGTTCTGGTACCGGTCGATCATGTTCGCAAATTCCGACGGGTTGGCCGGACCGGCAGGCAAATCGAGCGACGCGTTGAAGGTGTGAGGAATGCAGACATCGTCGCAGATCAACAGATCGACCCGGGCGCGCAACGACACCGCCTCGCCGACTTTGCGCAATTGCGCGTTGACCGGGAACACGACCTGCTTTTCGTAGCCGAATGTCTCCAGATCGTAATAATTGAATCGCACGGGCGCCGGCCACTGGAAGGCCGCCGTCGCGAGGTTGCCCGTATTCTCCCATTCCACATGGGGCGGGATGCCGGCATCGCCTGGCGATCGCCAATAGGTCTTCCAGCCGTCATCCAGCCGCACTTCGATACCCAGCGGGATCGTTTCCAGGTCGCCGACAGCCGTCGTCGCCGAAATCAGGCGAATATCGGCCTTCGGGCCGTCCTGCCAATCGGTCGCGGCATCGCTCATGGCGAGGCTCGGCCACAAAATCGCCGGAATAGCCGCGATAATCGCAGCAAGACGCAAAAACTCGCGGAAACGCGCTACCATATTGATCGTGCCCCGGCTGGTTTGCCTGTGACGGTGAAAAGAACTCTAACGCTTGAAATATAGGAATGATTAGCCCGGAATATAGCGGCTTACCGCTCAACAGCCCTCACAATCGCGTGTCGGAATTGTTCATCTTTGCCGTCCAACAGGAAGCCCGGAAACCATGACCGACACCGAAACCAAAGCGGGAGCATATCTGGAAGGGCAAATACTTCTGGCCATGCCTGCGATGACCGATCCCCGCTTCGAACGCGCCGTCATCTATATGTGTGCACATAACGATGAAGGCGCAATGGGTCTGGTGATCAACAAGACCCTCGATTCGATCGATTTCCGCGAACTCCTTGGACAACTCGATATTCCCGCCGCCGACGGCATGCGCGACATTGCCGTGCATTTCGGCGGCCCCGTCGAAAACCAACGCGGCTTCGTCCTTCATTCGGCCGACTACCGCCACGCCGAGACATTGATGGTCACCGAGCATGTCGGCCTGACGGCAACCCTCGATATTCTGCGCGCGCTGGCCCAGGACGAAGGTCCCGAGCGCTCGATACTGGCGTTGGGTTATGCCGGCTGGGGGGCAGGACAACTCGATTCCGAAATACAGGAAAATGCCTGGCTGTCCGTGCCCTACGACGAAGGCCTGATGTTCGAGGTCAGTGATGGCGACAAGTGGGAACGCGCCTTCAACAGCATCGGCGTCGACCTGTCGGTCCTGTCCGGGACCGCCGGCCGGGCCTAGCCAACAGCGGCTTTTCGGTTGCGCAGGACCCGGTAAATCACGATGAGCACAAAGGCCGCACTCAGTGCGAAGAGCGCGTAGCCGCTGACGAGAAAGGCATTCCCGACACTGCTGGCGGTGGCGATGGGCACCGAATAAACCGGCGAGAAGAACTGACCCAGGAAGAACATGGTGGTCAACGCGCCAAGCGCCCGGCCGCGCACGGACATCGATGCGCGGGAAATGATCGCCAGATTGATATTGGGCAGGAACGCGCCGACGGAGAACCCGCCAATGCCCATCGCGATCATCGTCGCGGTAAAACTGTCCGCATTGCCCGTCATCACAAAGCCAAGCCCGCCAATAGCAAAGAACAGCGCGAATATCGATTCCGAGCTGAGGCGGGCACGAATCCGGCTGTAGGAAAGCGACGCCAAGCCCGCCGAGAGGTTAAAGAGGCCGATCGCCAGCCCCGCGCGCGTCGGGTTCTCGACGCCGATCTCGGCCAGGAAGAACGCCGTTTGTGCCGGGATCATGAACAACAAGATCATGGCCACGAACGCCAGGGCACAGAACAGGCCGATTATCGCCCACTGCCGCAGTGTCGGCGGCGGCTCCGGTGTGTGTGCGTCACCGCCCCCCCCGGCACGATCCGGCTCATACAGGCTGAGCCACATCAGGGGCAGCAAGGCAAAGGCCACCGCGAACAGCGTAAACCCGACACGCCAATGAATTTCGGCGAGCAGGCCAGCGATCACAACGAAGGTCAGCGTTCCGAGCGACATGAACGCGCCCTGCAGGCCGGCCACGCGATTGCGCTCATCACCAACAAAGTAATCGCCAATAAGGGCAGTCACGCTGGTCATGATCCCCGCCAGGAAAATCCCCAGCAACGCCCGGCTGACGAGCAGAAGATGGATCGATTCGATCACCAACCCGGCGACGCCCGCAAGCCCGTACAGCACCGTCGAGGCGATCAGGACGTTGCGCCGCCCCATCCGATCCACGGCGTAGCCGACGAACGGTCCCGCCAGGGCGATAAACAGCATGGGCATGGTGAGTACGAGGGGGGACAGGAAGGCCGCATTGTCCACATGTGCAAAATCCGCCCGCAGCGCCGGGAGACCGGGCGCAATGGCCGACGGTGCGAGAAATGCCAGTCCGCTGGTGAGCAGGATGGTCCAGACGCGCAATCGTTTGCGCGCCAGAACCTTGGCGGAAACCGCCGGTGTGGTCATGACGGGAAAGAGACCAGCTTGATCACGAACCCGGTGCGCGCGACGCGGCCGCCCGATGATCTTCGGCCAGCAGGGAAAACAGCAGATGATCCTGCCAGACTCCACGGATCTTGAGATATTTCCGTGCAAATCCGTCTTCTGAAAAACCCGATGCGGTCAGCAATCCCCGGCTGGCCGCATTGGTCGGCAGACACGCCGCTTCGACCCGGTGCAGACCCAGCTCGTTGAAGCAAAAGCCCAGCAACAGTCCCAGCCCCTCGCGCATATAGCCCTGCCCCGCATAGGTCTCCCCGATCCAGTAGCCCAGGGTGCCGCATTGGGCGACGCCGCGCCGCACATTCGAAAGACTGATTCCGCCGAGGAGTGCAGCGCTTTCCTGCTCGAAGACAAACATGCTGTAGCCGGAATCTTCGCGCCAGTCGCTCGCATAGCGATTCAAGCGGCGATAGAAGGCATCCCGGCTCAGCGCATCGGATGGCCAGGTCGGCTCCCAGGGCTCCAGGAATTGCCGGCTGGCGGCACGAATTTCGGCATAGGAACGCCAGTCGCGTTCGATGGGCGGGCGCAAAAACGTGCGCCGGCCGTTCAGCCGGACACTGCTGGAATTGCCGGAAAATGACCGAAACAGCCGCATCGCGCCCAACCCCAGCCCCTATGCCGCCAGTCGACGTCGGATCGCGTCGAACGATTCCATTTTCGTCGCCGGTCCAATTGTGGCCAGGCACGGCGTGGATTCGAGCAATTTCTGCGCACTGATCGCGAGAGTTTCCGGCGTCACGTTTTCAATCTTCTCGACAAGTTCACGGACCGACACGACCCGATCATACAACAACATCTGCTGGCCCGCGCGCTCGGCGCGTGCACCGGTGGATTCCATGCCCATCAGCAAGTTGGCCTTCAACTGCGTGCGCGCACGGGCGATTTCCTCCGCGCCCAGGGTCGATGCCAGGCGGGCAATTTCGTCGCACAGGGCCGGCACAAACTCTTCGATCAGCTCCGGTCCGGTACCTGCGTAAATGCCGAACACGCCGTCGTCGGAGAAGGCCGACAGGAATGTATCGATGGAGTAAACCAGCCCGCGCTTCTCTCGGATTTCCTGAAACAGGCGCGATGACATGCCACCGCCGAAGAGATTCGAGAGCACCGACAAGGCGTAATACTCGTCCGACCCAACCGGCGCGGCACGAAAACCGATCACGAAATGGACCTGCTCCAGGTCACGCACTTCGCGGCTCTCACCCCCACCGTATGACGCCGCCGACAATGCCCGCGGTGTGCCCGCCGGTATATCGGCCAAATGTTCCTCGGCGAGCGCAACCAACGCGTCATGGGTAATGTTGCCCGCGGCGGCCAACACAATCGACCCGCCGTGGTAATGCTGGCCATGGAAGCCGACGATGGCATCCCGCGGCATCTGCCCGACAACATCCGGGCGCCCCAGAACCGGGCGGCCGAGGGGTTGTTCGGGATAGGCGACCCCCTGAAAATTGTCGAACACAACATCGTCGGGCGTGTCGCGCGCCTGGCCGATCTCCTGCAGCACGACGGACCGTTCACGACTCAGTTCATTTTCGTCGAAGAGCGAATTCTGCAGGAAATCCGCGATCACATCGATTGCCAGCGCGGCATCGTCTTTCAGCACCTTGGCGTAGTAAGCGGTGACTTCGCGCGCGGTATAGGCGTTGATATGCCCGCCGACGCTTTCGATCGTCTCGGCGATCTGTTGGGCCGTTCGCCGCGGCGTGCCCTTGAACATCATATGTTCGAGCAGGTGCGCAACGCCGTTCACCTCGGGGGCCTCGAAACGGGCGCCAGCACGGACCCACAGACCGATGGACACGGACTCGACCGTCGGCATTTCGTCACTGACGACCCGGACGCCATTGGAAAGTGTGGTTATTCGAACGTCGCTCATAGTCACCCTCAAGCGGTCTGGCGTGCGGCGGCATGGGCGCGCACATATGCGCGCACAGCCGCGACATCATTTCCGATGGTCTCGGCCTGTTCCGGACGTTCGAGAAGGTCGGACAGATGCGCCGGCAACTCCGGCCGGACACCCGTCGCCTTTTCCACCGCATCGGGAAACTTCGCCGGATGTGCCGTCGCGAGGACCACCCGCTTGTGCCCATCGCGCGTCGATTTGCGCGCCGCGCCGATTCCGACCGCCGTATGCGGGTCGACCAACACACCCGATTGCGCATACACGTCGCGGATCACTTCGAGTGTTTCATCATCGTCGAGGCGCTGCGCCTCGAACAGGCCGCGCGCATCATCGCTGAGCTTCTGGGCATCCGGCAGGACTCCGTCCTGACGGAACACACGCATAGCCTCTTCGACAGCAGCCCCGTCCCGGTCGAGAAGATCGAATATCAGACGCTCGAAATTGCTCGACACCTGAATATCCATACTCGGCGAGAGGGACGGCTCGACGGCCGAAATCGACATGTCGCCGTGGGTGAAGAAGCGATAGAGAATATCGTTGCGATTGGACGCCACGATCAGCCGAGAGATCGGCAGTCCCATCTGGCGCGCGACATATGCCGAATAGACGTTGCCGAAATTTCCGGTCGGAACGACGAAGGTCAGCGCCTCATCGGGCGCACCGAGTTTTGCCCCCGCGGCAAAATAATAGGCGGTCTGTCCCATCACCCGCGCCCAGTTGATGGAGTTCACGGCCGACAGCCCGAGTTCATCGCGCAGCCCATGATCCGCAAACAACGCTTTCACAAGGTCCTGGCAATCGTCGAACGTCCCGCCGAGCGCGATATTATAGATATTGTCGGCGATCACGGTGGTCATCTGCCGGCGCTGGACCTCGGACACACGGCCCGCCGGATGGAGCATGAAGATATCGAGATTGCTGCGACCCCGGCAGGCCTCAATGGCGGCCGAACCGGTGTCACCCGACGTGGCGCCGACGATCGTAATGCGCGCGCCCCGGCGCGCCAGCACATGCTCGAACAGCCGCCCGAGCAACTGGAGCGCAAAATCCTTGAACGCCAGTGTGGGGCCGTGAAAAAGCTCCAACAGCCAGGTATCGTCGTCGATCTGGCGCAACGGCGCGACATCGGGGTGATCGAACGCCGCATAGGTCTCCTGGGTGAGTTGGCCCAACTCGGCGTCGCTGAGAACATCGTTTTCGATGAACGGGCGTACGATCCGCGCCGCAATCTCCGCATATCCGAGCCCTTTCAGAGCACGGATGCCATCATTGTCGATCACAGGCCAGGATGCCGGCACGAACAAGCCGCCGTCGCGCGCAAGGCCGCTCAATAAAACGTCCTCGAATTCCAACGCAGGCGCGGTGCCCCGGGTGCTTACATATTCCAATTTCAATTCCTTCGACGGAAAGCGCGCTAACCTATCCAACGCGATATGGGGACACAAGGCGGTCCGCCTCAGGGGCTTCCCAGATACCGCGCTTGCAGATGCGACAGGAAGATTTCCGGATTCAGCGGTTCGCCGGTTGCCCGAGACAGCAATTCATCCGCCGTCCGGCACGATCCCTGTCCATGCACATGGGTGCGCAGCCAGGACACGAGCGGTGCCAATCTACCCGCTGCAATGTCATCCTCAAGTTCGGGCATATCGCGGTGTGCCGCACGATAAAACTGCGCCGCGGCCATCGCCCCCAGCGTGTAGGTCGGGAAATAGCCGAACGACCCCGACGGCCAGTGAACATCCTGCAGGCAACCGAGGCGATCGTCAGGCGGCGTGATCCCCAATAGATCGCCCATCCTGTCATTCCAGGCGCCGGGCAGGTCGGCGAGATCCAGGTCGCCGGACAACAACGCCTGCTCGAGCTGATAACGCAGGATAATATGCAGGGGATAGGTGACCTCGTCGGCATCGACACGGATGAATCCGGGCTCGACGCGCGTATAGAGCCGGTAGAGATTGTCCACCTCCCAGCCGGGTCCGCCACCGCCGAACGCGTCGCGCATGCGCGGCAATGCAAAGGCCAGAAATGCTCGTGACCGGCTGACCTGCATCTCGATCAGCAGCGACTGACTTTCGTGGACCGCCATCCCGAGCGCGTTGCCCACCGGTTGAAAATGCCAATCCTCCGGAAGCCCGCTCTCGTAGAGGGCATGGCCCGTCTCGTGCAGAACACCCATCAGGGATTCGGTGAAATCATCTTCATTGTATCGCGTGGTAATCCGCACATCGCCGGTGGCGCCACCACAGAAGGGATGATGGCTGATATCCAGCCGGCCGCGTTCGAAGTCGAAACCCAACATCTGCATCAGCTCCGCAGCCAATGCACGTTGGTCGGCAATCGCAAACGGCCCCGCGGGCCGAACCGGCGACGGCTGTGCGTTCTGGCGCTCCAGCACCTCCGGCAAAAATTCCGGTAGAAACGCGGCCAACCGGTCGAACAACGGGTCCAGGCGATCCATTCGCGTTCCCGCCTCAAACTCCTCCAACAACGCGTCGTACGGAGCCAGGGACAGCGCCTCAGCGCGGGCTTCGGCCGTCTGGCGGACAAGATTGAGGACCTCGCGCAACGCCGGCAAAAGGCTGGGGAAATCGTTCTCGGCGCGGGCGCGCCGCCAATCGACCTCGCACACCGCATTGGCCCGGGCCGCGGCCTCGACGAGATCACCCGGCACCGCGGCGGCCAGCAGATAGGCCCGCTCCATCTCGCGCAAATTCCCCCGGTGCCAATCATCGGCATCCTGTGTCGCGAAATCCGCCTTCGCCCGCGCGATGCCATCGGAAACTTCCGGATCAACAACCAATTCATGCCGCATGACGCTCAGGGTCGCGATCTGCTCCGCGCGTCCGTCGGCGCTCCCCTCTGGCATCGTCGTGGCCTGATCCCAATCGAGAATGCCCAGTGCATCGCCGATGAGGGCGCGGCGGCGAAACCTGTCCTGCAGTTTCTTGTAGGCGGCGCTGTCGCTCATGCGTCTTTTCGCTTCCAATGAAAGACAAAGAAGATCACCAGAAGCACGGCGGCCAGCGCATACCAGGTCACCGCATATTCGAGGTGAGAGTTCCGCAAACTGACATCGGGCACCGACCCCACCGGATAGGTGCCCGGCGGCGTCGCATTCGGTCCGGCCTGCACATAAAATCCGACAGGGCCCGACAGCCCGGCCGCCGCCAGCATCTCGGCCTCATGCATGAAAAACCAACTGTTCCCGGCCGGTTCGTTCTCGGGAACGAAATAGCCCGGTACCGTGTACATCCGGACAAACCCATCCAGCCTCACAGGCGCGCTGGCGGCTTTGAAGGCTCGCAATTCCGGCATGGGCATCCAGCCCCGATCGATCATCACCGTGCCCAGGCCGCTGGCAAGCTCCAGCGGCGCAATCAGGTGGCCGCCGACACGGCCATCATGCACACGATTGAGCAGGATCATCGCGCGATCATTGCGCAATTCGCCCGACACGGTCACCGGACGGTATTCGATATCAGCCAGATCGCCGGCCGCAGCCAGCGCCTCGGTAATCTCGACCGGTGCCGTACCGACACGCGCGGCACGGGTTTCGATCAACTCGTTCTTCCATTGCAAACGCTGCACCTGCCAGGTGCCAAGCACGATCAGCACGATCAGCACAGGCAGCGCAAAGGCCGTCGCCCAGAATGTCGGTCGGAAACGCATCATCATCTTTCAGACGGGTCAACTTTCAGCCGGGCACACAGAGCCCCGGTTCAGCGCGTGATATCCGCGTCATCCACATTGTGCTTGAACTGCTGCGCCACAAGCCAGGCCTTGAAAGGGCGCATCAACGCGATCGCGCCGACGATGATCACCGGAATCCAGATCAGGAAATGAACCCAGATCGGCGGCGCGACGGAAAACTGGAACCAGGCCGCCAACGGGAGGATCAGCGCGCTGTACAGCACAATAATGAAAAACGCCGCCCCGTCATCCGTGTTCAACCGGCCATAGTCGAAGTCGCAGACCGAACAGCGATCACGAACGGTCAGCAGACCCGTATAGAGCTTTCCCTGTCCGCAACGCGGGCAGGCGCAGCGCAGACCGGTCTTCAGGCTGGATTGCCTTGGGTAGTACTCGGCCACGCAGTTTTCCAATCAGGCGCCGTAGGTGCTCCAGACATACACGAACGAGAACAGGAACAACCAGACGACATCGACAAAATGCCAGTACCAGGCCGCCGCCTCAAAACCGAAATGATGATCGGCCGTGAACTGACCCTTCGCGGTACGCCACCAGCAAACGGCAAGGAAGACCGTGCCGACGATCACATGAAAACCGTGGAACCCGGTCGCCATGAAGAACGTGGACGAGTAGATCCCGTCACGGAACCCGAACGGCGCGTGCGCATATTCAAAGATCTGCGCGGCCGTGAAGATCATGCCCAGCATCACGGTCCAGCCCAGCATCTTGGCCGCGTGGGACATGTTGCCCGCACGGATGTCATGATGCGCCCAGGTCACCGTAAAGCCCGACGTCAGCAGGATCAGCGTGTTGAGCAGCGGCAGGTCGAACGGTTTGAAGACCTCGACACCATCCGGCGGCCAGACAGCGCCGATCGATTCGGTCGGGTACAGGGCGGCGCCGAAGAACGCCCAGAACCACGCGGCGAAAAACATCACCTCGGAAATGATGAACAGCATCATGCCGTAGCGCAGACTGAGCTGCACAACCTTGGTGTGCATCTTCTGAACATGTGCCTCGTCGATGACGTCACGCCACCAGCCCATCATCGTCATCATGGCGAGGACGGCACCTGGTGCGACGGTCCAGTAACCGATGGTCTCGAAGAAGGGCTGCAGTCCCGCACCCAGCGCCCCTGGGTGCAATGCGATCACAAGGCCGGCGGCCATCAGCAGGGCACCGATCGATCCGACGATCGGCCAGTGGCTCGGCTCCACCATATGATAGGGATGGTTGCCGTGTGATTCGTCGTGCGCGTGATCACTCATATGCTTTTCTCACTTTTTCGCCGGATATCATCATCCGGGCTTTGGACGGGCATCAGTTTACTTGGGTTTGTTCAGGTCTCTGTAACGCAGCGGCCTTGCGTTCGGCATCGGCGTCGTGATCGCGGAAGAAGGTGTAGCTCAGGGTGATTTCGGTCACATCGTCGAGATTCTGGTCTTCCGCGATCGCGGGATCAACGAAGAATGTAACCGGCATCTGGGCCGTCTCGCCTGGTGACAAGGTCTGCTCGGTAAAGCAGAAGCACTGAATCTTCACGAAATAGGGCGCGGCCTTCAGCGGCGTGACATTAAAGGTTGCCGTACCGGTCACGGAGTCACTATGCCGGTTCGAGGCCTCAAAGAACGCCAGACCCGTCTCACCGACATGCAGATCGATCGTGCGCTGCACCGGCTTGAAGCGCCAGTCCAACGCCGGCTCGATGTCGCTGTTGAAACGGACGGTAATCGGCCGGTCGACAAGGATTTCCTCGGTCTGCGGGGCACTCGCTTCAACGAGCGGAATGCCCGCAAACCCGAACTTCTGACAGAAGGCGCGATAGGCCGGGACCGTGGCGTAGGCGAAGCCGTTCATCCCCAAAACGACCGCAAAAAGCCCCGCAAACACATAGCGATTGCGGCGACGGCGGCGCGTCCGGTTCTCGGTCATGCTCATCCCAACAATCCCGCGCGTGCAATGAATACGAGATAGAAAATCAGTATCAGGCCGCCGATGACAGCCAACATCGCGTAGTTTTTACCGCGCTGCTCCCGGTGCCGTTCGCTGTACTCCCGTTTTGCCATGATCAACCTAGCCCGCCAGCCCAAGTAGTGAATCCGCGAGCAGAAGCGCAAACACCAGGAACAAATAAAGGATCGAAAAGCCGAACATCTGGCGCGCACGACGGTCTTCGGCCCCATCCGGCTCGCGCAGCACGCGCAACGCGCTGGCAACGAAGGCCAGGCCGAGCAGCGCGACGCCAATGGCGTAGAGAAGACCGGCCGCCCCGAGTGCAAACGGCACCAGGCTCACGGGCACCAGCAACAGGGTGTAGGCCAGCATCTGCCACTTGGTCGAACGAGGACCGGCGACCACCGGCATCATCGGAACGCCGGCGCGTTCGTAGTCGCCGCTGCGATAGAGCGCGAGCGCCCAGAAATGCGGCGGCGTCCACAGAAAGATAATGGCGAACAGGCTCAGCGAAACGAGGCCAATGTCGCCGGTCACCGCGGCCCAGCCGATCATCGGCGGGAACGCGCCCGCCGCGCCGCCGATGACGATATTCTGCGGCGTCCGGCGTTTGAGCCAGACCGTGTAGACAAACACGTAGAACAGGATGGCCAGGGCCAGAAGACCGGCCGCGCCCCAGTTGGTCGTCAGGCCCATCAATGTGACCGAGATCAACGCCAGCGTGGCCGCGAAGCCGAGCGCGTCGCTCGGGGCGATGCGACCGGCAGGCAATGGCCGGTTGGCCGTCCGCGACATCAACGCGTCGATGTCACGCTCGTACCACATGTTGATGGCACCAGCCGCCCCCGACCCCACGGCGATACACAGGATCGCTACAACGGCGAGCAGGGGGTGCAGATTGCCCGGCGCAATGAACAGGCCGACGGCGCCGGAGAACACGACGAGCGTCATGACCCGCGGCTTCAGCAGCGCCACGAAATCCGACACGCGCGAGGCCTCGTCCACAGGTAGCGCGGTCTCGTCCGTCGGGTTCAAATAGGCGGCGTCAGCCAATGCGATGCTCCGTTCTCGGCCCGCGGATTCTAATGGGCCGGAGCCGGCTTGATTTCCGGCAGTTCCTCATGGGTGTGGTGCGGTGCCGGTGACGGAACCGTCCACTCCAGCGTGGTGGCACCCTCACCCCAGTAATTCGCCTCCACACGGCGCCCGGAGGTCAGGGTCTGGATCACGATGAAGATGAACAGCACGATGCCCGCGGCCGAGATATAGGCGCCGATCGAGGACACCAGGTTCCAGCCCGCAAACGCATCGGGATAGTCGGAAATGCGTCGCGGCATACCCGCCAGCCCGAGGAAATGCTGCGGGAAGAAGGTGATATTCACACCGATAAAGGTGATCCAGAAGTGCAGCTTGCCGAGGGTTTCGTTGTACTGCCGGCCCGACATCTTGCCGATCCAGTAGTAGAAGCCGGCAAACATGGTGAAGACCGCGCCAAGGCTCAGCACATAATGGAAATGGGCGACCACGTAATAGGTGTCATGCAGCGCCAGATCGAGGCCTGCATTGGCGAGCACCACGCCCGTCACGCCGCCGACCGTGAACAGGAAGATGAACCCGACGGCCCACAGCATCGGCGTGTCCATGCGGACGGACCCGCCCCACATGGTCGCAATCCACGAGAAGATTTTGATGCCGGTGGGCACCGCGATCACCATCGTCGCGACCGTGAAATACGCCCGCGTATCGACATCGAGGCCGACCGTAAACATGTGATGGGCCCAGACGATGAACCCGACGAACCCGATCCCGACCATAGCGTAAGCCATGCCCAGATAGCCGAACACCGGCTTACGCGAGAAGGTCGATACGATCTGGCTGATGATGCCGAAGCCCGGCAGGATCATGATGTAGACCTCGGGATGTCCGAAGAACCAGAACAAATGCTGGAACAGGATCGGGTCACCGCCGCCGGCCGCATCGAAGAACGACGTGCCGAAGTTGCGGTCCGTCAGCAACATCGTGATCGCACCCGCGAGCACGGGCACCGCGAGCACCAGCAGGAAGGCCGTTACCAACTCACCCCAGATGAACAGGGGCATGCGATGCAGGGTCATGCCCGGCGCGCGCATATTGAAGATCGTGGTAATGAAGTTGATCGCACCGAGGATGGACGACGCGCCCGCCAGATGCAGCGCAAAGATGGCCATATCCACCGAGGGTCCGGGTTGCCCCACGGCCGACGAGAGCGGTGGATAAACCGTCCAGCCGGTGCCGGCCCCGCCCCCCATGAAGGTACTGCCGACCAGCAAAATCAATGCCGGCGGCAGCAGCCAAAAGGAGATGTTGTTCATCCGCGGGAAGGCCATATCCGGCGCGCCGATCAAAAGCGGAATGAACCAGTTGCCGAAGCCGCCGATGACGGCGGGCATGACCACGAAGAACACCATGATCAGGCCATGGGCCGTGATGATCACATTCCAGAACTGGCCATCGGTCGTGCCGTCGCCTGCGAGGAAGAACTGGGTGCCCGGATCCTGCAGCTCGAGCCGCATCAGGATCGAGAAGATGCCACCGACGATGCCGGCGAGGATCGAGAACGTGAGATACATCGTCCCGATGTCTTTGTGGTTGGTCGAATAGACCCACCGCCGCCAGCCGCTTGGCTTGTGATCGTGAGCGTGGTCGTCTGCGTGAGCGTGCGCGTCAGCCATCGTAAATTCTCCTCGCCGCGCTATTGCGCGGTCGCGAGTGTGTCACCCGCTTCGTTTCGTGTGATCTGGATCGGACGCGGCGACAAATCGCCATCTGCCCCGCCGAAC
>Ga0070726_10001273_pt1 | contig 26086 bp, 30 predicted proteins | sample tdAd471_FD_67275 | JGI IMG/M metagenome (GOLD analysis project Ga0070726, IMG submission 67275) | Marine sediment microbial communities from the Atlantic coast under amendment with organic carbon and nitrate - tdAd47.1 | ecosystem: Environmental > Aquatic > Marine > Coastal > Sediment | place...
GGCGGGAGAGGGCGTCGCGGATCTTCTGCAACGCTTTCTTCTCCGGGTGGAGTAGGAATGTGTCCCGCTTACCCCACTCTCGTTCACCCATCTCCAACGCCTCCCTCGCCTCCGCCAACTGCTCGCGGGCTTCGGTGAGGTCGTCTTCAGTCTTGCGTAGTTCTCTGTTCAATACGCACACAACCTCGTCTAATGCACCCGCAGAGTTCTCCGCCCTCTCCGCCCGCTCGGTCATCGCGGCGAGGTCGCTGCGGAGTTGGGAGATTGCACGCACGCTTCCATGACGCATCCGTTGGTAGGACTTATCCGAGGGCACGAATGCCTTGTGTTCATCGGCATCGTGGTTCAGTTCGTTGATGAGTTCGTCAATCTCCGCCTCACGCATCCGCTGTGTCTGTTCACTGGTCATTCGCTTGCTCCTCCTCTAGCCAGGATAGATCCCTACTCTCTATCGGGCAGGGCCTATCCCCGTATGCTGCTTTCCACCCTTCGTCGAACTTCTCTTTATCACACGGACGGCTGCGGTCCCCCTTACCGCCGGGACCAGCACGCCACTTACTACTTGTACTTTCTGTTTTCACTAGTGATACCTCCAGTGTTTATGAAACACCCGCACTAGGAGTCGAACCTAGAACCTTCGGATTAGAAGTCCGGTGCTCTGTCCAGTTGAGCTATGCGGGCAAAGCCCCTCACCGCCTAGGGTGCAGACACTATGGTGGGTGCTGCCGATGAGGGGAGATCCTTGTTGTTCTTCATCTGACTGCTGGCAGACACACAAGGAGAAGCAGTTATGGGTCAGTTGAGGTGTTAATGTCATTGACCCGTAGTTCAGATAATGCTGGTGCCCGGAGTCGAACCGGGTCGTCGTTCTTTAGGGAACGAGGTCTACCACATAACCGTACACCAGCAATACGCATACACCCTCTGCCCACCACCGATGCCTCGGCAGTTGCTCCACAGGTACTTTACCATGCTGTGGGGTGTTGGCATTCACTTGTCAGGGAAGCGTTGTCCTCAGTGGCCAGCACCGAGGGGAATCCCCCTGTCCTCCCCGGTAAGGGAGGTGGGAGAGGTCTCTCTCCGAGACCGAAAGGGTACTCACTTCGTTCGTCCCGGCCACCGAGCACAGCCCGATGGCAAGGGTAACACTGTCTAAGGTCTACTGTCCGCGTTAGCAGACAGCAGCGGTATTATGCCGGTGGATCTCCACCGTCTAAGGAGGAACAAGATCCTCAGTATGTCGTCACATAAGCAATGCACAGGTGATGCTCCCAGTTATGAGTATGGCTAGTAGAAACATAGTGATTAAGTCTGGCTTCCCTGTCGTCCACCCCTGAACTCCCTTAGTCAGAGGTACTGTGTCGTTGTGCTGAGGTGGAGGGTTAGTCATCTGCCAACCTACTGAGAACCTTCTTGCACCCATCTTCCCCAAGAGATGCATACAGAAGCGTGACAGCAAGAAGGGATATGAATAAGGCGATTGGTCCTATGAGCATCATCCGAGCAATATCAAAGAGACCCTTCACCCAACCCTCCGATCTTCCTGCGGTCTGTCTGCCCAGTATCCAGGACATTCCTCTATGTCCAGAGGGTCATCCTCATCCGGGTCCATATCACACGAGAGCATGAACTCCCTCACTCTGTCCGCAGGTACAGTCACCCACTCCTGAGCAGAGAAGGAGACTATGAGGGAGAGACTGAGCCAGTGTGTTGTGCAGGTTATCATGTCGCACCCCCCTCGATAAATGCGTACTTCTGTTTACGCCGGGAACGAATCTTCAATGTTCCCTGACTCGCTGCTGTCTGCCAGCGGAGGCGTTCTGTATCCCGTGCCTCCCTCCCTACCTCATCGAGCATGTGGTACAGGGTTTGGCAGAACCAGTAGCGATCCTCGTCGTTAGAGAGACACACGATCGCGGAGTACACCCAATGTCGGTGACCTGAGTGGCAGCGTCCGATGTCGAACACCTGCTCCCCACCACCATGCCTTACAAGGAGTCGAACAGATCCGTAACCACAATCAACGATACGGAAGTGGTACGCATGGGAGTCGATACCTCGTCCACACCTCCCCGGCAAGTCATATAGCAACTTGTCTGTTCCGGTTAGCGTTGGGGGTGACATTGGATAGACCTTAGGGTCTCCATTTATCGTCGGTTTTTCACAATCACACACTTGTTACCCTTCCATGTTTGTAGGACTCTTGCCGTAGTCCTGGGAATCGTCTAACTGGGTGCTCCCCTCCCAGTACACATAGGAGAGAAGCTTACGGAAGACCCACACCACCCCGCTAAGGGTAACAAGGGCCAAGAGAAAGAGAACTACACACTTCATCGGGGTATTTTACCAGAATCTCTAGTGACTGTCAAGAGAATTACCTGTAACTTTTCAACATAATGCGAGAAAGGCGAAGAGGGTGAGTAGTACGCGGGTGCGGAGGGTCATGAGAACATCCCTCCTCGGTTAGGCCAGAGGTCTGGGTTAGTCTTGGTGATACCTGTAATACTCCGAGCTTCCTCAAGGAGACTCATAGGTATGTCGTACACACCATAGCTATGACGATCGTGGGACCATCGGTGTGTGCCTAGATCCTCACCATGCTTCTCCAACATCACCTGGAGCTTATTGCGGGCACGGTGGGAGGCACATCGGACGGTGGCGTGGTGTTTATCCATCGCGTTACCCTTCCTTGTGGGAGGCGAGGAACGAGGCCCCACCCCTTAGTGTTTCCTCTAGACACTCTTACCGTAGTACCTAGTAACTATCCGCAGAGTCGCGGGAATACCCATACCCCGGAGGTATCCGAGGGAGGGTGTGGTTTATTGCTGAGGGAGGCGGGCGAGGATTGAATCGAGAACATCATACTTCATCTGTTCTACATACCCATCAGAGCATTCCCCATCTCTCCAGTCTGCAATAACTCTTTGGGCTGTCCGCAACGCATCCAACGCCTGACCCAACAAATCATCTTCAGCACACTGGATAGCGTTGGGGCCGCAGTGCTTGGCGTAGGAGTTTACGGCGGAGGTGATGAGGTGGGCGTTGTTCTCTGTCTGCTCACACCCTACATCAACATCGTCTACACATCCAATGACAGCAGCGTAGTTTCCCCCGATTGGGTCGCTAATGATCTGGGTCTCTTGGCTGTCGATACCTGATTGACATAAACCCCACGGAGTAGGTGTGTACGGTGTTGGTGTGTTCTGTGTGTCGCAGTGGAAACACTCCCCAGACTTACCGAGAGTACATTTCGGACATTCGTTGTTGTTCATCTGTTACCCTTCCTAAGTGTTTCTACAGTTACCTCTGTAGTGTGTCCCGCAGACATTCCGGGGACAATCTGAAACTCAGCACTCCCCGGTAGAGGAATGCGGAGGGGTGTCGTATTTCCTCATGCTGGGTAGCGTTCTTGCATTCTGGGTGAGTGATCCCAGCGGAGGAATGCTTGCGAAGCGGACACAGGCATAGACTTACGAAGTGTCTCCATCTCACCAGCTAGTTTCGTTATTGTCTGCCTCAGAGTAATGAGACGGTCATATTCGTAAGTGTCCGCCTCATCCAAAGCGTGAATATGGTTTTCCGCTTGCTGAATGGCAGCATCAATCCCCTCAGTACCGATCCTCAACACACGGCCCCCAGGGACACGCACGCGATACTCTGGTCTGTCCGCCGAGTAATGACCTATCAATGGCACATTCGCCTCGTCCCATTCCAGAATGGCATCAAGCGAGTCCTGAACAGACTTCTGAAGCCTTACTGTGGTTTCAGTCTTTCCCTTGTATGGGAGGATTTCAGAACGAAATCTATTCAGGAGTGTTCTGCGCTTTGTCCAATACTTTAATTCGTCAGCAAGCATGGCATTAATGGGGGATTGTGTCTGTGTACCTATCATCGTTTACCCTTTCGTGTTGCAGGTGTTTGCCGACACCCTTGAGATACATAAGTATATCATATATCGGCTCGATGTCAACAACTTCAACTAGAAAATGACGGAAATAGTGAAAGTATTTTGAAAAGGGGATGGGACTTCGGAGGGTGGCGTGGAGGTGGACAATAGATGAAGTTTCAGTATCTATTGAAAATGAAAAGACTCAGGCGACCACCACCCACACCCACCTATACCCAACCACTCAGTTAGAAACATATCATCGCCCCACACCACCACAGGCCCCACCACAGAGACACCACACCCCCCACCCCTCTGCAGACAGCTCCACAGAGGGTGCCACAGAGGCTTCCGAGGAGGGGGTACCGGGGGGACGAGGGGGAGGGGAGTTCAGATATATCCCACCGCGAATTTCTGGGGTCATTTTCACACCCCTCCGCTGTGGGGTCCTTAGAGCCTCTGAAGACCTCAGACGACTCTCCATACCTTTTCGTTCTTCAAACGCCTCCTAGGTACCGCCAAATGGCTCACAGAGGACGCTACACATCTGTACGCTCTGGGTTTATTCTCTTCTTCGAGCATCTGGTGCAGACACCACCACGGCTGCTCTTCGGAATCTCCACAGAGACACCACAGTCTGTACACGGTACTTCTGTCCACGGGACGCCACGGTAGTCCCACGCACATCGCTCAGAACAGAATGTGTGATTGTTGTGGTATTGGGTGAACTCCTCCCCACACTGCCGACAGTCGCAAGTCAATCCCTGGACATGGTGATGCTTGCGTGGGTTCGGCACGACACCCTGCTTATTCGTGATCTTCTTGGTAAACGCCATACTTCTCCTTCCCATTGTTACTAGGCGTATTCCCCCCTACCGCAGAGACACCACACTCCTCCGCCGTAGGCGGGGATGTCTGTGGGCGTACTGCGAGATAGACGAGGACAGAGAGATTTTACCATACAGTAAAAATCTCCCCTCATTAGGGGTATACTGTAGTGGTCCCTCTTCAGACACTCTTAGGAGTACTCTTCAGAGAACTCTTCAGATATACTTATTCAGAGTCTTATTCTGATTATTTTGTATATTGGGGATATACAATTTTGGATCTCAACTTCAGACACCTCTTCAGTATTACCTAGGAGGGCTATTCCATCTCCCCTAGTAGTGGTCATTTTGCGACATCGTTTGTAACTCGCTGATATCGCTGTACTTATGAGACTACCTAAAACAGCCCTAATTCTGTAATTCCTTACAGTTTTACAGTAAAGATTTATTGTTCTTAGTACTTGACACTCAGTCTCGTTTAGGAGATACTTCAGCCATGAAGAACACATCTGTAGGACAATTCATCCGTGCTCTGCGTCTCCAACGAGGGATCACGCAGGAGATACTGGCTGGTCGTGCGGATGTCGCCGCAGCCTCCCTGTCGTCTATCGAGTTGGATAAACATCAGGCACAGGAGGCCACAGCAGCCCGTATTCTGGATGTCCTCCGTGCTCACAAGGAGATGACTCGGAGTGAGCAGGAGTTCGCTAAGGTGAGAATGAGGCTCCCAGAAGACTACTCCTGGGAGGCTCCGAATGTGGCCTGTATGCTCTCATGGGATCACATCGAGAGTAACAAGGCGAAGGGGTATTCTTACTGGATCAACCACTGCGTCCGTGAGATGACCCTACAGCTGGGGCAGGAGGCAATGTTAGACACCCTCCTCATCACCGCTAAGGCTAAGGGACTCATCATCCCCGAGAACCCCAGCATGTGAGGATGCTTCTACCTGTCTGAGCACACAACTCATAAAGTCTGGTGCTGCGGTAAGTTGGTATATGTTGGCTCTGTTGAGGACGACGGTGTTGCTGCCTTGGGGTATGCACACCCACTCCTCATCAGGTCTCATCACAATCTGTACCACAATATCCATAATATATCCTTCCTGCAAATGGATAACTAGCGTCGTCGTCTCCTAAATCTGGACGACTTGCTTCCTCTACTTCTGAGCATAGAGGGTGCTCTTGTTTGCGTGGAGCGGAGTCCTGCTTCGCCTAGGAACTCGTTAAGCAGTTCTAGGCGTTCTCTCTCCTCCGCTTCCTGCATAAGTATATCAGGATCTAGTACTAAATGCTCGCGTAACACACCAACAACTCCGGCTAGTGCTTCTACACGGTCATCATGCTTCAGACACCCACGCTCTCTCTGCATACGGGTGACCTGCTGCATAAGTTCCTGATCTCTTGCTACTCGTTCATCAAGAACCACCCGGTGACTGTTCATAGCAGGTTCCAGGGTCTCGATGATGCGGATCTCCTTCTGGCCAGTATTGTGCACAGGGAAGACTTCTATCTTCAGACCTGTACGCAGAAGCATACCACGAAGTTTATCTATATACATGGAGCCGTCTTTACCACCGCCCCAGTTAGACTCTACATGGATCTCCTTCACATCCTGCTCTATCGCAGTGGTGATGAGTTTCATCATGGTCGCGTCATCGTACCCACCCTTCATACCACCACCTGCGGTGATAAAGATGTGAGCGTTGAGCGTCTTCCCTACATAGTACCCCACCTCGTCAGCACCCATACCTGCTGGGTCCACATACATGATGGAGCGTTCGTAGGGTGCGTACTCCTCATCTACATGGATGGGCCAGTAGAACTGGTCATTACCCATACCAACGCTGGGGATCTCCCGTGCTGGCTTGGTCTTACCGTGGAGGAGTCTGCGGGGGGCCATAGCCCCGTCTACATTCCAGACGATGAAGTCACGGAGTTTCAGGGGGTAGCGAGTCTCATCCGCTGCTGCCGGGTCCAGAAGCATCTGGAGGCTGTAGCGGGAGAGGCCCTGCTGTGCTCTCTTCTCCAGCAGTTCTGCACGCCCGAACTTCTCAGGCATGACTGGATCGCCGGGCTGTGAGCGTGTTCTCTGCATCTCCTTGAAGACGAACTCAGGCACATGCTTGCTGTCCTTGTCGTTCTTCGGATCTGGATATTCTGCGGGAACTCGGGTGATGATGTACTTCTCAGGAAGTCCGAAGTACACAGAGTCTTCCGTCTGAGGTGTTCCTACGCCGAGGATCTCACCTCCTGGGTTGATGATGTCTTCCAGTTCCCTGAAGACTTCCTTGATCTTCTCCCGTGCTTCTACGGTGACTGAGTTCTGAGGGATCTCGATATCGTCTGGGATAGCCCAGTCAACATGGTTCCCTGTGATCTGAGATCCAACACCGTAAGCAACCACAGAGGGCTGTGTGTCGCTCTTATCTTGACGACACCCTACCGTGAACCTCTTACGCCCAGCAAGATCATCCATGCTAGGTACGAGGTGGGAGAGGAAGTCATAGGTCTTGATGGTTCTGAGCATGGCTGATACAATGTCGATAGACCGCTGCTCTCTGGCTGATAGAATCATCCCGGTGGAATCAGGTTCCCGGTACAACTTCCACACCCCGTAGGATGCATTCATCTCAGTCTTACCCTCCCCTCGGAATGCAAGGAGCACTCGTCGGAGATTGGGACTCATGTAGAAGTTTCTGGCAATCTGAACTTGGATCGGGAACGGCTCCATCTTCCGAGGTTCCCAGAGCATTCTGAGGAAGATTTCATAGTCGTCAGCCATCTCTTGGATGATTGGCCGCATAGCGTCCTCTCTGACGCCGAATTCTAGGCGTTCTAGGCGTTTCAAGTAGTAAAAGGTATCTGAGGTCGGTTAGGGCCTCAAATGCCTGTAGCGTCCCCTGAGAGGCTCCTGAGAGACCTCCCCTAAACTGGGGGCTTATTTGTTGAGTTGTGCTGCGAGTTCTGCTGCACGCTTGGCAGCGGGATCGTCGGAGGGGATGCCCTCAGTTCTGAAGGGCTTTACATCCACCTTGTCGAGGAACTTCACGATCTCCCCAACGATCTTGGACTCCAGTTCAGAGTGCTCATCTTCTAGGAGGATGGTGAATCTCTTGACTGCTGCCCAGTACAGACGGTCCTCGGTGTAGTTAGGGTCTCTCATTACTTCCTGCTTGTGTATTTAGTAGTAACTTTCGTTCACTTTCTAGGGTGTCCATCCTTGACTTCAGCAGTTCTATCTCGAAGGTGAAGTAGTCAAGGCGTGCTTGGATGGTGGTGAGGCTTTCCTTCTGGTCGTCTGAGGCGGATGCCACCTTCTCGAAACCCTCCTTCAGCACTGTGGAGAGTTCTGAGAGGGAGTTCTTCAGTGTGCCGACATCGTTCTGGATGACTGCTTGGTTGGTGACGATCTTCTGCCACTCACCACCGGGACCGAAGACCTGGTTCTGGAGTGCTGATGCCCCACCGCCGACGATGCCAGCGGAGAGGAGCACGAGGAAGATACCTTTGTTCGTGTTAAGGTCTATAGATCCAGCCATTACAGCGTGTCACACACCGGGAGGTAGGCGAGGTAGTTGGCGTAGTGTTGGTCGATGCACGCCTGCACCTCCTGCTGTGTACCCCCGGATTGGATACACTGCTTCGCGTGGTTGAGGAACTCAGCGTACTTGTCTACATAGCATTCGTACTGAGCAAGGGTGTACGGTTCTTCGGGAAGTCTCCCCGGAGGGATGGTCCATTCAGCCATTCTTGATTTCCTTTGCTCTCTCCTGTCCGTAGTTGAATGAGTCTTCCTTCTCCTTAGCGAGGGTCTGCTGAGACACATCACCGGGACGACGGAAGAACAATCCAGCACCGAAGAGGGCCGCAGTGATCGCCCCGCTTGCGGGGTTCAGTCCGTATGCGGTGAGTGCTTCGGGGGAGGTGAGTTGTGAGAACACACCCGCCCACTGTGCAGCCTTGTCCTCTGCCTCTTGGATGTTGGCAGCCCATGACTCCATGAACGCATTCTCCTGTCGGACATAGGCGTTGTAGGCACGGATGCTCTCGTCCAACTTCATATCGGTATCCAGGTTCCGAGCCTCTGCTCCCTGCGGGGGAGGTGCGTCGATGATCTGGCCGATGCATCCGGGGAGGACGGTGCCAACGATGAAGATGATGAAGATAGCGATCCAGCCCTTAAGACTTACTCTGGTGATAATGTTTTCCATGTTTCTACTTCCTTATTCAGGTGCGGTCACAGGACCACCAATAGGTGTTCCACCTGATCCGCCGTTAGGTCCAGTACCGCCTGATGCGGCATCGAGTATGTATATTGAGTCTCTAATCATTACAGAAGCTCACAGTGAAAGGTGAATACGAGATAGTCTGTATTAGCTCCGACGCTATCCAGATAGATCTCGAAGGTGTCTTCCGCCGCAAACTGGTTTCCAGATGTGCCGGGTGTTCCGGTTGTCTTCGTCACCTGCGAATCTACGGTGGAGAGGTTTTCGTATTCAGATATGGGCGAACCGTTCTTCAGAACATCGAACTGGCTTGTGGCTGATCCGGAGGAAACTCTGTGGTTATAACTCACAGAGATGATTTCAAATGGGTTGAGCACATCATTAGATATTGTGTGGGTCTCCCCAGTAGTCGGGGAGCCGATTTCTCGTGTGAACTCAAAGGTGTTGAGATTGCTCTCCACCATTTCATTAGATACTGTGGTAGTCATCAGACCTCCTGAACAGTAAAGGTGAGTAGGTTGTTTGTCCCGCTGGACCCAACGATGTTGAGTTCCGCATCAGGCTCCAGGAAGACGCTGAAGTGGGTACGGGTGTTGGCACTCCCGCTACCACCGAACTGTCCGAAGGTGATCGCACTCTCCCCGTCTTGGGTGATCGTGCATGAACCACCGCCATTCTGAGACTGGACTGTGAAGGTCACGAACTCAGTATTGGAACCATCGTTGGTGTAGGTGACGGTGCCCGAGCCGAAGGAACCCTTCAGCGTGTCTGGGTCATCCGTAGTGGATATGTCCGTACGAGTGGAGGGACCTGTGGCGGTGAGGTTGCTGAAGGTGGCTACCTGTGCTGTGCCCTCCCCATCAGTGTTGAACACAATGAAGCGGTTCGCGACACCAGACCCTGCATCCAGCTTGTCCACATCCACAGAGTTATCTACGAGGGCATCACCATCCACAGTACCATCCTCTAGGGAGGCACCGTCTAGGGTGTTGTCGATAATCACAGAACCATCTAGGGATGCTGCTGCATATGTAGTCGTGACTACACCTGGGATGCTGGTGAAGCCAATGTTGTTGGTGCCTGTGGGAGGCGGTGTGGTGAAGGTGACTGTGGGTACGCTCGATGAGTTCAGAGCGTAGGTGTAGTCTGCGGTGGGTCGCTGCTTCACCCCGTCTATATGCACCAGCAACTTCTCCGCATTCACATCTGTAGTGGGGAAGTCTGGTAGGTAGAACAAAGTCTCACTATCATCGCCGCTCTGCTCATCATAAATACCGTCACCCACCTCCATAGGGTCCCCACCGCTGATGAGGGCAGTGACCTGTCCGAGGGTGGGTAGGTCTGTAGACTGGGTAGCGTTAGCGAAGTTACACGCACGCTTACCGTCCCCGTCCCAGCAGTTCGGGAGTACAGAGGTGTCCAGACGGATTGTGTTTAGCGTCTGGTTCTTGATCTCCTGAAGGGCGTGGAGGAGTTGGGTGTTGGCTGTGTTGAGGTCGTCCTTCTCCAGCAGAGCGTTGTTGGCGAAGGTGATGAGGGCATCGTCCACATCCGTATCTCTCTCAATGTAGATGATGTCTCCCACAGTGAGTGTGGGGATGAGCGTCACCTTATCGTTGTCGGAGTCTACGGTGTAGTCTGTGGTGATGGTGAGGGTGGTGCCATTACGCTTGACGATGAGTTGGTCTGCCTCCGGTAGGAGGGAGGAGTTCAGCATGGTAATGGCTGCGTAGGAGAACTCCGGGGTGCTGACATGCCCTGAGTTCACGGTGTAGGTTACTGAGGTGGTCGCCATGTCAGGTTCCCATGTTTGTTGTTTGTGTAAAGAAAAACCCCTCCAGGGCTTTCACCGAGGAGGGGCGTGTGGTAGAATGTGTAGATGTACTACAAGAAAGATGAAGAAGATCCTATTTGGAAGAAGATGCTCATCGCATGTGTTCTTGCCTTGCTTGTCCCCCTCGTCGGAGGACTACTCTTCAGAGGGATCTTTGGATGATGCTTCGATAATCATCTGACCCACAGGGGAGCCAATTGCTGGGAACAGGCGAAGAGAGTTCTTCAACTTCTGTGTGTTTACTTCCTTACCGTTCGCGATGTCGTTGAGCGTACCGAGACCACCGTTAATAGTTCTCTCTAGGTAGGAGACTGCTGGGGCACTTCCTGTAAGGTGTGCTTGGTCCCCTGTGAGTAGTGATATGAGTGGGGCGGTAACGAACGGACTCCACGCTCCAGCAAACGGAATTCGAGAAGCTACCTGAGCAGACTTCTCTGCGAAGTTCTCTTCCCAGTCAGCCAGAGCGTCATCGGGGGATACACCCCTGTATGCAACATCACGCATCATCGCAGCCATAATCTCACCCGCTAAGTAGAGACCGAGATATCCGGCGATGATTTGATTGGGGCTTTCAGACTCTCTGCGTAGGAATGCGTTGAACCAACTAGATGGGTAGGAGAGGAACTGAAGAGCCATAGAGCCGATGATATCGTTGTCCGGTAGGGATGTTCCTGATGTCCGTGTGACGATGATCCGGTCTGTTTTCTCTCTAGCCATTTGAGCGATGTTGTCACCGAGATCCAGAGCACGGGTTCTGAGTTCAGGGTCCTCGATCTGCCCTGCGATCTTCTTAAGATTCATAGGGTGAAGGAGGGCTTCTTTATCCATCCCGTGAAGGGCACGGAGTACCTGTTCAGCCTCAGGAGTATGAAGTCCCATACGGACCACATCTCTTGCGAGAGCAACATCCCCACCGAATCCAGCACTACGAGCCGCTGCTGCGAATGTCTTAGGATCTGAAGGGTCTACGCCTCGGAGGTGGTGTAGTTTGTCAATGTTCTTGATAAGTCTCGTACCGTACTTATGGTGGTGCGAGGCATACACAAGACGCTTGAGTCGCTGTGTGGCAAATGCCTCACCGAATACTTTGCGGGATGTGTGCTTCCACCAACGAGCACCCTTACCGATAGACCCCACAGGGTCCACTGTCTCGCTACCGAAGAACCTGCCACCATTCCCATACTCCAACTCATGAGCGTATCCGAAAGATATGAGATCCTGTTTAGAGACCTCACCATTGAATATCTCACGCATATGTCTGAATAGGATTCTTCGCTCAGACTTGCTGAAGAGCCTTGGTATGATGGCCTGGAGTATTTCGGGTGTCATAGAGATCAGGATGCCCTGGTTAATGGCAGCCGCAGTGAGGTCTACAAGAGGTTGGATCACCTTCTCCAGACCTGTTGCTGCATGGGTCCTGTGGTGTAGCGTGCGGTCACGCATCACGGTGAGGTTATTCACCGCTTCAAGAATGATCGCCTTGTTCGGATCAGCCGAATCCATCGCCTCGGCTCTTGACTTGAGAATATCAATCGCATCCGTAAGTCGGACAGCCTCACCGAAGATTTCTGTGGCGGTCTCCTGCTCGGCGATGTACGCACCCATACCTCTTTCGTATTCATGGATGACCTGCTCAGTATCAGTCAGAACTACGCCGAGTTCCAGAACATCATCCTGAAGCCAGAACTCCTGCTCAATCGCACGAGTGGCTCTGTTGTCTGTTCTGTAGATAGCAGGTCTGTTCTCGCTGCGGGCTACCGGGTCTTCGGGAGAGAGTCGGTCTCTGCCGATTCGTCTTGCTATTGCATAGTGTGCTTGGGCCTCAAGAGCGTTGTCCAACTCTGCAAGGTACTTAGCAGCGTCAGCATCGTTCAGGTCCGCGAGGGTGCCGGGCACTTCCCCGTATCTCTTGGTTCCCTCTACGAGGTTGCCGGAGGAGTCTATGATACCTATGTTCTTTAGTGTTCCTAGGTGGAGAGGCGATTCCATGTCGGTAGGGTCATACCTACGCTCTTTCCACCACGATGCTAACTTCTTCGCTAGTTTGTTATGGGTGGTTGCATCCATCTTCTCATTCAGAGAGATGTTGATATATCCCTTTAGTTTCTCTCTGAGAGATCCGTTGTTGATCGCACGATCACCCATCCGTTCGTAGTATTCGTCAAAGTGCTTGAAGAGTTCCTTGGCCTCGTCAGAGACATCGCTCAGACTCTTCACCCCAGACCGAACCTGCATGACCTCAGCACCAATAGCAGCACGCTGCTCTGGAGTCTTGTCACGCATAATCCTACGGTATGCATTGGTGTGTCCTGCTCGCATGATAGTCTGTCTGATGATGTTCTCGTGAACACTCACCACAGACGACCCATCCGGGGACCCGAAGTACTGGTCAGATACACGAGGGTCATACGCTGCGTACAGACGAGTAATCATCTGAGCAAGGGGATTATTCTCAATACCCTTCAGTTTCCTTGTTTGGTTCGCCAATGTACCGAGAGCACCGACACGCTCCAACCACCCAAACAGAGATGAGGTGGCCTTCTGGATACGCCCGTTGCGGTGCTCGGGAACTTCCGAAGCCGCAGCAGCAATGAGTGCTTCTGTGCGTGAGCGTCTATCTTTCTGACTGAAGTAGATGTCTGTGAGTGGTAGGTCATTCAGAAGGACGCGGAGGCGATTCTGTTCTGGGTTGTCCTCGTTAAAGTGGAACTTGCTGACAGCCTCGGAACGCTCTATCTCAAGTTGCCTCTGTGCTCGGACGGTCTTCTTCAGAGCACGCTCAGCCTTGGCGATCTCCTTCTCCGGTGCTGCGGAGTCTGTGAGTCTTCGGATCTCCTCTCGGAGTTCCCTGATCCTCTCAGCATTCTTTCTGAACTCAATACCGATACGATGAAGTCTCGGTGCTTGAGCATCCGGATTCTTATCATCCAGGGGAAGGCCTCGGAGGAATCTTCGTGTTTCCTCATAGGTTGGTGTGGAGGTGAAGTGGGTGATGAGTTCTTCTGCAGTGAACTCTTGCCCTGTGTCTGTGTTGACATAGGTGCCGTCATCAGTCTTCTCTAGAGCCACCAGATCACGAACAAGATTGTCGTAATCCTCACTGCTATACGCGGCTCTTCCCCACTTCTCCGCAACATCCATAATGTCCATCTCAACAAGGTCTGCACGAACCTCATCTACGAGAGATCCTTTGCGTGCCTTATTGCGTATACGCTCCGCCATTACAGAGGTGGGCGACTGGTTAATCACATCCGCCTCGGTCGGCACCTTAGGCTTACGACCTTGAGCAAACGCCCCAAGACTTGCAAAGAACATACCAATGGTGGCGGACATACCAGACCTGAGGAAGTCGTACTGGAATCGCGTGGGATCGCCAAGGTCCTCCAGTCTGGACTTGTGTTCGTAGTATTGGGCAACGAAGTCAAACCCTACAGCTTGTGTCCCGCCTGAGATAGAGGCGAGGGTGTAGGCAGCGACACGGCTCCCTTCACTGTAGTTCTTGATGACTTGGGGGAGGAAGTCAATACCACCTCCTGAGGCCTGCTTGAATACGGTAGATGCCGCAGCCCTGAACCCATCGTCAGCGAGGGCCTTGGCGGCGTTCTTGCTCACGGCAGATACAGAGGCTCTTGCGGTGCCTGCTGCTGCACCCTTCACAAGAGCACCTGTACCAAAGGTGATGAGTGTGGTTGGGTCTGTGACAATATCCAGACCAAAGTTAGTCACACCAGTAACACCGGCGAAGAACGGACGCTCCTCATTGTACCGGACAATTTTCTGCCTGAGGTCTATACGACGCTGTATGTTGTTGAAGCGTTCGTAAGCCTCCTCGTGGGTTTCAACATCTCTGAAGTTCTTAGCACTGTACCCCTGCATCTCCAAGACAGTCTGGACGCCTGGGTCCATAGCAAAGAAGAAATCCTCCCCTCGGAGTTCTGATGCAGGCTTAAGGGAACCATCCTTTAGGATGACCGACCCGCCTGATCTCCTAAGGGGGATTGGGTCTGTAGGTGTCGGGAAGAAGTTTCTGGAGAGTACGCCAGCACCGCTGTTCAGTAGGAATCCTGCACCATCCCCAAGTACAATAGAGTTCTCGGCAGACTTCGCAAAGAGGTTCTGGACAATGTTTGTTGAAGGTGGTGCGAAAGAAGCCTGACCCTCAATAAGATATCTTGGAGCCAGACTGGTATCAAACGCCTCTTTTCTGAAGAAGCGTTCCATCTCAACCTCTATGGGAGTGCTGAGGGTATTTGGTCTGACAAATCTAGACATTGTGTTTTCCTATTGGGATGCGAAGTCTGATGCTGGCACGAGTCGGGGGACTGTGTTGTACTCTTGTGTGGTGTATCCGCCAAGAGGCTGACCAAGGGACGGTTGAATGACAGACTCACCGACGCTCATGTACCATTCTGGGTCGAACGGAGCGAGGTCGATCATGTCTTCACCTATGAATGCTTGACCATTAATCCTCCCCTTCGCCATGATACGAGGACGGCCATTGCTTGTGACAACCACCAGACGGAGGTAAGCAGGATCGTCTTCGCTGGACAGGAAGAGTGTTCTGTTTGCTGTCGGGATCTTTCTTTGGAGAAGAGGTATTAAGGTGTCGACAATGGTCTTACCTTCTACATCAACACCCTCAACATTCTTCTGGATCTGAATGTTTAAGACATCTCCACGGTTGTTGTTGGTGCGATCGCGTATGGCTCTGCCGATCTTGTCGTAGACAACCCGTGAGAGGTTCCTATCAGCAGATCCAGGGAGGGCTGCTCCTCTGTTCTGTAGAGATTCCATACGGTTGAACATACCGATAAGCTGTCGGGATAGGAAACTATCGCTGATGTTTAAGTCAGCATCAAGTCTCCGTGGGTCTACACCACTCCCCTCAACAACCTGCTGTCTAGGACGGAGTTGATAGGTATCGGAGTGGTGATCGAAGTGGAGAACCATACCCTCAGAGGTCAACCATTCGGAGGCCCTCTTCGCTGCTGTTTCTCTGTCCCAACCGTCCTCCTCAAAGTCCGAACCCAGCCTACTACTTTCATAGATAAGGCGGTTCATTGTGTCCACACTAATGGGGAGGGAGTTGTCTAGACCCTTACTGGATAGAAGAGCCTTAGCAAAGTCCTTAGCGAGAGACTCGTCCACCTTATGCGAACCAACCTCCAAAGCTGCATACTTCTCAGCCTCCTGTCTCCCTTTGTCAAACTGAGCAAGGATCTCTCCGTACTGCTCTGCGGAGACTGCTGTTGGGTCTGTGATGCCCTGCTGGATGAGATAGTCACGGACATTTGTGAGACCAGCACGGGATTCCGTGTCTATGTCTCCGAGGTACGCATCAAACTCTGTCTGATTGGTGCTGAGCATACCTCCAGCCACCATCTCAAACCCACCCTTCCCGTGCTCGGTGAGCCACGATACCCACTTAGATCCTTTATCAGGAACCGTGGAGAAGTTGGCGAGTTCGTATTGTGTCTGTGATGCTCCCATAGCAACCCAGACTTGTTCATCAGGGATCTCTGGGTCCTCACCGACAAAGAGGGAGATAGCAGCTCTTGCTCCCTCCACATCCATAGCCTCCAGGTGCTTCTCTCCTGAGAGCGTGTCGGTGATTGTGGAGTAGGAACTGAGGTTCTTTGTGTTTCGTACAGCATCCATACGGTCTAGGCGTGTGTCTATCACACGAACCACACCGCTGATCTTCTGAGCAATGGCTGAACGAACACCAGAACCAGCATCGAACGAGTGAATACTTGCATTATCAGGGACATCCACCCCCGCAGCAATCTCCCACTGGGCTACCGCAAGATCATTAAGACGCTTACGAATTTCTTCAGGAGACTTCGGAGGGAGTTCACTGATGAGGTCCTCGTACTCCATCTCAAGGATTCGAGCGGTAGCAACAGCGTGCTCATCAGCAACCCTGTTGTATGTCGCGTTAAGGATCTGCTGAGCATCCTCATTGTCTAAGGCATCCACCTGTTCGGATAAGGTGTCGAGATCCTGTATCGCATCTGAGATGGGCATCGAAGAGGATGCCACACCGAGAGCAATGTTGTTTGCTGATGTAGATACGATGGACACAGTTTCCTGATATGGAGTGGTTCTGCGTCCGTTGGCTACAGAGAGTTCCTCCGATGCTGTGGCTAGGTCTGTCTGTCCGTTACGGATCTGAGCATCGTAGCCTTCACGGATTACCTGAAACTCCTCATTCCTGAGTTGCTCCAGTCTCCTGTCATGCTCCCCTTGGTATCCATTGATGGACTTATTCCTAACAAGATTGGTTAGGAAGTTGCTCATGTCTGCGTTAGACTCCACCTCACTCACGAGGTCTGGGTCTTCTGATGAGGCTACCTCAAGGAAGTTATCGAGGATGATCTTCTGACGCTGAGCGTGTCCCGCTTCAATCAATTCAGGATCATCTAGGTCCAGAGAGTCTGCGAAGCGTGTGAACATGGAGCGTATGGCTCCTTCCCGCAACACAGCCTTCTGTCTTTGTCTTGTTTGGAATGTCCTCTGTATGTCCTCACCTGTGGTGAGTTTAAGGAGTTCGGTCTTAAACGGGTCACTGTCTTCATAAGAAGCAATAGCCGAGTCCAGTGAGTCCGCATAGTCTCCGATAAGAGACTCGTCCTCACTCGCTGCACGCTTCTGTGCAAGAAGATCGTTTAGGACTGCCCTCTTCTGCTCTGCCTCAAGCTTATCCTTGGATGCCTTGTTCTGAGCAACCACCTGTGCGGACACCTGCACAGCACCTTGGAGGATCGCTCCTAGGTTTGCTGTAGATGCTGGTGCGATACGCTGAGGGGAGGCGAGGAAGGACCGAGGGAGTTCTAGATCCCGAGGACCCTGTGAGAGTCGTGATTGAGAGTTTAGTCTGCTCATATACCACCGAACCTTACAGATGCTCCGAGGGAGTTCCAGTCACTTGCGGAACCCCATGAAGCACTTCCACCTAGGTCTAGTCCCTGTCCCAGATTCAGCCCAGTAGAGAACCCAGACAGAGCACCACCGAAGGTGCTCACCAAGGGGTTGTTGTACCGTGCTGCTGTCTGACTATCTACGGAAGCGTTGCCGAAGATTTGTTGTAGTGTTGCGTTGTAGTTACCCACCCCCGCAGTGTTTATCGCAGAGGTGGAGATAGCGGTAGAGGATGCTGCACCTGCTGTACCGCGTGCTGCGGAGGTGGTGCGGAGGGTGCCTTGGAACTCCTGCAGTTCACGAGCAAGTTGGTTCTTACGCTGCTCGGAGGCTATGCGGTTCTGTTCCTTCTGCACCGCTGCTGCACGCTCGTTTGCTTTGTTCTGCTGCTGTGCCTGCACAAGGGAGAGACCGCCTGAGGCAGCACTTACTCCCGCCGCCAGTAGTAGTTCTGGTCCCATGTTTATCCCTTTGCGGAGTTCTGTTTGAGAGGGGCGAAGTTACAAATGAAGTCGAGGTTGGTGATGAGCATCGGGAGAGGGCTGCTGCTCTTGAAGGTGATCTTGGTGTCTCTCCCCTTGCCCTTGATAGAGATGGGGACCTGACCATAATCTGCCTGAGTGAACTGCCCTGTGTAGGAGGAGCCGAGTCTGTTGCTGATGTAGCGTTTGGTCTTGGCTGCTCTCCCCTTAGGTTGCACATCTACCTCGAAGAACGGAGTGTCATCGAAGTGTGTAATCATCCTGAGGACAGACAGCACACCGTCCACCACCTGACCGTTCTGGTCCTTCACATACAGTGGTGAGAGTTGTACTGAGGTCTCGTAGGACTTGCCGCAGAACGCAGGGTAGTCCGACCAGTCACCGATAACGGAGAGGACGGTGGTGCTTCCTGAGTTGTCTACGGTGGGTTCGAGGATGGTGCCTGCTCTGCTCTCCCAACCCCCGCCAAGTACAACCAGGTCCATGTTCTCGTCCTTGAACGGGAGAGTCCATGAGGTTGTCTTTGTGGAGGATGAGTACGAACCAGTGACAGACACCTTGCGATCCATGTGGAGGTGATATGGGACACTTCCTTCTGCATCTGTGTCTGCTGCTGGAGGGGTGATGGGGATACGCTCTAGCCAGTAGTTGTTGTCTTTGGAGTAGAGGATGTAGAGGTAGTTGTCGTAGACACGGAAACTCTCCACCACAGCATCACTATCCAACACCCACCGAGAGAATGCGTTCTGCACCTTCTGCGATACTTCCCAGTGTGAGAAGTTCAGGTAGATGGAGGAGTCATCGGAGGCTGCGGAGAAGACGATGTTGTCTGTCTCGGACACAGCCAAGCGTGATACTGAGGCGGGGAGATACCCATCACAATGCTTGCTTAGGTCTACAGCGAGGTTGGCATCCCGATCAAAGTTGTAGAAGTATTCGTAGAGGGAGGTGAACCTACCACGGTTGCTGGTGAAGTACACCTGGCTCCCCATCACCACAGGCTGTGCATCAGGAGATACAGGGTTGCTGGTGGTGGCGAGGATGTTGGTCTCACCGGGGGTGAATGAGTTAGGAGCCTTCACCTCGTACTGTCTCGCACCGTTGGCGATAACGAGGAGGGTATCATCCACAGGGATCATAAACTCTACCGTGTGTGCACCATCTCCGGGGAGGGTGAGGTCTATCGGGTCTGAGTCTGTGGAGGTCTGCCAGTCGTCTACCCACAGGTTGAAGAGGTCTCCAGCCTGAGAGGTGACGATCTTATTGCGGCTACCAAACCACATACGATCCTGAAACACGGTGATCCAGTCTATCGCACTCCCGATGAAGGAGGGACCGGGGTTGGTCACAGAGTCCCCGCTCTTGCGGGTATTCCATGTCTCGTAGTCAAGGGTAAACTCACCTGCCCCACCGTCCCCTGCTGGATCGTAGGAGAGGCGGACAGGCATGGTGGTTTCGTCTATCTCTGAGTCGTCTAGGTCAGTGGTGACACGCTCATACCAAGGTCCGATGTCATCTGTAGCGATGATCTCCCACACACCTACGGGGTATCCCACATCTGCTGAGGTGAGGTGGATGTAGTGTCCCACTGTTCCTGTAGCAGGTACGGGGAGGGAGGTTGCTGTGGTGAGGTTGGCATAGCCTGCTGCGGTGCCCTTCAGGGCGGTCTCCACCTCTTTGTTCCAGATGAATGTAGCATCCCCCACGGTGATAGCCCGCAGTTTGTCTACAGCAGATCCAGAGCCAGAGGCGAGGTACGCATCTGCGGAGTTGCTGAGGACAACACTTACCTTCGTACCATCCTCACGGAAGATTTGTACACGGTTTGCTGCGGTGCCCTGAGATCCATCGAGGATCAAGCAGAAGCGGTTATCAGCGTCCCTGTCTATCCAGTGGATGTAGGGATCTGTAGCAAGTGAGTCCGCCGGTAACCACTCCAGAGTACCGTCTGTGGTGGAGTCTGCATGCTCTGGTGCGTGGATGTACTCACCACCATATCTCCTCTCCATACCTCTGTTGATAAACTGCACGATGTTGTCGGCGGTCTCGAACTGGGTATAGGAGCGGTTGGTGGGAGGTTGTCTGGACACACCGCCGATGAGGGGTGCGGCGGGGATACGCTGGGTGGGCATAGTTACCTCCGGCGATCTCTACGCCTGCGTGTGCGGATGTATGATGAAGATGAGTTGGCACTGATTCCCCACACCCAATCACTCTCCTGTATGGATTCCCTCCGCATGTTGCCGAGGGCCTTGGCCTCTTTCTCAGCGAGGCGAGCATCTCTGTTGGGGTCGTTCACCTGTGCCTGCTGGTACTCCCGTGCTGCGGAGGCAGCAATGTAGAGTCTCACAGTGAGGGGAAGTTCCTCGAACTCCAGCCATCTGGTGACGAGGAGTTCTACAGAGTCCACGGTGAATACATTGGTGGAGTTGTCTCTATCCCAGAGCTTGTTGTCACGGATTGCAAACTTGGAGTGGTAATCATCCCCATGCCCATCTACACGGATGATGCTGGTGGAGATGGAGATGTATCCGTTGCTGTCTGGGGTGAGGGTCTGGACTTCAGTGTTGAAGGTCCACCCCTCAGCCAGGGTCTCCATGATCTTCTCATCAAGGATGGACTGGGCTAGGTCTGTGTCGTTTACACCGTCACTATCCAGAGTGTTCACTGGAGTTTCGTCTGCTGCACGGAGCATGTGGTTGACGGCTTCCAGTGTGTCGAAGTCTGGACGCATAGGTGCCTCCGCTAGGTAAGGGGAGTTGTTTAGTAGTGGTAAGTAGAAAACCCCCGCTTCACAGTTAAGCAAAGCGAGGGCGGAAGGAGAGTTAGATAATGCTTAGAGGATCTTGACGAGTTCGAGACCTGCGATACCAGCATCAATACGGTTCACGATGGTGAGTCCGTTTGAGTCGGCATCAATCTGGATCTTGGCATCCGTGGTGGTGCCGTTGGCAACAAAGTCTGAGCCAACATCACGGAGGATGGTGATGGTGTCTCCACCACTCACAGTGAACTCAACATAGACATCGGTGCTGCCGGTGACATAACCGATGTAGACACCGTTCATGACATCAGCACCGTCTTCATTGAACTTGAAGGTGAAGGTGCCGTCATCGTCCAAGGCTCCTGTGGAGAATGGACGGAGGGTCTGACGGTTAAACAGATCGTGAGCGTACATGCTCGGATTCGTCGTCGTAGTGACGGGTGAGTTAATAGACATATGTAGTGCTCCTTAGATTACGAGGTGACGAGTTCGACCGCACACTCGGAGACGAAGGAACCACCGCCAGTCCAGTCCATCGCGGAGATGATCTGGTCTTCGGTACGCTGGATGTCTTCGATCTTGAAGCGGGTAGTCATAAGGTCAACATGACCAACACAGTCACTCTGGTAGATAGCACCGACCGTGCTGGAGAAGTCACCAGCAACATCCGGGTCACTTGACCAGTCAGCCTTGAGACCACTCACGCCTGCGTCGTAGGTCGCGTTGATGAGGTTGCTCGGCAGGATCATCACACCCATGTAGTACAGGGGTTGGTCCATGCTGAGGGGGTTGCTGTGGTCGAGCTTGGGACCCGCAATGTCGAGGTTCCCGTAGATACCACCAGCGAGGACATTGGTGGACGACGGCCACACATTCTCAAGCTCACGGAACTCGTAGAAGAGGGCGGTGTCGATGAAGCAGAAGCGGCCTTCCCGCTTAATGTTCATCTGGTCAAACTTCAGGTTCACCGCCTTGATAGCAGTCTGAAGGTTCTTCGCACCAGTCTGGGATGCAGCGAACGAGGCGGTGTACCCAGTGCTGTCGTCCGACCCGTGGTACGAGTTACCACCGTGGCGGAACTCTGCGGGGACATCGCTCCCCTTACGGTAGCGGGCTGACAGACAGATACGCCGCATGACTTCCACTTCCACACGAGCTGCGAGGGAGTAACCCATGCTCTGAGTGAGGGGGAAGCGGGTGTCTACCTGCTCGAATCTACGCTCCAGCTTCTCATCTTCGAGAGCGGTGTAGTAGGGACGATCGTTCAGACCAAACTCACGGACGAACTGCTTGCGGTTAGAGCCAACCTGGAGGTCGCCCTTGTTGAATCGCTTAGTCCCAACGCTACCAGTGGTCACAAACTCTGCGGTCTTGTTACCAGAGGCAAAGTCGGGGGTGCGGTTCTGAACGGTACGGGCGATGAAGAGGCGGCTCTCACGAGCGGTCAGGACTTCATTCACCCACGATGGATGGTTGATGTCGAATGATGCTGGATTCGCCTGACCGTAATCTGCGGTAGGATTCCAGTGATTTGCAACTGCCATGTTGCACTCCTTGTGAAGAGATTTCTGTAGTGGGATCTCCAGTCCGGGTAGAGGTCACGCAGAGTTCACCAAGGAGAGATGTTCTGCATGTTCGTAGAGGGGACATAGACACACAAGACTCATGCTGGGGACGGGTAGCCGTGCCATACTCTGAGGGTGTGCTGGAGGCGGTACGCATGTACCAATAAGAAAACCCCACCCTCCGGTTAGGGAAGGTGGGGCAATGGAGGATCATAAGGGGTGGATGATTTACATCATGCTCCACTTGTCTTTGTCTTGCTGCATACCCATAGCGAGTCGTTGATCCAACTGCTGTCTGTATGCGTCACCCTCAGGTCCCGGCTTGCGGTAGTTGGGGTGAGCCATAGCTTCCTTTGCCTCAGCGGAGCCGGGCACAAGGGGAGTCATGGTTGTAGATGGTTGTGAGTTGTGGTTCATCTGTGGAGGTTCGTTGGTCTGCGGCTGCTGCTGCAACCACCCATTCTCATCTGCCATGTTCTTCAACTTAGCGAGAGCATCGGGCATGAGGACGGGGTTACCGAGGGCAGCATTCAGAGCATCACGCTCATGCGGAGGTAGGGTCTCTGCCGCCTTCTGTGCTGCCTGCTGGTAGGTGTCGTGACTGCCGAAGACATTGGACACCGCTTGGTGTGTCTGCTGCTGGACAATCTGCTGTGCCTGGTTCACTGTAGTCCACAGTTGGTTGCGGACATCGGAGGGGACATCCTTACCGAACACAGACTCAGCGTACTCAGGTTTCATACCACCGTCTTCTGCACGCCATGCGTTGATATCCATGAAGTTCAGATCGGATGTTGTAGTGACCTGCGGCGTCTGCTGAGGAGGTGGCGTAGGTGGTGCCTGCTGCGTCTGCTGCAACTGCTGGACAGTCTGCTTGATCTGCTGAAGTTCATGCTGCGTCTGATCGTACTTGCTCTGCCAGTACTGTGCAGATGGGTCCTGCTGTGTTTGCTGAGGAGGTGTCTGCGGAGGCTGCTGAGAGGGGGTGCCCTCGGGAGGTGTCTGTGGGTCTGTCAAGAGTCGTCCTCCTTCAGACCGTTAATGGCCCACTGAAGAACAAACCCGAGATGTCCCCAGAGTTTCTGACGGTTACGGGTTTCACCGATCTCGATTGCAATATCTTGGTCGTAGTTCTTGGGGTCAACACACGCCGATGTCTCGTACATGAGAAACCCGGTTCGCGTCTCAGTCTCCACCGTCGCAGCCTTGGGCGACACCTTGACGGCTGATGATGGGAACATGAACCGTTCGATGTCGTCCTCTGTGATGGTTGGGCCTGTCTTTGAGCGATCACCAGACAACTTGAAGTACGCTTTCTCGAACGCTTCTTTGGGAGACCATGACTGGTATCCGTCAGGATACAGAACAAAGTACCCATCCCGCCCTTCCCGATTTTCTGGGATAGCTTTAATCATCTTCACGCCAATGTAATCGTACATTTCTTCCATTCTCATTCCTTATTGCTGCTGTGCTGCTGCTTGTTCTGCTATACGCCCGGTGCTCTGGATCGCCTGTTCACCCGCCTGCTGTGCGAGTTGTGCTTGCTGTGCTGCTGCCTGCTTCTGTGCCTTCTCCTCATCGGAGTAGGTGAAGCGGGAGGGGTCCAGACCGGATACGCGGGTGAGTTCTTTAGCAAACTCACTCATCTTAAACTGTGCTTGGAAATCTTCGTTAGGGGTGTTCTGAATAGCCACCAACATACTCTGAATACGGGCAGCATCTATCTGCCTGCCGAGTGCATCTAGACCAGTCTTCACCCCGATGGTGATGATCTTCTGCTTCCACAGTTCCTTGAATGTCTCGTGCAGGTTCCCCTTCTTACTCTCCACATCCACCATACGGCGGACAACGCTCTCCTGTAGGGAGGACGCTACATGTGTGAGGATGGGGCCGTCTGCTTCACTTACTTCTCTGCTGGCTTCCTGTACCTGATAGGCAGTGACACGCTCACCACGGAGGGTGGATGCTGCGGAGATACCCCATGCTCTTTCGAGGCGGGCCTCCAACTGTTCCACATACCCTGCGATAGCCTGAAGGGGAGCACGGAGGTCTACAGTCAGTGCCTCTATCTCACCCTGCCTTGCAAGGATGACCTGCCCATTCTCAGTATCCTCCACATCGGAGGGTCTAGCCTGAGAGAACGGGTCCATACGGAGCCGCCACTCTGCGGAGCCTGCTGCACCCTCGGATAGTGCCTTGTGGCACATCTCCAGTGAGGTGATTGCTCCGAAGTGGTCCTCCACGGGGGTACGGCTGTAGTCCTCACCCGCTACATTGTTCCAGCCTATGTGGAAGTAGGGGAAGACTGCGTACTCAGCCGTGTCTCCGTGGGCGATGCCTCTGAACTCAGAGTCTACAAACCACTTCCCGTCCTTGCGGTACATGTGGCGGTAGTAGGGTTCGTACTCACCGTTGTCGTGCTTCTTGCGTCCATCGTTGTACGCCTTCAGATCATCAGGGAGAAGATCAGTCTTCACCCACATCTGGAGCATGTACTCGGACACCCTGCCGTGCATGTCTCTACGCAGGAGGATCTGCCCAAGGTGGTACAGACGGAAGTTGTAGTCATCGTCCATGTGCAGGACAGGATCGCCAGTGACCTGTGCGTGCTGGAAGCCGATGTTCAGGATGTCTCTGTAGTTGCTGGCTTGGAGTTTGCGGTGGAGGTAGTTCTCTACTTCAGCGAGCATGTCACGGAAGTAACCGTCTAGGTCCTCCACACCCTCAGGTACTTGGAGGGAGATTTTATCCTCACTGACCATCTGGGCTGCTTTGCCTGTGTCTACCTCGAACTGGAAGAAGGGGACACCGTTGGGAGGGAACACCGCATCAGTGAGCTTACCTGCTCTGGTGGTGATGAGGGTTGCCATTGTGTCCGAGTACAGTTCCATGAACCCCTCACCCTGTAGGGAGGGGATACTCTCGTACCCTGCGAAGAGGCGGGGGATGGTGAGTTCTGCATGGTCTGCTGCTCTGCCGAGTGCTGCCTGTCTCTGTGGTTGTGCGTCCAGTTCCAGCCACATGTTGTGTAGGCGGTCCTGGGTCATGCACCACCCCCGTTATTCTGTCCGGGGATGACTAGACCTGTTGAAAGCAGAGAAGAAACCCCGCGCCTTGCTGCCTGCCTGCGAGCGGCGTTTCTGTCTGCGGCGAGTTGTGTTCGCTTCTCTTCCTCCTCCTGTGCTCGGAGGTCCTGTGGTTCGGGACCGCTCGGTCCGCCGAAGATCCCAGCCATGTTGTAGTCCTTGTGGTAGTTTGTTGTAGATAGCGTCCCGAACCTCCCGTAGCCCCCTTAGGTGGGAGAGGCGTGCTTGGGAGGAGGGAGGATCAAGTTTCTCAGAGTCCGCTACGAGTCTGTCGTTAGCGATCTCTGCGAGTTCGTCTAGTAGGTCCATCACCTCGTAGGAGATGAAGTAGGGGTTCTTGTTCTCAGCGGGCAATGGCATCTCCCCTTGTACGGAAGAAAGACTCCACATATCGCATGTGCATCTTCTTCGAGATGTCTTCCTTGATCCGCCTGAAGGTGTACTCCGCTCTCCATGAGAAATCATCGAGGGCGGGCATCTCAAGAACTTCGCC
>Ga0070726_10001277_pt1 | contig 26019 bp, 19 predicted proteins | sample tdAd471_FD_67275 | JGI IMG/M metagenome (GOLD analysis project Ga0070726, IMG submission 67275) | Marine sediment microbial communities from the Atlantic coast under amendment with organic carbon and nitrate - tdAd47.1 | ecosystem: Environmental > Aquatic > Marine > Coastal > Sediment | place...
CTTCGCAACATGGGGCGCAAGACTGACGGCCGATTGGGAATGGAGCCAAATACTGCCCATCTTCCGGGCGGTTAGCACGGCATACCCTGTTTAGAGATCAGTGTGGCGGGTGGCTGGCGGTGCTGTCAGTCTAATTAAAGCAGTCTCAGAAATTCCCAAAAACCTTGCTTTCAGGCCGAAAGCTGACGCCATTCGGCGAGGGCAACAGATCGGTTCTGCTTGAAAACATCGCGGCGGTTGAGATGACGGTCGTGGTTGAAATGATTGTGGATCGAGGCATGGGCGGCAGCGAATTTCTGCAGGGTCTTTACGTCCCTGAACTTCGACATCGCACCCTCTCGTCGCCGGAACGGTTGATGTGAGTTTTCGGCCCGATTGTTGAGCCAGCGCCTGCACGCCTGAACGGTGGTGTTGCCGATTATTTTCATCGCGGCACGATATGAGCGAAGCCGGTCCGTCACAATCACCATGGGCGGACCATAGCGTTTCATCGCTTTCTTCAGAAACTTCAGGGCAGCCCTGCGATCCCGGCGTTTTGTGGCAACCTCGCCTTCGTGATCCACGGTGCGCCACAGGTAATGTGTCTCACCGTTGATTCGCACGAACACCTCGTCCAGGTGCCAGCGCCAGTTCGAATACGAATGGTGTTGCACCTGCCGTTTCCGGATCTCCGCGGCAAACACCGGACCAAACCGGTTCCACCAGAAACGGACGGTTTCGTGGCAAATATCGATCCCACGCTCAAACAGCAGATCCTCGACCTGCCGTAGCGACAGCGGATAACGAATGGTCATCATCACCGCCAGGCGGATCACTTCGGGCGAACTATTGAAACAACGGAAGGGATTTTTCATCCCCGGAGGCTATGGAAGCCCCCTTCCCGGTTCAAGCTGATTTAGTCTGACAATGCCCAATTTTCGGCATTGCCACCTATGGAACGAAATCCGATTTGATCAATCTCTTGAAAGTCGGAGGAAAGGCGGCTACTCATTCAGCCCTACGCCTTTCCCTCTTCGGCGGCGACCTTTCTACAAAGGGCGGCAAGGAACGTTACGGATCGTGTTGAACTTTTCAAAGTGGCCGAAAAAAATAGGGGCGGCTGCACTCCTTCTGGCCATGCTGATGGCTCAGCTTGCCGACGTTATCCTCTTTGATGTTGCACATCTCGATTCCGCGGCAACACATAGCCAGATGATCGCCAGCGGGTCAGATGCACCACCGTTAAATGATACTAGCCACCCGACAAATCATTTCTTTCAGCATCTCTCCCTTCTTGCATCAACAATCGAATTGGCTCAGTTCCGCTCACCTGAGTCTGCCTTCCTGCCCGTTGCGATATTGCGCAATGGCAGGAGTGACAGACCTTCCACACCACCTCCCCTCGTCTAACTCCCGCCTGAACGACATGCCATAAGCTGCTGCGCCCATTGGGACGCGGCGCTTGCCGTCTTTTTCTGTGGGAGTCCGACCAATGAACCGATGCAAATTATATTGGCTTGCGTGGATTGCTACGATTTTTCTTGGCGCCCTTTTGCCAGATGTTTTCGTATCGCCTGCACACGCGGAAGGGCAACGTCCCGTCCTTCATGAATTCATTCAACGCATCCTGGCCGAACACCCCACTCTTGCCGCCGCCAGGGCCAGGACAGAAGCTGCGCGCGCACGCCTGCAGGCCTCAAAGGCGCCGCTTTACAATCCCGATCTGGAAGTTGGATACGAGAATGGCCAGGACGAGACGAAGGATATCGGTGTCTCGCAGACCCTTGACTGGTCCGGCAAGCGGGACGCCCGAGCCAAGCAGAAAGGCCATGCGCTGACGGGAGCCCAAGCGGCATTGGCCGCCGCCCGCCGCGATCTGCTGGCAGAACTTCTGACAGCACTTGCCGAGTACAACCAGCGCCGCGAACTCGCCGCGCTGACCGACCGGCGGCGAAAACTTGCCGCCGAACTTACCGCCCTGGCCGATCGGCGGCATGCGGCGGGGGACCTCCCACGGTCGGAACTGCTGGCAAGCCGACTGGAACTGCAGCGGGCAAGCGTCCAATCGGCGAAAGCAAAGGCGAGCCTGTTGGAATCCGAAGAACGGCTGGTTGCTGCCACCGGCCAGCGTGGCGCCCTTTGGCCAAGGCTGGACGACACACCGGGAAGCTTGCCCGCCTTGGGAACGATCACCTTTAAAGACCTGCCGGAGGTTCGTCAGGCGGAAGCCGCCCTCTCTCGCGCCCAAGCGGGCGTACGCGTGGCACGCAAGAACCGGCTGCCGGACCCGACCATTGGTGTCCGAGGTGGCAGAGACAATGACGAAACCCTTGTTGGTTTGCGCCTTTCGATCCCGCTTCCTATCCGGAATTCACGGCACGCCGAGGTGGTGGCGGCCTCGCAAGACGCCCGCGCCTCGGAAGGTGAACTCAGCGACATCCGCCGCCAAGTAACTGCCAGACTGGAATCCGCCTATCGCGGCTACGAAATAACCCACATGGCGTGGCGAGAATGGGAAGCGACCGGCACCACCGACCTTCAACAGCAGACCGCGCTTCTACAACGGCTGTTGCAGGTCGGCGAAATCGGCACCATCGACTACCTCGTGCAACTCAACCAGACCTTTGACACAGAGACTACCGCGATCGAGCTTCGCGGCCAGTTGTGGCAAAGGTGGTTCCTCGCGCTGGCTGCTGCCGGTCGTCTCGGGACATGGACGGAGACGCTCTGATGCGCAAGAAAACACTATACACAACTATTCTGGCAATTGGCCTTCTCGCGGTTCTAATCGCAGTGGGCTGGGCGTCGTGGCAAGACTCGCCTTCAACCCAAATGCCCGTAACGGAAACCGTCCAGGATGCGCATCAGGAAGACGATGCTCCTGAAATGTTGCACCTTTCGTCCGGTGAGCGCGCCGAAAAGGGCATACGGGTCGAACCCCTGGAACTTTCCAAAGAACAATTGGCCAACGTGAATTTGGCTATCTCCGCCGTGACTGTCCGTGAGAGTCATGCGCGTCTTCGCCTCAGTGGAAGCCTAAGCGCGGACCGGCGTAAAAGCCATCGGGTCGCGCCGGTGGTGGATGGCATGGTGACCGCATTACAGGTTGTGGCCCATGACCGGGTGCGCAAGGGACAGGTGCTGGCCAGTTTGCGCAGCCACAACCTCGGACAAGCACAGGCCGACTACCTGGAGGCACTTGCCCGATATGAATTGGCTCAAACTGAACACACGCGCATCGAAGGTTTGTGGAAAGACGGCATTGTTTCGGAAAGTCGTTGGCTCAAGACGAACAGTGAGCACAAAGCGGCCCGCGCAACCTTTGAGGCGCGGCGGCGCCTTCTGTCACTTGTCGGGCTTTCGGATGGGCAGGTTGAACAGCTTGCCAAAGATCCCGACCGTTTAGCAGCGTTCGACTTGATCAGTCCCATTGATGGTCTGGTCACTGGCGTCGAGATCGAATCCGGTCAATTTCTCTCTGCCGGTGAGGTCGCCTTTCACGTGGATGATCTTTCGACCTTGTGGGCCGAGGTGCGTATCCCGGTGGCCAGCTTGCCCCAGGTTGCGCTGGAGGCGAAGGCCATGGTCCAGGTGCGAGCCCGCCCTGGCCAGCCCTATCAAGGGCGCTTGGAATCCTTGGGCGGTGAAGTGGATCAGCAAAGCCAGACGTTAGCCGGGCGTATCGTGCTCGGCAATCCTGATGGGCTGCTCCGCCCGGGCATGTTTGCGGAGGTTGTTCTATCGGGCGCACCAAAGACAGGCCTTATGGTTCCGGCCAGCGCTAGGTTTATGATCGGCGACCAAACTTACTTATTCAAAGCATTGGGGAACAAACGCTTCGAACCGGTGGCGGTCGAAATCGGTATGGAATCGGATGGATGGGTTTCTATCCTGACAGGCATTGCGGTAGACACCAAAATTGTCAGTAGGGGTGTGGCGGAATTGAAGTCCCATTGGCAATATCAGGGAGGCGAATAGGCCATGACTGCTTTCCTGGTTCGTTTTTCTTTGACTCAACGCCTGATGATTCTGCTGTCGGCAACCGCTCTTATTATCGGCGGGCTGTGGGCATTTCGTAGCCTGCCGATTGACGCCTTTCCCGATATCTCTGTGCCTCAAGTGCAGGTAATTATCAAAGCGCCTGGCATGTCGCCGACGGAAGTGGAAAGCCGCATTACTTTCCCCATTGAGGTCGAGATGCAAGGCCTGCCACGCCAGACGGTGCTGCGGTCCACGACCAAATATGCGCTTAGTATCATTATCATCGACTTTGAAGATGGCACGGACATCTACTGGGCGCGCCAGCAAGTGACCGAACGCCTTAATCAAGTGTGGGGAGATCTGCCTGCCGATATAGAAGGCGGCTTGGGTCCTATTACGACGCCGCTTGGTGAGGGTTACATGTACCGTGTGGAAGGCAATGGGTACAGCAACCGGGAACTGCGCCGTATTCAGGATTGGGTGATCCGCCCACGCCTGCGTACTGTCGATGGTGTGGCTGACGTCAATTCTCTCGGCGGTGAGGTCAAAGTGTTTGAGGTCGCAGCCAACCCAGAGGCTCTGCTGGCCCATGGGCTCGGCATCGACGATTTAGAAGTGGCACTGGCCACCAACAACCGGAACGCCGGCGGCGATCGCATCAATCGCAATGACGAGATCCTCCTGGTACGCACCCTAGGCCAGCTGCGTGGTGTGGCGGACATTCAAGCAATTACCGTCGCCAGCAAAGGTGGGGTCCCTGTGCATGTGCGCGATGTCGCCAATGTACGTATAAGTTCCATGACCCGGTATGGCGCCGTTACCGCTGATGGCCAGGGCGAGGTGGTTACTGGCTTGGTGTTGCTGCGTCTTGGCGCTAACAGCCGCAGCACCATCGAGGGGGTCAGGCTCGAACTGGAGACGCTGAAACCGGCATTGCCGGAAGGCGTGCGCATTGTACCATTTTACGACCGTACCGAACTGGTAACCGCAGCAGTGTGGACGGTTGAAAAAGCTCTCGGCGAAGCGGTCGTTTTAGTGTTGCTGGTGCTGATCGTTATGCTTGGTAATCTGCGCGCCGCCCTGACCGTGGCCTTGATATTGCCCCTATCGGTACTGTTCACATTTATCATGATGCGACTGTTCGGCGTGAGTGCAAACCTCATGTCGCTCGGCGGGCTGGCTATCGCTATTGGTATTCTGGTGGACGCCGCCGTGGTCGTCGTAGAGAACATCCATACGCGCCTTAGTCATGCGCCTAAAGGCGTGAGTCGCCTGCATCTAGTTTATCGTGCGGTGATGGAAGTGAGCACACCGGTAATCTCCGGTATTCTGATAATTATTATTGTGTTCCTGCCGCTGTTTAGTCTCTCCGGGCTAGAAGGAAAAATGTTCGGGCCGCTGGCGACAACCATCTCTTTCGCTCTGATCGGCTCATTGATTCTTGCCCTGACGGTGATCCCAGTGCTCGCAAGCCTGTTGATGCATGGAGGCCCCGAGGGCGATGGTCGCGTATTGACGGCAATGAAGCGCGTCTATCTTCCGACGATGCGCTGGGCCCTGGAAAATCGGAAGGTCGCCGTTGGTGGCGCGCTGGCGATGTTGGTGTTAGCAGCCGTGCTCTTTCCTTTTATCGGCGAAGAATTCATGCCGGTGATGGACGAAGGCACCACCGTGGTGATCATTGAAAAATTGCCCAGCGTTTCGCTTGAGCGTTCTTTGGCGTTGGATGAGCCGTATCAGAAGGCGATGATGGAGATGCCTGAAGTCATTGGCGTGGTGTCGCGCACCGGTGCCGATGAATTGCGCATGGATCCTATGGGCCTGCACCAAACCGACAATTTTTTGATCACGAAACCACGTGATCAGTGGAAGGTGAGTTTGGAGACGCTCGAACAGCAATTGCGCGAGAAACTCGATCGCTTCGTCGGCATCGACTACGCCTTCACTCAACCTATCGACATGCGCGTCTCCGAGATGCTTACAGGCGTGCGGGCGGCGATGGCCATCAAGCTCTATGGCGATGATCTAAAAGTGCTAGAAAAAAAATCCGGGCAGATTGAAGCATTGGTCAACCAAGTGGCCGGCGCAGTGGATGTGTTTCGCAGCCAGTTGTCCGGGCAGATTTATCTGCAAATAGAAATTCGGCCTCAGGCGATCGCTCGTTTCGGCATTAATGTCGAAGACATCAACCGGCTTGTGGAAACTGCGGTCGGTGGGCGCGTGGTCACCGAAGTGATCCAGGGTAACCAGCGTATTGGTGTGCTGTTGCGCTACCCGGCGCCGGCGCGTAACTCGCCCCAGGCAATCGGTGCGCTGTGGGTGGAAACGCCTGATGGCGAAAAAATTCCGTTGAGCAGTCTAGCCGATATCAAGGAAGTGGACGGGCCGATAGCAATCACTCGCGAGTCCGTTCGGCGCCAAATTGTTATTCAGGCTAATGTTGAAGGTCGCGATGTGGTGGGCTTCGTGAATGAGGTTCGCGCTACGCTTGAACGCGAGGTCGAACTGCCACCAAACTACTTTGTCACTTTCGGTGGTCAATTTGAGAATCAACAGCGTGCCGCAGCTCGCCTCAGCTTGGTTGTGCCTATCTCCATCGCGTTAATTTTTCTCATGTTGTTCACCACCTTCCGCTCCCTGACACAGGCGGGGCTAATCATTCTCAACATTCCCTTCGCTATGATTGGTGGCGTGATTGCCTTGTTCTTATCCGGCTTATACCTATCCGTGCCGGCGTCGGTAGGTTTTATTACTTTGTTTGGTGTCGCCGTGCTCAACGGCGTGGTGATGGTAGCCTACTTCAATCAGTTACGAGAAAGCGGGCGCAGCGTCTTGCAGGCTGTGCAAGAAGGCGCCGAACGTCGCTTGCGACCGGTATTGATGACGGCGCTGATCGCCAGCCTGGGTCTGATGCCACTGCTGGTCGCCACGGGGCCTGGTTCTGAGTTGCAACGGCCGTTGGCAGTTGTGGTTATCGGCGGCCTGTTCACCTCAACACTGCTCACGCTGCTGCTCTTGCCAACCTTGTATGCTTGGTTGGAAGGACGGACAGAGAAACGATCACAGAATGCTGTGAGGAAGACATTATGAAAAACCTAGTCATGATCATACATGCCAACTCACAAGAGGGCCTGGCTGATCTGTTGCGCGGCCTTGAACAAGTGCAGGGTTTCACCTTCACACATGTAGAAGGACATGGCGCTCAGGCGGAAAAGGATCCTTTGCTTTCTGCCCATGACAAAGTGGTGGGTTACACACCGCGTGCGCGTGTAGACATTCTTCTTGAAGACGCGAATGTGGAGCTGGTTCTTGCCACCATTCGCACGGATCGAAGTGGTATTTACGGCCAAGAAATTTATTGGGTAACGCCTGTCGAGCAGCATGGGCGCTTATAGTGAACAACAAAAACGCGCGGCCTACATTGTCACATTAATAACCCCGGACTACTTTTTGGAGGTCACTCCGCGCATCTGGTTTCTATCGTTTCGATCGAGAAGCCTGCCGCCCGGGTACTGTCAGTACTAATATTGGCTGACGCAAACAAGCGTCAAGCTAGGCTTTTCATCCAATCATGTGACCCCATTCAGCCAGGGCGGCAGATCGGTTCTGCTTGAAAACATCGCGGCGGTTGAGATGACGGTCGTGGTTGAAATGATTGTGGATCGAGGCATGGGCGGCGGCAAATTTCTGCAGGGTCTTTACGTCCCTGAACTTCGACATCGCACCTTCTCGTTTTCGGAACGGCTGGTGTGAGTTTTCGGCCCGATTGTTGAGCCAACGCCCGCACGCCTGATGCTCCGGATTTCCAATCACTTTCATTGCAGCACGGTATGAGCGAAGCCGGTCCGTCACAATGACCTTTGGTTGGCCATAGCGCTTCATTGCGCGCTTTATAAACTTCAGCGCGGCCCTGCGATCCCGGCGTTTTGTGGCAAACACCTCAAGCACCTCGCCTTCGTGATCCACGGCGCGCCAGAGATAATGTGTCTCGCAGTTGATCCGCACGAACACCTCGTCCAGGTGCCAGCGCCAGTTCGAATACGAATGCTGTTGAACCCGCCGTTTCCGGATCTCCGCGGCAAACATCGGACCAAACCGATTCCACCAGAAACGGACCGTTTCGTGGCAAATATCGATCCCACGCTCAAATAGCAGGTCTTCGACCTGGCGCAGTGACAGCGGATAACGAATGTACATCATGACCGCCAGGCGGATCACTTCGGGCGAGCTGTTGAAACAACGGAAGGGATTTTTCATCCCCGGATGGCTATGGAAGCCCCCTTCCCGGTTCAAGCTGATTTAGTCTGACAATGCCTGCCTAACCGTCCAATAGCGTTTCCCCGTCAACGCGGTGCACGTCCACCGGCTCAAGTAGTTCTTCAATCCACGTGACCGGTTGACCACGCTGTGTACAGAGGGTGAAGAATGCGCGCTGTTTCGCTCTGGTAAAGGCAACAAAGAACGTATTCAAATCTTCCGGATTGTCAGGCTTAAGGCTCCACCAGGTCCTGTTATCCAGGCCATAAAAAATCATGGTATGGAACTCCAGGCCTTTGCTTTTGTGAATGGTCATTAATGGTACTTGGCCAAGGCCCTCGTATTCATCCAATACACCGGACCACGTATCGGCCTGGCCTGCACACTCAGCAAGCAGGGCTCTAAATCCGTTCCATACCCTGTCGAAATCCTGTTGGCGCTCATAGGCCGGAACCGATTGCTTAAGCGCGTCCTCCCCAACAAATTGAAGCACGCTGTGTGCAATCGTTTCCGCCGCCGCCGGGTTCGGTTCCAGCTCCCGCATGGTCCGACGCAGCTCTCGAATAAAATTCTCTAAACTCTTCTGCAGACGTTGCAGGCCAAACTCATCAGCCGGGTCAATCGCATAAACAAACTGAAGCTTCTGTTGCGCAGAAGTCCATGCATCAGTACAACGGGCTGTCGAACCTAACCGCAATAGCGGCATGAACAGCGCGGTCAGATTCTCTCCGAGCAAGTCCTGAATTGAAATTCCCTCAGCCATTCTTGCTTCATTGCGAAGCCTCAGACCTTGATCAGCGAATGCTGGTTTAAGCTCATTCTCGACATTATTGGCGTACACACGAACCAGTATCGCGATCTCGTGTGGTTCGACGCCATTGACGTTGACCTGATGTTCTATCCATCGGGCCAAGATCTCACTTTCCTGTTCAGAATCGCCGAACTGCCAGATAGCAGCGACATCACCATCCACTTCGCGATCCGCCCGCGCATCGGGATACTCGACATCTGGGTCAATTCGGCAGGCGATTGCGTACTGGATTCGGACCAAGTCTTCGTGTGATCGCCAGTTCGACAGGAGGGATATGCGTTCCGCTTCGAAATGTTCCTCGAATTTCTCAAATGCATCCGGCATCGCTCCTGCCCAAACCATGATGCGCTGCTTGTCGTCACCAACGGCGGTAAATACAGCGTCGCTGTCGTCAAACGCTGTCCGTATGAGTTCAAATTGCGCGTAGGTCGTGTCCTGATACTCATCCAGAAAGACAACGGGATAAGTAAGCTGGAGGGCTTTGGTGATCGACGGATTCTCCCGAAGCAACCACTCGACCAGCCTGTTAATCATTGAAAATGAGAGCAGCACCTCGTAATAGTCGTTGTATTGAGCGTCCCAGTATTCGGAAACGATACCGGAGAGCCCTCCACCGCCGTCATCTATGGGAAGCTTTGTTCGAGCAATTCCCTTTTCTAGCTGACCCGGCTGGATTCCGCGATGACCGTGTCGCTCCAGAAAATCCTCGTAGTCTCCACGGACGGGAAAAATGATCCGATAATTTGCTGGAGGTAAAAACGGCTCCGGCACTGCCAGCCGGAAGCGATCCAGGAGGTTCTTGGCAAAGGCATCGAATGTGAAGGAATTGAATCGTCGGGCTTGTTCAGCCGGACACCGTTTTTCGACGCGCTCGGTAAGATTCCTCGCCGCGTCACGTTTGAAGCTGATAGCAAGAATGCGTTTCGGTGCGCGGCAAATACCTGTTTGAAGAAAATACGTCGCTTTCTGCGCGAGAAATTCGGTTTTCCCCGCACCGGCGCCAGCGGTCACAAGAACACTTCGCTCGGTTCGCCGCAAAGCCTCCCATGCGCGAGGCTCAAGGTCATCGACGCCTTGCGGCTTCCAGTCGGCGGCGCGGATCAGCGTCATTCATCTTCACCCTCAGGGCTGAGTGCATCCCTGACGTGTTCGATGAGCGCTTTCAGCTCAGGTGGGGCGTCATCAACCAGGGTTTGGTCCTCAATCCGAGAGAGTGCGGATAAATGGGTCTCGGGTTTGCTCCTGCTCAAGAAAAGATACGGATACCACTTGAATTCATCGTCATAATCCGCGTCGTACAAATCGGGATTGCCGTCTGTCTTGAGCGTGACAGCCTTTTTGTTACGGATCGACTCTTCCCCACCGCGAGGTCCATGCCCGCCGGGATGTGGCCTCTGATAGGCCTCCGGAAACGCACTGAGCATCGAAAAATCGATATCAAGCGGATCGGAGAAAAACACACCTTCCAACTTAAGCGCCTGAAGCCAGTTATTCACTTCAAAGCCGTCAAGAAGATCGTCATCTTCGAGATTATACACGTGGTCAGGATTTATTAGCTCAAGTGTCTCCACATAGAAATTCTCACTCAAATCGTTTCCGATCTCGTTCAGTTTCACAACAGCATTGGCGATTGCCTTTGCTCCTCCATGTACCCGCCCAAGATCAAGATCGAGAAGCGTTGCAAACGGAATATCGAGGTCGTTGAGCAAGCGCCAGAAATGTCCGACATACCTTCCGCCCAAGGGCACGATGGGCACAAACGAGGGGTCGAGTTGGGCGCCCATTGCTTCTGCAATGCGAGGGATAACCAGTCGCTCGGAGTCGCCTTCACCCAATATCACGAAGCGTGCAAAATACAGTTCGGGGTAGGCTCGTACAGCCAGCCGGACATATTGACTTGCTTCCTGATCGTTTTCCGGGAGAGACAGTTGCTGGACAGAAGATCGCCGGGCTTCACGATCAAGACGGAAATACCGGACTTCTTGCGGCTCGATGCGTGCAAGGATTGCAGGCGAATGACTGGATAGCGCGACCTGCGCAGTTAGCAGAGCGGCGATATCTCTCGCCAGCGCAATGACACGCGACAGGAAGAAGGGAGACAGGCTGTTTTCAGGCTCTTCGATGGCAAGGAGTGTCAGATGCGCGGTGCGCAGCTTCTCATGGTCAAACGAACTCTCGTCGGCCGGAAGGGCAAGCGCGTCCCTTTCGACCTCCAAAGTCGCGGCAGTGAGGGCGATGTGGAATAAAGAGCGCTGTCCGTCACTTAGGTCGCCAAGCTCTCTCTCTTGCCCGGCCTCGTCAGGATAGAAGGCGAATTCCGCCTTCCGGACAAGTTCCTCAAACCGGCTCTCAACCAGCCTTAGTATCGGGGTGGTGTCGGTATCGGCCTCGTGAACCTGCTTCCAGCGTTCGGACAAACGGTCGATGACGAATTTGGCCGGTTCTTCATCCTCGAAGCGTCTTTGGATGTTTCTGGCGCTGCGCGCGCTGCGTTCCCGAAAATCATCGGACCAAACAGCGGCTTGCCACAGGCGGCCCTTCAGAAGCGACGTGACTTGTGTCGATGCATCTCGCGAAGCAGGAACATAAATGAGCTGAACGGAGCCTCGCTCTACGCTCTGCACGCGCCTGCATTCATCCCAGTCAAAGTCGTCGTCGAGGGTCGTAATCCAGCGGATGTCTTCATCAACGCTGCCGTCCGGCGTACCATCGTCAGCCCAAATGGCCTGGAGCCGCATTCGTGCCTTTAAAGGCGCTCCCGGAGCTGAGGCGGCCATTTGAGAAAAGAATTCTGGCACCGCATCTTCCGCATCGTCTTCGTCCAGCCCCTCAAGTTCTGGAAACGAAAAGATAACGTCGATTGATAGCAACGCTCCGGTTTGCAGCCCCTCTTGGTCGGTTGCAACGTGGAAATCGCGGCGGCGGACAGCGCGCTGGCTCGGAGAAACACCAAAAAGGCGTGACAGCGCCTGGAAAACCGCTGTCTTCCCCGCGCCATTCGAACCAACGAAAACAGAAATTCCGGCATCCAGGGGAATTGACACCGGTTCAGGACTGAAGCAGCGGAAACCTTCTATCGTGACGCTTTCAATCTTCATACAGCCCATCCCACAGACAGGACTTCCGCCTGCCCACACCAGAGGCCATTTGCCGCGCCCGGCAAGTTAGGCGGCCGCTGAAATATCTTGACGGGATCATCCGCCGCCTTCGGTGTTCGCAGTTTAGAAAAGTCCATCAGCTCGCCAATCCTGTCCGTTTGTATATCTCAAGAGAGGGATTCCGTACGCTGATGTGTTCCAACCTTATTCATGCGGTTCCCGCTACATCTGCAAAGCGACGCGGCCAATCAAGGCCGTTATTCTCCTTCTCCCCCGGACGCCTTGTTTCCCGCCTTCAGAAACATTGGGAAGAAACTGATCTGCCGCTTCAATTTGATGACATCATTAACAGCGATCATATTGGCCTTCCGTCGTTCGCCGCCAACCGGAGTGATTACCTCCAAGTCCGGGTTATCTATAATAGCGGCGTGAATGTCGTCGGCGTGCGACGGAGTAATGTTGTAAATGCTCTCGTAGAAATCCATGACGGGAATAGCATCGCCGGTCTCCGCCACAAGGCGTGGAATGTCACCCAATAGCTGGTCCTTCGCAGATGCTCGACCGTTATCGTCAAAGAGATACAGCACCCCGTCATGCCGGGGATCGTAGGACAGCATATTGAGGCCGGAACGCCCGAAATGCGCCTGAAGGCTGGAGTTGTCGTGCAGGATGTTGTTGTACACTTGCCTGGCCCGACAGGCGTTGGCGAAGTGGATTAACCAGTATCGCCAGCCGTCTGGATTATTGATTGAGAACGGGCTGACATAGGGCGCACACCAACGAAAAGCATCGAAAACAATGTTCTCCGCTGTGCCAAGCCAATCATTCCTGCTCATCACTCCGTTGAGTGCGTCGATGTCGGCGTTCGTCACACCGAGGTGATTGAGCCGTGCCTGAAGCTGTTCCGGCTGGTTCTTTTGGAGAAAGGCCAGCAACGAGCTGATCATGAACGTGTAGAAGATTTCAGCGGCGGGGTAAGAGCGCATAATGTCGAGGATAGTGTTCCGTTCGACGTGACTGTCACCGCATTGGTCCAGATTGAAAAGGACGCTTCGGTAACGGCCTTGATCGAGAAGCCCTTTGATCTTCGGATATGCGTCCTCAAAAAGCTCGTTCAGATATTCCGCACGAAGATGCAGTTTCGGACAGGTCTGCGCGATATTAGCCTGTACCGGCGCAACATGTGTTTTCAATAGCTCAATTGCGTCACGGCTCTCGTCATTAAAAATCAGAAGGCATTCGACCTCAATCGTACCCAGACCTTGAACCGTACGCTGCGTATTTATTGCCTTGACGGCGCGTTTCAGTTCCTCCATGAAGATCAGCGGTGATCCGGCCGTACCGCACTGATACCGTCCGCCACCGGAAAAGCCGTCAACAATGGCGAGCCGAAAACGCTCCTGCTGGGGAAGTTTGCAGCGTACGCTCAAATAGTCGAAAACATACTCGCGCAAGATCTTATGCTTGCGGCGGGAATGTTCTTCGAGTTTGGCTCCGTCAGCCCATTCGTATCGTTTCTCTACCAAGCTTTCTCTCGTCCTGTTTATCTACGCCTGTGTAGCCGTAACCTGCGGCGCATTCGGCATTTCATCCCAAGTTTGACCTCGATATTCACGTCCGTTCGCCTTCTTTGAACGCTTTTTGTTATCCTTGCCCCACGTTCCCCATTGTTTGAAGAAGAAGGCCGTTCCTGCCGCCACGCACTGCGCGTAAACCTCATCAATCCACTCTTCCCTGATCGGGCGCGCAGATTTACCGCTTTCTCCCCCGACGATCGCCCAATGGCTCCCGGAGAGATCGACGGCACCGACCGACCCGATAAGCGGTTCGAAGGAAATGAACCGGATGGCTGCGGGAGCCTTACGCAAGTGGTCGAGGCGGTGAACAACTTCCGCATCTTCAATGCTGGTCCCCAACCAGACATTGGGCAGGACATCGCCGATCCGGGTGGCAACCAGTTCCGCCATGCGCTCGGGACGCTTGGTCAGTATCTGGTAGTTGTGACGAGGTGTGTCACGCATCACCTGCCAGACATCAAAAATGAACTCGTCGCTAACCCGCTCATGAAACAGGTCGCTCATTGAGTTCACAAAAATCTTCCGTGGTTTCCGCCAGCGATACGGGATTTCAAGGGCCTTGCGATCCTCCCGCACCACGCCGTTCCAAACCGTCCGCTTACCGGTCTTCCGCGTCAGCCCCGCATATTTCTCGACGCCCATTGCTTCAAGACGCCTGGCCATCTCCATTGCATAGCAATGGGTGCAGCCTGCCGTAACAATCGAGCAACCCGCAACGGGATTCCAGGTAGCGTCCGTCCATTCAATCTGGGTTTCAGCCATTTTGTCCTTCCAAGCATTCACGAACTTGGCGTGGCATGATGTTGCTGCAGCCTTCTTCCCCGTGAACCAACGTGCTTTTGCCGCAAGAGCGCTTCGCATTTAATGACACAAAGTCAAATCGACCAGCACCAATTATTACGTTAATCTTTTGCATCATCGTTATTTACTTTGCACTTTTCAGCCTAGCCAAGTTCGGGTCATAGACAAAATCAGAAATCGTTCCATCCTTGATCTTCTCAATGACTTCATCAATTACAAAGAGCGGCACCAGGAACCACTCGCGCGGAATGACCGGATTGCCGAAACGGTCCTTGATCTCGATATCGAGCTTCGCGGGCTCGAAGACCCTGTGGATGATGTTTTCCAGACGCGAGCGGTTGATGTTATACAGCTCGTATGTCGCAACGACCTCGACTTCGGCCAGCAGGAAGGTCGGGTCTTTCGAGGCGTTGGCTATGCGCTTCTCAACGCTGCCGCCTGTGACGCCGATCTTGTGCAGCACGTCGCGGTTCTCGGCGACGACGGGGTGGTCTGATTTGCTGCGCAGAACATAGACCGTTCCGCTTGCAAGATCGTCGCCTTCGGCCTCGCCGGAAAACAGCGGCCCCGCCGCGGGTTCGGTGATGCGCCGTCCGGCCTCGTCGCGGTGAAGCGCGCGCTGCAATGACCGCAGCAGCACATCGCTTTCGGTGGCGTTGTCATAGATGACGCGCAACCGGCTGTCGCGCCGTTCATACTCCGTCATGAATTCTTCGCCGACCTCCGCCACATAAGCGATCTGGCCGCCGACAATGAAAAACTCGCCCTTCTTGATCTCGGCCATCGTCTGGAAACGGCGCGTCCGGCGTATCCTGGATTTGAGTTCCTTCCTCACCTGCTCAAAGAGCGGCTTGAACTGGTCGAAGTCCTCGCAAACGGTACGGTTCGCAATTTCCTCGGCCGCCCGCTTTTCGGCGGTCGAGCGAACATGCTTAAGGTCCGTGATGGCGGCTGTTTCGGCTTCAACCCCGAGTTCCGCTAAAAGGGCTTCATCGTTGATTTCGTCTGCATCCGGGAGCGCAAGTGCCTCACCACCTTCCAGAATCCCTTGATGGTCGAGGGGTTCGAGAAGATTCCGGCATTCCTCCAATGTCCTCAGTCGGTCGAGGCGCACGGCATACATGCGCTCGAATATGTCGCGATCCTCTCCGTGGCGCGGTGCATGGCCGTGTTCCTCCACAAAGCGCTGAATATCTTCGAAGCCCGCGATGATGCGTTCTTCCTTTGTCGTGCGGCTTGCCTTTTTCTCAGGCTCCGCAGAGACCCCGAGTGCTTCCAGCAGTTCTTCGTCGGACAGCTCAGCCATTCTTCGCCTCCGCCGTCGCACGGGCCAGGAACGCCACGCCTTCGGCCATGCGCTTCTCCCAGGCGTCAGCCGATGCGATGGAAGGCGCACGCCCGCGCTCCTGCTTGAACTTCAGGGCGCGTCTGGCCAGCTCGCGGGCTTCCTCAATAGATAGGTTCACCCGTTTGCCCGCGATGATCGCCGCCACCTGTTTCAGGCTTTCCTCGCTCATCGTCTTGGCGAGGATCGCATAGGCTTCACCGAACGGATTGATGCGGTCGATCAGGTCGATGTCGAGTTCGCGGACATCCATCGCATATTTGCGCACACCGTCGATCAGGGCCGTGTTCGTCTTTTCCTGATTGTTACCCTCGACGGCAATCTCCTTGGCCTTCTGGGTCAGGTTCAATGCGGCAATCGCGTGCTGCCGCACCGCTTCCCGGTCCGCGTCGTCAAGTTCGGGGTATTTGTCCTTGATGATCTTGCCCATGCGGACCTGGGTCAGTTCCTCGGGCACGACTTCCTCATTGAACAGCCCCTGTTCAATGGCGGTCTTGTCCTGAACGAAAGCGGTAATCACCTCGTTCAGGTCTTCCTGACAGATGCGCTCGGCTTCCTTGCTCTTGGGTTCGGCCAGCCCCTTGATCTCGATCTGGAACTGACCGCTTTCCTCGTTGAAGCCGACATTGCACTTGTCCGGGTCATATCCGCCTTCTCCGTAGTCGTAGCCCTCGACCGGGCCGCAGTTCGGGTTTTTGGGCGTGAAGTTGAAACGCGGGGCCAACACCTGCTCCATCAACAGACTGGCGGCAATCGCTTTCAGTGTATCGTTGACGGCCTCGGTGACAGCGTCCTCGGAGGCGTCGGGCTCTGCGATCAGGTTAGTGAAGCGCGCGCGAGTCTTGCCTTCGGCATCGCGAGTTGCCCGTCCGATGATCTGAACAATCTCGGTCAGGCTCGATCGGTAGCCGACCGTCAGCGCGTGCTCGCACCAAATCCAGTCAAACCCTTCCTTGGCCATGCCAAGAGCGATGATGATGTCCACATGATCGCAATTGTCTTTCTGCTCAACATCTTTCAGTGCGGCCGACACCTTGTCGCGCTTCGACGGGTCGTCATCGACAAGGTCGGCGATCCTCAGCACGTGTCCGTCGGTGGTTTTGACAAGCTGGAAGCCCGTGGCCGGGTCCGTACCCTGCCATTCGCCCAGTTCCTCAATGATGTGTTCGACTTCCTTGATCTTGTCCTTGGTGCTCTCGCGGGACTGAACGCTCGGGATATGGATGATCGTCTTCTGGTCCGGGTCGAGCACTTCTAGAATATCGTCGGAATATGAGCCGCTGTAGAAGAAATACCCGATATCCAGGGTTTTCAAATATTTGTAGCCGTTGAGCTGCTCGTAATAGGTATAGGTGACGGTATCGAACTTCGCTTCGTCATGCGGCATGAGCACCGGCTCGGCATCGCCCCGAAAATAGGACCCGGTCATCGCGACGATATGAACCTTGTCGCGGGCAATGAACTCGCCCAAATGCTGGCCAAGCCTGTTATCCGGATTGGCCGAAACGTGGTGGAACTCGTCCACGGCAATCAGACGGTCGTCGAAGGCTGCAACGTCGTACTGATCCACGGCGAAGCGGAAGGTGGCGTGGGTGCACACAAGCACCTTGTCATCGCTTTCGAGAAACGCGCCGACCGACTTGACCTTGCCGCCATTGTCCGACCCCGGCGCATTGCAGAGGTTCCACTTCGGTTCGACTGACCAGTCGGCCCAGAAGCCGAACTGACTTAACGGCACGTCGTAAAAGCTCGCGCCGATGGCTTTTTCCGGCACAACGATGATCGCCTGCTTGAGTCCCTGCTTGTGCAGCTTGTCGAGCGCGATGAACATCAGCGCACGGCTCTTGCCGGACGCAGGCGGGGATTTGATCAGCAAGTACTGCTCGCCCCGCTTCTCGTAGGCGCGCTCCTGCATGGGGCGCATGCCAAGCTCGTTGGATTTGGTCGAGTTGCCTGTTTGCGCGTAAGTAACGGAAACAGATGGGACCTTTTTTTCGTTGTTCATTGCTTATCCCCCACTCTGTCCTGTAAATCGTTATGCATTTTCGCAAACGAAACGGCGCGACTTGCTTGCCGCTCTTCAACCTTTTTTGTCTCTTTTTTAAAGTAATTTCCGGGATTCCAATCCGGGTTCCATTTGACGTAGTTTTCTTGTGGTATTTTGAATGTCTTCCGCAATTCTTTCGCCAGTTGCAGCGCCTCTAGGCCAAGAGTGGCATAACCCTTGCCACGGGCTTCGAAAACCTCTTCATAGTCGGGAGGGAATGCATGTTCGGAAGATGCCGAGATGTATCTATCAGTCTCTCTCGCGGTATTCGGCAGCGCCAAAAGACGGTACATCAAATTGCTGTTGATGCTTTTCCAGTCTACATCATCAGGATAATCGGGAGCTTCTGGAAGCGGTACTTGCGGCTTATAGTACTCCTGTCCACTCTCATCTCTCACAGCAGCCTGTCCCATGATAGTCCCATCATCCCCGACAACCTCGACGCATTTCTCTACATATTCGTCAAGCACACAAACAACCCGCGCAGCCAAATACATGCCGTGCCGTTTCCGCAGCCGTCTCTCTTTCAACTCTTCCCTGATCCAAGAAATGCATGCCCCGACGAGAACACCCAGAAAACCAAAAATCGCTTCGTTCATGCTGCCCCCTTTATTTTGGTCATTTTGGTGTACAGCTCGAACAGCTTTTCCAGTCGTTCGGTATCGTTTCTAAACCGGCGGCCGATATAGATGCGTTCCAGCACTTCGTCATTTCGGTCATGTGCGGCTCGCAAGTCAGCGGGCATCTTTTCGGGGTCGTAGAGATCAGCAATGGTCGCGGGGAAATGTGCTTCGCGCGCCAACAGGATATCCTCGGCGCAACTGGTCAAGTTGGCCTTGTTCTTTTCAGTGAGAGTCGGGACGGGAAAGGTGTTCCAGCCGAGAGTGTTCGAATAACGGAAATCTGTTTTCAGCTTTCCGCAGACCGTGGCGATCCAGACCAGATGCAAACGCGAGGCGATCAAAGCCATATTCCGAAGCGGCGCGTCATACAGAGCAAAACACAGGTTCGTTACCGTGGAACGGTTGTCTATAAGCCCCACTGGAAGATAAGGGCGGTTTTCCGACGATACGCACGGCATTGCCACAGTCTGGGTTTTGCCAATATTCATCTCACGCATTTGATGCGCCCGTTCCGCCATAGCGTTCGCACCTTTATCCCGGCTGGCGAGACGCATCGCCCTGACGCCCGCAATTCGTTGTCGAATAGGCTCGATAGCTTCGGCCTCCTGAAGATGTTCGTCTTCGATCCACAGGCAGTATCGACAAAGGCCGCGAATGAATTCGGCGGACCCATATATCTGGCGGATAAAGCGGTCTCGCTGCTCGTCTGTCAGGTTGAGATTATCGAGTTCTTCACGGGTCAACAGAAGGTTGCCGCCATCGACCGGTTTGTTGCCAAAACTCATTTCAGCTTGCCCCGCCAGAGGCTTGCTTTCCTTGGTCACTGAAATGTTCGGCGCAGCGGCGAGATAGGCGTTAATGTTGTCCGCCTCCCTGACGGTAACGGAGGCGTCATCTCCATTGGAAAACAGACGCCGTACTTTACCGGCCTGGTTTGAAATTCCGACGATGACAACAGTCACGCCCGCATTATGGCTGGCAAGATTCGACCATTTGAAGCTGGTGTGCGCGAAGCTGATCTCGTGACCGGTTTCGAAGATCAAGGGCCAGAGGATTGGCACCTGTTGCCCCTGGCATATGGAGTTGGTTGACACGAAAGCCGCCGCCGAGTCGGTCTTCAGGCCGTACTCGGCGGCTTTCATGAACCAGCCCGCGACGTAGTCCAGTGATTTCCACCATTTTGTCCGCCCGTCGAAAATCGCTTCCAGATCCGACTTCTGCTCTTTCGACTGCCAGGTGGAGCCCAGATAAGGGGGATTCCCGCAAATATAAGTTTCCCCACCCTCATTCTCGAAGTCGATTTGCGCCTGATCCAGAGGACTGTGGAACAGGTCGTCAGCGTTATGCTTCACACCGGTTCCGGTAGGCGGGCAGATGCCGAACCAGTCAAGCCGCAAGGCGTTGCCGCATGTGATCCAGTTCATCGCATTGAGGGGTAGGAACTCGGCTAATGCTTCCTTCTGGCCGCGATATTGAACGTCGCATTGATACTCGGCGATGATGAGCGCGAGGCGTGCGATCTCCGCCGGAAAATCTCGAAGCTCGACCCCCCTTAAGTTCGTCAGCAGAATATCTGTTCGACGATCTTCTTCACCCCTGCGTCTATTGATTTCGGCCTCAATAGCGCGCATTTCCTTGTAAGCGATAACCAGGAAGTTGCCTGACCCGCAGGCGGGATCGAACACCCTGATCTTCGCCATGCGCTTTCGCAGGTTCAGGAGTTTTTGCGGACTATCCCCAGCAGCTTCCAGTCGCTCCCTCAAATCATCCAGAAAGAGAGGATTCAAAACCTTTAGAATGTTCGGTACGCTCGTGTAGTGCATACCGAGCGCGCCGCGCTCCTCGTCGTCCGCGACAGCCTGGATCATCGACCCAAATATGTCAGGATTGATCTTCTGCCAGTCGAGGCTACCGATATGGAGGAGGTAGGAACGCGCGATGCGGCTGAAACGCGGCACTTCTGTGCTTCCAGAAAACAGTCCGCCATTCACATACGGAAACCCGTTAGCCCAACGCGGCAGTTTTGAGCCGCTGCGATCTTTAATCTCCGTGTTCATTGCGCGGAACAGCTCGCCAATCACCTCATGGGTGTTTGACGAATCCCGATCGCTCATCTGCTCGATCGTTGCGGTGAACAGATCATTGCCGTGAAAGATGTCGGTATCTTCGGCAAAGAAGCAGAAAATCAGACGCGCCATGAAGTGGTTCATGTCAGGACGACGATCGGCAGCGCCCCAATCAGGATTATCTTTTAAGAGTTCGACATAGAGCCGATTCAGTCGGCTGGTCGCCCTTATGTCGAAAGAGCTCTCCCTTACCTGCTTGACCGTGGTGATACCTGCCAAAGGCAGGAAAAAGCCAAAATGATCGGGGAAATCTGTATAGGCACAAGCAACCGTTTCGCCCGAGTTCAGGTCCTCAGCTTCCAAATCAATTCCGTCAGTTGCCAGAACAAACTTGGCTTTGGCCTTAGCGGTGGCCGGGCTGACCTTGAGGGTTGCCAAAATCTTAGTCACTTTCCCCTCGGCGCAGACAGCCATATGGATGTTGTTGCGCTGAAGAACACCACCTTCGATATCAGATGGATTTGATGCGCCGCTTTTTAACCGCTTTATCGTCGTCGCCTTGTTCCCGAATGCCTCCAAAAACTCAAAAGGGAAACCCTCCGGATCAAAGGGCTGATCTACCAACTGGGAAATGGCTTCTTCAATCTCGACGGCGTTCAATCTTTAACTCTCTCTTTTTGCGGCCTTAACGCTTGCACGGACACAAGATTCTCCTCAACGAACGTGCGCATAAATTCTCGAAGCACCTGGGCAGCGGGCTTATCCTGGGCTTTACACGCCTCAAGGAATTGTTCCCGCAACTCGCGCTGCACGCGGATACGTAGGCCAACATCTTTCATGGCGGATAGTGTGGCCAATGGATACACATTTGTTAAGCCTTGAGTTGTACTGATTGACATTATCTCGCGCAATCACAGGAAGCGGGAACACGGATAACTTTCGGGTCTTAGACCTCAATCGTCAGCGAACTGCGTGAGATGTAGGCTCGCGGTTTCGTACTTGTGGAAGAACGTATATGTCTCCCTCATCGATGCAGATGAGCTCATTCGTGGAGTCTACAAAATTGGTTGCGGGGGTAGGATTTGAACCTACGACCTTCAGGTTATGAGCCTGAATCTAATGCATTCGGCCCTCCCCCTCGCACTTCCCACCACTCCGGCCACTGCACCTTTTTCGGCGTGCGCGTCGCCGACACCACCTTTTCTTGCTCCTCACGCGACAACCGGTGATCGCCGAGCCGTTTGAGAGCCTGTTCCACCAGCCATGGCTCAAGCGCCACCCGCGCCGTCGGTCGGAACCGGTCGAGCTTTTGCGCCATGCGGAGTGCAGTGAGGGCGCCGGAGACACTGCCGGGCGCAACCACCTGGCGAAGAACCCCCTCCAACCTATCTCCCCCACTGGTTCCACGCGCGGCGCGCGCTTCCTGAATAGCAGACATTGTCGCACGCGCAGCCGGACCATCCCCTTCGAGTCCCAGCTTGCTCATATGGAGCAGGAACGCCTCGGCCGCGCTGACCCGCCGCTCGACGCCACCCTCGCGGATTGTCACCATCTGCCCGAGCACGGCCTCGTAGGGTGGCGCGTTCTTTCGACCCCGCGGTCGCCCCTTCAGATTCCCGCTCTTACCTTTTTGGAAACGGGTCGATGCGGGAGGCAGGCCATAGCCAACGTCATAACCCGGCGTCTCCTGGCTCATGACTCCTCCACCTTTGGCCAACAAACGGTGTCAGCGGCACGCGTGCAACGCTTTGCGTCGTCAACATCCTTCCTGTCCAGTTTTCTTGCGGTGCGCCGGGCAAGGGCCGCCTCGACCGCCCAGGGTTCCAGCAGCAAATGTTCGCGTTTATCGGTCCGGTCGCTCCATCTCGGGTCGCGACAGCAAATGCCGAGTAAAAGCATGGCCTCATCAGCGTTATCCGGGTCATGCCTCTCGATCAAACGCTCGACCGGCTTTGCGTAGGAGATCTTCGCCGAAAGCACCTTCTCGCGTTTTTTGATCATCTTCAGCACCTCGCGCCGCGCGGCGCGGTTGCCCGTGATCGCATCCTGATAGGTTTTGTGTTGCAAGGCTTCTTCGACCGTCACCTCGCGCGGTTTGTTGCCCTGAATAATGGTCAGGGTACGGTCGATCACCACGTCGAAGGCAGACTGCCGAACCTCCACCTTTTTTTTGGGCCGCCCGCGCGGATTCCCGCTCTGACCTTTTCGGAACCGGGTCGACGCCGGAGGCCCCTTGCTCATCGTTCCGCGCTTTCGGCGCCGTCATGCTCCATGCGCGGCTCGCCTCCAGTCATCGCAACCCATCGTTCGACGGCCACATCAACATAGGCGGGGTCAATGTCGAGTCCGCGAAACCGCCGCCCGGTCCGTTCGGCAGCGATCAGCGTGGTGCCGGAACCAAGGAAGGTGTCGAGCACAAGCTCGCCGCGGCGTGTCACGTCCTCGATCGCGTCCGCAACCAGCGCGGTCGGCTTGACGGTCGGGTGCAGCGCCAGGTCCTCGCGCCGGCTGCCAGCAAGGGAGTTGACAGAGGCGTAGTCCCAAACATTGGTGCGATTGCGGCCGTGCCTGCCGAGTTCGACCGCGTTGAAGTGCGGCGCCGTCCCTACCTTAAACACGAATATCAGTTCATGCTTCGAACGGTAGAGCGAGCCCATGCCGGCGTTGGACTTGTTCCAGACGCAGAGGTTCAAAAGCCCGCCATAGACTGAATGCCCGACGGAATCGACCGCATCCATGTGGCGCCAGTCCATACAGACGAAGTGAACCGCACCATCGCGCGAGACCCTGGCACAGGCGCCGAGGCTTTCCGTGAGGAACGCGCGGAACGCTTCGTCGGTCATCTCGCCAGACGCCATGGCGAACTCCCGATGCCGGCCCTTGGCATTGGCGTGGCCATTGATGCGCACATTGTAGGGCGGGTCGAGGAAGGCGGTATCTACGTTCGCACCCTCGCCGATCACCGCCTGCAGGAATGCGACGTCGCGTCCGTCACCGCAGCCGACGCGATGATCCCCCAGGATCCAGATATCCCCCGGGCGGGTACGAGGGGTCTCCGGCACGGGGGGAATCACTTCGTCGTCGGGGTCTGGTGTCCCTGCGAGCGCCACATCGATCTCGCCGGTGGAGAACCCCGTGACCGACAAATCGAATCCCACATCAAGGGACGACAACTCGGCAAGCTCCAGTTTCAGCAGGTCGACGTCCCAGCCGGCGCCAAGGGCGATCTTGTTATCGGCAAGGCGCAGCGCCCGCTTTTGCGCATCGCTTAGCCCTTCGAGGATGATAGTCGGCACTTCCGCGAGCGCCATGGCCTTTGCCGCGAGCAGCCGCCCATGCCCGGCGATGACCGCACCGTCCGGGTCGATCAGGATCGGGTTCGTGAACCCGAACGTACGGATGGAAACGACGATCTGTTCGAGTTGGCGCTTCGGGTGGGTTCGCGCGTTGCTCCGGCTGGGAACAAGGGTATCGACGGGCCGGTAGGTAACGGTGAGTGGGCGGTCGGCGAGGTTCAGAGGCTGAATATTCATAGCCGTATTCTAAAAGAACATATCATGAACATCAAGTCCAAAACATTCGGCTGGACTTGCCGCCGCAACAGAGCGTCAGTGGGTTCACGCCCGACCTCCGGGCTCTTCGCAGTAGCGGCCGGCAAACATGCCATTCCACTAGTGAGGAGAGCCACATGACCAAAAATTCCAGGACCGTAAAAGCCACCAACCTTCCCAAACCCAAGGCTCCGGCAGGCCCAAAGAAGAAGCCCGCCCTGTCCCAGCCGACCACAAAACTCGATCGCTTGGCCTCATTGCTGTCACGGCGCAACGGCGCAACCATCGCCGACCTGATTGCCGCCACCGGATGGCAGTCGCACTCGGTGCGCGGTGCCCTTGCCGGTGCGCTGAAGCGGCGCGGCCTGGTCATTACCTCCGAGAAGATCGACGGCGTCCGCCGATACCGCAGTGGAGGCGCGCGGTGAGCGATGCAAGCGCTCGGGAAGTCGGAGCCCTGGCCAATCTCGACCTCGAAGGGCTGCGCAACGCATGGCGTGCCCGTTATGGTTCCCCACCATCACTACGCTCGGTCGAGCTCCTGCGGCTGATGCTTGCCTGGCGTCTTCAGGCCGAAGCGCTGGGCGGGCTCGAGCGCGAGACGCGTCGCAAGTTGAAGCGCCGCGGCGCGGTCAAGGCCGAAGGGTTGGCTCTTGGTGTTGGCACCCGCCTGCGCCGGGAATGGCAGGGTCGTGTTGTCGAAATTGAGGTCGAGGCCGCCGGTTTCCGCTGGCAGGGAACGCTTTATCCGAGTCTTTCAGCGGCGGCGACCGCCATCGCCGGCAGCCGTTGGAACGGGCCGCGGTTTTTTGGCTTACGCAGGTCGCTATGAAGTCCGTGAAGCGCTGCGCGCTTTATACCCGCAAGAGCACGGAGGAAGGGCTCGATCAGGCCTTCAACAGTCTCGATGCCCAACGGGAGGCCTGCGATGCTTATGTGAAAAGCCAGAAGAGCGAAGGCTGGCGGGCGCTCGATACGCCCTATGACGATGGCGGGTTCTCCGGCGGCTCCATGGAACGGCCGGCGATCAAGCGCCTGATGGCTGACATCGCCGCCGGCAAGGTCGACGTGGTCGTCGTCTACAAGATTGACCGGCTGACGCGTTCGCTTGCCGATTTTGCCCGCATGGTCGAGCTGTTCGACCAGTATGGGGTCACCTTCGTCAGCGTCACCCAGGCCTTCAATACGACCTCAAGCATGGGAAGGCTGACGCTCAACGTCCTGCTATCCTTCGCGCAGTTCGAGCGCGAGGTAACCGGTGAACGCATCCGCGACAAAATTGCCGCCTCCAAGTCCCGGGGCATGTGGATGGGGGGCAACGTGCCGCTCGGTTATGACGTTCCCATCAACGCCGAGCGAGCGCTCGTGGTGAACGCCGCCGAAGCCGCTACGGTCAGGGAGATATTCCGTACCTATCTCGAACTTGGCTCGGTCCATGGGCTGCAGCGCTGGGCGAACAAACGCGGCATTCGCTCCAAGCAGCGAACCACGCGCACCGGCAGGACCATCGGCGGGCAGAACTTCAGTCGCGGCGCCTTGTACCATCTGCTGCGCAACCGCACCTATCTCGGAATGATCGTTCACAAGGACAAGGCGCACCCGGGCCGCCACCCCGCGATCGTCGATGCCGCACTGTTTGACGAAGTTCAGGCAAGCCTTGATGCCAACACACGACGTTACAAGGCGTGCGAGGCACGTGTCACGCGGGCGCCGCTGATCGGGCGCATCTTCGACGGCGATGGCCAGCCGATGAGCCCCTCCTTCACCCATGGAAGACGCGAGCGGCTCTATCGCTACTACGTGTCTTCCCCACTGCAACAGGGCCGACGCCCCCGCAACGACACCGGAATCCGCCGCGTGCCCGGACCAGCTCTGGAGGCGAT
>Ga0070726_10001279_pt1 | contig 25998 bp, 23 predicted proteins | sample tdAd471_FD_67275 | JGI IMG/M metagenome (GOLD analysis project Ga0070726, IMG submission 67275) | Marine sediment microbial communities from the Atlantic coast under amendment with organic carbon and nitrate - tdAd47.1 | ecosystem: Environmental > Aquatic > Marine > Coastal > Sediment | place...
TTGGGAAAGTTTTAGATGATCGCGGTTGCGGGCCGGTTCCTGGTCCCCGCCACCGATCACCCGGCCATTTCCGCGGCCATCTGCCGCTCGCGTTCGTCGGCCATCATGAAGCCCGCATCCTCGCGGCAATGGGCCTCGGTCATCGCCATGATTTCGTCGTTGGACAGGGTCAGGTCGAACGGGTGGGCATGGGGCTGGGGCACATGCCAGGGCGTGTGGACATAGATCTCGATGCGGTTGCCTTCAGGATCATTGAAATAGAACGACCAGGCGTTGCCATGGGTGATCATCCGGTCCACATCGCGCCCGGCGGCCACGACGCGTTCATACAGCACCCGCTGCTCGTCGAGGGAGCCGAGCAGAAAGGAGATTTGCTGGGCAAAGGCCGAGGCGTCCTGCCCCGCCGGCGCGTCGATCAGCACAAACTCGTGATGCTCGCCCGGGTCGCTCGACATGAAGACGATCCGCGAGGGCGGGTCACCGAACGTGCCCCGGTCCGTGACCGTCAGCCCCATCACGTCGGTATAGAAGGCCAGCATCGTGTCCATATCGCTGGTGTACAGGCCCAGATGCCGGAGCTTGGGCTTCGGGGTGATGGTCATGGCAGGCTCCCGCTGCGGCTCACGCGAACAGATATGCGCGGGCTACCCGGAGACCGTCCGGGACACCCCGCAGCGTCAAGCTTCCGACGCCACAGCGCAGCGGTCGATGATCTGGATCAAATCGAAATGTCGGCGGGAACACACAACGCGGAAACGCAAAACGCCTTCATGCCCGGACTTGATCCGGGCATCCACGTCTCAGGGCCACGTTGGATGACAATCAGATGGCCGGATCAAGTCCGGCCATGACGAATATGGTTTGGCCCTAGGCCCCCATCTGCGCGGCCATCTTCTTCTGCCAGTCGGCGGCCATCATGAAGCCTCCGTCCTCGCGGCAATGGGCCTCGGTCTCGGCCATGATCTCGTCGTTGGGCTTGGACAGATCGAACGGGTGGGCGTGGGGCTGGGGGATGTACCAGGGGGTGTGGACGTAACACTCGACCCGGTTGCCGCCCGGATCGTGGAAATAGACCGACCAGGCGTTGCCGTGGGTGATCGTCCGGTCGATGCTGATCCCCGCCGCGACGATCTTGTCGTGAATCGCGCGCAGCGCGTCGAGATCGTCGAGCAGGAACGACATCTGCTGCACATGGACGGTCTCGCGGTCGCCCGACGGCGGGTCGGCGAGCACGAACTCATGATGCTCGGTCGGGTCGCTCGACAGGAAGATGATCCGCTGCACCGGGTCGCCATACTCTCCCCGGTCGGTCACGGTCAGGCCCATGACATCGGTGTAGAACGCCAGCATCGCGTCCATGTCGTTGGTGAAGATGCCGAGATGGCGGAGCCGGGGTGCGCTGGTCATGGTGACCTCCAATGCCGAGATAAGCGGTCTGCCGGGCGATGATAAGCCCGCGCCGGGGCCCCGTCATGCTCCGAATCGACAGGCTCCGTCATGCCCGGACTTGATAGAGATCGCCCTGCTCAGACCTAAAACAACCCGTCATGCCCGGACTTGATCCGGGCATCCACGTCCGTGCACGAGATACGCGGGTCAAGCCCGCGTATGACGGGTGGAGAAGCTCCAAACCCGCCCGTCAGGCGCCCGCCGCCTCGATATGGGCAAACAGCGCGGCGTCGAATGCCGCCGGGTTCTCCAGGTTCGAGATGTGGGACGCCGGGTCGAGGATCACGCATTGGGAGCCGGGCACGGCGGCGTGCATCTGCCGCGAGGCCGCCGGCGGCGTGCTGCCGTCGGACGCGCCGGTCATGAACAGGCTCGGCACCGAAATCTCGCCCAGCCGGGGCAGATAGTTGAGGCCCTGGAGCGCGCCCGCGCAGCCGGTGTAACCCGCGACCGAGGTCTCGCGGATCATCCGGCGCACATGGTCGAGCACCGGTTTGTTCGCCGGGTCGGCCTGAAAATCTTCCGTGAACCAGCGGGCCACGGTGGGCTCGACCAGCGCCGCCATGCCCTTGTCGCGGGCGAGCGCGATGCGGTCGACCCAGGGGGCGGCCCATTCCGGGTCCGCGAACGGGCGCGCGTCGCACGCCGCCAAACTGAGAAGACGATCGCCATGCTCGATGGCCATGCCCAACCCCGCCATGCCGCCGAGCGACAGCCCCACATAATGGGCCTGATCGACGCCGACGGCGTCCATCAGCGCGATGATGTCGCCGACCAGCAGCTCGAAGCTGTACGGGCCTTCCGGCGCCGACGTCTGGCCATGGCCGCGCGTGTCGTAGCGCAGGATGCGGTAGCGATCGGCCAGCTGCGCCACCTCGGTGTCCCACATGGTGACATCGGTGGTCAGGGAGTTGGAAAAGACGATCCAGGGCGCGCCTTCGGGCCCGTCGAGCTCGTAGCGGAAGTCAATGTCGTTGAGGATGATGTTCATGGGAAATCCCTACTTCTCGCCCTTCGGCAGCACCTTCTTCAGGTGCAGCTCGCGCAGGCGCGTGTCGTCCACCTCCGCCGGCGCGCCCATCATCAGATCCTCGGCGCGCTGGTTCATCGGGAAGGCGATGACCTCGCGGATGTTGGGCTCGTCGGCGATCAGCATGACGATGCGGTCGATGCCCGGCGCCGACCCGCCATGGGGCGGGGCGCCGTAGCGGAAGGCGTTGAACATGCCCGCGAACTCGCGCTCCACCGTCTCGCGGTCATAGCCCGCGATGTCGAAAGCCCTGAGCATGATGTCGGGCCGGTGGTTCCGGATCGCGCCGGAGGACAGCTCTACCCCGTTGCAGATGATGTCGTACTGGTAGGCGAGGATGTCGAGCGGGTCTTCCGCGTCGAGCGCGGCCATCTCGCCCTGGGGCATGGAGAACGGGTTGTGGGAGAACCCGATCTTGCCCGTGTCCTTGTCCTTCTCGTACATCGGGTAATCGACGATCCAGCAGAAGTCGTAGCGCCCGGTGGCGATCAGATCGAGATCCTCGCCGATCTTGGTGCGGGCCTTGCCCGCCAGATCGGCCGCCGTGTCGGCGTCGCCGGCCGAGAAGAACACCGCGTCGCCGTCTTTCAGGCCCGCCAGTTCCTTGAGCGTCTCGAGGCGATCCCCGGCCACGAACTTGGCGATCGGGCCCTTGCCCTCGCCGTCTTCCAGGATGATGTAGCCCAGCCCCGGCGCACCCTCTTCGCGGGCCCAGTCGTTGAGCTTGTCGAACCAGCTGCGCGGCTGTGACCCGCCGCCCGGCGCGGGAATGGCGCGCACGGTGCCGCCCTTTTCCACCAGGCCAGCGAAGATCTTGAAGTCCGACCCGGCGAACACCTCGGCCACGTCGGCGATCTCGATCGGGTTACGCAAATCGGGCTTGTCGTTGCCGTATTTCAGCATCGAGTCTGCATAGGCGATCCGCGGGAACGGCGTCGATGTGACCGACCAGGGCGCGTCCCGGTCGAAGCCGGCGAATTCCTCGAACACCCCGGCGATCACCGGCTCGATGGCGTTGAACACGTCATCCTGGGTGGCGTAGGCCATCTCGAAATCGAGCTGGTAGAACTCGCCCGGCGAGCGGTCGGCGCGCGCATCCTCGTCGCGAAAACACGGCGCGATCTGGAAATACTTGTCGAAGCCCGCGACCATCAACAGTTGCTTGAACTGCTGGGGCGCCTGGGGCAACGCATAGAACTTGCCCGGATGCAGGCGCGAGGGCACCAGATAGTCGCGCGCGCCCTCGGGGCTCGACGCGGTCAAAATGGGCGTCTGAAATTCCTTGAAGTCGGCCTCGATCATCCGCCGGCGGATGGACGCGATGACGTCGTTGCGCAGCAGGATGTTGCGCGCGACCTTCTCCCGGCGCAGGTCCAGATAGCGGTAGCGCAGGCGAATTTCCTCGCCCGTATCCTCGTCGGAATTAACCTGCAGGGGCAGCTGGTCGGCGGCGTTCTCGACATTCACCTCCGCGATGCCGACCTCGACCGAACCGGTCGGGATGGTCGCGTTGATCGTCTCTTGTGAGCGCGAAACAACAGGTCCGGTCACGGTGATCACGGATTCCAGCCGCGCGCCCTCTACGGTCGCGAAGATGGGGCTCGACGTGTCGATCACGCACTGGGTGATGCCGTACTGGTCGCGCAGATCGACGAACAGGAGGTTGCCATGGTCGCGCTTGCGGTGGATCCAGCCCGACAGGCGAACGGTCTCGCCCGCATTCTCGTCGCGCAGTTCACCACAGGTATGGGTTCGGTAGGGATGCATGTTTCGTCCCAAAGAAGCTGGTTAAAAGCTGGAAATCGGCCCGTTTGGGCCCGTCGCGCCAATGGCCACGGATCGCCTGCGCCTGTCAAGGCCGGACCGGGTGTTCCGGCACCGCCCGGACGGGTTGGAAACCCGCCCGTCTCCCGCCTTCCCCACCCACTCGAATCCCTGTAGAACCGCGATCCATGAACGTCATATCAGACACGGACACCCTCGCGGCCTTCTGCGACGCCCTGTCCACCGCCGATTACATCACCGTCGACACCGAGTTCATGCGCGAGAGCACGTTCTGGTCCATCCTGTGCCTGGTGCAGGTCGCGGGACCCGAGGACGAGGCGATCATCGACCCGCTCGCCGACGGAATCGACCTGACACCGCTGTATGACCTGATCGCCGACGAGGGCGTGCTCAAGGTGATGCACGCGGCCAAGCAGGACATCGAGATTTTCCACCACGAAGGCGGCGTTACGCCCACGCCGCTGTTCGACACCCAGATCGCAGCCATGGTCGCCGGATTCGGTGATCAGGTCGGCTACGAAACCCTGATTTCCAAGCTGACGAAGGTCCGCCCGGACAAGGGCAGCCGCTTCACCGACTGGTCCCACCGGCCGCTGACCGACGCCCAGCTCGAATATGCGCTGGCCGACGTCACCCATCTGCGCCCCGCCTATGAGAAGCTGCGCCGCCGGATCGAGGAAAATGGCCGCCTCGAATGGGTCGAGGAAGAAATGGTCAAGCTCGCCGACCCGGCACAGTATGAAGTGGTGCCGGAAGAAGGCTGGCGGCGGCTCAAGCCCAAGCGGAACCAGCCGAAATACCTGGCCATGCTGCAGGCCGTCGCCGCGTGGCGCGACCGCGAGGCGATGGCGCGCAACCTGCCGCGCAACCGGCTGATGCGCGACGATGTGCTGGCCCAGATCGCGGCCCGCCCGCCCGAAGACGAACACTCCCTGTCGCGGGTGCGCGGCATCCCGAAGAACTTCGCCGAGGGCCGGCTCGGTCAGGGCTTGCTGGCAGCCATCGCCGAGGGCCAGGCCCTGCCCCATGACCAGGCGCCGACGATCCCCGAGCCGCTGGATCTGCCGCCGGGCGCCGGCGCGCTGATGGACCTGCTCAAGGTGCTGCTGAAGTTCAAATGCGACACCAACAAGGTCGCGCAGAAACTCATCGCGACCGTGCCGGACCTGGAAGCGATCGCAGCCGACGACAATGCCGACGTGGCGGCGCTCAGGGGCTGGCGCCGGGAAATCTTCGGCAACGACGCGCTGCGCCTCAAGGCCGGTGAAATCGCGCTGGCCGCCGGGTCCGGGAAGGTGCGCATCGTAGAGGTTTCGCCAGAAGAAGAAGCAAAAGACGAGGCCGCCGAATAAGCCGACCGGCCGTTGCCTGCTGCTCAGACCTCCTCGCGCAGACCCTCGCCCTTGATCACGCCCGACACGCCGAACAGCTTCGCCAGTGCCGCGAACCGGGAGCTCACCAGATCACCGAACAGGTCGGCATGACCCGGCGCTAACGTCAGGGTCAGTTGTTCGGATTTGAGCTTCAGGCTGACCCCCTCGAGCAACACCGCGTTTCCGCCCGTGAGGGTTTCGGCCAGGCGCAGGGCCGCCCCCAGGCGCCCCGACCATTCGGCGTCCTCCGGGGTGAGAAGCGCGTTCGCCACGCGCAGGGTGGCGCCGCCCTTGGCGCCCGTGTAGCGGCGATAAACCGCCAGCGCGATCTTCGCCTTTTCCGCATGGGACAGGGCGAGCAAGGGCAAGCGCAGAATCCGGAAATAGACCTGCTCGGCCCGGTAATCCGGATGCTCGTGCCAGCCGATATCGGCCAGAAGGCAGGCGGCCCGGCGCAGCCGCCGCAGGCTTTTATCCTCGTCCTTGAACAGCGGCGAGACCCAGTCGAACAGTGCGGCGCCCGAGCCGAGTGCGCGGCTTTCCCGGGTCGCCAGATGTTCGCAGGCCACGATCAGCGGGTCGGCTGCGCGGGTCTTCGCGTCGAGCGCGTCATATTGGGACCCTTCGCGAATGCCGTTTGCGGAGAACACGACATGGTCCGCCTTCGCGGCCCGGATCAGGCGCCCGAGGACCTTTGCCGCGATCGGCAACGTGGCCACGCGGGCACGCGGCACCACGCTGATCCGCGACAGGCTCGCGGCCCCCAACCCGGCGACCACGTCGCAGAAATCGGCCGTCTCCCGGCCGGTCATCTGATAATTGTGGATCACGCGCAGGGGGTATTTGGTCTGCACCATGTGCAACCGTGCCAGGGCGCGCCAGGCGCCCCCCACCGTATAAATCGCGCCGTCGTCCACCGCGCCGCGGATCCAGGGAAAGGTCGAAAGCTGCGCGTCGATATGATCCTCAAGCCCGTCATCGCCCTTGCCCATCGTCGCGGCCAGACGCAGCGGCCCCAGAGGAAGGCTGCCATGGTCGCCGACCACGCCCCCGGAGATCGCGGCAAGCTCCAGGCTGCCGCCGCCCAGATCCGCGGCCACGCCACGCGCATCGGGCAGGCCGCTGATCACGCCGCAGGCGGCGAGCCGTGCTTCCTGATCCCCGTCAAGCTGTGCGACGGCGCGGCCGAAGATCGATTCCACGCGTTTGAGAAACTTCCCGCCGTCGGCGGCCTCACGGGTCGCGGCGGTCGCCACCAGCATCGTGTCGTCGATATTCATGGCCCCCACGATCGCCGCAAAGCGCGGCAGGTTCGCCAGGGCCTGGGTCACGCCGCCCGCATGGAGACGGCCGGTCTCGGCCAGCTCGCGGCCGATGCCGCAGGTCACACGTTCATTGAACACCACAGGGGCGGCGCGGGACCGGTCGCGAAACACGACAAGCCGGATCGAGTTCGACCCGATGTCGACGACGGCCGCCGGCCCGCCCACCATTGGAGAACGGCTAGGCATAGGAGAGTTGCAACCTGTCGGCTTGGACGACGTCTAGTCCGGATGCGCCAGCAGCTGCGGCGCGCTGCCGGGTTTCTTCAACGCGCTGCCACGCCCAGACAGGCTGGGGTTGGTCATGAAATAGTTGTGCGCACTGAATGGGTCTTGCTCACCACTGGTATCGATCCGGGTGTAGGCGCCATCAGGCCCCATGTCCCAGCTTTGGGCGCGATCCAGCAGATTCGCAACCAAGATTTGGTCGAGAATTTGCTCATGCACGGTGCCGCTTTCGATCGGGACCAGAAGCTCCACTCGGCGGTCGAGATTGCGCGGCATCCAGTCGGCCGACGAAATGAACAGCTTGGCCTGGGGCGACGGAAGCTCCGCGCCGGACCCGAAGGCCATGATCCGCGAATGTTCGAGGAACCGGCCGATGATGCTGTTCACCTCGATATTCTCGCTCAGGCCCGGAACGCCGGGGCGCAGGCAGCAGATTCCACGGATGACCAGGCGGATCAGAACCCCGGCCTGAGATGCCCGGTACAGCGCGTCGATGATGTCGCCGTCAACGAGGCTGTTGAACTTCGCCCAGATTTCAGCGGGGCGGCCCGCCTCGGCATGCTCGATTTCCGCCTCGATACAGGCCATCAGGGTCTCGCGCAGATTGACCGGCGCCACCGCGACCTTCTCCAACCCCTCGGGGCGGGCGTACCCGGTCATGTAGTTGAACACCCGCGAGGCGTCCTGGCACAGCTCGGGATTCTGGGTCAGATAGCTGATGTCGGTATAAATCCGGGCCGTGATCGGATGATAGTTCCCGGTCCCGAAATGGGCGTAGGTCCGCAGATCTCCGCCCTCGCGCCGATGCACCAGACTGATCTTGGCGTGAGTCTTGAGATCAATGAAACCGTAGACGATCTGCACGCCCGCGCGCTCCAGCTCGCGCGCCCAGCGGATGTTCGCCTCCTCATCGAAGCGCGCCTTGAGCTCAATCAAAGCCGTGACCGACTTGCCGGCTTCGGCCGCCTCGATCAGGGCGCTGACGATCGGCGAGTTCTCGGATGTGCGGTAGAGCGTCTGCTTGATTGCGACAACCTGGGGATCACGCGCCGCCTGGCGCAGGAACTGGACCACCACGTCGAAGGATTCAAACGGATGGTGGACGACGATGTCCTTGGCCCGGATCGCCGCGAAACAATCCCCGGCGAAGTCCCGAATACGCTCGGGAAACCGCGCGTTGAAGGGTTCAAACAAGAGATCACGGCGACCATCGACGATAAGTTCCTTGGTGCGGTCGAGACCCGGCATGCCATCGAGAACGAACACGTCCTCCTCATCGACGCCGATTTCCTCGGTGACGAAGCGCCGCAGATCCGGCGGCATTTCCGCATCGACCGTCAGCCGGATGACCGTGCCGCGACGGCGACGTTTGAGCGCGGATTCGAAGAGGCGCACCAGATCCTCCGCCTCTTCGAGAATTTCGATGTCGCTGTCGCGAATGACCCGGAATGTTCCCATGCCGCGCAACTCGAAGCCCGGGAATATCCGGTTGAGGAACATGGCGACGCATTTTTCGAGCAGGATAAACCGCGGGCGCTCGCCCGGCAGGCGAATGAAACGCTCGATCTGCCCCGGCAACGGCAAGAGGCCGATCATCAGCCGGTTGTCGCTTGGCCGATAAAGCTCCAGCGCCTCGGCCAGCCCGAAATTCGGAATAAACGGGAACGGATGGGCCGGGTCGACCGCGAGCGGCGTCAGCACCGGAAAAATCGTGGTCATGAAACGGTTTTCGAGCCAGACCGCCTCTTCGCGCGTCAGTTCATCGGGCTCGACGACGGCGATATCACTGTCACGCAACGCATCGACAAGTTTGAGCCAGGTTTTCTGTTGCGCCGCCATGAGGGCGCCTGCGCGTTCGTTGATCGCGACCAACTGCTCGCTCGGCGACAGGCCTTCCTGGGACAGGGTGGAAATGCCGGCCTCGACCTGCCCTTTGAGGCCGGCGACCCGGACCATGTAGAACTCGTCCAGGTTGGACGCGGAAATCGACAGAAACCGCACCCGCTCAAGCAGGGGATGGTTGGGATTCTCCGCCTCTTCGAGCACGCGCTCATTGAACGCCAGCCACGACAGCTCGCGGTTGATGAACCGTTCGGGAGAATCCAGCCCGATCCCGGGGGTCGGGTCGGGTATCGATGCAGTGTCTTCAGCGACCACGGGGACCACATTTTGCCAAGGAATACAGGCGCATGCGCGCCATTCAGCCGTCTAGGCTAACGGGTTCGCATCATGTCCGCAATTTATGACGGATCGATGACCTCCGCCTGTCCGCCGCTGCATCAGGCAAAATCGTCAAGAATTTCCCGCGCAAGCGGCACCGTCACCGGCCGGCCCCGCTCCAGCGCGGCGGCATCAATCGCGGCGACAATTTCGGCCACGGCGGCGAAGGAACGCTCCATGCGCGCCATCAGGTAAAGCACCACATCTTCGCCCACGCGCAACTGACGGTCGCGAAACAACTTGACCATCAGCGCCGCCAGAAGATCGTCGTCCGGGGCCGAAATCCCCGCCCCCGACAAGGCCTTCAGCCGCGATGCCAGATCCGCGAGGCCGACGTTCCAGCGCGCCGGCGCTTCGCGCCCCGCGAGCAGCAACGCGCCATCGGTCTCGAGTACGTAGTTGTAGAGATGCAGCAACGCCTCCTCGCCTTCCCGATCACCGGCCAGCCGGTCGGCATCATCGACGAAGAGAAATTTGTTTCGCGCGCGCAGTTCCGATCCGTCAGACGAACGCACATCGTCGGGCTCAACGCGGATTCCGCCACTCACGTCGCACCAAACATGTCCAAGATGGGTCTTGCCCGATGCCGCCGGCCCCCAGATCGCCAGCGCACGAGCAGGCCATTCCGGCCAGCGATCGATCCACTCCACCGCCTCCGCATTGCTCCGCGAGACCAGGAAGTCCGATCGCCCCCGGGCCGCACGATGCCCCAAATCCAAGACGAGTTGCCGGCTCACAGGTCGATCCGCCTAGGACCCAGCGAGGCGCACAACATGGGTCACCAGCGCCCGGATGCCCCCCTGGGCGACCCCGGACGGTCGCGGCTCGACCTGCTCAAGGCCGGTGCCCTCAAGGATCAGATCGAACCGTTCGAAGGCCCGGGTCAGCCGCGCCACATCACCACGGTGATTGATCACGATCTCCGCGGATGCCGCCGTGAGCGCGATGATCTGAATATCCGCGACGGCCGGCACACGCGAAATGCGCGCACGAATATCGATCCAGTTCTTCAACCCGGAAATCGGAACCGCGGCCCGCAATTGCGAGATCTCACCGGAAGTAAGCGCATTCGCGGCTTTCCACTCATCTTCGATAATCTCGCGAATTTCGCCAACCGCGCGCGCGAAGATGGCGGGCTCGGTTTCGTTTTCCTGCCCGGTGACGGAAATACTGAACGGGCTCATCTCCGGCAAACCAACGGGTACGCTGACGATATCGCTGCGCAGAATACCGGGTGCTGTTTCGAAAATATTGGCGATCGTGACCACGACACCGCGGGCGCCGTAGCGCTGTGCAAAGCGCGCCAGAACATCCGGATCACCGTCGACGGCCTGCTCCACCGTGAGGCCCGACAAATCCTCCAGATCCCCGATGGGCGCCAGCATGGGCACGAGGCCGGTCCCCTCGGGGTGGTTCCGCCACGCCTCCCGCCAGAGGTTGGGGTCGGCCCACAGCAGATACCGCACCGGGGTTGCCAGCACGGGTACGATGGTCAGCGGCCGGCTGCGCAGTTCGGCAAATGGTACCCCGGACAGGCGGAACAGGTTTCGCACCGCGTCGGGTTTAAAGGTGACTGTCAGATTTGCGAGATAGCGCACATTCGACGTCTTCTCTCCGTCGATCTGAATGGCGTCGACCAGAAATCGCAGCGTGTCGGCATCCACATTCGTCGCCAGACCGCGATGCACGCTGCGCGTCAATCGCGCCTCCAGCCGCGCGAAGGCCTCGCGCTGTCCCTTCGCAAGGGCCCGCGCGCGTGCTGCCGTTGCCGTCTGGGCACTCTCGTCCAACGCCACGTCACGGACGACGAAGATGTCCTCAAGCGCGGATTGCTGCGCCCAAAGGGCCGACGACCCGACGACCGAAACGACACCGGCGGCGAGCCACCACATGGCGAAAACGAGACTGAATTTTTGCAGCGCACGACACATTGCAAATGACCTTGAAACACCTATTCTGACATGCCGACACGGCGTGATTCGCGGTCTACAAGAACACTGCGCCGCGAATGTGGCAATGCAATAGCACGAATAATGCGCGATGCGCGCGAGGAGACGGACACTGGGGCTTTCCTACAAAGACGCCGGCGTAGATATCGCGGCCGGCAACGCCCTTGTCGAGACCATCAAGCCGTTGGCCGCGGCAACGCAACGCGCCGGTTCGGTTGATGGGCTGGGGGGGTTCGGTGCGCTTTTCGACCCCAAGGCGGCGGGGTTCAAGGACCCGATCCTGGTCGCAGCGACCGATGGCGTCGGGACCAAATTGAAACTCGCCTTCGAGACCGGCCGTTTCGATACGCTCGGCATTGATCTGGTTGCGATGTGCGTCAACGACCTCGTGGTTCAGGGCGCCGAACCGCTCTTCTTCCTGGATTATTTCGCAACAGGCGGGCTCGATCCCGAGGTCGCGGCGGCGGTCGTGGCGGGGATCGCGGATGGCTGCAAACAGGCCGGCTGCGCCCTGATCGGTGGCGAAACGGCCGAGATGCCAGGGCTCTACGCGAGCGGTGAATTCGACCTCGCCGGTTTTTCCGTCGGCGCCATGGAACGCGGCACGGCGTTCCCGCGGCCCGATCGGCCGATCAAGACCGGCGACGTCGTGATTGGTCTGGCGTCCAGCGGCGTACACTCGAACGGCTATTCCCTCGTGCGCAAGATCGTCGAACGCGCCGGATGCAATCTGTCGGACACCGCGCCCTTTGATCGCGACCAGGAACTCGGTGCCGCTCTTCTGACGCCGACGCGCATTTATGTGCGTGCCTGTCTCGCCGTCGCCAAATATCCGGCGCTCAAGGGCTATGCCCACGTCACCGGTGGCGGTCTGCTCGAAAATATCCCGCGCGCGCTTCCCGATGGTCTCGGGGCGTCGCTCGACGGCACGCGCTGGAGCGCGCCGCCCGTTTTCGACTGGCTGCGCCGGGCCGGCGGGGTGGACGAGATGGAAATGGCCCGCACATTCAATTGCGGCATCGGCATGGTCGCTCTCGCGGCGGCGGATGGCGCCGGCGATATCGTCGATGCCCTCAACGCGGCGGGCGAGAATGCCCGGGTCATCGGCGAGGTCACGTCGTCCGCCGATAGCGCGATTGAGATTTCGGACCTCGCGGCCGCCCTCGGCGAGACGGCATGAGTCGCCTGAAGGTCGGTGTTCTAATTTCCGGGCGGGGCTCCAACCTGCAGGCCCTGATCGCCGCCTGCGCCGCGCCGGATTTTCCGGCTGAGGTCGTGCTTGTCGTTTCCAACAAGCCGGACGCCGTGGGGCTCGATCATGCAAAAGCCGCCGGGATCGACACCGCCGTGATCGAGCACGGCGCATTCCCCGATCGCGAAAGCTTCGATCGGGAAATCGCCGCACAACTTGTCTCAGCCGACGTAGAGCTCGTTTGCCTGGCCGGCTTCATGCGCCTCCTGTCCACCTGGTTTGTCGAGAGTTGGCGCGACCGGGTGGTCAACATTCACCCTTCGCTCCTGCCCGCCTTCAAGGGGATCGACGCGCACGCGCAGGCGATCGCCGCCGGCGTGCGGCTGAGCGGCTGCACCGTGCACATCGTGCGCCCGGAGATGGATGCGGGGCCGATCCTGGTTCAGGCGGCGGTTCCGGTGATGCCCGACGATGACGAGGACGCGCTGGCGGCGCGTATTCTGGAGGCCGAACATGCCTGTTACCCGCTCGCCGTTCGGCTGCTGGCCGAGAATCGTGTGCACATTCTCGACGAACACGCGCTCGTTGATATGCAGGATGCGGCAGCGGCCCCGTTGATCCACCCACAGCCCGAATAACGCGTTGCCCGAAATAAACCGAGGCAACATCGCCAAGGGCTTTGACGCCCCCGACGCTCGCGTATAAAACTCAGATCAAGACTCAACCGGAAACATGCGAGTGAACATGTCCGACGAAATTATGGATCTCGACCGCCGCTGGAAAACCTGGGGCGGATTCCTGAAACTGATGTCCTACTCGGGCATCGCGGTCACAATCGCCCTGCTCATCATGTGGTGGACGATCGTCTAACCACCCACCGCACGCCGGACCGGGCGTGGTGATTAGCCGACGATCTCTTCCTCGTTAAAGAAGAACGCGATCTCCTCGGCCGCCGTCTCAGGCGCGTCCGAGCCGTGCACGGAGTTTGCCTCAATTGATTCCGCGAACTCCTTGCGGATCGTGCCCTCTGCCGCATCAGCGGGATTGGTGGCACCCATGATCTCGCGGTTGCGCGCGATCGCGTCCTCACCCTCAAGCACCTGGACGACCACCGGCCCCGACGTCATGAACGCAACCAGGTCGTTGAAGAACGGGCGCTCGCGATGAACGCCATAGAAAGCTTCGGCCTGTTCGCGGCTGAGCTGAATGCGGCGCTGTGCCACGACGCGCAACCCGGCGTCTTCGAACTTGGCAATGATCTTGCCGGTAATGTTCCGCTTCGTCGCGTCGGGTTTGATGATCGAGAACGTGCGCTCGATGGCCATGGATTTGCTCCGGTTTGGATTGGAATTGTTGGCGCCTTATATCCAGCACAAGGCGCGGCGACAAGGCACCGATCGAGACTTTGATCAATCGGCCGTACGGATCGCCGCTATCCGGTCGCCTTCTGCTCCCAGCCGCCGCGTTCGGTTTGCTGCCAGTAGGTCAGATCATGCCCGGCATCCTTGTAAACCTGCCAACGCGCGCGCGCCGCGGTCACGGCCGCATCGTCGCGCCCATCGAACAGCTCGCAAACCAAATCGTAACCGCCGGGATCGCCTGACTGCGCACCGTCAGTCAGGAACAACACCCGCGCTTCATTGGGGTTTTCGTCATGGTCCGTGAGCCACACCGGCTGCAATGCGGCATGTCCGTCGGTCTTGCTGCCGTGCGGCAGGAAGACACGGTCATTGTATGTCCAAAGATGCGCGTTCAGGTCCTCGACCCGCTCAGGCGAGCCGGCAATGACAATCGCGCGGCGGCCATCGCGTATGACAGTCCGCTCGAGCATCACCGGCAGCACCTCTTCCAGGCTGCGGCGCGTCAGATGATAGAAACGGATTTCCGTCACGGCGCGCGCCGACCTATTTCTCGTAATGGTCGCGAACGAACTGATCGAGGGTGCGGACGGCAAAACCGGTGGCGCCCCGCTCCATCAACGGCTGCTCCTTGTCCGACCATGCGACCCCCGCGATATCCATATGTGCCCAAGGCACATCGTTGGTGTAACGCTGCAGGAACTGCGCGGCGGTGATGCTGCCGCCCCAGCGTGGCCCGACATTCTTCATGTCCGCCCGTGGCGTGTTGATCTGACGGTCAAAGGCATCATCCAGCGGCATCCGCCAGATTTTCTCGCCGACGCCCTGGCTGGACGACACGATCCGCTGCGCCAGGCCGTCGTCACTGGCATACAGGCCGGCATATTCGCGCCCCAGCGCCACCATGATCGCGCCCGTCAGGGTCGCGAAGTCGATCATCACGTCCGGCTTGAAGCGTTTTTGCGTATACCAAAGCGCGTCAGCCAGGACGAGGCGCCCTTCCGCATCGGTGTTGATCACCTCAATCGTCTGGCCCGACATGGATGTCACGATGTCGCCCGGTCGCTGGGCGTTGCCATCGGGCATATTTTCGACCAGGCCGACCACCCCGATCACATTCGCCTTGGCCTTGCGGCCCGCGATCGCGCGCATCGCACCGATGACGGTGCCCGCACCACCCATGTCCCAGATCATGTCTTCCATGCCGCCGGCCGGCTTGATCGAGATGCCGCCAGTATCGAAGGTAACGCCCTTGCCGATAAACGACACGGTCTTGGCATCACGTCCGCCCCCGTTCCAGCGCATCACCACGAGTTGAGATTCGCGAACGCTGCCTTGCCCGACGGCCAACAATGCGTTCATCCCGAGCTTGCGCATCTGTGCCTCGCCCAGCACCTCGACCTTGACTCCCAGTTTTGTCAGCTTCCGGCATTGTGCGGCCATCCATTTGGGCGACTTTACATTGCTCGGCTCCGACACAAGATCGCGGGCGAGGTCGACCCCGTCAGCCACCGGCGCGAGCATTGCGTAGCGCCGGCGCGCATCCGTTGCGCCTTTCACCATGATTTGAAGGCGCGACAGACTGTTCAAACCGTTACGGTTCTTGGAGTTGGTCAGGTATTTGTCATACTTATAGGACCGCAAGCGCGCCCCGATCGCGAGTCCGGCCGCCAGTTCGCCACCGCGCACCTTGGCACCGGCCATCTCAGCCATAATCGTCGCCGAAGAAGCCGACACGCCTCCAACCGCCTTGTATATTTGGGCGCCGATTTCCTGTGCGCGCAGCGCATCCATATCCTTGGCATCGCCGGTGCCGATCAGCAAAATCGTCGCCTTTTCCCGCCCCTGCGGTGCGAGCACCGACAAACTTTCGCCCTTCTTTCCCGCGAAACTCGCCGCCTTCAACGCGCGTGTCAGCGCGCCCTTCGTTGCCTTATCAATTGCCTTCGCGCTGGATCCCAGCCGCGCATCGGCATCAACCAGGAAAACGAGGAGGCCGCTCGTAGGCAATTTCGGTTCGGCGAAAGAAATTTTCATGACGATCCAATCCATAAATATGCAAGGCACAGGCGGCGATACGCCTTCAAAAGCTGTTCGAGATTTAGAGTACCCACGAACCGGGCGCAAGGCATGGCCCGCCGCGGCGGGAAGTGTTTTTCCCGGCCCGGCGATCTGTTACAAACAATTCGACAGGCAGGTCTTTGTTTTACGAATCAGCAAGTTGAGAGACGTTTCCGGGGAAACGTCAAACCGGGAGCATCCATGACGTCGATCAGCGGATACATATTCCGGCAACTGGCATTCGCCACCCTGTTTGTTGCCGGCGCACTCACCCTGCTGATTTCGCTGTTCGGGTCCCTCAGGCTGATCGACTTCATTGTCAACCGCGGCTTGCCGATCGCGGTCCTGTTCGAGATGACCGCTCTGAACCTGCCAAAATTCATGGCTGTGGTTCTACCGATCGCGATCTTCGCCGCGATTCTCGTGGTCTACAACAAGCTCACGAATGACAGCGAGCTGGTCGTCATGCGTGCCGCCGGGATCGGCCAAATGGCTCTTGCGCGGCCAGGATTGATGCTCGGCGTTCTTGGCGTGCTCATCGGATACGCCCTGCAACTTTATCTGGTGCCTGCGGCCACCCATGCCTTCAAGCTGCAACAGTTCAACTATCGCAACAGTTACGGAAGTGTGCTGCTCCAAGAGCAACGCTTCAATACGCCGGTTGATGGCTTGACCATCTACGTTCGCGAACGTTCCGGTGAGGGCGAATTGCGCGGAATTTTTGCCCATGATTCCCGTGATCGCGAACGACCGGTGACCTACACCGCAGAGCGCGGAACCGCGAGCCAGACCAGCCAGGGCACTCGGGTTATCCTCTTCAACGGCAGCCAACAGGAAGTCGATCGGGAGTCGGGTCGCCTTACTTTATTCAATTTTGACCAGTACTCACTCGATCTAAGCCTCCTGAGCCGGGACGTCTCCACGCGTTGGCGCGAGCCCGAGGAGCGCTTCCTGGATTCGCTTTTGTGGCCGGGCGACGGACTCCACGACCGCACCTATTCCGCCCAGCTCATCGCCGAAGGCCACCGACGCCTTACGAGCCCGCTCCATATCCTCGCCTTCGCGGCCGTTGCGATGGCGGTACTGCTTTCTGGTGACCTGAACCGCCGGGGACAGGCCAGCCGTATTTTGTTCGCCATTGCGCTGATTTTTGCCATTCAGGTCGCGGCGCTCGGTTTGTTCAACGTTTCGCGACGCTCACTGGCGGTCGTTCCCTTCAGCTACGGCCTGCCATTGGGGGCGATTGCGCTATCGATTTATTGGTTGGTGCGCAATCCCCGCCAAAGACCTGTCACCACCGTTCCCGCAGATGCCTAGGCACCCACGCCCGTGATCGCTTCGCGCACCATATCCGTCTATATCCTGCGTCAGTTTCTGATCTGGTTCCTGATCATGTTCGCAACGATTGTCGCCGTCATCGTGCTCATCGATGCGGTGGAGCTGTTGCGGCGCGGCAGCGGACGAAGCGAAGCCACCTTCAGTGTCATCACAAGCATGGCGCTGTTGCGTACACCTTTTCTGGCTCAGGAAGCCGTCCCCTTCGCGGTCATGTTCGGCGGCATATTTACGTTCCTTCGTCTCACGCGGAACCACGAACTTGTGGTCTTGCGTGCCGCTGGTGTTTCGGTTTGGCAATTCCTGACCCCGGCCATCATCGCCGCGGTGGCGCTCGGCGTTGTCAACATCTCCGTCATCAACCCGCTATCTGCCGTGCTGTTGTCGCAGTTCGAAGAGCTCGAAGGCAGATATTTCACCGGCCGGTCCTCCCTTCTGGCGGTCTCCACGGACGGCATATGGCTGCGCCAGAACAGCGATGATGGCATTGGACAGACGGTCATCCACGCCGAACGGGTTCAACCCGACGAACTTCGGCTCGAGCGTGTCATCGTCTTCGAGTTTGCCGGTGACGACAAATTTACCGGCCGGATCGATGCCAAGAGCGCATTGTTGTTGAACGGACGCTGGGAATTGTCCGACGCATGGCTCACACGGCCCGGACGCGCAGGTGTGTTTGTCGCCAAGCAGGATCTCGCAACCGACCTGACTCCTGACAAAATTCAGGAAAGCTTCGCCAGTCCCGATACGGTTGCGTTGTGGAACCTTCCCCGATTCATACGAGTGCTTGAAGAAACCGGGTTCTCCCCGACCGCACACCAGCTCCAACTTCACACACTCCTGGCGGAGCCATTCCTGCTGGCAGCGATGGTACTGATCGCTGCGATATTCTCTCTCCGATTAACCCGGCGCGGCGGCACAATCGTTTTGGTTGGTGCCGGTGTGTTGGCGGGGTTCTTTCTGTTTCTCCTTACCAACGTCATCCAGGCGCTCGGGCTGGGCGCAAGCGTGCCCGTGATCCTCGCGGCATGGACCCCAGCCGGTGTCAGCTTGCTGATCGGCATCACATTCCTTCTCCATCTGGAGGACGGATAATGTCAGGGCGTACGATCTGGGCTGCGATCGGTCTCTTCGCCGTGCTGATGAGCAGCCCGGCGGCCATCGGACAACAAGTGGATTCCGAACAGCCCGTTCTGATGACTGCGGATGATTTATCCTTTGACGAAGATCTCGGGACGGCGACCGCACGCGGGAATGTGGAGATCGTCCAGGGTGATCGAATCCTGAATGCAGACGCCGTTACCTATAACCAGCGTGACGATATTGTCACCGCTACTGGCAATGTGGTGCTTCTTGAACCGACGGGCGAAGTCTTATTCGCAGAGTTCGCGGAACTTACGGCCGATATGCGCGAAGGCTTCTTGCGCGGGTTCCGAATGCTCCTGAATGACAATTCACGCCTCGCCGCAGTCAGTGCGCAACGTCGCGGTGGGGTCGAGACCGAGCTTACGCGCGCGGTTTATTCGCCATGTCGCAACTGCTTGGGTTTCGATGATGAACCGTTGTGGCAGATCAAGGCACGTCGCGTGGTGCATGACGCCGAAGCACAGGAGGTCGTCTATCGAGATGCCACCCTGGAACTGCTCGGATTTCCCATCGCCTACACCCCATATCTGAGTCACCCGGATCCAACCGTCGAACGAAAATCCGGCATCCTGACCCCGACCTTCGGGGTTTCGAGCCTGCTTGGATCATCCATCCAGGTTCCATATTTCTGGGCGATCTCGGATGAAAGCGACCTGACATTCGATCCCATTCTTTCGACAGACCAACTGCCCGTGGTAACGGGCGAGTACCGCCAGAGGTTCGCCGATGGCGAAAACCGAACGCGTCTCTCGTTCACGAACGATGATGCGCAAATCGGCAAAGATCGGTTTCGCGGACATATTGACTCCGAAACACGCTTTTCCATCGACGAACTCTGGCGCTGGGGTGCTGATATACGCCTTGCCAGTGATGACACTTATCTCGGGCGCTACGGCTTCAAGAGCAGCGACACGCTCACCAATCGACTGTATGTCGAAGGCTTCGGTCCGCGTTCCCACGCAGTCGCCGAAGCGCTGTACTTCCAAGGCCTGCAGGACGAAGACGTCCAGGAAAAAACACCGATCGTCGCCCCAAACCTTGACTACCGTTATATCAGCCCACCCGGCGACTTTGGCGGCATGACAACGCTCGACGCGAATTTGCGTGCGCTCACGCGCGATGAAGGCGCCTCCAGTCAGCGGATCAGCCTGACACCTGGTTGGCAAATAGCCCACACCGACGGTTTGGGTTCGATCACGAGTTTCCGGACCTCGATCCAGGGCGACCTCTACAATGTGAAAGATGCGGACACCAACAACGGACCCGACGATGCCGTTGTCGGCCGCCTCTTCCCGCAAGCCACCATCAGTTGGCGATATCCTTGGATTCGACGTTCGGGGCCAAACAGCCAGATATTCGAACCCCTTCTCGCCCTGGTCGTGGCACCGAATGGCGGCAATCCCGACCGCATACCGGACGAGGACAGCCAGAGCATCGCCTTCGACGAAACCAACCTGTTCGACGCGAACCGGTTCTCGGGAACCGACAGGGTCGAGGGTGGGCAGAGGGTGGTCTACGGCATCCGGACCGGCGTGTTTGGGGAAAAGGGCGGTGCCTCCACCCTAATGGTCGGACAATCTTTCCGCTTTCGAAAATCGAATCCGTTCCCGCTCGGGACAGGCCTCGAAGACCAACTCTCCGACATCGTCGCCAATCTGCAGATCACGCCAAACAAATTCATGAACCTGCTCTACAAGACCCGGTTCGATCATGATTCACTGCGCGCCCGGCGCACGGAAATAGCCGCATCCATTGGCCCGTCCGCCCTGCAACTGGATCTCAACTATGTGTTTTTCGACCGCACCAGCGGATTCGCAGATCGTGAGGAAGTCACCGCCTCGCTGCAGTCAAAACTGGACGAACAATGGTCAGCACAGGTTCAGACACAGCGTGATCTCACAACCGAGGGCGGGACGTTGTCCTACGGTGCGTCACTTGTCTACGAGTGCGATTGCATGAACTTCGAGCTAGTATACAACCGAACGTTCACGTCTGATCGGGATATCCCCCGGGTTGAATCTCTGACGTTCCAAATTACGTTCAAAAGCCTTGGGCAGATTGGGTCTTCGGTCTTCTAGATGACACAGGAAAACATCCAGATGCACGCGAACGCGCGGTCCCGCGCCTGCACTCCGATGAAACGTTTGAGCGCCACGATCATCGTGGCGATAACCTGCTTTGTCGCGGTCACCACGGCATCGGCACCGGCAGCCGCTCAGGATGTGCAGCGCATAGCCGCAGTGGTCAACGAAAAAGTCATATCGATCTTTGACGTGCAGCAACGCATGCGCCTGTTAATCGCCTCGTCGGGGCTTCCGAACAATGCCGAGACCCAACGCCGGATCGCACCCCAGGTGCTCCGGGAATTAATTGACGAAGCCCTACAAAACCAAGAGGCGGAGCGCTTGAATATCCGCGTAACACAGGTTGAAATCGATGATGCGATGGGACAGATCGAATCGTCGAACAATCTCCCCGCCGGCGGGTTCGAATCCTTCGTCACACGCCAGGGCATATCGATCGACGCCGCGCTCAACCAAATTCGGTCAAACCTAGCCTGGCAAAAGTTGCTGGCGCGAACGGTACGCCCAACCATCGAGATCGGCGACGAGGAAATCGATGATGTCATTGCGCGCATCAATGCCAACGCCGGTGTCACGGAATACCGTGTCGGGGAGATACTTCTTCCCATCGACAGCCCAACTGATGCTTCTGACATACGTGTTCTCGCCGGGCGGCTCGTGGAACAGTTGCGGAGCGGTGCTGATTTCCGGGCCGTAGCTCAACAATTTTCCAAAAGCGCCACGGCCGCCACGGGCGGAGATATCGGCTGGGTTCAGCCGGGCGAACTCGGCCCCGCGATCGACAATGTCATTACCAAACTTGATCGCCTGGAAATTTCCGAACCCATCGAAGTGCCCGAGGGCATGCAGATCGTCATTTTGATCGATCAACGCACGAACGAACCGCCCGACCCGAACGATCGAACTGTCGCGCTACGCCAAATGCTGCTCCAGGTGGCAGCGGATGCGCCGCCAGGATCCGTTGAAGCACATCTACAGACAGCGCGCGCCATTTCTTCCAGCGTGCGGGGATGCGAGGATTTTGCGGCCGCGGCAAGCGAGGCCGGGACCCCGCAACCCGCAAATCCGGCCAAATTCCAGCTCAAGGACCTGAACGCCGAACTTCGGGCGCTCGCGGCCCAGTTGGAAGTTGGCCAGGCGAGCGCCCCCGTTCGCGTTCCCTCCGGTGTGCAGGTCCTCATGATCTGCGAGCGGCAGGAGGATATCGGGCCCAATCGCGACGAAATCCGCAGAACCCTCGAACGTGAACGCATCGGTATGCTGTCACGGCGTTATTTGCGCGACCTGCGGCGTTCAGCGTTCGTCGACTTGCGTGTTTAACGCCGACGCGCTGCCGCCATTACGAGAAATCGTAGGGCGGTTTGAAATCGCCGCCCAAAAATCCCTCGGACAGCATTTTTTGTTCGATCTGAACCTGACCCGCCGAATCACATCCGTCGCGGGGGACCTGACCGGCATCAACGTGATCGAAGTCGGTGCCGGCCCAGGCGGCCTGACGCGTGCATTGCTCGAATCTGACGCCCTGCACGTCTACGCCATTGAACGTGACCCCCGTGCCGTTGCCGCCTTGCGCGAGCTGGCTGAACATGCCGAAGGACGCCTGACCGTCATATCAGCAGACGCGTTGAAAACGGACCTGACGGTTATCACGCCGCATCCCCGGCGAATTGTGGCCAATCTCCCCTACAATGTCGGCACACAACTGCTCATCAATTGGCTCATGCAGGCGGAGGCCTTTCTCGGCTTCACCCTGATGTTCCAAAAAGAGGTCGCCGAACGCATTGTCGCGACCCAGGGCGACAAGTCTTATGGACGCCTGTCTGTACTTGCACGCTGGCTGACCGAACCAAAGGCGTTGTTCGATATTCCAGCCTCCGCATTTGTTCCGCCGCCAAATGTCACCTCCAGCGTGATTGGCCTCGAAGTCCGACCCACTCCGCTCGCGCCGGCACGTCGGGAAGACCTGGAAATCGTTACCCGTGCGGCTTTTGGTCAGCGGCGCAAGATGCTGCGGCGATCACTCGCACAGATCGGCGGAGCCGACATTCTCGCAGCCGCAAATGTACCCAACGACGTCCGCGCGGAGGATCTGAGTGTCGAACAATTTTGCGCGATTGCCCGTGTTCTGGGAGAACACGGACTTGCACGCTGACCTGGGCGATGTCAGCGTCGTTGAATGATGAAATTTCTGAACCGCCAAAAATCGCGAAAATCGACGGCAGTCGCCAGGCGCAGCCTGACTCCCGATGCCTCTGCGCCGGGATTCCGCCATCGGGTGCATGAGCCCGAATATGCGCGATTGGGCCTGCCATTCTGTCGGCAGGATTCAATCCGCAAGCTGGCCGTCCTGCTGGATGAGGAAGTCGCGCTCCGCGCCGCGAAATAGGGGCTACCGGCCCTGCCGTAGCAGGCGCACGAGGTCCGACAGTCCCTCTTGCCGGGTACGTCGAAGACGTTCGGCATCGAGAATGGCCGTCACCTTTGCAACACTGTCTTCAAAGCTCTCGTTGACAACCACATAGTCATATTCGGACCAATGGGTGATCTCGTCCGCCGCCTTCGCCATACGATCCGCGATCACCTCGTGGCTGTCCTGAGCGCGACTTTGTAACCGTCGCTCAAGCTCGGCCGTCGAGGGCGGCAGTATGAAGACGCTGACCAGATCGTCACGCGCGCTTTCCGCCACCTGCTGGGTCCCCTGCCAGTCCAAATCGAAGAGCACGTCCCGACCCGCACCGAGCGCCTCATCCACCGGTACACGCGGCGTTCCGTAATAGTGATCGAAGACCTTGGCGTACTCCAGCAGCTCCTGCCGGTTCACCATCAGATCGAACTCGGTTCGATCGACGAAAATGTAATGCTCGCCGTCTACCTCGCCCGGTCGGCGCGGTCGTGTCGTCACGGAGATCGACAGGGATATATCCGCGTCCTGAGCCAGGACCGCACGCGAGATCGATGTCTTGCCCGCACCCGACGGCGACGACAGCACGAGCATCAGCCCCCGTCGCTTGATCCGCAATCCACTGGTTTCGTCACCGGCCATGCCGCGTCCTACTCCACATTCTGAACTTGCTCGCGAAATTGTTCGATTGTCGCCTTCATCGCCAGGCCAATCCGGGTCAAATCGACGTCCGCCGACTTGGAACACAATGTATTGGCCTCTCGATTCAGTTCCTGACAAAGAAAATCGAGGCGTCGGCCGACGCCGTCCCCGTCCTCCAATAGTTCACGCACAGCCGCAACATGCACGGCGAGACGGTCCAGTTCTTCGCGAATATCGGCCTTGCCGACCAGCATGGCGGCTTCCTGGGCCAATCGCTCCTCCGGCAACTTGGGCTCGGCGTCCAAAAGTTCTGCAATCAGCGCCGCAAGGCGTTCGCGAATTGCGCCAGGCTGGGTAGCGGCGTTTCTGGCCGCCTCTTGCGTCAGGTCGGTGAGAATATTCAGATGGCCCACCATAATCTCATCGAGGCGTTGCCCCTCACCGGCCCGCGCGACCGACAACGCCGCCAGCATATCCTGGCCGGACGCGATCATCGCACTCTCACGGGCAGCGCGTTGATCTTCATCTTCGGTCTCGTCGACGGGTTCAAGCATCCCGCGGATCGAGAGAAGTCCGTCGATGGTCGGTGGCGTATCCGCGATGGCATCGCCGAGTTCGGTGCGCAGGGCCAGAACCTGTTCCAGCAGGTCCCGGTTTATTCGAAAGCGCGACCGCGCCTGGTCCACGCGCTCGACGGACACACCGATCGTAATATTGCCGCGTTGAAACATCTTCGCCGCGGCGGCCCGCACCGCCTGCTCGACGCCCTCATAGCCGCTTGGAACGCGACAGCGCACATCGAGACCGCGCGCGTTCACGCTGCGCGCCTCCCATGTCCAGGCGTAGCGATCATCCTGCCCCGCCGTGCGGGCAAAACCGGTCATGCTTTGAAGGGTCATGGCGCGGAAAAGGCCAGTTTGAGGCCGCTCAACGCGGCACGCCGAAGTGCTGCTATCATGCTCTGCCTTATAGCTTGGCACCGGACCCCCAACAACCCGGCGCGCAACGGCAGTTAATCCAGTGACCCTGTTCGACAACCCCGGCCACATCCTGATCACCGGCGCCTCCAGCGGGATTGGTGCGGCGCTGGCGCTTGCCTATGCCGCACCGGGCCGCCGGCTGTCCCTCGGCGGGCGGAACCTCGCGCGACTCAACGGTGTCGCTGCGGAATGCCGGGCGGCGGGCGCGGCTTGCGACACACGGCAGACCGATGTCACCGACCGGGAAGCGATGAATATATGGCTGGCAGACGCAGAGGCGGCGCAGGCACTCGATTTGGTCATCGCAAATGCCGGTATTTCGGGCGGGACGATAAAACTCGGCAATGCGCCTGACGCCAGCGATGCGGAGATCCTCGCCACCAATGTCGACGGCGTGGTCAACACCGTGGAGCCGGCCCTCACCCGCATGCTCGCGCGCAACGCGGGCCAGATCGCCATCGTATCGAGCCTGGCCAGCTTCCGCGCCTTCGGCGAAGCACCGGCTTATTGTGCCAGCAAGGCCGCCGTTCGGTTCTATGGTGAAGGATTGCAGCGCGCGCACCGTCAAAGCGCGGTGGGAATCAGCGTAATTTGTCCCGGGTTTGTCAGGTCGCCCATGACGGACGCCAATAATTTTCGCATGCCGATGCTGATGGACGCTGATGTGGCGGCGCGACGTATTGTAGGCGGGCTGGCGCGCGACATGTCACGAATCGCCTTTCCGCTGCCACTCTATTGGGGCATTCGCATGCTCGCACTCTTTTGAACGAGGACAACATCATGGATCAGAAACTCGCTGGAAAAACCGCGCTGGTCACAGGCGCAAGCAGCGGACAGGGCGCCGCCGAGGCGAGCCTTTTCGCCACAGCGGGTGCGCGCGTGATTCTCGCCGACATCGCCGACGACGCCGGTGAGGCGCAGGCCCAAGACATTCGCGACAACGGCGGCGATGTACAGTACCGGCATCTCGACGTTGCAAACGAGGACGAATGGCGCGCCCTGACCGACAACATCAAGGCAGAGTTCGGTGCGCTGAATATCCTGGTCAACAATGCCGGTATTCCACTGCGCGGCGGCTCTGTGACCAACACCAAATTAGAAGACTGGAACCGGCTGTTGTCCGTCAATCTCACCGGAGCCTTTCTCGGCATCCGGGAGGCCGCCCCGCTTATCCGTGACAGCGGCGGCGGCGCGATCGTCAACACCGGCTCGATTGCGGGCCTGACCGGGCATTTTGCGACGGCCTACAGCGCGAGCAAATGGGGCATCCGCGGGATCACAAAGAGCGCGGCCATGGAGTTGGTGGATTGGGGCATTCGCGTGAATGCAGTTCATCCTGGCCTCGTGCACACGCCGCTGGTCGAAGAGTCGGTCGACTTCGTGCAGGCACTGGCGGAGCAGACACCGATGGAACGTGGCGCGAGTTCCGAGGAAATCGCCAAG
>Ga0070726_10001282_pt1 | contig 25964 bp, 21 predicted proteins | sample tdAd471_FD_67275 | JGI IMG/M metagenome (GOLD analysis project Ga0070726, IMG submission 67275) | Marine sediment microbial communities from the Atlantic coast under amendment with organic carbon and nitrate - tdAd47.1 | ecosystem: Environmental > Aquatic > Marine > Coastal > Sediment | place...
CCTGGACGCCTTCCGTTTGATCGATTCCTTGAAGGCTGTCTGGTCCATTCCACACCTCTGACCCGTTGGTGCACCGCGAGTGGCTTCCGAACAGAGCGCGTTCGTGCCCCTGAAACTCAACTGCGTATCGACCACAACACTAACACCTGCGTTCACTAAATCCAAAATTTCGTCCATCTGCCGAAAATCACACAGCAACGTCGGACGAAATGCTGCACGAGTCCCTACGTGCACCTCCCTTTGCCGCGATCACGCCAGTGTTTCGCTCGACTGCTGGAAGACTCCCGCACACTGGCGACTTCCAGTCACAGCAACGCAACACGGCGAGCACATCTGGGCGCAGAGTTCAGAACCGGTCAACAAACTCGCCGCCAGCTTCAACGAACTTCCCGGCCCGACGCTTCCACAGCAGGCGCAGGACCATCGTGTCCGGGCCGATCCGGATGAGGACAAAGTCACTGACGGGATCCGAAGCGAAGATCAATGCCGCGCCATTTCCTGAGAGATTCTGCGCAAAGACAAGCTCTTCCGGCGCGACAGGAACGTAGGCAGCATTGCAGGGCCTCGCCTGGAGTTTCACGCACACAGGCAGCCGTGCTTCTTCACGCATCCCGGAATAATTCTGCATCGGTTCTGCAAACTTCTCGAGCAAGCCACAAAGCTGCTCCAGCGTCTTCTGCTGCATTTCAACATTCGCCGATTCGACAGCGCTGTCCACAACCGATTGATTCATCACCTTCTCCACAAACATCGTGTGTACTGGGAAAACGATTCCGCCTTCGCCATACACTAGGTCACGTATTCCGAAGACGGTGGGGACAAGATTTCCACCAATTCCAATTGGCTGAAATCAGCCAGCAGGAGGCGGAACCGGGTGCTGCTCGGGCAGTATCACGCTGGAGGCCGGCAGGTGAATCCCTGCGGCACATTGCAGCGAAGAAGTGAATCTCAGTCCGGCTGCAGGAACTGCCTCCCGGCGAAGAAGACGACTCGACGAGTTCTGCGACAGGCAGTTTGAATCGAACGATGACTATTCCGGTCGAACAAGAATGTCAGGTCGCGACAGCGTGACGCCCTTGACGTCGATGTCGACTCGCGGCCAGTTTTCCATGCGTGTGACAATCGACAAACCATCGTCAGTGATCAATACGGTGTCGCTGACCAGAGCCGGTCCGATCGATGAGTGCCAGTAGACCGGCATGCCTGCCTGAAGACGAAACTCACTGCGTGGAGTGATGGGCGCTTCGCAGAGTTCATAACCGGTCACACAGCCCTGGTCGGAGAAGTGCCACTCTTCAGTGTGTCCGAACTTCTCATAGATGCGTTCCACCCGGTTCCAGGACTCGTAGATCTCCCATTGCTTCTGCGAGAAAAAGATCCCGGTCGACTCGACAAGCAGGCAATTGAGGTGTGCAGAACGCAGCTCTTTTGAGGGTGAGCCAAAGCTGACGGTTCTCGACACACCCACATGCAGACCGTTCAGTCGAGCGACGGCTGTGAGCGTGCAGAACTGGCTGACAGGAGCCTCGCCGAACCCCCAGTGACGGTAGCGTTCGCCCTGCCCGTCAGCCCAGACCTGAATCCTGACGGGAAACGCATTGTGACGCAGCAGTCGGTGAGCAATCTGGCCGGCAATCTCGGCTTCGGTATCGCCCCGGTTGAAGCCTCGCCCTGTCGCTTCAACCGCGTGAGCCACAATCGTTCCGGCTCGCACCAGCGACTTCATTTCCAGTCCGGAAAGCGGCAGCCGCATCCCGGCCAGGTGCGGCGAAACGTCAGGACAGTTTTCGAAGGGCTGATCACACGCCACGTTGCGGGATCGGCAGATGTCGCCCATCAGCACTTCGCGGCTCTCAGTCCAGACGCGTTCTTTAAGCTGAAATCCGAGCCCCGGAATCTGACGGTCGAAGAGCTGCGTCGAGTCCGTATTGCGCGACAGAACGACCCGGGCTTCGGGCGTGATGAACAGCGCGGACACGGCATCGTTCCAGCTGCCTCGCGTTGAGTCGCCACCAGCAGTGAACCACGCGAAGTTCGACGGACGCGACAGCAGAATTCCGTCGAGCCCCTGTTCGCGCATCAGCTCACCGAGCATCTGATGCCGGGAGTCGATCACCGCCGAACGCTCGACATCGACGGCGTAGAACTCTCCCGAGGATGTCAATTCAGAGAGAAGGTCCGCTGTCGGCATACTCCGCGTCCCGCGTGATGAATTCCTCGATCGCACTGCGACCTCGCGCCGCACCGCCGGCAAGGATACCAGTCTCGAATTCCGGAGAATACGATTTCCGCGATTTCCCCGGTTTTTGCGGCAGTTCCTCGGCACAGTCGTCAGATTCTGTCGCCATTCGCACCTTCTGAGGTTCAGGGAGTTTCAGTGTGGCAAGGCAGGAATCGGATCGCGAGGACCTGATTCGCGAGGCGGTCGGGCTCCCGGACCGCGCGGAATGGGAAGTCCCCAGCCAGAACGAGCTCGTCGTCACGGGCCTCAAACGCAACGGCAGCCTGTGCGTGTATCTGGGAGCCGATCCCGTTTACCAGTTTGATCCGGAAGGCCGTCTGCGACGCGCTTTCGTGGACGGCTTTCTGTATCGCACTCAAGGCAGCACGCTGGCTCGCATCCATCGCGAGCATTCAGCAACCGAGTCCACGCTGGTACGGCACGACCTGGACAGCAAAGAACTCGAAGCCTTTCTGACGACGATGCGCGCGACGCTGCAGACGCTGAGTCAGGAACTCGCCAGCGATGAGGCCTCTCTGCTGCGTTCCGTCGAAAGCGACCAGCAAACCGGGCTGCCCGACTTCGCGCGACTGATCAGCGCGGCACTCGATGCGACACCGACACTGGCCCCGGCAATCCCGGGCCGTGACAACTGATGAGGCGCCCGCTTCGCTGTTGCGTCGGCGACGACCTGACTAGACTCGCGACCCCGCAACGGCGCTGCCGCCTGCCTCCCTCACACTGCCAACCGCTCAAGCTCTTCAGGAGATGTTGCATGCCTGCCTCCAGCCGACTGTTCGCCATCTGCCTGCTGACCGCCGCCGTGACTGTTCTTCCACGCCTCGCAACTGCCGGCGACATCTTCCCGGACGAAGCTCTGGAAGCCGTGATCAAGGAAGTGCTTCGGAAGCAGGGTAAGGACGAAATCAAAGAGGAAGACCTGAAGAACGTGTTTCAGGTCACGGCGAAAAAGCAGGGCATTAAGTCGCTCGCCGGTCTGGAAAAATGCACGAGCCTGGTGCTCATCGACATCGCCGGAAACGAAGTCGAGGATCTCGGACCTCTGGCCGGCCTGAAGAATCTGCAGTCAGTCGATCTCTCCGGTAACAGCGTCAAGGACATCGCCCCACTCAAGGATCTGGCCAAAATTCAGTATCTGCAGCTGGAAGGCAATGAGGTCGCGGATCTCGCTCCACTGCAGAGCATCAAGGCGTTGCAGGCGTTGTACCTGTCGGGCAACAAAGTCGCCTCGCTCGAACCGATCAAGGGACTGCCCAGGCTGTCGTCGCTGTACCTGGAGGGCAATCAGATCGCCGACCTCAAACCGCTCTCGGAATTGAAATGGCTGGCGAACCTCAACCTGAAGGGCAACCGCGTTGAAGACGTGACGCCGCTGACCGGCCTGACCGAGCTGCGGTTCACATTTCTGCAGGACAATCAGATCAAAGACTTCGGTCCGCTGATCGAGATGGCCCGGAAAGATGCAGAAGGCGACAAGCGATTCGCGCCGTACTGGAAGCTGTACCTCGACGGGAATCCGATCGACGCGGGCAAGCGCGACCAGCAGATTGCCGAGCTGAAGAAAATCGGCGTTCGTGTGAACTGGCAGCCAAAGAAGTAAATGCTCACGCGGCCAACGGGACGCCGCGACCGGCCACTGGCGAGCGCCTCTGCTGGCGAGACCGGCAACTCGTAAGGTGAATGCCGCGCGTGACAGAGCGACTGATCAGGATCTGCCGGTTGCAGGTGCGCGAGATTCGGCGGAACCCCGGTTCTCTTCACAGATCGCCCGCCTTCGCGCCGTGAGACTCCACACTTCGGCTGCCTGGAGCGCGGCGATTGTCTGCCGTGTTCGGCGGTGCCCTCAGCGGGGCACGCGTCCAGAGCAAGACACCGAAACGGCAGTCGCGTGAGCAAGTCCGTCGCCCCTCGATCTCTGACGTTCAATCTCCTCGCGGAAAGTGCGTCGACAGAGGCTGCCGATGCACTGCTCGCGGCCCTGACCGTCGACGACGCGGAATGCCGGCGACTGGGTGCTGAGGGAATGATCCGGCAGCGCAGCCAGCTCACGATTCTCAATCTGATTCGCCGGATTGACGAGCTGCCGAATGATGTCTGCGCCGCGCTGGCTCGCCAGCCGGAGCGTTTTGAAGCGCCGCTCAAACAGTGCTTTCAGCGCGGCGACAAAGTCGACCTGCGATCCGCGACCGAATTCTCGCGCCGCTGCGGCTGCATCCGCCACTTTACCGACGCCGTCGGCCTGCTCGAACACTGGGACGAGGACGTTCGTGACGCTGCGTCAGACTGTGTCCGGGACCTGGCCGAAGCACTGGCCCTGCGATTGATGACTAATGACGCGGCGCACCTGCCTGGCATGGGCTTCGATCATTGTCGCGCGCTGCGGATCGACCTGCTCAACGAACTCGGGCGAGCACTTTTCCAGTTCGACCACCTGGTGAATCCGCAGCCCGCCATTGATGCCGTGCTGCTGCTGGGCCGCCCCGACGACGAAGAAGTCAAAAACGTCTGCTCCAAATACGGTGCCGACTGCACGGAAATGGTCACCGCAACGCTCCGAACAATGAAGTCGCTACCGCTGTTCGACACGGTCTGCGAGGCCTTGAAGCTGCTGGCTCCACTGCCGGTCTTCACGCAGGTTCTGGGCGAACGTGAGGACCCGGAGTTCGTCCTGGCACTGCTGCAATGGTGGCCGCGACGCGTGACGACGTACATCGAAACCAACATCAAGCGAGCGCGTACGATTCCGTGGCTGGAGACCCGGCATCCGACTCTGACACAGATTCCTGCGACGCTCCACGACAGTCTTGTTTCGCTGCTCAACTGCACGGAACTGGATCGTGACGACAAGAACGAGATCAAAAAGTGGATCGTCCGGCATTCGAGCGGCTCCGGTCGCGCGGCCGCGACAGATGTCCTCAACTGGCTGCCCCGGAAAGAGGTGCAGCACATTCTCTACGAAGCGCTGCTCGATCCCGACACGGAAGTCGAAGCCTGGGCGACGCAGCAGCTCAGATCGCAGAAGGTCCCGGACACATTCGAGCACCTGCTCGAGCGACTCGATTCTGATCGGCCGCAGGTCCGCGATGCCGCTCGTGAGGAACTCGCCAGCTTCAATATCGAACGCGTCTTCGACCTGTTTGAATCGCTGCCACCGTCTACCTGTCGGCAGTGCGGTCAGTTGCTGCAGAAAATCAACCCGCACGTGCTGAACGACTTTCGAGAAGAGCTGAGTCACGCGTTCCACTGGAGACGCGTTCGTGCCACGCGAGCCGTTGGAGAACTCGGACTGGTCGACGAACTGCTGCCGTCGCTGGCGGCCCTGCTGGAGGAACCCGCGTGGTCGATCCGCCGCACAGTCATCGAAGCACTCGCCCACAGCGATTCAGAATCGGCGCTGACAATCATTCGCAGCATGGCCGGAGACGAACAGCGGCAGGTGCAGGAAGCTGTCGAGGCCGCGGTTCGAACGATTGAAAACCGCCAGTCACCACGAATCTCAACCGACGCCACACAGACGACTGCCTGAGAGGAAACGTACGATGTTCGGCCATTTGCCGCTGCCTGATTGTCTCGCGTTTCCCGACTTGCTTTCTGAACCCGACCTGCTTTCTGCTCCCAGCTCAGTATCTGTGGCGGCGATTTCAGGACTGCCACTCGCGAGCGCAACATCTCCCACATGGTGGATCATCGGAGTGACGTTCGCCCTGGCTGCCTGCGGACTGACGTACGGTTACCTCCATCGCCCGAAAAAACGTGCCGCGAAATCAGCTCCTTCCCAGCCCAGCCGGACACCAGATCGGCCCCCGTTTGATGAACTGGCCGAGGCTCACAAACTCGACGCCACAGAAGTTGCACTCCTCCAGCAGGCAGTCCAGCACCTCGACCTGAAACAGCCGCTTCTGCTGTTCATCGATCCGTCACTGCTGCGTATCTTCGGCAGTTCCAACCCCGCTGCGGAGCCTCTGCGGCAGAAACTGTTCGGCGTCCCTGAGCAAGCGATCGGACCAGAGACCGCCTCAAGCGACCAGTCGAGTTCACATTTGCCGTCGGCAGCTCTGCGGACTGGCCAGACAACCGCTGAGCGCAGTTCGTCGATCGATGCCGTCGCAGAAGACCTGCTGGGAGATTTGCCCGCCGCCGATGCGCCGGGTTCGGTCGACGTCGAACAGCCAGTCTCCGCAGAAGCCGTTTCGTGAGTGCAGAATCCGCTTCGTAAACCGTGCAGTTCCCGCCTTCTGCCGGAACGCGTTCCAGCGTGCGAAGCTGGGCGGCGAAGGCATCGAGTTTCCTTGAATTCGGTTTTCTGAAACAGCTCGGATTCAGTAACGTGTGCAGTAACAGGGCGTCCGGCGAGGATGTTCGCGTACGGCACGGCGGGCCTACATCACCGCCTCACTCGGGAAACGGCAGACAGGATGACTGAAAGTCCCGCTTATCAGTTTCAAAACGGGAAACGCTTTGCGACCGTCGAGTTCTTTCAGCCACTGGCCGCCTGCCGCTGGAGTGAAATTGAGAAGATCGGCGACGAGCTGAAGTCGGAAATCGGGGCTCTCAGCCATCCGGTTTTTCTGCTCGATCTGTCGCGTCTCGAGTTCATGGGCAGTTCGATCGTTGCCCTGATCGTGCGACTGTGGAAGTCGACTCAGGAACGCGGCGGCAGCATGGTCGTCGTCAACTCCAACGCCATGATTCGCGAGGTGCTCGACATCGCTGGCCTGACGCGCGTCTGGACCATCGTCGACTCGCGCGACCAGGCGGAGAAGATGCTCTCCAACCCGCCGTACTACTCCGGCGGCCAGGACAGAATGGCCTACCTGCTGGCCGTGCTGGGCTGGGTCACCGCAGCCGGTGCCGCGTTCGGCACGATCGTTCTGCAGCGTAGCCTGGACGTCGTCGATGCCGACACTGCCCGACTGATCGTTTATTGCTGCGGGGGCACAGCGGTCGTCTGCGGACTGATCTCGCTGGTGTCAGCGCGCGGCGTCTGGCGGCTGCTCGGACTGCTGCTGCTGATCATCGCCGGCAGCCTGATCGGCGTTGCGGTCGCCGGCTGACGACAACCGCCCTCAAACGAAAGACCAGCGAGAATCCTGACCGTCGTGGATGACGCCTTCAGGTTTCTCCGTCTGGAAGACGATTCACGACTTACAGCTTCGAGACCAGCCGTCAGGAGGCACTCATGGGAACGGAAGCGACTCAGAACGCGGCCAGCGACTCCGCCAGCGATACAGCCTCATCCGGCGACAAGCAGCAGCATCTCGAAATCCGGCAGAAGGCTTTGCAGGAAGAGCTTCGCGAGCTGGTCGACGTTGTCGGACCGGGACCTCTGGTTGACCTGCTGCTGGAACGAGCGTTTCAGCTCAACGCCACCGACATCCACTTTGATCCGAACCCGGTCGGGCTGCGAGTCCGACTGCGGGTCGACGGCATGCTTCACGATGTACTCGAACTGCCGCAGAACCTGACCGCCCAGGTCATCTCGCGGCTGAAGATTATGTCCGGCATGGACATCACAGAACGCCGACTCGCTCAGGACGGCCACATTTCGCAGGCCGTGCTCAAGCACAAACGCGACATTCGCGTCGGAAGCGGCCCAACAGTTTACGGCGAACGGCTCGTGCTGCGGCTGATGCCCGACGACGACCAGTTCACGCAGCTCGACCAGCTGGGCTTTGAAGCCGACCAGCTTGAACGAGTCCGCAAGATGGTGAAGATTCCGTACGGTGTCCTGATGGCGGTCGGGCCAGTCGGTTCCGGCAAGAGCACGACCATGTACAGCTGCCTGGCCCTGCGAAACAGCACGACGGACAGCGTCGTCACGATTGAAGACCCGGTCGAACGTCACATCGACGGCGTCAATCAAATTCAGATCGACCCGAAGATCGACTTCACGTTTGTCAAAGCGCTGCGTGGCGTCCTGCGTCAGGATCCCGACGTCATGATGATCGGCGAAATCCGCGACCCGGAAACCGCCCAGATCGGGACGCGCGCGGGGCTCACAGGAGTCACCGTTCTCTCGACACTGCACGCCAGCGACGCGCTGGCAACGATCGACGTTTTCCGCGAACTCGGTGTGCCGCTGATGTTTGTCGTCGACGCCGTCAAGTGCGTCATCGCTCAGCGACTCATCCGCCGCATCTGTCCGGAATGCCGGGAAACTTACGAGCCTGACGAGACAGCGCAGTCGGTCCTGAACCTCACTCCGGAAGAGGCCGCCAGCGTCGAGCTGGCTCGCGGCCGCGGCTGCGACCACTGTTTCAACACGGGGTACTCAGGTCGAACGGGTGTCTTCGAGGTCTTTTCCATGACACCCCGGCTCCGCCAGGCCGTGCTGAAACAGAGTGGCCACGACGACCTGCGGGAAATCGCGATCAGCGAAGGCCTGATCACACTCGACCAGGCAGCTCGACAAAAAGTCCTGCGAGGGGAGACGTCGATCGATGAACTGATTCGACTGCAGGCCGCCTTTTCCATTTAGATTCGTTCCCGCCTCGCACGTGAGAGCGTCAACCCAACCGACGAACCAGCTGGCCAGATCGTTCAAACACTTGAAGGAGCGACAAATGGTGCGAACCCGGATTGCACACGTTCTGAGCAACTCACAGGCTGGCGAAGTCGTCAACGTCCGCGGCTGGGTGCGGACCCGCCGCGATTCCAAACAGGGCTTCTCGTTCGTCGAGGTCAACGACGGCAGCTCCTTCAATGGCCTGCAGATCGTCATCGACGCCGACGTCGCAGGTTACGATGCGATCAAAGACGTCACCACCGGTTCCAGTGTCTGCATCACCGGCGAGGTCAAGGACTCGCCAGGCAAAGGCCAGCGAGTGGAACTGCAGGCAACGGAACTGCGGCTGCTTGGCACCGCCCCCGCCGACAGCTACCCCCTGCAGAAGAAGGGGCACAGCTTCGAGTTCCTCCGCGAGATCGCTCACCTGCGTCCGCGCACAAACACGTTCGGGGCGATCACCCGAGTCCGCAACGCGGCGGCCGCGGCCATTCACAACTTCTTCCAGTCGCGGGATTTCCTCTACATCCAGACGCCCGTCATCACGACCAGCGACTGCGAAGGCGCCGGGCAGATGTTTACGGTCACGACACTGAATCTCGAACGCATCGCCGAGATTCAAACGCAGATCGACTTTGCCCAGGACTTCTTCGGCAAGCGAGCCTCGCTCACCGTCAGCGGCCAGCTGGAAGCCGAAATCTTCGCCTGCTCACTCGGCGAGTGTTACACGTTCGGACCGACGTTCCGCGCCGAGAACTCGAACACAACGCGGCATCTCGCCGAGTTCTGGATGGTCGAGCCGGAGATGCCGTTTTACGAACTCACCGACAACATGGAACTCGCCGAAGCCTTCATCCGGCACGTGATCTCGGCGGTGCTCGACCGCTGCGGCGACGATATGGAATTCTTCAACCAGCGCATCGACAAGACGGTCCTCGAAACGCTGCGGAACATCACCGAGAACGATTTCATCAGACTGCCCTACACCGAAGCCGTCGACCTGCTCCTCGCCAGCGGGCAGAAGTTCGAGTACCCCGTCGAGTGGGGTTGCGACCTGCAGTCCGAACACGAACGCTGGCTGACCGAGCAACACTTCAAGCAGCCCGTCATCCTGTACGACTACCCGCGTTCGATTAAGCCGTTCTACATGCGCTGCAACGACGACGGAAAAACCGTTCGGGCAATGGACGTCCTGGTGCCGCGAGTCGGCGAGATCATCGGCGGCAGCCAGCGGGAAGAACGCCTCGACGTCCTGGAATCCCGCATGTCCGAATGCCGTCTCGAACCTCAGGATTACTGGTGGTACTGCGACCTCCGCCGCTACGGCACCGTCCCCCACTCCGGCTTCGGGCTGGGTTTTGAGCGATTGATCCAGCTCATCACCGGAATGCAGAACATCCGCGACTGCATCCCATTCCACCGCGTGCCGAAGAGTGCCGAGTTCTGAGACGTTCGCCATCAGCAAATCTGCACCGTCGCGAAAGTCGCGCAGACTTTCGGCAAACGCCGCTGACCGAAACTCTGCGCGAGTTCTGCTACCTGGCACGTCAAGACGCACCCTGCCTCACTCACAGTGGGAAAGCGCCAGCAGGGCGTAGGCCGTGACCAGGTTCGGGTCGCCTTCGTACCAGCGGTCGGCTTCGTTGACCCAGCTTCCGTTGGGTTTTTGCGTCGACGCGAGTTTCGCAACGAGTTCGGCTCGCCAGTTGTGTTTCTGGCCGTCGGCGTCTTCGAGTTCGTCGATCTCAAGCACGGACAGCGACTTGGCGAACGTGTGGTAGTAGTAGAACAGGCCCTGCAGCCCCATGCCGGGATTCTCGTTCAGCGAGTAGAACTTCTGAATCCACGCAAGCGCGGCTTTGACACGGGGATCGTCCTTTTTGACGCCCGCGTAGATCATGCTTTTCAAACCGGCGTAGGTCATGCTTGCGTAAGACCGCAGACCGCCGGTTGCTGTCATGCCGGCCTGCGACGTGCCACCAGCGGCCGGCGTGTAGTAGAAACCGCCGTCGTTCACCTTTGCGGCGAACTTCGTATTGTTGTGCTCGGACTCCAGGTTCTGGCAGCGTGAGACGAACGTCAGTGCCTTCTGCATGGCGGGGTCGTCCGCAGTGGCCCCCGCCGCCTTCAATGCTTCGATCAGGAACGTTGTGTTTGACAGGTCAGGCCGCTGATGGCCCCCGTAGCCCGCTCCGCCGTAACCGGGATCTTCCGGCTTCTGCTCTTCGTCCTCGTCCCACTGCAGACCGCGGAGGAACTTCTCGGCCTTGCTGATCAGATCGTCGTAGCGACCGTCCTGATTCGCCGCCTCAAAGGCCAGCAGGGAGATACTGGTTTCGTAATTCCGGTGAGTCGACTTCGCATAGTAAATGCCGCCATCGTCGTGCTGCAGCGATCTCAGAAACTTCAAGCCACTGACCACCGTTTCGTCGTCCGCCGGCACGCCGCTTTCCAGCAGCGAGTAGACTGCCAGGCCGGTGATGCCCGGAATGTTCGGCGACGTCCAGCTTCCGTCCGACGACTGCGACACCTTCAGAAACTGCACGGCCTTCTGCCGGACCGGCTTCGTTGTTGTCGCACGATCACCGTCTGCCGCCCATGCTGAAGTGGCCAGAGCGAGAATACAGACGAGACAAACCAGACGCTTCGGAGCGAGAAATCGCGGAACCATAAGACAACTCTTTTTCAGAACTGGGATGAGGAGTGACGGCAATCCAATACGGACAATATCCCGGCTCGCCAGCGTCTTCGCGAGCCTCGCCGTGGCGAAATCTCGACCGCCCCCGGCCAGCGATTGACCACCGCGCAGAAAAATCGCCCGGCCAGTGAGGCACTGTGCCGGGCCCATTCGACTCTTCAGCAGGATCAGGTGTGCGGCGGATAAAGTCGGACCTCGTCCACTACAGGGAGATTCTCAGTCGCCGCTCGCCTTACTCCTCGACGACTTCAGACTCCGGCTTCGTTTCGTCGGCGGCTGCCGCTTCAGCGTTCGGCTCAGTGGCGGCCTCGCCCTCTTTGTGATCGCCATCTTCTTTGTGATCGCCATCCTTGTGCTCGTCTTCGCTGTGTGCCGCGTCACCATGATCATGATCTGCGTGATCGCCGTGGTCGTGGCCCGCGTGATCGTGATGATGGTGAACTTCGCCCTTGTACTCCTTGCCGTCGATCGAGAAGTGCAGGTGCGCGCCTTCTGAGTGCTCATGGAACTCCTCAGCGATCTCCTTGCTGGTGATCGAGAACCGCGATGATTGCCCCTCCGATTCACCGTCGAGCGGCGCGGCGGCCAGCGTGAAATCTTCCGAGTCATCGCCGTGGGCGAAGCTCAGCGTCAGTTCGGTCAAAGAAACCGGATGAGCCGCCTTCGCGTCTTCGCCCAGCAGGTAAACGTCGAGCTTCCCGGAACCTTCGTCAAACACCACCTCGGCATGAATGCTGTGATCGCCAAGTTCGACCAGGTCGCCGCCGTTCGGGCCGTGAGCGTGTGAGTGATCATGGTCATGCGAATCAGCGGCGGCCTTCGCGGCTTCGGGCGTGACTTCCTGATAGTCGCTTCCGCTGTCAGCACAGCCCAGCAGGCCAATGCTGACCAGAGCGGCAGGGATCACTTGCAGTGCGTGTTGAATCTTCATCGAACTTCTCCTGAGGCACTTGTCTGCGGTCATCGCGCCGACCCATGTCGACGGCGGGTCTCATCCTGAGCGGCAAGTTATAGCTGGTGAACCGGCAGAAGAAACGTTACGGCTTCGCACTCTCACGACAAACGGCTTACGATCCTGCCGCAGTTCCGCCGGATCACACCGGTCCTCAAACCGCAGCGAGAATCCGATGCCCGACCCGTCTGTTTCCCGCCGGGAGTTTGGCTTGAGCCTTGCCGTCTTGCCCGCCCTCGCCGCCGCAGCTCCGTTGACCGAAACGCCGCTGCCGACCGACAAACAGCAGGAGCAGGCCGCGCAGACACCGCAGGCCGAAGCCGCAAAGCCAGCCAGCAAACAGGACGCCACCCCCGAACAGCCAGAAGAACGTGAGGACGTCCCCGAAGCCGCGTGGTTGCTCGGCCTGATCCTGAAACGCTATCCGGACGAGAGACTTGACGAAGCAGCCATTCGCGGAATCGTCGGCGATCTCCAGGGCGATCTGCGCCGATCAAAAACGCTGTCCAACTTTCCGCTCGAAAACTCCGACGAACCGGGACTCGTCTTTCGGCCATTCGTCGGCGAGTGACGGGACCTCAGAAACAGACTGTCATCGGTAGCTGGATTCGCAGGAATTCAGTCACTGCTGATTCCAGCCTGAATTCCTGCGAATCCAGCGACGAGGCAGTCAGTCTTCCAGCTCGACGTTCCAGTAGACCTCGCTGACGAACTTCGACCAGCTGTCGATGCGCACGCCCTGCGATGCATAGAACGGTTTCCACTTCGGTTGTGCGGGTTCCTTGCGGAGTGGCATGTGCGCCTGTTGCGGCGTGCGGTCTGCCTTCCGGGAATTGCAGTCGACACAGGCGACGACGCAATTCGTCCAGTTGGTAATCCCGCCCCGCGACTTCGGCGTCACATGGTCGATCGTCAGTTCCTCACTGCCCGGCCGCTTGCCGCAGTACTGGCAGGTGAACTTGTCCCGCTTGAACAGGTTGCGGCGGCTGAAGGCGACCGACCGCTTCGGCAGGCGATCGTAATGCGTCAGCGCGACAACCTCGGGCACCTTCAGCCGGAACGACGAGCACTGAATAAACGGTTCATCGCCGCCGGGTTCAAGGCGAGCCCAGTCGGCCCATTCGTAAAGCTGGTAGTCGTCCGGGTCGACGACTCGCGCGGAACCGTTCCACAGTTTCACCAGAGTCCGAGCGACCGTCGCCACACTGACAGGCTGCCAGTTGCGATTCAGCACCAGAGTCGGACGTGTCAGCACTCCCGCCGCCATAAGCAAGCTCCTGAATCCAGAGACTTACAGACGCTGCCCGCGGAACAAACCCTGATCTGGGAAGGCGATTCCTCGGCCCGGACCGGCAGACAGCCGCCCCGCAGGGACACGAACCATACTGACCGGTTCGCCGTTTGTGGAGCGCCACCTTCACGGTTCCGCGGCACCTTCACAGCGAATTCACGTCAGCGCTCGGCACGCTTCGCTCGCTCTCCGACGTTTCTTCAAAGGCTTTCAGCGCTGCCGGAACAGCCGACCGACGGGAAGCTTCAGACCGGGCAGCAGCGGTTCGTCGCAGATTTCCTGTTCTCTGTTGAGCTGCACCGGCAGTGAACCCGGCTTATGGATCTCAACGGTCTGAAAATGCGGATCGATCAGCCAGACGATCTGCACTCCAGACTCGAGATAGAGATCCACCTTGCCACCAACGTCTTCGAGTTTGTCGCTGGGCGAGAGAATCTCGATCGCCAGCAGCGGCGGGCCTTCCAGTTGCGTCGTCCCGGCATCGATCGACGCCTGCTCCTGCTCGTGAGTCGCGACGGCCACGTCGATTCCCACAGACGTCGCAGGATCGCGGCTCAAGACACAACCGACTTCGCCGGAATGTACTTCGAGCCGGGTCTCCGGGTGATCGTCCAGCCAGAGCATCAGAAGATGAACAATCTGAGACTCAATCCAGGTATGCGTTCGATTTCGCCGAGTCATGTCCCGCTCTCCTTCACGCAGTTCGCCACGGATCAGTTCTCGATCAACACCGTCGTCATCCGGGAGCGCGAGGAATTCCTCGATCGTCATCAACCGGGTTTCGGAGACACTCATGGCGAGGTTCCTTTGCGAATCAGAGAGGCCTTGAACGGCAGGCAGGACTCAAGCGTTCAAACCAACAGCGTCTACGAAGCCGGAGTCGGCGTCAACGTCGAGTGGTTCGAGTCCGCAGTGGCGGCATCAACCGATCGCGGCAGGCGAATCAGGTGGCGGATCAGAACGAAAGCGACAATCGCGCACACGGCCAGCGTGGCAAAGTTGTAGCGCACCATGCCTTCCTGCAGCGTGACGAACCAGCTGCTCACCGGGGCCTGCAGCCAGTCCGGCGCCTGCTCACTCCACGTCTCGCCGGCCTGGCCGTGCACCACAGCCAGGCTGTTGAAAATCAGATGAAACACGATGCCGGGCATCAGGCTGCCGCTGCGCACGGCCAGCAGTCCCAGCACCAGTCCCAGCAGCGTCGCGTTGAAGACCTGCTGCGGCACCATGTGAATGATCCCGAACATCACGCTCGACAGAACAATCGCCGGAGCCACCCGGCCGCCCTTGCTGAACCCGGTCAGAATGAAACCGCGAAACGCGACTTCCTCGCAAATGGCCGGCGTCAGTGCAAAGACTGCGATCACGACGAACAAGGGCAGATCGGTATCCGCCATCGCTGCAAATGCGACCTTCGCACTCTCTGGCAGGTCCGGGAAAAACTGCTTAAGGCTCGACAGGACCTCAATCGCCAGCGGGTGCAGCACAAGCGGCAGCAAAACGGCGACTCCCAGAACTTTCAGCGGCGGCAGCGTCAGCTTCAACGACTTCCGCACGCTGGACGTCAACATCAGCGCCATGATCACGGCCGGGGCGAGCATCAGAGCCAACTGCGAAATCACCGCAAGCTGCATCACCTTTGTGCCGAGATTCTCCTGAGTGACTCCCGTGACGAAGCCGCCGAGAAACCGGATCGACAGAAACTGCAGCAGCATCATGAGAATAAAGCACGCCGCCGCTTCTCCCGATGTCGGCGTCGGTTCCTTCTCCCGCAGCAGGTACCGAATCCACCCCTTGAGATCGAACTGCTCGGCCTCGCGAAACAGAACGTCCTCGCTCTTGAACTGCTCAACCGCCCACCACAAAGCGATCAGGCTGTAACCGATGCTCGACATCAGAACGGGCAGAGCGAACACCAGAATGCCCGCATCACCCGGATTCAGCAGCAACGCCTTCAGCAACAGCGTTGGCCCGACGATCGGCATCGCACAGTAAAACAGCGAGGCGCCGCCCTCGGCGGTCAGTTCGACGGTCGGCGACATCGAGAACATTGTCATTCCGATCGTGACCATGAACAGCGGCATCAGGTAGTGCTGGCCTTCCTTGTTGCTCCGCGCGAACGTCGCCAGGGCCAGACTGATCGCGCTGAAGAACGCCGCCAGCGGGATCAGCAGCACGATCATCCAGAAGATCGCCATCGCCGTCGGCAGAGCCACGTCCGACATGACTGACGCTCCGGGCGCCGCACCGGACGCCGCAGACACGATGTACTGTCCGGTGAAACCCATACTGATCAGGTTCAGCAGAGTTGTCGTCAGACTGAAAAGGAGGACCGTCAGAAACTTGCCGACCACGATCTCCGACCGAGTCGCCGGACAGATCAGCAGCGTCTCCATCGTGCCGCGTTCTTTCTCACCGGCTGCGACATCGACCGCCGGATAAAACGCTCCCGTCAACGCCATGATCACCAGCAGCGCTGGAAAGACGCGGCTCCACACACTGGCAGCGATCTCGTCCTTGCTGGCAACGTCAATTCCCACCAGGTTCACGGGATCCGGCACCGTCTGCGGCAGGCCGGCCTGTTCGAGGCGGTCGCTGAGCAGTTGCCGCTCCCACTTGGTGATCGCTTCGAGCGTTCGCCGGTATGCAATTTCCGATTTGTCGTCTGCTCGATTGCGAATGATGATCGGCCTGAGCAGCGGCAGTTCCTGCAAAGCCTGACGGTCGTCGTCGCCACCTCCCAGCAACCGATTGATCTCACGAACGTTCTCGCCGAACCCATCCGGGATCAGAACAAGAACCTGCATCTTGCTGCCGGTAAACTCCGCTGCGATCACCTTCGTCAGCTTTTCAAAGTGCTCTTCGAGCGCAGCGATCTCGGGCGGCACCGCAGTCGGCCCACCCTCAGTGGCAAACTTCTGCTGCAGCGCCGCCGCTTCCACCGAGGGCAATTCGTCGGCGAGTTCCCGTTTCCAGGGAGCCAGTTGCGGAACAAGGGCGCTGCGCTTCCCAACGTAATTCTTCAGTCGCTCCGCCGTGTCCAGTAACTCGGTTCGCGCGTCCTTGCTGAGCCCCGAGGTGCCGCCCTGGTCGTTCGGCATGTCCGTCAGTACGTTGAGCTTCGTCGCGGTATCGGGATCACCAAACCACCGGGCGGCGAACCGACCGTCCTGAATCAGAGACGGCTCGGGCAACTGATCGGCCCCCAGCACAACAACCTGGCGAGCTTCTTCCTTGACGAGCATCGTCATCTGCAGCATCCCGACACCCAGGCCGGGATACAGCAGCAACGGCAGAATCAGCACCATGAACAACGTCCGCCGATCACGAAGCTGATCACGCACTTCGCGCAGCAGAATCAGGCAGACGTTTCGCCAGGTGACATCCATCAGAAGTTGAGAGTCCAGTGTTGAGAGTTAAGAGTCCAAAGCCAGCCGCCAGCCACGAAACCCGACACGCGTCGGCAAGTCTCACTGTCACATCAAATCACAGAAAACTGTCAGATTGAAGAACCGCGAAGCGGTTGCACATCACAGCCCGGGGTCGCCGCGCAGCGGCGCACCCCAGGATCTGTATGGCAGATTGCTCGACCCCTGAAGGGGGTTCCACATCCGTCCTTCTGGGTTGTCGAACCCTTTCAGGGTTCCGGTTTCGATTGTCCTTTCACCTGGGGTGGCGCGGCTGCGCCGCTGACCCCGGCTGTGCTGTCTGACCCCGTTGGGGTCTTCAGTTCAGACGTCTTTCCACAAGCCTTCCTGGAATCACGATTCGCCCAACTCTCTTTGCTCGACCGTCGTTAACCGCTGGCCGCTAGTTGCTCGCTTGCCTGTTGCTCGCGTTCATCAATCAGCGCGAAGAACAGTTCCTCGATCGTTTCCTGTCCGTGCCGTTCACAGAGTTCTGCCTTCGGGCCGATGTCCAGAATCTCGCCGCGATAGATCACCGCGACGCGGTCACACAGACGTTCGACTTCACTCATGATGTGCGTGGAAAAGATGATCGACTTGCCGGCGTCCCGAAGTGCCGCGACGGCGTCGAGGACGTTTCTGGCAACCAGAACGTCGAGTCCCGAGGTCGGTTCGTCAAAGATCAGCACCGGCGGATCGTGAATGATGGTGCGGGCAATCGAGACCTTCTGTTTCATCCCCGTCGACATTTTCGAGCCGAGCATTTCCCGGAAGTCGTGCATCCGCAGCGTCGTGAAAACTTCCTCCATGCGAGCGTCGAGCTGTTCGCCATCGAGTCCGTACAGCCGCCCAAAGTACTCGACCATTTCCCACGCCGACATGCGGTCATAAATGCCGGTGTTGTTCGACATGAAGCCGATCATCGATCGCACTTCCTGGGCGTGCGTGACGACGTCGTAGCCGGCCAGAATCGCTCGACCGGCAGTCGGTCGCAGCACGGTGCTCAGAATACGCAGGCACGTCGTCTTGCCGGCACCGTTGGGGCCAAGCAGTCCGAAGACTTCCCCCGGTGGCACCTCGAAGCTCACGCCGCCCAGCGCCGTCACGGTCCCGCGCTTTGAGTCGTGAAACTGCTTTGTGAGGTTTTCGACTTCGATCATCGCCGCGCTCAATTGTCACAGTAGACGGGTCGACCGGCTCGCAACGAGCGCAGCATGACCGCCGAGGAACAACTCAGTGCCGAATCTAACGCGGCATCAAGCGGCTGTGGACGACGGATTCCTGTTCCAGGACGACTTGCCCTCAGTTCAGCACGGGCAGCGCCATCTGACGCGCAGGGCTCGGAGCTTCTCCCTGCCCGGCCTCGTCCACCTGATCGACGTATTCGTAAAAAACGTTTCTTTGTCGCGGAATGTAGCCGGCCTCGCGAATGCACCGCCGCAGCGTGTCGACCGACAGATGATGCACCGTGCCGGCCTGCGACACGACGTTCTCCTCGATCATCAGGCTGCCCATATCGTTGGCCCCAAAGAACAACCCCATCTGCCCGGTCTTCTCGCCCTGCGTCACCCAGGACGACTGAATGTTCGGCACATTGTCGAGGTACAGCCGGCTGACGGCTTGCGTCTTCAGGTACTCGAAGGCCCCGACTGATCGCAGCTGCGACATATCGACGCCCTCTTTGCGCGGCCCGTTGTACCACGGAGCCTCGTGCGGCGGCTGATGCGTCCAGCAGATGAACGCCGTGAAGCCGCCGGTTTCGTCCTGCAGTTCCCTCAGCCGATCCATGTGCTCGATGCGGTCTTCGAGCGTCTCGACGTGCCCGAACATCATCGTGCACGACGACCTCCCGCCGAGCTGATGCCAGACCCGCATGACGTTCAGCCACTCGTCCGTCAGCGCCTTCCCGCGAGTGATCTGCTGACGGACGCGGTCAACGAGAATCTCGCCGCCGCCGCCGGGCACGCTGCCCAGCCCGGCGTCCTTCAATCGCTGCAGCACGGTTTCGAGCGGCAGCTTGCTGATCTTGTGAAAGTGGTGCAGTTCGGGCGGGCTGAAGCCGTGCACGTTGACCTGCGGGAACTCGGCCTTCAGGCCCTGCAGCATCTCCTCGTACCACTCCAGCGGCAGCTTCGGATGCAGGCCGCCCTGCAGCAGAATCTGCTCGCCACCCATTTCGACCGTCTCGCGCACCTTTTCGTGCAGAGCTTCTTTCGAGAGCACGTAGACTTCGTCGTGCCCGACCGGTCGGTAAAACGCGCAGAAGTCGCAGATCGCGGCGCACGCGTTGGTGTAGTTGATGTTCCGGTCGATGTTGTAGGTACGGTATGGCTCGGGATGCAGCCGGCGCGCGACAGCGTCCGCCGCCTGCCCGATGGCGATCAGATCGTGCGACTGCAGCAGCGCGAGCCCGTCCTCGGACGTCAGACGCTCGCCGTCGACCGCCTTCTTCAGAATGTCAGAAATCGCGGAAGACAAGTTCCACTCCTTCCGGAGCCAGTCCCGTCTGGACGGCCAGTTGCTGGAAGAGTTTCAAACCACTGCGTTCTGCCGAACGCAGCCGGAAAAACAGATTGTCGCGGAGGTACGCCTCAGCCGTTTCAACCTGCAGCCCCAGATGCGGAGCTTCGCGTTCGGCGATCTGATGCAGCCGCTCGACACCGCGATCACGAGCCTCACACAACCGCCGGGCAACCGTTTCGTCAGCGGCCCCCTCGCGTGCAACCCACATGGCGAAGACAAACGGCAGGCCGGTCCAACGCAGCCATTCGTCGCCGAGATCCCAGACCGTGTGAAACTGCTCGTCCGGCGTGTGCATCGCACGGTCACCAATCAGCAGAAACGCATCGACGTCGTCGTCAGCCGTGCTGCGGTCGATCGGCAGCGGCACACGCTCCGGATCCACGCCGAACCGTTCGAGCAGCATGATGCGGGCCAGCGCCGCACTGGTCCGCGAGCCCTCGTCGAGAGCCAGTCGCCTTACCGCTCCGGGATGCCTGCGGAAATACAGCTTGACGCTGAGTACCGGCCCGTGCGTTGCGACGCAGGCGTCGGAGATGACTTCGTAACCTGGTTCGCAAAAGCACTCGACCGACGGAATCAGTCCGACATCGAGCCTGCCGGCCGAGAGTTCGTCCGCGAGCCGGCTCGGATAGTCGAGCTGGATCTCGGCTTCCGGCAGCAGCTCAGCAAGGTCTTCGACAAGCGGCTTCGAATTGAGATAGCTCACAGCACCGATGCGTACGGCGCTGATCGCAGCGGCATCGGGTGATGCGTTCTGCACGGAAGACGTCCCTGTCGTGCCGGGGCGGGAAGTCCGACGCGTCGCATCGAGCAGCAGTGAATCCGCGGGCGGCACCATAACGGTTGAGGTCAGCCAGAGTTGTCCGGTCATGAGGATTTCTCCCTTCCGACCGCCGCCAGATTCCGGCTCGTCGATCAGATGGGACTGGCGGCGATTATAGGACTGCACTGCAGAGTCGCAATCCGCCGGCCAGACAGCAGCGAACATCCGCTTCGCCGGTCAGACGCTGACTGCGCAGTGGACTTCGATGATTGCCGCGGCCAGGATTCGCGGCCCTGTGACGCCGGGGGAACCGCCAGACATCGATTCGATTAACCAGGGCGACCAATCGATTCCGTGTCAGTAGCGAAAGTCGCGCAGACTTTCGGCCAATCCCCGCCCTCGCTTGTCGTGTCCGAAACTCTGCGCGAGTTTCGCTACGCCATGGCTCTGTTCGCTTCGCAATCTTCGTTCCCTTCTGTTCAAGCCCCGCGGCATCACGTCCGCGTTTCAATTCGGTCTGAAAGCTGACTCACGATGGCTGACTCTCCCCTGAAACTCACAATCCTCGGCCTCGGAACCGTTGCGTCTGGTGTTGTCCGTATTCTCACGGCCGACAATGAACCCGTTTCCCGGCGAGCCGGTCGCGGCTTCGACATTCGGCACGTTGCCGTTCGAGACGCCTCGAAGCCGCGCGATGTTTCGCTGCCGGACGGCGTCCTCACGGAAGACTGGAAGGCTGCGGTCAGCGATCCCGAAGTTGACGTCGTCCTCGAACTGATGGGCGGCACGACAACCGCTCGTGAAGCGGTGCTCGCTGCGATCGCCGCCGGCAAGCACGTCATCACGGCGAACAAAGCGCTGCTGGCCGAGCACGGCGACGAGGTCTTTTCCGCCGCTCGCGAACAGGGCGTCTGCGTCGCGTTTGAAGCGGCGATTGCCGGTGGCATTCCGATTGTGGCAACCGTCGGCCGCCTGCTGACCGGCAACCGGATTCAGTCGATCGCCGCGATCCTCAACGGGACCAGCAACTTCATCCTGAGCGAGATGGCCGGCAAACACCGCACATATGGAGACGTGCTCGCCGAAGCGCAGGCTCTCGGATACGCCGAAGCAGATCCCGCGATGGACGTCGACGGAACCGACGCCGCGCAGAAACTCGTCCTGCTGACGCAATTGGCGCTCGGCAAACGAGTCGACCTCTCGCAGTTCGTCCGGCAGGGCATCGACAAGCTGGAACTGTCCGACATGCTGTATGCCGAAGAACTCGGGTACCGCATCAAGCTGCTGGCCGTGACGCGAGTCGTCGACGGGCAGCTCGAAATGCACGTCCAGCCGACGCTGCTGCGGGCTGACCGGGCGATCGCTCAAACCGACGGAGCACTCAACATCGTCGAACTCGAAGGCGACGCCGTCGGGCCCCTCGTCCTGTCAGGAGCCGGAGCCGGCAAGATGCCGACCGCTTCCGCCGTTGTCGCGGATCTTGTTGATGTCGCCATCGGCCGCGCTCAGCAGACTTTCCCGCTGCTCGACCTGTGGCAGCAGGATTCCGAGCTGACGGTCATGCCGCCTGAGAAGATCGAACTTCGTTATTATCTGCGTTTCAAAGTCGCCGATCAGCCACACGTCATTGCCGATATTGCGGACATTCTGGGCCGCCAGAAAATCAGTCTCGCATCGATCATTCAGCACGAAGCTCCGGAAATCGACGCAACAGATTCCGGCGATGCGATTGTCCCGCTGGTCATCATGACGCACCGCACCACCGAGGCGCGACTGCGGGCGGCGACAGACGAACTCGAACGTCTGCCATCCGTCACGGCACGCATCATGCGGATGCCGGTCGCGGACTGATACCTCGCACTGCGGATTCGCGACAAGGCCGCTCCTGCGGAATGCAACCTGGCCCGTCACAATTCCTGAACCTCGTTTGTTAATTCCGTCGCCTCGCGGTTGACGATTCCGCCTGACGAGGGTGCAATTCGCCCGTCGCAACGCGGCTATGAACGAGTCGAGATGACTGCGTCGCTGAGCGGGCTGGAATCCCGCTTCGATTTCAGGAGGTTTGCCGGCTCAACGGAGTTGAATCGGCTTCCGCGACCGGAAAGGTCCGCAGGAAGATGTCTCAGCACACCGCCCCCCCGCATTTTCGCACGTCCGCCGCGCCCAACTTCAGCAAACGGGAACTCGTCGACCGCGAAACCTACGTCGCTCTGCTGGTCGCCCGCCGCCGCCTGCAGCGCTGCGACGACGCCGACGCTGGACTCCGCGGACTGCTCGACCAGGACAACGGCCACTGGTACGTGATCAATCAGACGGCGATCGAAAACTGATTCGCCGCTGAGACCGTCGTCGCGAAACTCGCGGAGAGCTCCGGCCTGTCCACACCTTCATCGCGAAACTCGCGGAGAGTTTCGGCATGACGCGAGTGCCGAAAGTCTGCGCGACTTTCGCTACGGGGTCACTCCACGTTGCCCAGACAATCACTCGCCAGCGGAGGCTTCCGCTGGCTCTTCCGACTTCCGGGCGAGGTACAAATAGTCGAGGCCGAACATGTACGCCTTGACGGCCTGCGGATTCGCTCCCGTGATCTGCACGCCGAAGCTGTGGTTGCCCGTGCTCAACTCGTGAGTCCCCAGCGACACAACGCCCGTCGTGATCACGTCCGGCGAATTGAACAGGTCGATCGGTTTGCCGAGCGGCGCGTCGTCGAGCGACAACTGCACGATCCCGTAGTCGCGCGCCTTCGTCATCACGGCAAAGATTTCGTAGCGCCCCGCCGACTTCACTGGAACCTCTAGGACCAGCCGACCACCGGGTTTCGCCCCGGTCCACCAGACCTGAGCGTCGCTCCAGCGATCCGCTTTGAAGTTGCCCATGCCCTGCACCGACGTGTTGCCCGCCGTCTTCGACAGAATCTTCAGTGACTCGCCTTCCAGCGCGCCGGCGACACGTCCGGTCTTCTCGTCATAAACCGGGCCGGCTCCCGGCAGCGGCACCTGCGACGGACTCGCCAGGTAGGCGATCAGGTCGCGAGCCTCTTCCGGCTTCATCTGCTGAAGCTGACCGTCGGGCATCATCGACGTCGTCGTCAGAACCCGCTCGTCGATGTCCGACTTGTCAACAACGACGACCTCGTTGACCGTCTGCAGCACGACCGCCGATTCGTTCTCTTCCTTGATCAGCCCCGAGACGACTCGACCACCGTTCGTGATCACCGTCGTCATCTGGTAGTCGCGTCCGACGACGGCACTCGGGTCGAGAATGTTCGTCAGGATGTAGTCGATGTTCGCGCGGTTCGAACCCGTGATGTCCGGCCCGATCTGACCGCCTTCGCCAAACAGCCGATGGCACTTCGCACAGGTCTTCGCAAAGACCGCGCGTCCATGTGGCAGATCCGACTTGCTGAGCACTGCCGGTGACAGCCTGCCTTTGAACTCGGCGATCAGCTTCTGCTTCTCTTCCGGCGTCGAGCGAATGTTGCCCCAGACATCGTTGAGCTTCTCGATCAGCCGGTCGTCCTTCAGCCGTCGCATCTGGCCAACCGTGAAGGCCGACAGATCATTCCTGGCAACCGTCTTCTGCTCGATGGCGGACAGCAGTTCGAGGGCGTACTCGGTTCGTGACGCGAGCGTCGCCACCGCGTCGGCCCGTTCTTCCGCCGCCAGCTTTGAGTAGCGGGACAGAATCTCTTTCGCCGTCTTCGGGTGTGCATACCGGGCGAGCCCGCGAATTGCGGCACCGCGAACAGCCGCATCGTCCAGCAGCTTGTGCAGCAGCGGCGGCAGTTCGTCGTCATTGCCGCTGAGCAGTGCATCGAGTGCCTGCAGCCGCGACTGGGCATCGAGCTTCGCGTCGGCCACCAGTTCGCGCAGCGCCGGGAAGATCGACTTGTCGCCGAACTTGACCGTGATGAACTGCACCTTCGACCGAATATCGTCGGCCATACTCTTCGCGAGTTTTGCATAGACGTCCGGCCAGGACTTCGGCATTTCGAGCTTGCCGCGCGTGCGCACGACGCTGGTGATCTCTTCGAGAATCAGCCGCTGCGTGTCGAGACTGTCCGTCTTCCCGAGCGAGACCAGCAGCGTCTTCAGACTCTCGGATTCGGCAGCCGCCCGCCGGTAGGCAAACCGCGAGACCGTCGGGAGCTTCGACGCTGACGCCAGCGCCAGAGCCCGTCCCGGATTGTGCGGCACGAGTGGCTCGACGCCGTACCAGATCAGTAGCGGCAGGTTGTGATCGTCCGCATCCTCGACATGAGCAACCAGCGCTTCCGCGATCGGCCAGCGCTGTTCCAGCGGCAGACGCTGCATCGCCGACGCCAGATACAGACGCACGACCGGCGATGGATCGCTGACGGCCAGCTCGTTCAGACGGCCCGCGACAGATTCTGAAACCGCACCATCTTCCAGTTCGAGCTGAATCGCCCACGCGCGCAGGTACTCGGAATCGCGACCGGTTTCGCTCAGCAGTTTCAGCGTCGTTTCGGCATCGACACCGCTGGTCGCGTGCAGCGTCCACAGACCTCGCAATCGCTGTGGCACCGAACGGTCCGACAGTGCAATCTTTCGCAGCCTGTCGGCAACCTTGGCTTCGCCACGATCCATGAGCAGCCGACGCCCCATGCGGACGTACCAGTCATTCTCGTGCAACTGCAGATCGACCAGTGCGTCATCCGAAGCTGCCGCCAAATCAACTCGCTTCGACTTCTGATCGCCGAACGTCACTCGATAAATTCGCCCGTTCGTGCGGTCCCAGATTTCCGGCTGATGACGATGGCAGGCGTTCTTGTCGTACCAGTCGATGACGTACACGCTGCCGTCCGGGCCGTATTTCAGATTGATGCCGCGGAACCAGCGATCGTTGGCGAACAGAAAATCACGACCATGCGTCCCGACAAAGCCCGATCCCTTCCGGACGAGCACGTCGTTGTTGATCCGGTTGCCGTGGATGTTCGCCATGAACAGCGAGTTGCGGTACCGCGTCGGCCAGTTGTCGCCGAGGTAGATCATCGCTCCGCAGTGAGCGTGCCCGCCGCCGGCCGCGTGCGTGTCATTATGGGCGACCGCTTCGTTGCGGCCCCACCAGGCGTGATCGCGAATGCTGCCTGCGTAGTGAGCGTGATCGGCGATCGTCCTGATGTCGTCGTACGTGTGCTGGTTGAAATGCTGCCCGCCCTGCCGGTGATAACGAGCCCCTTGAATCATGTGAAACAGGTGCGGAATCACGCAGGCAGTAATGAAGGTCTGGCCGTGATCGTTGAAGTCGACGCCCCAGGGATTGCTTGACCCGTGTGCAAAGACCTCGAACTCGTGCCGCAGCGGGTGGTAACGCCAGACGCCCGCGTTGAGCCCCTGCCGCTGCTCGTCCGGAGTCCCCGGTTTGCCGACTTTCGAGTGCGTGAACACGCCGTGGCATCCATACAGCCAGCCGTCCGGACCCCAGATAAACGCGTTGAGCGTCTCATGCGTGTCGTGCCAGCCGAAGCCGTCAAGCAGCACCGTCGCCCCCGGTGGAACGTCGTTGGGAAACTGCAGGGCTGAGGGCTCAGGGCTCAGAAAGGCCGAGAGTTGAACGGCATTT
>Ga0070726_10001284_pt1 | contig 25915 bp, 19 predicted proteins | sample tdAd471_FD_67275 | JGI IMG/M metagenome (GOLD analysis project Ga0070726, IMG submission 67275) | Marine sediment microbial communities from the Atlantic coast under amendment with organic carbon and nitrate - tdAd47.1 | ecosystem: Environmental > Aquatic > Marine > Coastal > Sediment | place...
ACGTCCGGCTCATCCCTGACCTCTGGCCACGCTGATTCTGAAACACGATCCATCCACGCTCGAATCCTCTCGACTTCACCCCGGAAAAACCAGGTCAAACGAGGTATCCGGACAGACTCCCAGGTGCTTCTCAAAAGCACGCCGTCGCGTGTGGTCCTGTTTCCGAATCGTTGATTGAGTGAATTCGAGCACCGCAATCTGGCGTTCTTTGCCACCAGCCTTGATCCGGTACTTCCCACCAGTTCCAAACGTCACTGGTCCGGTTACGTGGATACCGGTTCTGCTCCTCCTTCTGGTCGTTTGGATTCTCTGCATCCGTCGACGACCTCGGAAGTGCCAGGTCCACGGCGACTGATCCGCCTCGTACGCGAGCCGGGCCTCTTCCAACAGAGCGGCACAATCCTCTTTCAATGAAGGCATTCCGAACCTCTCAATCAGGCGGCAGCAGCGAGTCAACGGCTGTGCGGGTCTCAATTCATTGCGAATGGCATCCGCAATCGTATCCTGTGCCTAAAAGAACAGTCAGCGTCTCCAGAGAATTGGAACCTCTCGCATGGCCGTATCGTCCCCCGTCTGTCCAATCTGTTCCGGAACGAACCTCAGCTTTCAAAACGTCTACGGCCCTGATGAATACAGAAAGACGACCCAACGGGCAATCTCTGAGATGGAACGATGGGAAGCTTCGCTTTACGGCCAGCTCGCGGACGCTTCGACGAAGCTCAGTGAACGCTTGAAGGAGATCGAGAAGGATTGCACGAACGAGGTCGCTCGAATCCGAGCCTCCGAACCGGAATTGATCGCGGCGGCAGCAATGCAACGCAGTGAGTCTGAAGAAGATCGAGCGGTCTCATTCATCAATGGAGAGGATGATGATTCAGTGCTCATCGACAGAGTGAAGGAAGACATCCGTGCCAAGTGCCTGTCGATCAAAGACAAGGCACACGACGAGATTCACGCGGCGAAACAGAAGGTACTTGCCTTTCGCGAGGACCTGAGACGCGAGATCGATTCACAGTTCTCGGCACAGGTCGATCATATCGTTTCGGTCGTTTACTGCGTCAACTGCGGACACGTAGTTGGAACCGTTAGCTCCCCACACACGTCGCGTCTGGCGATCGACGCTGTTGCTGATCGCATTTCAGAGAAGCTGGAATCACTGGTTGTCGAGCTTTCTAACGCCGTCGCAGCAATGTCCGAAGAGATACGCACGGAACAGCGTCAGACACGCGAAGAAGCGATCAGGGCGACTCAGGCAGCCAGAGAGGTCTCAGCGACGATCACGAGAGTCTTTAAGGACGTGAAGAAGACTGCCGGACTGGTCAATCTAGGGGCCGGAATCAACAACTTCGTTTCCGGCCTCGAAAGCGGCTCGCCAGAGTAGGTACTGAATTGGCCGGTCTCTGGGGGACAATTCAGTATTCTCATTTCAAGCTGGAAGACCGATGGTGTGGCTACCTACGGGTTCGCTTGAATTCGCAGTCGGTAAACTTCAACAGAACGCATTCTCGTCCGGACTATGATTGCGGCCTGGGAGCCAGCACGCCCTCACTCCCGCAGCTGTATGCCCTCGTCACGATCGAATCGCGAACCTCATGCGGCAGCGTACACCAGATGCACGAGAGCCACTGAAGTTGCCTGTCGGCTTCGCTAATACATGTGGATGATACACTGGATTCTGCACCGCTTTCCGTTTCGGAATCTGCCCCCTCGTCGTAAGTCACAGACAGATCGTCTGTTGCGGAAACGCAGTCGAGTCCCTCATCGCCCATCCGAAACGGTCATGCGAATCCTCGTGTGACCGTTTTCTTGTTCCCAGCACTGGTTATGCTGCGGGCGGTTGCGGTGGGTGGACGTGTTGTGGGGCTCTATTCGTGGTGGGGGATCAGGTGGAAGGAGCCGTTGTGGCGTTCGGCCAGGCGCTTCAGGTAGAGCACTGAGTCGGCGACGAGTTCGGCTTTGCGGAAACCGATTTTCGAGCCGATTGTCCTGCGGGCGGAATCCTGCTGGCCATCGATGAGCAGGCGGTAAGCGTCGAGCAGGCGGCCTTCGAGGACCTCTTCAAAGGCGAATGTGTGCAGCCGCGTTTTGCCGAACGGCAGCCGCAGCAGGCTCAGCTGCGTTTTATGCGTGAAGCTGCCGTCGGTCAGGAAGTAGATCACGTCCGGCTGGAACCGCAGTGCCAGTTGCATGGCGGCGGTGGGGTCGGTGTTGCCATCGGCCGAGAGCGTCTGCATCCAGGACAGGTAGTGCTGCTTTGCTGCGAGGCTGGCCGGCACCGGACGGGGGGACGGCATGATGATCGGGGCATCATTGAAGAAGACCAGGTAGAACTCCTGCGAGGCGGTCATTGAGGCAATCGACCGGACGAGTTCCAGTTTCAGACGCTTGAATCGAGTTTTGGCTTCGCTGTCGTGTGGATGATTCATACTCCGTGAGCAGTCCAGTACGAACACGAAGCGGCGGCCGTCGATGGCGTTGCCGAAGAAGCCGGTGCCTGAACCATCGCCGGTTGCGTTTCCCTCGCCCGTGCCACTGCCGATTTTCGCCGCGGCACCGTTGGAGTTGCTGATGCCCGCGACGTGCTCGCTGAGATCAGCCGTGTTCCAGGCGGCGCCCTCGACGCTGACATTGTTTGAGGCTGCCGTCGTTCGAAAGACGGTCGACGGTTTGCGTCGAGTCAGCAGGGCGAACGCGGCGTCCTGACCTCCCGCCTGTGCGTCGTCAGACTGTTCAGCTGGTTCGAGCAGCGTGACTGTCTGTTTGAACTGGTGCTGCTCAACACTGGATTCGAACACAGCAGCCAGTGCGCCGTCTTGTGTCGCGGAGTGGCGACCGGTGACGGACATCAGGCCGAGGCAGATCACGAGAACGCCGTGTGTTACTGCTGAGGCGACGACCGCGCACTTCGACCGCGTCGTCGGCTGGTGTGGCGACGGGTTTGCAGCAGAGGCAGGCGGCGGTGCAGGCTGTGCAGTGATCACGAGCGTTTGGTTTTCGACAGGAAGGCAGGTTCGCTCTGAGCCTACCCGCGGACTGAATGACGTGCCAAACAGTTCTGCTCGGCAGCGACAGATTGCCCCACCGGATGTGGTGAGGTCGCGCCGGTTCCAGCGATTGTCGGGAGGCCTCTGCCGCCTGCCAGCGAACGACACGAATCGTGCGAACTGCAGAATCTCAAGTTGGTCATCGGGCACCGGGAAGATGCTGGATCTGACAGAGTTCAGCCCGCGTCGGTTGGCGGTCTGAATTCTGGCGAATCGTCATGTTCGAGTCTGGACGCCCGGAATGATGAAACTTACTCGACGCCCAAGCGCAGGCCACCAGACAACTTGTCCTGCTGAGGTGGCCGGCGCCTGCGGCTGGGCGTTAAACGATCGCCTTCGGTGCAAGCCAGCTACGCCCAATCGTCGCCCGCGACTCACAGAACAAGTCGGTCGGGAGCATTCGTGACCTTCGCGTCATTCGTTGGCGGCACAAGAACCCTGCCGACGCGACCGATCAGTGGCAGTGGGCGAGCAGCAGCAGAATTTCGGCCCACTGAATCTGACGGGCGACGGACGCCAGTTCGGATGACTCGTTGTGGGCGGCGGCCTGGCACAGGTCAACGAAGGCGTACGGATCCCAGGTACTGGCGTTGCCGAGCTGCCGGCTCCAGCGATCAGCGTCGGGCAGCGAGCTGCTGGCAAGCAGCTGTCCGGCGATGACTGCCAGATCGAAGAAGATCGGGTGGTCACCGACGCGGCGGAACCAGTATTTCGAGTTCGACCAGTCGGGCTCGCGGCGGTGCATGATGCCGTGCCAGTAGTCGCCGTTGCGGTCCGCACCGCTGCCCTGGATGCTCTGTGACAGCGAATGGCTTTCGTCAAGAAAATCGTGAATCAGCCACAGCCCGGCGTGCAGCGCGACCGGATCGCGCGGCGAGTCATCGCTGGCTGTCGAGGTCGGCTGGAATGCTCGCAGGTGCTCAGCGAGCCAGCTTCGATCGCGCGGTGGCCAGTTCGGTGCGATCGCCGGCAACCCATTATCCGCGGGCAGCAATTGCGCGTTCTGTACGATCGCTGTGTCCGGCAGCGTGACGGACTGGCCCGCTGCCGCCAGCCGGATGACGAGGTCCCAGACAGGTGCGTCGTCGTTGCGGAACGGTTGCTCGCCGAGCCGACTCGGATCGAGCACCACCTGACTGCGCGTCTCCGGCGGCATGACGAGTGCCGCGGCGGGAGCGGCAAGCTTCTGCCAGACAAACAGCAGGTCGCAGGCCGCCTGCTCCGGGAGCAGAAAAGCTGCAGCGTCGCGCGGAGGCGGCTCGTCCGCAGTAGGTGTCCACTCGGAGGGTGACGATGAGCCGACATCGAAGCACAGTCGAACGTCGGCATTCAAGCTGGCCAGAGTTTCGTTGAGTTGTTTCGCGGAGATTGACATCAGAGTTCCTGAGAGCAAAGGCGCGGCGCTGGCATAAGGATCGTGTTTGAAACAACTTCCACAAAGTGGCGCCTCGCTCCGCGAGGTCAGCCCAATGACCAGGCTGACGCCGCGGAGCGGCGTGCCACAATAAACGGGAAGTTGTTTCGAACACGTTCCTATGTCGTCCTCACGGGCTGACGACCACGCAGTCTTGCGGAGTGGCGGGTGATCGCAACCGAGTCAATGGCTTGCCTGCCGCAGGTCTTGCGTCAGACTCCAGCCAAACGAGTTGTCATTTTTCCCGCCCGTCTGGAGTTCAGAAATCATGACGCCGATCCTGCGAACTGGTCTGGCATTGCTGCTCGTTGCTGTCATCACGTTTCCGGAGTCCGGTTTCGCGGAAGTGCCTGCGGAGGATAAGGCGGCTCTGAAGACGCGGCTTGAAGCGTTGCAAAGTCGGCTGGAGAAGGCGGCTGTCCCTTCAAAGTCGGCGAGGTACCTCGTCGATGCCCAGGTCCTGGCGAAGGGCGTCGAGTGGTGTCTGAGGCACGACGAGTTTTATCCGTCAAAGAAGAAAGACCAGCCGTCCGCGTGGCTCAAATACTGTGACGATGCGATCGCGACCGGCAACGCTCGGCTCGACGAACTGGCGGCGGGCACGCACTCGTGGACCGACCAGCCAGGTTCGACGATCCGCGCTTACGTATCGCGTGTCGACGGGTCCGTGCAGCCGTATGCGTTGTCGCTGCCGGCTGGCTTCAAGGATGCCGAGTCCGGACATCGCTGGCCGCTGCATGTCAAACTGCATGGTCGAGGCGGCACGCGGAACGAGGTCCGTTTCTTCAACGAGCACTCCGGCAAGAAGCCGCAGGACGGACAGAACTGGATTCAGCTCGACGTCTTCGGCCGCACGGACAACGCCTATCGCTGGAGTGGCGAGACCGACGTGTTCGAGGCTCTGAAAGATGTGCAGCGGCGGTACCGCATTGATGATCGGCGGATCACGCTGTGGGGATTCTCGATGGGCGGTGCCGGAGCGTGGCACCTGGGGCTGCATCATCCCTCGAAGTGGTCGTCCGTCGGACCGGGCGCCGGCTTCGTCGACTTCTACAAGTATCAGAAACAAACCGACCAGCTGCCGTCTTACCAGCATCGGACTTTGCACATTTACGACGCCGTGGATTACGCGCTGAATCTGGCCAATGTTCCGTTCTGCACTTACGGCGGCGAACTCGATGCTCAGCTGGTCGCCAGTACGACAATGGTCGACCTCGCAAAGGAACTCGACGTGCCGGTCAAGCTGCTTGTCGGTCCCGGCATGGGGCACAGGTTTCATCCGGACAGCTTTAAGGAGTTCATGGCCTTCCATGCCGAGCAGACAAAGAACGGTCGGCGGAAGTATCCCGGCAACCGGTCGATTCGTTTTGTCACCTGGACGCTCAAGTACAACCGTTGCGAGTGGCTGCGCATTGACGAACTCGAAGAGCAGTATGAACGGACAACGGTCGAAGGTGGCGTCGGAGCGGACGGCGTTCTTTCTTTGAAGACGGAGAACGTGGCGGCACTGCGAATCGCCCGGGACATCGCTGATCAGATTGAAATCGACGGAACAACGCTGCCATTGCGAAATGCAGCCGACGATCTGCTGCTCGACGTTCTCTATGAAAAAACGACTGACGGCTGGGAGCTGGTGTCGTACGAAGACACGCTGGCCTTCGACGAGAACGGCGAACTCAACAAGCGGCACGGACTGCAGGGGCCGATCGACGACGCGTTCATGGAGTCGTTCCTCTGCGTGCGTGGAACGGGCCGGCCATGGTCCACCAATCAGCAGGCATGGGCCGACTGGACGCTGACGCGGTTCGAGCAGGAGTTCGACAAGTGGCTGCGTGGCAAGGTGCCCGTCATTGACGATTCCGCTCTGACGGACGAGCAGATTGCGGATCAGAACCTCATTCTGTTTGGCGATCCCGGATCGAACTCGGTTCTGGCCCGCGTACTCGACAGGCTGCCGATCAAGTGGACGAAGTCCGGTATTGAAGTCAACGGGCAGACCTACGATGCCGATTTGCACGGTGTCGCGCTGATCTACCCGAACCCGCTGAACCCGCGTCGCTACGTCGTGATTAACTCGGGACACACGATGCACGAAAAGGACTTCAGGGCTTCGAACAGCTGGCTGTTTCCGAAGCTGGGCGACATCGCCGTACAGAAATTCGAGCGTGACGGCGACGGTTTCAAGGAGAGCACCGTCTGGGCCGAGCTGTTCGACGGCCACTGGCGGCTACCCTGATCAGGCGACACGCTCCTCCGGGCGGTGGGCAGCGGGGAACGGGTTGATCAACTGGCAGCAACGTCCCGGTTTCGCCGTCGACGGGTTCCTGAGCGCGCTGAGGAATGCATCGACAACCTGCTCTCGAAATCAGCCGGTACGCGTTCGGGCCGCATTCAGAACCACTTCCCGTTCGGATCGCTGATGAGGGCCTTCTGGCGAAGTCCACTACGGAGTACTCGACGACAGCTTCCAGCGCGATCCTAACCCGGAATCTCCGGGGCGACCGGCGAGTGAGTTACCGGAAGAGAAAGGTCCACCTCGGGAATTGCAGTCGACAGTCAGCCGTTTCAGCTCGCAGGCCTCACCGTTGTGCGGTTCGTGCATTTCGAAAAAAACGATGGCATCTCACGAGATTAAGCAGTGCGCCACGGAATGCCGGTTGCACTACGTTTCTGGTCACAGGCTGTCGTACGCGCGTTTCGATGCGTGACATCTTCGGCAGAATCTTCAGCGAGCGACCACTCGGGAAAGACAGAAACCGTGAGCAACGAACGGCAACCGGACAGAGAGATGCGAACGACGAAACCACACAACAGCGAGGGTGCCGCGTCCTCGCAGGCAGAACGTGCTGAGGATCAAGGCTGGCATGCACTGGAAATCGAATCCGTCCGCCGTGACCTGAATTCCAGTGACGGCGGACTGACGAGTGCTGAAGCAGCGCAACGTCTTGCTCAGTACGGCCCGAACCGACTGCCGGAGCGCGCGGGCACCAGTGCGTGGGTGCGGCTGCTTTTGCAGTTTCATAATCCGTTGATCTACGTGCTGCTGGTCACGGGTGTGGCGACAGGAGCCCTCGGACACTGGGTTGATACCGGCGTGATTTTCGGTGTCGTCATCCTCAATGCGATCATCGGCTTCATCCAGGAAGCTCGGGCCGAGCAGGCAATTGCTTCGCTCAAACAGATGCTCTCGCCGCAGGCGCAGGTGTTTCGTGACGGCAGCAGAATGGGGATTGATGCAGCGGAACTTGTTCCGGGCGACGTGGTCTTTGTTCAGAGTGGTGACAAGGTTCCCGCGGATCTGCGGCTCTTCCAGTTGAAGAATCTGCAGGCCGACGAGGCAGCGCTGACCGGCGAGTCGCTGCCGGTCGACAAACAGATTCAATCCCTGCCTCCCGATGCGCCGCTGGCCGACTGGTCAAACATGGCCTTTGCCGGGACGCTGGTGACCACGGGGAGTGGAACGGGAATCGTTGTCGCGACCGGCGAACACACGCAGATTGGCCAGATCGCCGACATGCTGGGTGGAGTCGAGGGCGTCGACACACCGTTGATCCGTCGGCTGGCCCGGTTCAGCAAAGTCATCACGATCTCCATCGTGCTGTTCTGCGTCGCCATCTTTGCTGCCGGAATCGCTGCCGGTCAGCCGACGCTCACGATGCTGATGTCGGCCGTGGCGCTGGCGGTCTCTGCGATTCCGGAAGGGTTGCCGGCAATCATGACGATCGCGCTGGCGATCGGCGTCAAACGGATGGCTCGTCGCAATGCCGTCGTTCGAAAGCTCCCCGCCGTCGAGGCTCTGGGCAGCACGACCATCATCTGCACGGACAAGACCGGCACGTTGACCCGCAATGAGATGACGGTCACGCGACTGGTACTGCCAGATGGCCGGCTGGCAGTGAGTGGAGCCGGTTATGATCCAACCGGCCAGGTCCAGAATGAGTCTGGCGGGTCTGTCTCTCTGGAAGATTCAGCGACGCTGAGGGAACTGGTTCGCGCCGCGACACTGTGCAACGAATCGTCCCTGGCAAAACGCGACGGCCAGTGGCTTATCGACGGAGATCCCACGGAAGGTGCGCTTCTGGTGCTGGCCGGGAAACTTGGCCTGCAGGCGGAAGACGCGACTCGAAACTGCCCCCGCGCCGATCTGATCCCGTTTGAATCCGAACTCCAGTACATGGCAACGCTGCATCACGACCATTCCGAGCATGCCTGGGTGTTCCTGAAAGGATCTCCGGAAGCCGTGCTGTCCCGGTGCTCGGGCGAATTCGGTCGGGACCACGCTTTCGACGCTCAGCCCTGGCATGAGGCCACTGCGGAGATGGCAGCCGACGGACAGCGTGTCCTCGCGATCGCCATGAAGGAGCATCCAGCGTCGAACGTCGTGCTGGAGCCGAGCGATGTCGAGGAGGGATTCCTGCTGCTCGGCCTGGTGGGCATGATCGACCCGCCGCGACAGGAGGCGATTGAGGCCATCGCGAGGTGCCATGCCGCCGGTATTCGCGTCAAGATGATTACCGGAGACCACGCCGCAACCGCCCAGGCGATCGGTCGGCAGATCGGCATCAGTAACGGCGAGAAAGCCATCACCGGATCCGAACTGGATCGTCTGGACGACTCGGCATTCGACCACGCCGTACTGGAGACAGATGTCTTCGCGCGTGTGTCGCCGGCGCACAAGCTGAAGTTTGTGCAATCGCTCCAGCGGCAGGGGCACATCGTGGCCATGACGGGCGATGGAGTGAACGATGCCCCGGCGCTCAAGCAGGCCGACATCGGCGTGGCGATGGGGATCACCGGCACGGAAGTCTCGAAGGAGGCTGCCGAGATGGTTCTGCTGGACGACAACTTCGCCAGCATCGAACGCGCCGTCGAGGAAGGCCGCACGGTCTTCAACAACCTCAAGAAGACAATCCTGTTCATTCTGCCGACCAACGGAGGCGAGTGCGTCACCCTGGTCGCCGCTCTGTTGCTGGGGACGCTGCTGCCAATCCTGCCGCTGCACATCCTGTGGATCAATCTGGTCACGACCGTCGCGCTGGCCATCGCGCTGGCGTTTGATCCGGTCGACCACGACGTGATGCGTCGGGCACCACGTGACCCGCGGGCGGCCCTGATCGATGGCCCGCTGATCTGGCGGATTCTGTACGTCTCGGGGCTGATGGCACTCGGCACGTTCGGCCTGTTCTTCTACGAACTCTCAACCGGAGCCAGCACCGCAGCGGCCCGAGCCGTTGCCGTAAACGCGATCGTGTTCTTCGAGGTTGCCTACCTGTTCAACAGCCGGCACCTGACAGATTCAGTGATCAACCGGCGGGGCTTCTTCGGCAACCGGATCGTGTGGTGGGGAATCTCGGCAGTTGTCGTCTTCCAGATGGCGTTCACCTTCTGGCCGGTGTCGCACCGCCTGTTTGAGATCGAACTTCCGAGTGCGGGTTCCTGGCTGCGGGTTGTGCTGTCCGCCCTGGCCCTGTTCCTGCTCGTCGAAACCGAGAAAGCCGTGTCGCGCCGCTTCCTGACGCGGAGTTCGAAAGCTGCGGACGCAGCCGCTGCGCAAAGCCATTGATCGGAGTTTCGTCGAGCGTGCGGCCTTCGCAAGGGATCCTGTCGTTCGCCGTTCGTGCCGACGGCGTTGAGGAACGTCTCAACCGCGCCAATCGAGACCGGGCTCAGCCGGGGCCGGGCGATCGGCAATCTCGTCCAGCGCGACGCCAGCGAGCTGCTCTTCGTGATGAGCTTCCGGTTTGCCGAAGTAGACCAGCGATTCCATCGGACATTTCGCATGAACCTTGTGCAGGTCTTCGTGGCCCGTCACGTGGTCGTAATTGATGACGGCGAGGTTGTCGTCAATCGAAAACAGTTGAGGTTCGGTGCGGGCGCAGAGCGAGCAGCCAATGCAGCCAACCCGGCACACGGATCGAACCGCTTTGCCCGGATCATGATTCGCACAGCCGACGACCAGCATCTGCTCGGTCTTGAAGGGAATCTGCTCGATGATCCGGCGCGGGCAGGCGCGAACGCACGCTCCGCAGCCGACACACTTTTCGTAGTCGATCCGCGGCAGGCCGTCGACGAGCGTCATCGCGCCGTACTCGCAACTCTGCACACAGTCGCCGAAGCCCAGGCAGCCGTATGTGCAGCCCTGGACTCCGCCGGTGACATGAGCCGCCGAGCAGGTTGGTTCGCCGTGATAGTCACCATGCTGCAGCCGCTGGTCGACGGTTGCGCTGCAGTGAATCACCGGGCGGAACGGAAACGTGACGCCAGCCGCGACCCCCATCAGTGCGGCGAGTCGTTCGGCAACGGGCGGCCCGCCGACCGAGCAGCGGTTGACGTCGGCCCGGCCACTCGCGACCGCCTTCGCGTAGGCCGAACAGCTGGCGAATCCGCAGCCGCCGCAGTTTGCTCCAGGTAACGCAACGGTGACCTCAGCTTCGCGCGGATCAACTTCGACAGCCAGACGCCGATTCGCCTCGATCAGCAGCGTGCTGAAGATCGCTCCCAGAACGAGCATCACTGCCGCTGATGTCAGGATTGTGATCAGCATCGTGAGTCTCTCTCGGCCGCGTCAGGAAACAGCCGCTGTCGGTCGCGTCATCTCGTGCGGAGAATATCTCAATCAGAAGACAATCCCGAAGTCAGACAATCCCACTGAGCAGCCAGCCGACGAGCCAGGCGAGAGCTGAAGCGGCGGCACCGGCAATCAGTGTCTCGAAGCCGGCTCCGTACCAGGTGCGTTCGACGAATCGGCTTTTTACCGCGCCGATCCCGAAGAAGGCGATGCCGGTCATCACACTGCTGATCAGGAATGGAGCCGCGATCTTTCCAGGAGCGAAGTAGTCGGCCAGAAAGACGAGCAGCGGGACACTGCCAGCAAGCTGGAAAGCCACGAACGTGGCGACGGCGGCTTTCAATCCGTCGGGGCCTTCCAGCGCCAGACCGTGCTCGTCCTGCACCATCGTCTGGACCCAGCGTTTTTCATCGGACGTGATCACCGCGACGATCTCTTCCAGCAGTTCGCCTTCGAATCCTTTCGCCGCGAAGATCTGACGAATCTCTTCGCGTTCGCCGTCGGGGTACTCGGCGATGTGGTGCCGCTCTTCCTGCCGAACGCGCTCGCGAATTTCCTCCTCAGCGCGAATCCCGTGAAACGCGCTGATGGCCATGCTGAACCCATCGGCCAGCAGGTTGGCCAGGCCGAGCACAATCACCACGCCACTCGACAGCCCGGCCCCGGCGACCCCCGACACGACGGCAAACGTGGTCACCGTCCCGTCGACGGCCCCGTAAACGAACTCACGCAGATAAACCGAAGTTGGCCCGCGCTGCAGACGCTGATGAATCGCTTCGGGTGTATGCGACTTCAGGAGTTCAGATTGAGCGGCGGAAGACATGGCAGGCAAGGCTGGATGATGCAGGCAGGGCAGAACTCGACACACTGACCGGCGAGAGAAGCCGTCACTGCTGAATGATGAGGATTCTCACACGAAGGCACAAAGGCACGAAGAAAATGCAGCCAGCCGGGGAGCCTGTTTCCGACCGCCCTCCCTTTGTGCCTTCGTGCCTTTGTGTGAGCCCCTCCCGCCCGTCAGTTTGCGACTCGCTTGATCCCGTTCTTCAGCAGCTCCTCGCCGAAGTTGATCAGGAGCCCGAGTCGGCAGCCCGTCAGCTTGAGATACGTCAGCAGTTGCTTGCCGTGAACCGGAGCAACCTTCTCGACGGACTTCAGTTCGACGATGAAGCAGCCGTTGACGACCAGGTCAGCGCGGAAGCCCATCTCGAAGTGGATCCCCTCGAACTCGACCGGCACGGGCGTCTCGCGTTCAACCTGATAGCCACGTTCCTTCAGCTTGTGCTCCAGCAGGACGGCGTAAACGGACTCAAGCAGCCCCGGTCCGAGTGCCATGTGTAACTTGATGGAAGTGTCAACAACATCCTTCGCGATTTGTTCCAGTTCGTCGGTCATCGTTAGCTCCTGGGAGGTGATCGGGAGGCTCACACGAAGGCACAAAGACACGAAGAAAAGACAGGTGTCCGTGAGCCTGTTCCCGACTGTCCCTCTTTTGTGTCTTTGTGCCTTTGTGTGAGATATCCCCGCCCTGCGGCAGTGTCCAGCTGAGCAGAGCATGATCTCCTGACGCCGGTCTGAGCCTCCTTACCGAAGACGCGGGCAGCGGCAGCGATGCAAGACTGGGTCTTCCCAACAATTCGCCGAGCAAAAGAAGAACGCTGGACGTTCCTGCCGGCTGGCTCCGGGGAGGTGATCGGGAGGCTCACACGAAGGCACAAAGGCACGAAGAAAAGGCAGACAGCCGGCGAGCCTGTTCCCGACTGCCCTCCTTTGTGCCTTCGTGCCTTTGTGTGAGAAACCCGGAAATGCAAACAGCCCGCTCGGCGGAGTGCGTCGAGCGGGCTGCTGGAGTTCAGATGTTGATCGGAGTGTCACTCTTCGACAGCGTCACTGTCAGAGTTCCGGCGGCGGCGTTTGACGAGCAGGCCGCCGATGGCGAGGCCGGCGAGGGCCAGGCCTGTGGGTTCGGGAACGATCGGCGGGCCGTCAGGATTTTTTGGCGTCACATTGACGAAGCTTTCGCTGCCGCCGTTCGCAAAGCCCTGAACGTGCAGGCCGACTCGCAGGACAGCGTTGTTGATTCCCGAAATCACATCCCAGAACGTTTTGCCGCTCGCCAGATTCAGCGTGATCCCCAGAACTTCGCCGGGATTGACGCCGTTGATCTGGACCGGCGGATCCGAGTCGGCGTTCAGGCCGAGAGTCGTCTGGAAGGGATCGAGCAGGTTGTTAGCTCCCGGCAGATTCTTCGGCGAGGCTCCCTGAGAAAAACTGACACCATCGGAATTGTGAATCCGGCGGATACTTGAGAACACGGAATTGCTGTCGTCGAAATAAACGTCGGTGATCGACGAAGCCTCCGGTCCGGTGTTGCGGAACTTGATGCGGACTCGGTCGCTGCGGCGAAGCCGGATCACCTCCATCGACAGCTGGCTTTCACCAATGGCGACATTGGTGGCCGAATTGCTGGTGACCTCGCCGAAACCGTACGTCCAGCCGGCGCTGGCGGCGGACGCGGAAAGTGCGAGAGCGACGAACGTGGCAAGAGCAGTCAGACGACTCATGGCAATGCCTCAACGGAAAAGAAGGCCGGATATCTGTGAGTAGCTCGCCGAGCCAGACGGCGCGGCGGGATTTGCGAACGGCTGGCGACTTTAAGCAGGCCATTGGGCCGAGTGTTCCACAATTGCTGCCGAATCAAGACGGTTGGCCGAGCGAGTTGGGCTGGCGCCAATCTGTCATGCCGTACGGCCAGCGACGGGAGGCTGTGTCGAGCAGATGCCGTCACAGCAGACGCCGTCACGGTGCAGCGAGGAAGCAAACGTCGCGCCCATCGCCGAACGAGACTCAGCGCCAGCGACTTCCGTTGATTCGAGGGGTTTCAATGTTGCGTGGCGTCGTCACCGGTGTTTCTGAAACGCGACATCGCCGGACCATCGCGGCGACCTGTCGGATCGCAACAACCGGCAGATTGTGAGCGACTGACTCTGCGTTGTGTCACGACGCGGGCGGTGTGCGGCAAATCCCAGCGGACTGCAACCGGCGATCTATGTTTCCTCAGAGGGGCCGGTCCCGGACGGCAGCATGGCTGCGCGTGCGCGGGATTCCCGGCTTGCTCACGATCACTTTCAACCTGCGGAGTAGAGATCCCTGCGGACAAGAGCACTCAGTTTTCGAAACTCAGGTTCCACTCCGCGAAGCACGGCTTCCTCTCCGTGAAACACAGCGTCCACTCCGTGAGACACAGGCAGGCGGCAGCGGCCTTATGCAGAAACCAGCGACTCGACAATCTGAAGGAGCATTGAATGTCTCGCGGCTCGCGCTGCTGGGGGCGGCGACGGTGGCGCTCATCTGGAGTTACCGGCCGACGCTGGCGGTGCTCGCGAATCGCTGGAACATCGACCCGCAGTACTCGCACGGTTTCGTTGTTCCTCTGGTTGCTGCCGGCCTGATCTGGTTCCGCCGCGACCTGCTGACCGACCGCGACCTCGCGCCGTCCTGGCTGGGCCTGCCGCTGATCGGCCTGGCCATTGGGATGCGGCTGGCCGGGGCACGGTTCTATTTCGAAGCTCTCGACTGGCTGTCGCTGTTGCCGAGCGTGGCCGGTCTCTGCCTGCTCGTCGGTGGCCGAACCGCGTGGCGCTGTGCCTGGCCGGGAATTCTGTTTCTGAGTTTCATGCTGCCGCTGCCGTATCGGATCGAGACGATGCTGGCCGGACCGCTGCAGTCGGTCGCGACTCTGGCGGCGACGTTCAGCCTGCAGACTCTGGGCTTCCCGGCGGTCGCCGAGGGGAACCTGATCCGCATTGACGAAACGACAATTGGCGTGGCCGAAGCCTGCAGTGGCCTGAGGATGCTGGTTGTCTTTTTTGCGGTCTCGACGGCTGTGGCAATCGCCGTTGACCGAGTGGCCTGGGAACGTGGGTTGATCATCGCCAGCGCGGTCCCGATCGCCATTCTCTGCAACGTAATTCGCATCACGCTGACTGGTGTGCTGTTTGAAACGGTGGGCAGTGCCTGGGCGAAGCTGGTTTTTCACGACTTCGCCGGCTGGCTGATGATGTTTCTGGCGCTCGCCGCTCTGCGTGTTGAACTCTGGCTCCTCGACCGCCTGCTGATTGAGCCGCCGCCGCGCGAAGTCATCCCGGTGTTGAGCCAGCGCACTGTCGAGGCACCGTTGCGAGCCGGCACCCGCTCGCCCGCTGGTGTGACGGGAGCCCGTCGGGCCGAGGTCGCTCGGGCGAACAAAGCAACGGTGGGAGAAACATCGGCCCCGGCAGAAACAGCGGCGGCAGGAGAACAGTCGCCCGCAGTCGAAAATCCAGCTCCGGCAGAAGCAGTTCAGGAAACCTCAGCAGAAACAGCGGACGAGGTCGCGACCGTTTGAGGCTCCGACCTTCCACTTCATAGACAGGAATTCTCTGACATGTCGATTTCCGAAACGCAAGCCCGACCGGTTTTCCCGGAGGAAGCGCGACCACAGAATGCGTCCGTCACGATGCAGCCGACCGTCGCGCACCCGCCGATCCAACCGGGCATGAGCAATCTGACGCTCCGCGGGAACTCGGTGCGTCGCGCGCTGCAGTTTGCGGAGCCGATCTCGCCGCAGGGCCTGGTTCTTGCCTGGAAACGACAGTGGCGAACGGCAGTCGCTTTCGGCGTTCCACTGGCGATTGTGGCTGTCGTCGCGGCATGGTTCGCGATGCCGGCACCGTTCACCGCGTACGCGCTGCTGAAGATCGATGAGAACACGCCGCGGCTGGTGTTTTCGACGGCCGAGGGCGAGGACGACTTCTTCACCTTTCGGCAAACGCAGACGGCACTTGTCAAGAGTCGGTTCGTCCTGAACGCGGCGCTCCGCCGACCGGGCGTGAGTGACCTGAAAACACTGCGCGGCATCGCGCATCCTGTCGAATGGCTGCAGGAACAGCTCAAGGTCGGCTCGTACAACAGTCCGGAAATTCTGCAGATCGCCCTGTCCGGCGAGAATCCGGAAGAGCTGGCGGCGCTCGTCAACGCGGTCAAGGACGCCTACCTCGACGAGGTCGTGCTGGCCGATCGCAAGAAGCGGATCGCCCGCGTTTCGGAACTCGAACAGATCTATAACGACACGGAAGAGAAGGTCCGCAAGAAGGAAGAACGCGTCGAGCAACTGGCTCGGCAGCTGGGCACGGGAGATTCCGCCGCGCTGTCGATCAAGCATCAGATGGCGCTCGAACAGATTTCTCTGCTGCGGCGCGAACATGCTCGTGTGAGATTCGCGCTGATGCAGGAACAGATCCATCAGCAGAACGCCGCCGAAGTCGCGGACGGAACACTCACTGGCGAGGCTGGTGCGGAACTCAGAAGCGGAGCGTCGCCTGTCGCGGCCCTGCCGATTTCCAGCGACGACGAAACGATGGATCCGCGAGTTGCCCTGGCAGTGCGGCGAGTCGCTCAGTTGAAGGATCTGATCGCCCGCTACGAAGAGCAGGTCGTCGACCAGAATCATCCATCACTGATCAAGTACCGCAAGGAGCTGGCGGAGATGGAGCGTGTGGCGACCGGGCTGGATTCCGGTCCCGGAGGCGAACCGGTGTCGCGGCTGAAGACGCTGGAGAAGCAGGAGCGGGCGCTGCGAGAGGAACTCGACAAGTACAGCGAGCTGGTTAATAACATCGGGACGTCGTCGTTCGAACTCGAACTTATGAAAACCGAGATTGATCAGATCGCCAAGGTGTCCGACCGGGTCGGTGGTGAGATGGAGGCCCTGCGGATCGAATTGAAATCCCCGACGCGCGTCACGCTGCTGCAGGAAGCCGATGTGCCAAAGACGCGTGATCAAAGTAAGAAGAAGAAGCTGACCGGCGCCGCGGGAGTCGGAGCGCTCGGCATGGTGTTTCTCATTGTGGCCGTTATGGAGTTCCGGGCGCGCCGGATCACCGATCCCAAAGATATTGCCCAGACGCTGGGGCTCGAGCTTCTGGGGGCGTTGCCCGCGATGCCCCGGCCGCTGCTGCAGTTCTGGAAGACGCCCAAAGATGCACGCGTCAGCTTGTGGAACAACGCGCTCGTTGAATCCGTTGATACCGTGCGGTCGATTCTGCTGCACGCCCCGGATGCCGAGCAGAAGAAAGTGCTGATGGTCGTGAGCGCGGCTCCGGGAGAAGGCAAAACGACATTCGCCTGCCAGCTCGCCGGAAGTCTCGCCCGGGCCGGTCGCAAAACCGTGCTCGTCGACTTTGATCTGAGAAAACCTCGAGCGCATTCGCTGCTCAATGTCCCTCTGGAACTCGGCGTTTCTGAACTGCTCTCGGAAAAGCTCGATCTCGCGACAGTCATTCACCAGTCCGGGCAGGACGGTCTGGACGTCATCCCCGCGGGCGTGGTCAATGAGGCCGCGCTGGCATCGCTGGCCCGCGACGGCGCCAGCTGGCTCTTCCAGGAACTTCGGAAAGACTACGAGTTCGTGATCGTCGATTCGTCGCCGGTGCTGTACGTCGCCGATGGCGGTTCGGTCGGCGCGAACGTTGATGGGGCAATCCTCGCCGTTCGCTCACACCTGAGCCGACTGCCCGCGGTGGCCGTCGCCTGCGAACGCGTCGAACGGTTCGGCATCGATCTGATCGGAGCAGTCATGGTCGGCGTCCGCTCGAACCTGAGCGGTTATGGATACTCGTACGACTACCACTATGGAACAGCGGAACCGACTGCGTAACGACTTTTTCGAATCGTGAGACCCATTTCCCAGGGCGTCGCCCTGAGCTGACACAGGAACGGCCCGCTGGGCCTGAAAACACACTGGCATCGGGCTCGCCAGGACAACAACTCCCGGTTTTCTACGCGGTTGATTGCTTTCACAACTCTTTTCTCATCCGGCCCGAAGCGCTGGATTGTGCTACTCAAAACTCGAGAAGACTCTTAATGTCAATTCGCCAATCCATCCCATTGTTCTCCGGCCTTCTGCTGCTGGTCGCTGGCGGCGTTGTGCATGGAATGCTCACCGGCCGGTGGGAGACGTCTGACCTCACGGGCGTGGCGGCGCGTGTGCATCAGGTACCAAAGCAGATCAACGACTGGGTCTGCATTGAGGAGGGCTCGGTCAGTGACGCGGAGCTGAAGATGGCCGAACTCCACAGCTACGTCATGCGGCACTATCGCAATCAACGAACAGGAGCGATTGTCACAATGCTCCTGATGTGCGGTCCGACCGGCCCTGTCGCCGTGCATCCGCCAACGGCCTGCTACGCCGGCCAGGGGTACGAGCAGATTGGTGACGTAGCAACGCACCGTGTTGTTTCCGGGCAACACTCCGGCGATGGAAACATCGCCTCAGGATCAGCGGCGACGCACCGATTGATGACCGCTCAGTTTCGCAAGCCGGGTCGGGCGAACCTGCGAAAAGCCCGCATTTTCTGGAGCTGGTCGGCCTCTGGGGAATGGTCAACGCCCGTCAGTCCGCGGCTCGAATTTGCAGGCTGCCCGACGCTCTTCAAACTGTATGTGACGCAAGAGGCGCACGACTTGCTTCCGCTCGACGGAACGACCCCAGCGGAAGAGTTTCTGCGCGAGGTGCTGCCCGCGATCAACCAGTCCGTCTTTTCTGCGGAGTCACCGGCGCCGGTTCCGGCGTCCTGATGGACTCGCCATTCCTGGCTGGATGGTGTCACGATTACTCACTGAAGACTCCTCCGAATGACGCAGCAGCTTCTGACACATGCGATGACGGTTGATGTGGAAGACTACTTTCACGTTTCCGGATTCGCCGACCGCATCTCACCGCGGGAGTGGGCGGATTTTCCATCGCGCGTCGTCGCCAGCACGCAACGCATTCTGAGACTGCTCGATCGGCATCAGACACCCGCAACATTCTTTGTACTTGGCTGGGTGGCTGAACGCTTTCCCGAACTCGTGCGTGAGATTCAGCGATCCGGACACGAAATCGGCTGCCACAGTTTCTGGCACCGGCTGGTTTACGATCTCTCACCAGACGAGTTTCGGGCGGACCTGGTGGCCAGCCGCGACGTTCTGCAGGAGATCACGGGCGAGCCTGTGCGGCTCTACCGGGCTCCGAGTTTCTCGATCACCCGCAAGTCACTCTGGGCACTCGAGATTCTTGCCGAGGAAGGCTTCACCGGCGATTCGAGCATCTATCCGGTTTATCACGATCGCTACGGAATTCCGGACGCTGATCCGGCTCCGCATCGCATTGAGACTCCTGCCGGAACGATCAACGAGTATCCCGGCGCGGCGTTGCAGCTCGGACCGCTGCGGCTACCGATCTCCGGAGGCGGATATTTCCGCCTGTATCCTTTCTGCTTTTCGCGGTTCTGCCTGGACCGCTATTCCCGCCAGTCGAACCGACCGTTCGTGTTCTACATTCATCCGTGGGAAGTCGATCCGGAGCAGCCTCGTCTGCCCGGTCGGTTTCTTTCGAGGTTCCGGCACTACCAGAACCTCCACACGACAGAACACAAACTGAACGCACTGCTGCCGCAGTTCCGGTTCGCAACACTGACGGACTCGCTGGCGTCGATGCCGGACAGTCCGCGCGAGCACCTGCTCGCCGACAGTCTGTATTCGAAGGCCAGCTCGTCACGCGTCGAGCGAGCCGCCGAACTGCAGCCGCAGGGCGTTTGACATTCCGTTGACTCTGCAGCGGAAGGGCACAAGCCCACCGGTCACCGAGTTGTCATCAGCCGCCGAGCGCTCGCTCCTGTTTTTCCGGGCGAAGGAAAACCGGACGCTCATGCGCCGCGGCTGCCTGGCCTGAACTCGGCGCCCGTTGGGCAAATCCCTTCGCGGTCACGCGACTGCTTTCGAGAGAGCCGGACGGTTCGCGCCGTTTCGCAATCCGAAACGGTCGTCCTCAACGGGTGTCAGAAGCCGGGAACTCCAGTCGGTGAGTCTCCCGGAACGGAACATTTCCCTGACCATCGACCCCGAGGCCTCCGGTGAGCAAGCCAACGCTGCTGTTTTTGACGCACCGCGTGCCGCATCCCCCCAATCGGGGAGACCGGATTCGAACTTTCCACTTTCTGGAGCACCTCGCTGCGCGAGCGCACGTCTGGCTGGGTTGCCTTGCCGACGAACCTGTGTCTGACGAATCCCGCGAGGTACTGAACCGACTGTGCGCACGCGTTGCGATCGTACCGGTCGATCCTTACCGCCGCTGGCTGCGAGCCGGCCTGAGTCTGCTGAGCGGTAAGACGATCTCCGCGGGTGCGTTTGAATCACCGGCTCTGACTTCAGTTGTGACGGACTGGTCACACGAAGTGACGTTCGATGCCGCGCTCTGTTCGTCCTCGGCACTCGCTCCTTATCTGCAGGCATCGCCTCTTGAGCGAACGCGGCGTTACGTCGATCTGATCGATGTCGACAGCGAAAAATGGCTGGAGTATTCAGCAGTCTCGCCCTTCCCGAAAAGCACGCTGTTCGGGATGGAAGGACGCCGGCTGCGGACGCTTGAAGCGTCGCTGTCTGACTGGTGCGCGGGCCTGACCGTTGTGAGCGAGCCCGAAGCGAATCTGTATCGCGCGTTCCGACCGGATGGCCCGATTACGGCCATTCCAAATGGTGTCAACGTCGACTACTTCACGCCGCAGATTGACCGGTCGCGCGAGCGCGGCTGCGTCTTTGTCGGGGCGCTCGACTACAAACCGAACATTGATGGCATTGTCTGGTTTGCCCGCGAGATCTGGCCGGCAATCAGAGCACAGCGACCGGACGCGACGCTGAACATCGTGGGGCGAGAACCGGTCCCCGCCGTGCGGGAACTCGCTGAACTGCCCGGAGTTTCGGTGCCCGGAACTGTGCCCGATGTCCGCCCGTGGCTGAACGAAGCCGCTGTCGCCGTCGTCCCGCTGCGCATCGCCCGCGGTGTGCAGAACAAGGTTCTTGAAGCGCTGGCAATGGCCCGCGCGGTCGTCGCGTCGCCGGACCCGCTGGTCGGTCTCGACGTCCACGACGGCACGCAACTTTGCAAGGCGACAGCGCCGGATGAATGGGCCACGAAAGTCCTGCGACTGCTGAACGACACCGCGTTGAGAGACGAAGTCGGCCTCGCTGGCCAGGCATACGTCACGGCGAATCACCGCTGGGACCAGTGTCTGGCGCCGCTGATGAGTTTCCTCGGCTTCGATGCTCAGCCAACTTGTGAGCGTGCAGCCGCTTTGGAAGATCCCACCAGCCAGTTCTCTACACAACCGGATGCCGCCATATGAAGGGTTTACTCTTCACCTATGCGACGACGTTCGGTGGTGCGCTGGCCGCGCTGTTCAATCCGTTTTACGGACTGCTCGCCTACGTCTCGTTTGCCATCATCCGACCGGAAGCGATGTGGCCCTGGGCGGTGCCACAGGGCCGCTACAGCATGATTCTCGCGCTGGCGATGCTGGTTGGCTTTGTATTTACAAAGAGAGCCGATTTCCGTTTCGGAAAGAGCTTCTCGGTGATGGCGCTGCTGCTGGGATTCCTCGGCTGGTCATACTTCGGAGCCTACTTTCCACCGAACCAGTTTCTCGCCTGGGACTATGTGGAACGCTTGTGGAAGATCGTGCTCCCGTTCTGCATTGGCCTGTGCTGCATTAACGACACAAAGCAGCTCAAACAGCTTGCCTGGACGATCATCGTGTCGCAGGGATATGTGGCTTACGAACTGAATTCGTACTACTTCGGAGGCTACAACATCCTGAGGTACGACGGATTTGCCGACATGGATAACAACAGTGCCGCCATCGGGATGGTCACTGGAATTGGCATTTCATTTTTTATGGGACTGCATGCCGAACGGCTCTGGCAGCGCGGCATCGCCTTCTTCTTCTGTCTGCTGATCGGTCACTGCATTCTGTTCTCGTTCAGCCGCGGCGGGATGCTGGGAGCAATCGTTGCGGGAATGGCGACGCTGTTCGTGATCGAACGCACGCCGAGGATGTACGCACTGTTGACGTTTGCCGCGATCGGCGGCGTGGTGCTCGCCGGCCCGGAAGTTCGCGACCGCTTCATGACCACGTTCGTCAAGAAGGGCGAAGAACGCGAGGCGTCCGCGCAGAGCCGAATCGATCTGTGGAAAGACTGCTGGGACGTCACGAAGCAGGATCCGGTGATGGGCTGCGGACCGAATCACTGGCCGGTTCTCGCGCCACGCTACGGCTGGCCTTACGGCAAGGAAGCGCATTCGCTGTGGGTTCAGACACTGGCGGAACTCGGCTTCCCCGGCCTCATCATGTATCTCGGCTTCTACCTGCTGTGCATCTTCAGACTTTGGCTGCTGACGTGGAAGCGAACGCTGGTTGAGGATCCGTGGCACCGCAACGTGGCCAGAATGGCGATTGTCGGGCTGTGCGGCTTTGTCGTTTCCGCGCAGTTCGTGAGCCTCGAATCGCTCGAGATCCCGTACTACACCGCGCTGCTGGGCTGCGGGGCACTGAAGCTCGCAGCGGTCCGTCGCGAAGAGTTTGCCTGGGAGCAGAGTTTCGATCACGGCGCGCTTTCACCGAGCGGTGCGTTTCCGGCGATGGCAGCTGTCTGAACAGCGAAAGCCTGATTGCGAATCATCAGGAGATTGACAGGAAACAAGGCGGGATGATGAGTCTCAGAAACATTCTCCGAAATCATTTCTTTACAACGCTGCGGCGAGCTGCGGCGACGGATGATGGCCGTCAGGCGGCAGCATTCGCCCTGCGCGGACTGCTGCAACCGAGTCCCCGTGACTTTGATCCGGCTCTGCTGGCCGAGTCGGCGTACACAGGCCTCGGTTCGCGGGCAGACGGTCCGGAGACAAACAAGCGGTCCGACATCGTCATGATCTCCGCGCGCTTTCGCAGTGGATCCACGCTGACCTGGAACCTGTTTCGCAACGTCCCCGGCATGACGTCCTACTACGAACCGTTAAATGAACGCCGCTGGTTCGATCCGCAGACACGCGGTGACCGGGTCGACTCGACGCACCGCAAGGTCGCTGACTACTGGCGTGAGTTCGAGGGGTTGGAAGATCTCGGTGAGCTTTTTCAGGACGAGTGGAGTGAGCAGAACTTTTACCTTGCTGAAAATGCCTGGGAGCCTGGCCTGCGTACTTACCTCGACGCGTTGATTGAGCACGCCGGTGGTCGTCCGGTACTGCAGTTCAACCGGGCTGATTTCCGGCTGCCATGGCTGCGAAGGAACTATCCCAACGCGAAGCTGATTCATATTTACCGCCACCCGCGAGACCAGTGGTGTTCGATGATTGGACGCCCGGAGCGGTTTCCCAAAGACGGCAGCATGGCGGATTTCGCGGCGGTCGACGGGTTTTATGTCCGCCGCTGGGCACGCGACCTCAAGTACCAGTTCCCGTTTCTCGACGAGCGGGCGGTCGAGCATCCGTACCAGCTGCACTACTACCTGTGGAAGCTGTCGTACGTTTATGGGCGCGCTTGGTGTGACCTGTCACTGAGCTTTGAGGAATTGTCGACTCGCCCGGAACGGGCGTTGTTCCAGTTGTTTGAGGTCTGCGAGGTCGGTGCGGAACACATCGAGTCGCTGCTGGCACTGATCACACCGCCGCCGTTCGACAAGTGGAAAGCCTACGCCGACGAGAGCTGGTTCCAGGCTCACGAGTCGCATTGCGAGACCGTGCTGGCTGATTTCTTCAGCACTTCACAACCGCCGATCTCAGACGCCGGTGCAGTCGGCGGGGCAGTCGGCGGGGCAGTCGGCGGGGCAAATCATCATGTCGTTGCGACTGCGAGCCAGGAGGCCGTCTCGTGAGACTTGAGCCTGCTCGCCTGCGGCAAGTGTGTTCTGCAATCTGCGGCGACCGTCTCGTACCGTCGCAGGTGCGGTTGGGAGTTGCCGTCTGCGCTGCGATGGGGCTTTCGTACGCTCTGCTCTCGCCCGATCCCTGGTGGATCATTCGCTGGCTGCGCGGCGATGCGGCTCGCGCTCTGCAACATGGTGTTTCGGACAAGTTTCATCACGTTCTCGGTTACCTGACGCTGACTCTCTGTCTGATGTGGTGGGGAGTCTCGCGCTCCCGCAGAACCGTCATCGTGCTGGGGGCGACCGCTGCGTTTCATGCGGTCGCAACGGAACTGCTGCAGCACTTCGTGCCGGGCCGGACAGTTGACCGGGGCGACTTCCTGGCGAATCTGGCTGGCGTGTCTGTCGGAGTCTGCGCGGCACTGATGATTCGGCGGCTGCAGCGACCGCCGTCAGATTTCACAGCAGCGCCGGACGACAACCTGAGCGTCAAATTTCACGGCACACGGCCAGGAACGCTGGCGCCTCGTCAGCAACCGGTCAAAGGTCCGAATCAATCAGGACCGCAGGAGAGAAGCATGGCAACGAACCGCGCACCAAAAGTCTCCGCCGAGGCGCCCGCCGGCCTTTCACGGAGCCGCCTCACGTCGGAAGAGGTGGCGGAAGTACAGCCGCGACTGATCAACTTCCGGTTCGTCGCGATTCTGAGCGTTGCCTGCGGGATCTTCTTCTCGTCCGTCTACGCGATTCATGGATGGCAGATGCGGCGTAACGCGGGTTCGCTGATCGAGCTTGGCGAACGTGCCCGTGATGCCGGCGATACGGCAAAGGCTCGCGAGTACCTCAATCGGTACGTGGGCATGGTGCCGGGCGATGCCAACGCGCTGGCGACGCTGGGGATTCTGCTCGACGATGCCGCGGAGGGAACTGGTGGTCTGCGGCAGGTGTTTGCGATCTATGAAGACGTGCTGCGGTCGGATCCGACGCGCGAGGATATCCGGCGGCGGCAGATCGAAACGGCGATGGCGATTGGCCGGTATTCGGACGCGCTGGCCCATGTGAATATCCTGCGGCAGGTGTATTCGACGGATGGCGAACTCGCGCTGCAGGCCGGCCTGTGTCAGCAGGAGATGGGTGAGTTTGCAGCAGCGGCCGAATCGTTCGAGCAGGCGATCGGGTTTTCGCCCCGGCTGATCGATGCGTGGGCCAGACTTGCCGACCTCCGTTACGACGTGCTCGACAATCCGGAAACGGCTGTCGAACTGCTTGCCCGCCTGGTCGAACAGAACTCGAACGACGCGACCGCCTGGCTGGTCCGCGCGAAGTTTCGGCAACGGATCGGCGAACTTGATCCGGCGGCCGAGGACATGCAGCAGGCTCTGAACCGGTCGTCCGAAAATGTCGACCTGCTGCTGGCAGCGGCGGATCTCAATTACGCGCGAATCGCCGCCGCACGATCGCACGGGCAGCTTCCCAAAGCCGACCGGCTGCTGCATCAGTCGCGCCGGGAGATCTCCAGAGCGATCGAACTGGCACCCGACCGCGTCGATCTGCGGCTGCAGTCCATCCTGATTGAGTCACACTTTGGCGATCAGAAGCTGGCGCTGGAAGAACTCGGCGACCTGCTGAAGGAACATCCTGGCGACAATCGGGCTCACCTGCTGCTGGCGGATTTGACGATCGAGCGCGGCGACTTCGAGCAGGCAACGGAAGCGCTCGAACTGCTGCCGCGCACGCCAGCTTCGGACGCCATGCGTCTGTTCCTTGATGGCCGGATCGCGATGGCGAAGAAGAACTGGCGCGAAGCGCTCGCCCGGTTCGCCGAGACGCGGCGTTTTCAGGCGGACATGCCGGATATGCTCGAACGGACCGACCTGGCCATTGCGGCGTGCTACCGCGAACTCGGCGAGGCTGATGCGGAAATCGGATCGCTGCGGCAGATTGTGAAGTACGACCCGAAGTCTGTCCCCGGTCGGCTCGCGCTGGCTGCGGCTCTGCTGCGCCGGCAGGAGCTGTCGGCGGCGATCATTGAGTATCGCCCTCTGGCCTCGCTGCCGCAGGTTCGCCTGCTGCTGGCCCGTCTGTTGATTCTGCAGAATCTGCAGTTGCCGGAGGTCGCGCGCGAATGGCGGGAGGCCGAATCGCTGCTCGACGATGCGGCGTCCGAAGGGC
>Ga0070726_10001286_pt1 | contig 25912 bp, 17 predicted proteins | sample tdAd471_FD_67275 | JGI IMG/M metagenome (GOLD analysis project Ga0070726, IMG submission 67275) | Marine sediment microbial communities from the Atlantic coast under amendment with organic carbon and nitrate - tdAd47.1 | ecosystem: Environmental > Aquatic > Marine > Coastal > Sediment | place...
TCGGGTGTTCCTGACGCTCGCGGCCGATTCGGGGCGTTCGGGGGGACCTATGTGCCCGAGACGCTGGTTGCGGCGCTTCGCGAATTGGAGCGGGCGTACGACGAGGCGATCGCGGACGACGCGTTTCACGCGGAGTTGGATCACCTGCTCAAGACGTTTGTCGGGCGCGCCACGCCGCTGTTCGAGGCGAAGCGGCTGAGCGGGTTGGCGGCGGAGCGTGCCGGCAAGGACGGGGCAGCGCGGATCTGGCTGAAGCGCGAGGACCTCGCGCACACGGGCGCGCACAAGATCAACAACACCATCGGGCAGGCGCTGCTGACGAGGCGGATGGGCAAGCGGCGGGTGATTGCGGAGACCGGCGCAGGCCAGCACGGCGTGGCCACGGCGACGGCGTGCGCGCACCTTGGGCTGGACTGCACGGTGTACATGGGCGCGGAGGATGTTCGGCGTCAGCACCTGAATGTTGTTCGGATGAAGATGATGGGTGCGAAGGTTTGCCCGGTGGACTCGGGCAGCCGAACGCTGAAGGACGCGACGAACGAGGCGATGCGCGACTGGATGAGCAGCGTGGATACAACGCACTACATCCTCGGTTCGGTCGTGGGCCCCCACCCGTTCCCGCGGATCGTGCGCGATCTGCAGGCCTGCATCGGTCGCGAGGCGAAGGAGCAGTTCGCGGAGGCGATGGCGGGCGAGGGCTCGAAGAAGTTGCTGCCGGACTGCGTGATCGCGTGCGTGGGTGGCGGGTCGAACGCGGCGGGGCTGTTTTACCCGTTCATCGACGATGCCAGCGTGCGGATCGTGGGTGTGGAAGCGGGCGGGCGCGGGCCGGGGCTGGGGAGCCACGCGGCGCCGCTCTCGCACGGTTCGCCGGGGGTGCTGCACGGCTCGCTTTCGTACGTGCTTCAGGACGAGGACGGGCAGACGGCGTCGGTGCACTCGTGCTCGGCGGGTCTGGACTACCCGGGGGTCGGGCCGGAGCACTCGTACTGGAAGGATGTCGGGCGGGTGGAGTACATCGCGGTCGATGACGACCAGGCGCTGGACTCGATGCTGCTGCTGTCGCGGATGGAGGGTGTGCTCCCGGCGCTCGAGACGGCGCACGCGGTCGCGGCGGCTGTCAGGATCGCCGGAGAGATGGGCGCGGACCGGCACATCGTGATCAACTGCTCGGGTCGTGGGGACAAGGATGTGGACGAGGCGGCTCGTCTTCTGCGCGAGCGCGGCGAGCCGGGGTTCGAGTGAGCGTCAGCAGCGCTCGCTGAGTTCGCGCCGGATCTGGTCGCACCACCGCCTGATGCGTTCATCGGTTGCGCCGGACTGGTTGTCTTCGTCGAGGACGAGGCCGAGGAAGCGGCCGTCCCGCAGGCCCCGGGAACGACGGAAGTCGTAGCCCGCGGGATCGGCCTTCGGGTCCCAGTTGCCGATGAGGGCGGCGCCTCCGGGCTCGACGGCCTCGGCGACGATGCCGAGGGCGTCGGCGAAGGTGTGCGGATAGCCGTATTGGTCACCGAGGCAGACGAGCGCGACGATGGTGTCTGACCAATCGAGTTCGGCGAGTTCCGCGTGGTGTTCGCGCCAGTCGTCCTGAAGAATGCCGTCGTACCAGGTGGACATGGCGAGGACGACGAAGCGGCGCGCCTCGGCTCCGGCGAGCGGCGAATCGTAGAGATCGATGAGCGTCGGAATGCCGAGGTTGGCTGCGATGTGTTTCGCGACGCCTTCGACACGCCCCAGGCTGCTGCCGTAGTAGACCGCGCCGTTGGCGAGGAGTTCGTCAGCCCCGATGCCCATGCGATCAGGGTTGGCTCTGCTGGTCGCGGCCACGCCGGGCCATGGCCGAGCGGTCGGCCGGATCGATACGGAGTTCTTCGTCGAACGGATCGGGGCCGACTGGGCGGATGCGACCGGCGAGGACGCCGAGGAACTCGACGAAGCGTCCTATGCGGACCGACAGCGACAGACGACGCAGCGCACCGTCGTCCGGGTCGAGGTCGCGGAGTTGGGCGATGTACGCGCCGGCTCGCTTCCAGCGCCGCTCCTGGATGCTGGCGAGGGCCATGTTGTGGATGGCAGCGGTGAGGCGCGGGTCGATGCGAAGCGCCTTGCGTGCGGCGCTCATCCCCGCGGCGCGGTCGCCCATCTGGAAGCGGGCGACGCTGAGGTAATGCCAGGCCTTCGCATCGTCGGATGCGCGTTCGACGAGTTTCTCGAACACCCTTGCGGCGTCGCGTGCGAGGCGGGCGTCGAGGAGGAGTTGGCCGAGGTCGTCGAGATCGCCGAGGGTGAATTTCTTCGGGTCCTCGCTGAGATCGCGGCACTCGCGCCGGAGGAGGCGTCTGGCTTCGGAGTGTTCGGCGCGGTCGAGAGCGAGTTCGGCGAGGCGACGCCGGACCTCCGGGTAATCCGGGTCGAGGCGCATGACGAGGCGGAACGCGGCCTCGGCGTCGCGGCGCCGGTGCTGTCGCAGCGCGAGGTCGCCGAGATAAAAGTGAGCATCGGGGTTGTTGCTCTCGAGTTCCAGCACGCGCCGGAACTTTTCGTGAGCCTCCATCAGGCGGTTCATGTCGACGAGCAGGCAGCCGAGGTCGAGCAGGGTGTCGATGTCGCCGGGGTTATCTCGGAGTTCGCGGAGGTAGAGCTGGCGTGAGCGCTCGTGGCGACCGGTCTCGCTGAGGGCCGCGGCGAGCCGGGCGTGGACGCGCGGGATGCTTTCGTCGAGGTTCGCGGCTTCGCGGAAGCAGTAGATCGCGCGCTCCCACTCCTGGCGGGTCATCATGGCCTCGGCCATGTTGGCGTAGGCCTGCGCGTGCACGCGATTGACCGGTTCGCCCTCGTCGACCGGGTCTTCTTCGGGCTCGCACTGGAGGGCGAGGTAGAAAGCCTGCTCGGCATCGTCATGGCGACCGACGGCGGCGTAGGCTTCGATCTGGTGCACGGAGACTTCGGCGCGAGTCGATGGGCGGGCCGATTCGCGCTCGGCGATCTCAAGCCACTTCACGGCCTCTTCGGGCTGTTCCAGGCGGAGGCAGATGACTCCCAGCAGCAGCGGCGCCTGGTCGTCGTGTTCATTGAGTTCGTAGGCGGATTTGAGCGCCTCGATCGCCTGTTCCCAGCGTCCGGCCGCCTCGAGCGTAAGCCCGAGATTGAAGTGCCATTCGGCGCGATAAGGATTCAGCGACAAGGCGTGCCGGAGGGCTTGTTCGGCCTCGTCCCAGCGTCCGGCCTCGTAGAGCTCATGGGCTCGCTCGACGTGGTTTTCGGCTTCTGACCAATCGTTCATCAAGCCGTCGATACTCCTGACAGGGCGGCCGCGGATGGTCACAGACAGCATCCCGGGCCGGTGCTTGCCCGTATGATACGACAGATCGGCGGGTTCCGAAGAGTCAAATCAATCCTGAATGCAATCCTGAGCCGAAAGCCCCAAATGCGTCCATATCGCGGCAGGAGTTCCAGACAAATGGCGAACGGCACCCTGCTGGGAGCAGCGTTCGGGCTGTCGATGCCCTTTCTGCTGGCCTCCGGCGCGCAGGAAACGCCGAGTCCGGCTCCGGTCGACCCTGCCCCGACGCAGAAGGCACCGCAGACGGTTCCCGCCGACCAGCTGGCGGAGGTACAGGCCGAACTGGATGCGGTGACCGCGCAACTCGTCGAGGCTTATCGGCGGCTGTTCCTGCGCCTGCCAGAGGCCGAGCGATCAGCGTTCCTGGCCGACATGATGTCGCGCGGCCTGAGACAGGGACCGGACGAGCCGAACGCGGTGTCTCCACTGCCGCTCAAGGTGCGCGAACTGGCCTACGACCTGGCGACCGCTGAGGTGATCAGCGCCCGGCCTCTGGGTCCGGGGCTGATCGAAGCGGCATCGTTGGGTCTGGCTGACGAGCGTGCGCCGATCCGGGCCAAGGCCGCGGGTCTGCTCGCCAAGCTGGACGCGAGCGAAGTCGTGGAGCGAGTGCGCGAAGCGCTCGCCACGGAGACGCACGCCGGTGCCGCGACCGAGATGCTCTCTGTTGTTGCGCGCCACCCGGATGCGTCGTCGCACCCGATCGTGCTGGCGTGGCTGAAGAAGCCGAACCTTCCGGTCGGGGTTCGGATCGCCGCGCTGGATGCAGTGCTGTCGCACCATCGCGAGTTCCCGATCGAGGACCCTGAGTCTCTGGACCTGGTTCGTGCGACGATCGGCGGGCTGAGCCCGGACGAGCTGACGCCGAACACGGTTCGGCTCCTGATGATGCTTGGTGATGTGGATCGCGTCCGCTCGCTCGTCGGTTCAGAGCAGGTGCGTATCGCCCGCGCCGCGGCGTCGCAGTTGGTGGAGGACGCGGCATCGCTCGACGGTCTGTTGCGTCGCGCACAGCAGGCCACGGCGATCTACGAGTTCGCGGTCGAGGCGGTCCGTCGCCATCAGCCCACCGCAACGGGCTTCCGTCGGGCCAGCGAGTTGCCGGCACCGAGCCCGGAGAAGCGGGCGGAACTGCTCACACGCCTTGCCTCTGTGCTGGAACCCAGCGAACTGCTGACGGTCGCGAGCCTGCCGATGGACCTTGCCGAGCGCGAGCGTTATCTCTCCGCGGTGGCCTCGCCGGAATCACTCGAGCGCTTCGCGGATGCGGAGTATCGGACCGAAGACCGTCGCCTGCTGCTGGAATCGCTTGTGCGGACGCGTTTGCAGCTCAAGAATGCGACCGGTGCTCTGCGGGTCATTCAGAGCCTTCCCGTCGAGGCGCGGTCCGCGACGCTGGTGCATGACGAGGTGACTGCGTTGATCTGGCTGAACCGCCTCGACGAGGCGGTCACCCGCTCGGAGTCGCTGGGTAGCGCGATCGCTCCCGATGTATGGCTCGATACGCTCGAGAAGATCGAGGCGATGGATCATGCCCCGGACGCGCTCGCTCGATTCACGGAAGCGTACGCCGAGTCTCTGACGGAATTGCAGAGCGATCGGCTCGCCTCGCTCTCCAAGCGACTGGCTTCGCTGCACCCGAGTCCGGAAGCGCCGGACGGCGACGGTGTGGCCGATCAGGAGAGCACCATCGATCCGGACGCCGAGGATCCCGAGAACGACAAGGGCGACGCCGAAGCGCCGCCCGTCTCGAACTGAATCGCGAACCTTTAATCAGTGCGACTGCGAGGCCCACCAGCGGAACGGGCGCGACTGGGTCGCGTCGGCGCTGGGGCCAAGTTTCATCTCGACCATCGATTGGCCCTCGAACATCGAGAGCGCTTGTTCGGGGCAGGTGAACCCGCCGCGCTCGTCGAGTCCGACGGCGAACCATCGGTCCCATGATCTGTCGAGTCGCTTGATGACGCGCGATGCCATCCCGTCTGTGCCGGCGGACGAACCGCCGGTGAGCGACTGGTAGATGACATCGACGGCCGAACGGAGCTCGGCTCGGACAAGCGCTTCGAGGTCCGGGCTTCCCGGTTCGGGGACGTCGCCGCTGAGGCGTCGGTTAAGGCCATACATCTCGAACATGAGCGAGCCGTGGCGATCGACGAGCAGGTCGCGGGCGTTGAATCCGCCGTGGACGATGCCCCGGGCGTGGGCGGCGGCGATCGCGCTGAAGATCTGGCGGACCGCTGTGCGGGTCTCAAAGACGGACAGGCGGTTGTCTCGCTTGGCCCGGCGCAGGCCGTCGAGCGTCAGCACGCCCTCGGACGCGCCGATGTATGGCGTGACCAGCCAGTGCCAACCGGCGCGATCGACGACGGCGTCGGAGATCGGCAGGATGTGGGCGTGCTCGAGAACCCGGATCGGGGCGATCAGTTCGAGAAACCGCTTCGCCTCGCGTCCGTTGCTCCCGGTCGCCGAGCGGTTTGAGAGCGAACGGCGAACGGCATGGAGGACGACCCGTGTGCCGTCGGCGGCTTCGGCGAGGCAGCGCTCGCCACAACTCCCGCGATCGAGCGGGCGGACGAGGCGGTAGCCGCCGATTTGTTCGAGCTGTGCCGGATCGATCCAGGCGGGTGTGCGTACCCGCTGCGTGGTTTCGGCCCGTTGAGTTTGAAACATGCTTCAGAAATCCTGTTCGACACTCTGCGAGAGAGGGGTCCCCGGCGGGCCGGAGACGGTCAGAGCGGGCGGGTCGCGAAGCGGTCGTAGGAGTGAAAGTCTGCGGACAGTGGCGGCGACCGAGCCAGGAAGTTCAAAGGGGAGGAGATTTCCTCGACATGGTAGCAATATCGACCCCAACGGGTCGAGAACTTGGAAGTCTATGCCGAAGCCCGGGCGAATTACCCTTATTCGCATATGCGATCAGGCTTCGTCCAGAACCTCGACGCTTTCGAAGGACTTGCCGGAGAGCATTTCCAGGCTCGCGCCACCGCCGGTTGAGACATGGCTGAGTTGGCTGGCGACGCCGAACTTTTCGGCTGCTGCGGCCGAATCGCCGCCGCCCACGATCGAGACGGCCCGTTGCTCGCTGGTCGCCTGAGCGATTGCCTCGGCGACCTGGCGGGTGCCGACGGCGAAGAGCGACCACTCGAACACCCCCATCGGGCCGTTCCAGACGATGGTCCGACTCTTCACGAGCGCTTCGGCGAAGCGTTCGCGGGTATCGGGTCCGATGTCGAGACCCATGAAGCCATCGCCGATATCGCCGGAGAAGGTCTTGTGCTCGCCGGTGGACTCGCCAAAGGTCGTCGAGCAGACGTGGTCGGTCGGGAGCAGGATCTCGCAGCCCTTCTCACTCGCGTCGGCGATGAGGCGCTTTGCCTCCGCAAGCATCTCCTCCTCGACGCGGCTGGAACCGACCTTGGTGCCCTGAGCCTTGAGGAAGGTGTAGGCCATGGCGCCGCCGATGATGATCGTGTCGGCCTTGGGCAGCAGGAACTCGATCGTCGGGAGTTTATCGCTGACCTTCGCGCCACCGAGGACGACGCAGAACGGGCGGGCGGGGTCGGCGAGCGCATCGTTGAGGTAGCGGATTTCCTTGTCGACGAGTGAGCCCGCGACCTTGGGTTTGCTGCCCATGAGCTTGGGAACGGTGTACATCGACGCGTGCGGTCGGTGGCAGGTGCCGAAGGCGTTGTTGCAGTAGACATCGGCGTAGGCGGCCAGCTTGGACGCGAACTGTTCGTCGCCCTTCGTTTCGCCGGGGTGGAAGCGGAGATTTTCCAGCAGCAGGCACTCGGAATCGGCCAGCCGGTCGACGGCTTCCGCGGCCTGGTCGTCGATGCAATCGTGGCTCGGGAAGCCGACGCCTCCTCGTGCCCTGTCGCCGAGCAGCTCTTCCAGGCGCTTGGCGACGGGTTCGAGCGAGTGTTCGGACTCGTAGCCGCTTTCGCCGGGTCGCCCCAGGTGGGATATGAGGATCAGGCGCCCGCGGCGCTGGAGCACGCTCTCGATCGACGGCAGGGCCATGCGGATGCGCCGATCGTCGGTGATCTGGCCGTTTTCCATCGGGACGTTGAAGTCCACGCGCATCAGCACACGGCGACCGGCGACGTCGATGTTGTCGATGACCTGCTTTGCCACGACACTGCTCCCTCTGGTGCCCCGGAGAGGTCGCGGGGCCGGAATCTGAGACTCGAGACGGGTTGTGATGCTAACGCGGTTTCCGGTGATCGTGGGTGCGACGGCGAGCGGGAAGTCCGCTTTGGCGGTCGAAGTAGCGCAGCGCATCCGGGAAGCGGATCCGGAGGCAACGGGTGCTGAGATCCTGACGATGGACTCGATGCAGGTGTACCACGGGCTGGACATCGGCACGGCGAAACCGTCGCGCGAGGAGATGGGCGGCATTCCACACCACCTGATCGATCTGGTCGATCCGACCGAGCCGGAACCGACGCCGTTTACGGTTGACGACTGGCTGGGTCGGGCCGAATCGCTGATCGAGGAGATGCGCGGATCGGGGCGGGTGCCGGTCGTCGTGGGCGGGACGCACCTGTACGCGAAGGCGCTGCTCGAGGGGCTTTTCAAGGGGCCGGACCCGGATCCGGAGTTGCGCGAGCAGCTGGCTTCGCTGTCTGCGCAGGAGCGTCGCGCTGAACTGGAGCGCGTTGACCCGGACGCGGCGAAGCGGATCCACCCGAACGACGACCGCCGCACAATCCGTGCGCTGGAGATCTTCCGGCTGACGGGCGTGCCGATCTCCGAACACCAGCGCCAGTGGGACAGTTCCTCGGGGCCGCGTCAGGATGCGTTGCTGGTGGGGATCGATTGGCCGGCGGAGGAACTGAGCCGGCGGATCAATGAACGGGTGCGCCATATGGTCGAACGGGGCCTGATCGCCGAGGCCCATGCTCTGTACGACGCTGGTGCGCTTCGCCCGGGAACGCAGCCCGCGGAGTCGCTCGGGTACAAGCAACTGATCCCCTACTACGAGCGGCGGAGTTCGCGCTCGGAAGCGGTCGAGCGAATAAAGATCGAGACCCGCCGGTTCGCGAAGAACCAGCGGACCTGGCTCCGTCGTCTGCGTTCGACGCCCGGATCGGTCTGGATCGATGCGTCGGCTGTCCCTGCTTCCGACTGGGCGAAGGTGGTGCTCAACGCGCTGAAACAAAGCACGTAGCCCTGATTCGGTGGGCTCTCTTCAGTCCCGGACGCCGCTCGGTCGAGAGACATTCATTTCTGCTGGCTTTCGGGTCGGCGCTTGACATTCGAGTCCGAGGTCGATCAAGTCCGGTCCGGAACGCACGGGCCGGAATTGTCTTGTCGGCACCGGGAATTCCGTCTTTACCTCTTTGGCGAGTCGCTCTCACACCAACATGGCCAAGAAGAAAACCACCAAGAAAAAGACCGCCAAGAAGTCCACGACGAAGAAGTCGAAGGCGAAGAGTTCGTCGTCGTCGACGGGGAGCGTGAACGGCAAGAAGCTCGTGATCGTGGAGTCGCCGGCGAAGGCGAAGACGATCAACAAGTACCTCGGCGCGGACTATGTGGTCCGGGCATCGGTCGGGCATATCCGCGACCTGCCTTCCAAGAACCCGAAGGGCGTGAAGCAGCCGGTGCCGGGTGTGGACCTCGAGAAGCGGTTCCAGCCCTCGTACGAGGTGCTGAGCGGGAAGAACAAGACCGTCGCGGAACTTCGGAAACTCGCGAAGTCGGCCAGTGAAGTCTGGTTCGCGACGGATAAGGACCGTGAGGGCGAGGCCATCGCCTGGCACCTCGCGGAGCTGCTGAAGATCTCGCCCGGCGACGCGAAGCGGGTGGTGTTCAACGCGATCACAAAGAAGGACATTCAGGAGGCGTTCGCCAACCCGACCACGATCGACATGGACAAGGTTGATGCCCAGCAGGCGCGTCGCATCCTGGACCGGATCGTGGGCTATCAGGTTTCGCCTCTGCTGTGGAAGAAGGTTGCACGGGGCCTGTCCGCCGGGCGCGTGCAGTCCGTGGCGGTGCGTCTGATCGTCGACCGGGAGCGTGAGATCCGGGCGCACATCCCCGACGAGTACTGGGAGGTCACCGGCCGCTTCGCGCTCGATCCGGCCGACGCGGCGAAGCTCGCCAAGGCCTGGCCCGACTTCATGGTTCCGAAGAAGGATGAGCGCACGGGTCGCGAGAAACTGCCAACGATCAAGCAGCAGACGGCCTGGCTGGCAGAACATCGCGGCCTTCGCGCAGAACTGATTGAGGTCGGCAGCGAGAAGTTCGCCATCGGGCAGAAGGGGCGCCTCGGCAAGGATGAAGACCCGGCCAGCGGCAAGCCGCTCATCGGTGCCGAGCCGTCGGACCTGACCGACCAGGTGACGGCCGTCGCCAGACTCGTCGGGCTCACCGATCTTGAGATCAGCACCGACGAAGACGCGACCGCGAAGGGGCCGGCTCGTGTGAAGCGGACGGTGCACGGCGACATCGATGTGAACACGCCGTACCGCGTGAAGTCGGTGGAGACGAAGCCGACTTCATCGCGCCCGCGGGCGCCGTTCATCACCTCGACCCTGCAGCAGGCGGCCTCCTCGTTCCTCGGCTTCAACGCCCGGCGCACGATGCAGACCGCTCAGAAGCTCTACGAGGGCATCAGCCTGCCGGGTGAGGGCGAGACGGGTCTGATCACCTACATGCGTACCGACTCGACGTACATCGCCGGCGGCGCGATCGCGCAGGTTCGGGATTACATCGAGGAGAAGTTCGGCGACAAGTACCTGCCGGAGAAGCCGAATTTCTACAGCTCGTCCAACAAGGGCGCGCAGGAGGCTCACGAAGCGATCCGCCCGACCTCCGTGCTGCATCATCCGGACAAGATCAAGTCCGCCCTGACGAGCGACCAGTACCGCCTGTACAAGCTCATCTGGGAGCGGTTCGTCGCCTGCCAGATGACCCCGGCGAAGTTCAATTCGACCACCGTCCTGATCGAGGGCGGGACCGATCCGAACTCGCCCTGCACGTTCCGCACGAGCGGGCGTGTTCTCGTGTTCGACGGGTTCACGCGTGTCTCCGGTCTGCCCTCGAGCGACGACCAGACGCTGCCGGACCTGAAGGAAGAGGATCCGCTCGCTCCGTTCAGCATGGAGCCCGAGCAGAAGTTTACGCCGGCCCCGTCACGCTTCACGGAAGCCGGGCTGATCAAGGCGCTCGAGTCGGAAGGCATCGGGCGCCCGTCAACGTACGCGTCGATTATCTCGGTGATCCAGGACCGAAAGTATGTGGAACTGATCGATCGCAGTTTCTACGCAACCGACCTCGGCGAGGTGGTCACGGACAAGTTGGTCGAGGCGTTTTCGTACCTGATGGAACTCAGTTACACGCGCGAGATGGAAGAGGCGCTCGACGAGATCGAGACCGAGCACCGCGACTGGCAGGACACGCTCGAACTGTTCTACGGCCGGTTCAAGAAGCACCTCGACGAGGCCGACGACAAGCTCTCGCACGCGAAAGCGGAGATCACGCCGGCACCCAAGGAGTTCCGCTGCCAGAAGTGTGGCGCAGACACGGTCTACCGGTTCGGCAAGAACGGGCGGTTCCTGTCCTGCTCGCGCTACCCGGACTGCAACTGGGCGTGCCCGGTCGATCGCGAGGGGCGTCCGCTCCCGGCCGAGTACGTGAACATCCGCTGCCCGAAGACGGGCCGCCCGATGATCCGCAAGAACGGTCGTTTCGGTCCGTTCGTGACCACCTACTTCCCGGACGACGCCGACGAGGAGACGCGCAAGAGCGGGATGATCCTGAACATCGACAAGAAGGGGTACGTGAACGCGCCGTCCCCCCCGCCGCTGGAAACGGACCTGCCGTGTCCGAAGTGCGAAGCGCCGCTGTACCTGCGCGAGGGCGTTCGCGGGCCGTGGCTGGGCTGCTCGAAGTTCCCCAAGTGCCGGGCGCGGGGCAAGTGGGCAGAACTCGATGAGGACAAGCAGAAAGCGTTGGAAAAGAAACTCCAGGACCTGCTCGACGAGAACCCTATCCCGGTCATCAAGACGCTCGACGGGCGTCCTCTGACCGACGAGAAGGGCAAGCCGCTCCCGGAAGTGCCGAAGGTCGAGGAACTGCTCATCGACGATCCGTCGCGATTCGAGAACGCGGCGTGAGCAACCCGGTCCGTGTGCAATTTGCCTGAGCGCGCGATACCTTTCGCCGGAGCATGGCAGATTCGCCCGCGAGCCCACCCAATCTCCAGATATGGAAGCGCCTGACCGGGCTGGCCGGGAAGGCCGGCCTGCGCGACGACTGGTACCTGATCTCGCTCGGCGCCGCGATCGGTGCGGTCGCTGCGTTCGGTGCGATCGGGTTCAAAAAGCTGCTTGACGTCACGACGGACGGCACGTTCTCGCTTATGCGCGACCTCCCGCTGTGGCTGCTGCCGGTGCTCCCGATGGTCGGCGCGCTCGTGACGGCCATTCTGATCTTCTTCCTCGCGCCCGAGGCACGCGGGCACGGTGTGCCTGAAGTCATCGATTCCGTCTATCGGCGCGGCGGGGTGTTGCGCAAGCGCGCAGCGCTTCTCAAAGCGCTCACCTCGATCACAACGATCGGCTCCGGCGGCTCGGCAGGTACGGAAGGCCCGATCGTGATGATCGGCTCGGCGATCGGCTCGGGGATCGCGCAGTTTCTCCGCATCGACCGCGAGCAGGTGCCGACGCTGCTCGGTTGCGGCGCGGCGGCGGGCATCGCGTCGGTGTTCAACGCGCCCATCGCGGGCGTGTTTTTCTGCTTGGAGATCCTGCTCCGTGACTTCTCGCTCAAGACCTTCACGCCGATCGTGGTCGCCTCGGTCATTTCGACCGCGACCACGCAGGCGGTGCTCGGTCGCAACGAGGCTCTGTTCGCCGTTACCGGTGAACTCGCCGAGTACAAGTTCACGATCGGTGAACTGCCCTCGTACCTGATTCTTGGGCTGATCTGCGGATTGGTGGCGGTGGGCTTCATCCGGATGCTGGATCGAGTTGAAACGGTGACCGCCCGGCTGAAGATGCACGAGATCGCCAAACCTGTCGTTGGCGCTCTGGCGATGGGCGTGCTGGGTATCGGCTACGTGCTGGTGTCGCGGACGCAGGGGCTCGATGCCTCGATCCCCAACTTCTTCGGCAACGGCTACGAAACGATCGATGCGCTCCTCGAGCCGTCGACCTTCAACCCGGCAGCTGCCTCGGACGACGGGCTTGTCGCGAACGAGCTGCGGACCGGGCAGATGGTCTCGACCACGCTGCTGATGCTGTCGCTGCTGCTCGTGTGCAAAGGCGTGGCGACCGCGCTCACGCTCGGCTCCGGTGGATCCGGCGGCGTGTTCGCGCCGTCGCTGTTTCTCGGCGCGGCGGCAGGCGGGCTGTTCGGGCAGGCTCTTTCGATGGTTGGGCTGCTCCCCGAGGGCGGATCACCGGCGGCTTACGCCTTGGTCGGCATGGCGGCGGTCGTCGCCGGGACGAGCCACGCCCCGCTCACGGCTATCCTGATCCTGTTCGAGCTCACCCGCGATGTGTACGTGCTGCTCCCGATCATGCTCGCGGCGGTGCTCGCGACGGTTGTCGCGCAGCTCGTCATGAGCGACTCGATCTACTCGTACAAGCTGACGCGGCGCGGCGTGAGTTTTGGCACCCGCGCCGACCTGACGATGCTCCGGCGGCTGACGGCCCGCGATATCCAGGCCATCCCGCATGTTGAGGTCCGCCCGGCCGACCCGGTGTCCCGCCTGTTCGAGCTTCGCGATATCTACCGGATCGTCGACTTCGTCGTGATCGATTCGGACAACCAGTACGTCGGGCTGGTCACGGCGCAGGACCTTCGGATGGTGCTGATCGAGCGCGAGGCGATCCCGTACCTGCTGGTGGCGGAATTGGTCCGCTCGGACCTGCCGACCATCGAGCCCGATGAGCCGCTGGACAGCGTGCTCCGCAAGTTCAGCGACACCGATGTGTCGTCGCTGGCGATGGTCGGGCCGCCGGTCGGCAAGCCGCACGGCAACGCGATGGTCTACGGCCTGGTCACGCGTGGCCGACTGATGCGCCGATACCAGCAGGCCCTCGCCGAACGCTGACGCGACTGGCGTATGCTGTCTCAGGTCATGCCCGAACGCCCGCAGGCAACCCGGATGCTCTTTCGACGGCGCCACCGGCTCGCGCACAAGCGAGAGTTCGACGCGGTCTACGCGGCGAAGGTGCGCAAGCATCGCGGGCCGCTGACCGTGTTCGCGCTCCCGAACGACCTTCCGCACCACCGGCTCGGGCTCTCCGTGCCGAAACGGGTCGGGACGGCTCCAACGCGAAACCGCGTGAAGCGGTGCCTGCGCGAGTCGTTTCGCATGCTGCACGCCGACCTTCCCCGTCACGACGCCGGCGGCTACGACCTGATTGTGGCCGTTCGCCCGCACGAAGCGATGGGTGAGGCCGAGTACCGTGAACTGCTGCGCGCGACGGCCTTGCAGTTGCACGCCGAATGGTCAAAGCGCGAGCGACGCGGCGCCGGGGCCGACCGGTGAACACGAACCGGCGCGATCTGGAAAGCGAGGCACACTCGCGCCACCCGCTGGCCGTGCTGAACGGGCCGTTCATACTGTTGATCCGGGTCTATCAGATCGTGTTGTCGCCGTTCCTCGGCGGGCACTGCCGGTTCCAGCCCACCTGCTCGCGGTACGCGATCGACTGCTATCGAACGCATCACGCCATCCGGGCGACCTGGCTCACGGCGAAACGGATCGGACGGTGCCATCCGTTCGGGGGGGGCGGATACGACCCGTGCCCGCCACGCGACCGATCGCGTTGAACCAGCCCGCGGGGTGGGCGTCGAATCAGAAGAATCGGTTTATCCACCGGCCTCCGAGCGCCGATATGTTCGCGTATACTAACCTATCAGCCAACCGCGCCCACCCCATTGCCTGCGAGGCCTTGCCCGACAATGACCCGCCTGCCCGCCGCCCAACGACGCGAACAACTCCTCGACACGGCGGTGGCATTGTTCGCGGAACGGGGTTTTTCGGGCTCGACGACGGCGCAGTTGGCGAAGGCGGCGGGAGTCACCGAGCCGATCATCTACCGGCATTTCTCCTCGAAGAAGGACCTGTTCATCGCGGTCATCGAGAAGGCCGGACAGATGACGATCGACCTCTGGCAGGAGCAGCTCCACAACGCCAAGGACCCGGCCCAGCGATTGCGTCGCCTGATCGCGGCGAACCCGATGATTACCCAGAGAGGACGGGGTGTTTACCGCGTCATTGTGCAGGCGATGACCGAGATCGAGGACCCGGAGATCCTTGATGCGCTCAAGCACCACGTGGACAAGCTCCACGAGTTCGTGGCCCACGAGGTCTCGCTGGCGCAGGAGCAGGGACAGGTCTCGAAGGCGTTCAGCCCGGAGATCACAGCCTGGACGCTGCTGCACCTCGGGCTCGGCTTCGGCATCATGGCCCCGCTGGGCATCGATGGGCACGCGGTCGACGACAAGGGCACGCGTGTCCGTCAGGTCATCACGCGCCTGATGCTGGGCGAGCGGGCGCGACAGATCCAGGACGAGTGGGTGCTGACCGAAGGCGAGGGCAACGTCGGACACGATGTGCCCTGAGCGCAGTCGCCGGACCTCCCCCGCTACACTCCGGGTGGGATGATCCACCTCGACCACAACGCGACCACACAACCGTGCGGCGAGGCCATCGAGGCGGCCGAGGCGTGCATGCGCGAGCACTGGCACAACCCGTCCTCGGTTCACCGCGCGGGACAGGCCGCACGACAGGAGGTCGAGCGGGCTCGGGGTTCGGTCGCGGAACTGCTCGGTGTGAAGCCAAGAGACATCACGTTCACCAGTTGCGCGACCGAGGCGATCGATCTGGCGCATCGGGGGGTGATGTCGCTGGCAGCGCCGGCCGGGCGACCCGTGATCCTGACGACCGCGATCGAGCACGAGGCGGTGCGGGACATCTGTGAAGCATTGAGCAAGCCGCCTGGCGAGGGCGGCGTCGGGGCCGAAGTCGAGCACATCCGTGTTGATCAGACCGGAACGATCGATTTGGGGCACCTCGACGAACTGCTCAACGCGCACGCCGATCGGATCGGCATGGTCAGCGTGCAGTGGGCGAACAATGAGACCGGAACCCACCAGCCGGTCGGCGCGATCGGGCAGCGGTGCAAGGCGCGGGAGGTTGTGTTCTTCTGCGATGCAACGCAGTGGATCGGCAAGATGCCGACGCAGATCGACCAGCCCAGATCGCCGTTCGGCGGCGAGCGGATCGCCACGGACAACGATGCGGTGCACATCGACCTGCTCTGCCTGTCCGGGCACAAGTTTCACGGGCTCAAGGGAGCCGGGGCGCTGTTCGCGTCGCGAACGATCCGGCTGCGGCCGCAGGTCCTCGGAGCGCAGGAGAAGGGGCGACGGGGCGGGACGGAAGCGGTACCTGCCATCGCGGCGCTCGGGGCGGCGTGTCGGCGGGCGGGCGAGTGGCTGCGCGACGGATCGGGCCGGGACCGGGTGGCGGATCTGCGTGATCGGTTGGAACACACGCTACTGGAGCGGGTCGAAGGGGCTCATCGCAACGGCCCCGGCAAGCGCCATGCACGACTGTGGAACACGAGCAACATCGCGTTCCCGGGGTGCGAGGCCGAAGCGCTGCTGCTCCAGTTCTCCGAGCGTGGGCTCGCGGCGTCGGCGGGCGCGGCGTGCTCGTCGGGCTCGCTCGACCCGTCGCCGGTGCTGCTGGCGATGGGCGTGGATCCGGTCTCGGCGCACGGTTCGATCCGGTTCAGTCTGTCACGCGACACCACCGACGACGAAATCGATCGGGCGATCGAGATCGTGACAAGCTGCGTGGAGCGGATTCGGCGTGCGGGCGTGTCGGCCTGAAGGCGATTCAGGCGTCGGAACGGTCGACGATCTTGAAATGCTCGCGCTCACCGCGGCCACGCAGGGGGTAGTCCTTGCGGAGTGGATGGCCGGGGTACTCTTCCCAGGTCAGGATTCGACGCATGTCCGGGTGGTCGTTGAAGCGGATGCCGAACATGTCGAACACCTCACGCTCCGGCCATTCGGCGCTGGGCCAGAGATCGCAGACGCTGTCGATGACCAAAGCGGGATCCTTCTCGATACCGTCGGTCGGGAGAGAAGGGTCGACATAGACCTTCACAAAGAAGCGGTCGGCGGTCTTGGTGTTGACGAGGTTGTAGACCACCGCGAATCGGCCGGGCTGGGGGGCGGGGTAGTTCAGGTAATCGATGCCGAAGCACTCGGACAAGAAGTCGTAGGCGCAGCGTTCGTCATCGCGGAGAAAGCGCATGACCTCGTGGAAATCCTGCGGCGCGACGATGAGGGAGGTCTGCCCGCGATACTCGGTGGCCTTGAACTTGGTGTCAGGGAACTTTTCCTTGACGAGTTTCAGGGTCGGGTGATCGAGGTTCGGCTTGTGGGGCTTGGCTGCGGGCATCGGATCGTGGCTCCGGGATCAGGAGTCGGGGTCAGAGGGGCAGTGTATCCGCGGTGTCAGGCCTCGTCGCCCCGAAGCACGGCTCGGAGGGCGTCGAGTTGGGGTCGCGGGTCGCCGTCGATGGGTGCGACATTCTCCAGGAACGGCGCGACCGACCTCAGATCCTCTCCGAGGCGAGTGAGATCGAGCGCACCGTCGCCAAGCGGGCAACGCGCCGGGAGGGGTGCGGACTCGAAATCGGACTCAGCATCCTGCTCGGCGGGCTTCACGCTGGAGAGCAGAAGCCAGTCGCTCACCGGACCGAGCACGCGGATCGCGCGGCCGACGAACTCCTCGGGGGTCGCACCGGCGCCGGACGATGCGTTCAGCATGGACTGTTCGAGCAGTGCGCTCGGGTCGAGGGCGATGCCGATCGCTTGACGGACCGCCCCACCGCTGACTTGGGTCCGCAGGAAACTGACGCAGCGTTGCGGGTCGCAGAGCACGTGGCGGCAGTGCGGGCGGAGCAGCCATCGCACGCCGCGACGGCGCAGTTCCGGGGCGAGGTCGCGACAGAGTTTGCCGAGTTGATCGAGCCGTTCGCCGCCCCACGCACCCGGGTCGCGAGCGAAGAGCTCTTCGGCGAGCGAGCCGGACCAGGTGATGACGATGCCAGCCACGGCGAGCGCTTCCAGCCGGTCGGCAAGGCCAGCTGGGTCTTCCCGGAGCGGATTGAGCTCGGTGATTGCTGCGAGCGGCGAACCATCTGAGGCGTCCAGCAGTCGCCCGTCGTCAGCCCGGACCGCCCAGCGGGGCTCGGTCGCGATTGGTTTCTGGGAAGCTTTGGTCTCCCGACCACGGAGGACCCGGGTGAGTTCGCCCTTCGATCCGCCGCAAGCCTGGATGAATTTCTCGAACTTGTGGATGGCGTCGCGCAGCGCGAACGACTCGAGCGGGCCGAGGTTGCGGCGGCTCTCCAGGGTGCTGGCAAAGTCGCGCAGGTTCGCGACACTGGGGGCGTGGGTGAGCACGCCAGGCCCCGGCCCGTCGCGGAGCAATTTAGCGATCCGCTTGCAGACCACGCCGTCCAGCCCGGTCGCAACGCCCAGGTCGTGAGCAGTCGGGATGCTGCCGATCGAACGGATCAGCGCCTCATGTACGCAGGCGCGGAGGCGCAGTCCGACGGCCTCCGCCTCGGCGAGCATCGCGTCCGTCAGGAAAACGGTTTCGCTCACGCGTTGCCCATCAGGCGATCGTAGAGGTCGGCGATGCCCTGCCCGTGGGTCGCGACGGTCTCGACGACCTTGCGTTTGCCGGCGATGTCCTGCAAATCCCGCATGAGTTCGTTCTGGCCCTGGTGGTCGGCCTTGTTGCAGACAAAGGTGTCGGCGATCTCGAGGATGCCGGCCTTGTCCATCTGGACTGCGTCGCCCATCCCCGGCACCAACACCACCGCGGTGTGGTCCACATGCTGACGGATCTTGACCTCGTTCTGGCCGGCGCCAACGGTCTCGATGAAGAGCGTGTCGAAGGGGGCCATGTCCCCGACGGTATCGCAGCCACCGATGAGGTCGATGATGTCGTCGAGAGCGTGGTAGTCCTCGCCGCTGATCGCCAGTGAGCGATAGAAGACGCGCTCCTCGAGGCGGTTGAAGTCCACGCGGAGGCGGTCGCCGAGCAGGGCGCCGTTCGTGATCGGGCTCTGCGGGTCGAAGGCGACGACGGCGACGCGACCAAGCGAGGAGTCCTTCTCGGACCGCCGGGCGTGTTCGCTGGCGAGGGCGGCGACGAGCGTGCTCTTGCCGGCGCCGGGCGACCCGGTGATTCCGATGACCCGCTTCGGGCGCTGGCGTTTCGCCCCGTCGCGGATGGGCTTGCCGTCGTGCGCGAGCGAGATGTCGCGGGCGAGCTGGGCGGTCGGGTGGTCGGACAGTTGTCGCTGACGATCCTTCACGGCCGAACGGGTCGCCTCCACCACCTCGGCGAGGCCCGTCCCGGTCGGGAAGCACGCCGCGACACCAGCTTCCTTGAGCTTGGGCAGGTCCTCCTGGGGCAGGATGCCGCCCATGTGGACCGGGATGTCCGAGCGTCCCATGGCCTGGAGGCCTTCGAGCAGTCGCGGACCCAGCACCATGTGGGAGTTGGACATCATTGAGGCGGCAACCACATCGACATCTTCGTCGCGAGCGGAGACTGCGAGACTGCGCGGCGTCTGCCACAGGCCGGAGTAGATAACATGGACGCCCGAATCGCGCAGGGCCCGGGCGATCACCTTGACCCCCCGATCGTGGCCGTCCAGGCCCATTTTGCCCAGCAGGACTCGGGGACGGTGCGGCAGGTCGGCGCAGCGATCGATCTTCTCGAACTCGGTCGTCGGGGTGTGCAGGGCGGTGGTCATTGGTCCTCGCGTCTGGCGGATCTGGCCCCAATCGGGCTCTGGGAGCGTCATGCTAGCGTACGCGCGGAACTCGTCGCTGGCCGAGTGTGCCGCCAGAGGACGGTTCCGGCAGACAAATTCCGTAAATCACTGCCAATCATCGACTTAGACTTGCAACCCCCACCAATTTGTGTACGCTGGGGACTGCACGGGCGTCCGATTACACACGAGACCCAACGGCCTTATCTATTCATTCGCCATTCCTTCTCTGTGTGTCGCTGCCGTGCGGATTCGACTGAACCTCCGGTTGTTCCGGTAGGGGTCTTTTCGATTCAGTCGCCGACGGTCCGGCGTGTGCGTTCGCCGCGCCACATTGAAAAGGAAAGGACGGGCCCATGGCACTGTCCGAGCACGAGAAGAGGCACCTTGCGCAGGCTCTTCGCCTGTACGAGGAGGGGAGCGGCCACCGCGCTGACTACCAGTTGTGGGTGGGCTTTGGCGATCGCTGGACGAAGATGAAGGCTCGGCTGATTAGCCGCGGGTATATCCGTATCGTCTCGTCCGGGGTGACCGAGTTGTCCACGAAAGGGTCGGGATTCTTTGACCAAATTTGTCGCAGCGCCGCCTGATTGAGCCTACATTGGAAATTGATGCCGGCGCGGGGTGACCAATAATCGACCCCTTTGCCGGTTGGGATTCTCATTTTTTGAACATTTGGAAAGACACTATGAACAGCAAGAAACTTACTGCCTCGGCCCTGCTCGTCGCGTGTGCGACGGGCGGTTCCCTCCTGACCGGTTGCTCGTCCTCGGGCAGCGTCCCCGTCGCGACGACCACCGAGGGCGCGGTCATCACGCCGGAAACGGCGCGTCACAACTCGATCGACTGGGACAACCCTTGGCAGGTCGATCGTGGCGAGCGCAACCGTCCGGCCCGCGTCGAGGCGCCGGCCCAAACCGAGCCGGACATGGACGACCGCCCGGCGCGTCCCGCTCGCCCCGCAGAGACCGTCCGCGTTTCCGAGCCGCAGGCCGCCCCTGCCCGCGGCACGAACGTTGTCTCGATGGCCTACCCGACCGGCGACATGGCGACCTCCGCGGTGCTCGTGGAGAAGATCCTGCCGGCCTCGGTCAATGTCGGCCAGCCCTTTGACTATGAGATCCGCGTGACGAACCTGAGTTCCCTGCAACTCGGCGATGTTCGAGTCAGCGACTCGATGGCCGGCACGATGAATGTGCTGAGCATGAACCCGGACGCCGCCTCGATGAGCGACGGCGTCGCGACTTGGGTATTCGCCTCGATGGAGCCCGGCGAGCAGCAGTCGATCATGATCCGCGGCGCGGCCGAGGATGCTGGCTCGATCGGCGGCTGCGCGACCGTCGCGTACGACGCCTCGCTCTGCAGCGAGGTCCAGGTCGTCGAGCCGGCGCTCCAGCTCGTGAAGAACGCGCCGATGCAGTCGCTGCTCTGCGACGAAATGGTCCTCGAGTATGAGGTCACCAACTCCGGTAGCGGCGTCGCCACCGGCGTCACCATCGAAGATCCGCTGCCGAACGGCTGGACCACCGTTTCAGGTGCCGGCGATGTGCTCGTGAATGTCGGTGACCTGATGCCCGGAGAGACCCGCGCCTACGCGGTTCGCGTGAAAGCCAACGAGGCCGGCGAGTTCGAGAGCCGCGCGGTCGCCAAGGGCGGTACGAATCTGACCGACGAGTCGCAGGCGACGCAGACCGCGATCCTGCAGCCGGAACTCAGCGTCACCGTTGAGTGCCCCGAGCAGCGTTACCTCGATCGCAACTCGGCCTTCACGGTTACCGTCGAGAACACCGGGAACGGTCCGGCCAACAACACGGTGGTCAGCGCGACCTTGCCGACCACGCTGGGCAGCGAGTTCGTCTCGGCGTCCGGCAACGGGACGGTCCGCAACGGCATGGTCGTCTGGGACGCCGGCACGCTCGAAGCCGGTGCCACGCGGACGTACGAGTTCCGCATCAAGGCCAACCAGCGCGGCACCGTGTCCACCAACGTGGTCGTGAACGCCGCCTGCGCCGAAGAAGTCACCGGTTCGTGCAACACCCGCTTCGTGGGTATCCCCGCGTTGCTGCTCGAAGTCATTGACCAGGTGGACCCCGTCGAGGTCGGACAGCAGACCCAGTACGTGATCGAGGTCACGAACCAGGGTTCGGCCGACGGCACCCAGATCGTCATCACGGCCGAGTTGCCCCCGAGCCAGCGCCTGGTGACGACCAGCGGTCCGACCGCGGCGAGCGTTGACGGGCGCATCATCACCTTCGCGGCCCTCCCGGAACTCGATCCGGGCGCCAAGGTTCGCTGGGTCGTCACGGTCGAAGCTCTGGAACCGGCGGACGCTCGCTTCCGCGTCTCGATGGACGCCGCGGAACTGACCAGTTCCGTGGACGAGACCGAAGCTACCAACCTCTACCGCTAATCGCGGCTGAGTTGGTCGGACACAACAAGCGGCGTGGATCTCGCGATCCACGCCGCTGTTCTTTTTTGGCGATCGGTGTGGACCGAACCGGCTTACTTCGCCTCGCTGACGACCCGGACCTGGGCAAACTGGCGATGGCCTTCGGGCCCGGAGTGGAAGCCGATACCGGACTGCTTCATGCCGACCCAGGGCGTGCCGCTCGCGCCGCCGAGGCCCTTGTTGATGCCGACCATGCCGGCCTTGATGCGCCGGGCGGCCCGTTTGGCACGCTCGGGGTCGCCGAAGACGGCGGCGCCGAGGCCGTAGGGCGTGTCGTTGGCGAGGACGACGGCCTCGTCATCCGTGGTGAACTTCGTGACGGTGACCACGGGGCCGAATGACTCTTCCATAGCGACTTCCATGGCGTGGGTGACGCCGGTCAGGATCGTCGGCCGGACGAAGTTGCCCTCGCCGGCGGGTGCCTCGGAGCCGTCGGCGACGATGACGGTCGCGCCGTCGGTGCCGGCCTGGTTGATCTGACGGAGGACATGGTCGCGCTGGCCGGTGTTGATCATCGGACCGATCGCCGTGCCCTCGGCCATGCCGTCGCCGACGACGAGTTTGGCCGACTCGGCGCGGAGTTTGGCGACGAAGTCGTCGTGGAGTTTGTCGGAGACATAAATGCGCTCGGTCGAGACGCAAACCTGACCCGCGTTGCGGAAGGCGTTGCGGGCGGCGAAGGTCGCGGCGGCGTCGAGGTCAGCACCTTCGAGGACGAGCAGCGGGTCCTTGCCGCCGAGTTCGAGGAGTACTCGCTTCAGCCCCCCCGCCGCTTCGGCCATGATCTTCTTGCCGACCTCGCGCGATCCGGTGAAGACGATGAGGTCGACCTCGGACGCGACGAGGGCCTTGCCCTGCTCGTCGGCGCCGTGGACGGTGATGAGGACATCTTCGGGGAGGACAGCGCTGAGCGCGTCGGCGTAGGCCTGGCCGATCAGAGGCGTCTCTTCGGAAGGCTTGAAGACAACCGTGTTGCCCGCGATCAGCGCTGGGAGCAGCAGCCAGTGCGGCATGAGCATCGGGAAGTTCCAAGGCGTGATCGCGGCGCAGACACCGAGCGGGTCGCGGTAGACCGTCGAGCGTGTGTGCTCGTCTTCGACGACCTGAGGCTTGAGGGCGTCCGCGATCTCGCGGAGTTCGGTCTCCCAGTTCGAAGCGCACGCGCGGACCTCTCCCGTGGCTTCGGCGAGCGGCTTACCCATCTCACGGCAGAGCAGTTCGCCGAGTTCATCGGCGCGTTCAAGCAGGGCCGGGCCGGCGGGAAGCAACTTCTCGACGCGCTCGTCGAGCGACAGCGCTTCCCAGGCGGGTTGGGCGGCGCGTGCTTTCGCGACGGCGGCGCGGACCTCGTCGGGTGTTGAAACCGAGACGCTCCCGACCACCTCTCCGGTCGCGGGGTTGATCGAATCAAGCGTCGTGCCGGTGCTCGTCGCGCTGGTCGTGGCAATGGTCATTCTGGATTCCTCTCTCTCAAGTGCGTCGGTTGAATCGGGTCAGCGGCGGAGCATCATGGCGGCGTACCGCATTGGGTGCAGCGCATCGCGTCCGGTGCCGTCGTGGACTTGGTGGCGACACGAGGTGCCGGGTGCGATGAGGGTATCGTCGGCGCCGAGGGCGCGGACCTTCGGGAACAGGTCGAGTTCGCCGATCGTCATGGATAGTTGGTAGCGATCGGCTGTGTAGCCGAAGGAACCCGCCATACCGCAGCAACCGGTGTCGAGCACCACCGTGCGGTCGGCGCCCGCGATGCGCTTGATGAAGTACGCGGTGGTCTGTGGCCCCCAAAGCGCCTTCTGGTGGCAGTGGGCGTGGACGGCGACCGTGGCGCTGGGACGATGGAAGGTCGGCTTCTTCGGGTGTTTGTCCCAGTGTGCATCGAGGAACTGCTCAACGAGCATCGACCGCTCGGCCGCCTGAGCGAGTGCCTCGGATTCCAGCCCTGTGAACTTCTGCCATTCGTCGGCGATGGCGCTGAGGCACGATGGTTCGCATGCGACGATCGCGACCGGGTTGGCCGCTTCGTTCCACGCGCGGGCGAGGGTCTCAGAGGCCGAGGATGCGCACGACCTCGCGGTGTCGAGCAGACCGGTCGAGATCGGCGCACGTCCACAACAGGCGATCTTCGGCAGGGCGACGCGGTAGCCGAACGCGTTGAGGACCTTCGCGCTGGCGAGGCCGATGTCCGGATCGTTGTAGGTCGTGAAGCAGTCGGCGTAAATGAGCACCGTCGGTGCGTCGTGCGGCAGGCTGGCGTTGATCGCGTGCTCGGGGCGTTTGATCTGCGCGTGCAGAGACCTGCCGAAGGCGGGGAGCGTGCGTTGCTTCGCGAGGCCGAGGACGGGATTCACGATCGCGCGGTTCGGCATCGAGTTCGCGACCCAGTTCGAGATCGGCGCGAAGGCCGATCCGACGCGGTTGAGCGTTCGCACGTTGCCGAATACTCTCGCGCGGAGCGGGACCGTCCCGGCGTGCTTGTAGGACTGCGCGAGGTACTCGGCTTTGTACTGCGCGATGTCGACATTGCTCGGACACTCGGTCTTGCAGGCCTTGCAGGACAGGCAGAGGTTAAGCGTTCCGAGCGTTTCGTCGTCGCACCATGCCGGATCGCCGTTCACCCCGAACTGTCCGCTGATTGCAAGACGCAGGGCGTTGCCGCGCCCGCGAGTGGAATGACGCTCGTCCAGCGTGCCTCGGTACGACGGGCACATGGTGCCGCCCTGCTTCTTGCGGCAGACGCCCGCGCCGTTGCAGAGTTCGACGGCGTGGTCGAAGCCGTGCTCATCGGAGTAATCGAAGTAAGTCTCGACGGGCTTGAAGGTCAGGTTCTCGCCGCGCGGGCGGGTGCGAAGCTGCTCGTGGATGGTCTCGATACCCTTGGCCTCGACAATGTTGCCGGGGTTCATCAGGCCCATGGGGTCAAACAGCTCTTTGACCTCGCGGAACGCGTTCATCAATTCGGGACCGAAGTAGCGTTCGAGCAGCGGGCCTCGCACGCGTCCGTCGCCGTGTTCGCCGGACATCACGCCGCCGAGTTCCTTGGAGAGGTCGGCGACGGATGTCGCGATCTCCTCCATGCGCTGGCGATCTGCGGCATCGCGGGTATCGAGCAGCGGGCGGACATGCAGCACGCCGACGGAGGCGTGGGCCCAGAACGCGGCGCGGGTACCGTGGCCCTCGACGATGTCGCGGAAGCGGCGCACGAACTCGGCGAGGTGCTCGACCGGGACGGCGTTGTCCTCGACGAAGCCGAGCGGTTTGCGCTTGCCGGGGATTGCGTGGAGCAGCGGCTCGCCGGCTTTGCGGAGTTTGAGGGCTTTGTCCATCGCGCTCGCGTCGGTGTAGCGCGACATCGTCGCCGTCGATGCCTGATCTAGCCCAGCGAGCTGCGCTTCGAGCGCGTCGAACTTCGACTCGATCTCCGACGGATCGGAGTCGGCGAAGAACTCAACATAGAGAACCGCCATGAGCTTGCCGGACTTCGGCTGTGGCATAAGCAGAACGTAGTCGCGGTACTCGATGTTGGTTCGGGCGAGGGAGATGACGAGGTCGTCGAGCAGTTCGACCGCCGCGGGATCGAGCGAGAGGATCGGCTCGACGCACGCGATGGCGTCGTCGAGGTTCTCGAAGCCGATGACCGCGAGGCCCTTGGCACGCGGCTTCGGATGCAGCGTGAGGGTGGCCTCGCTGACCAGACCGAGCGTGCCCTCTGCGCCGCAGACGATCGAGGCGAGATTGATCGCGTCCACCGGATTGACGCCGGCATCTCGGGCCCGGCCGATCTCCGACAGAATCATGTCGAGGGCGTAGCCGGCGTTGCGGCGCTTCGTCTTCGGGAACCGCTCGCGGATGAGGCCGGCGTATCGGTCGCAAATGTCAACGAGGCCCTCCGCGAGGCGTCGCTCGGTGCCCGTGCGTGGCGAGTCGGGATCGCCCGGGCCGAGCGTCACGGTGTCACCGCTCGCGAGGATGAGTTCAACCGCCCGGACGCTCTCGCTGGTCCTGCCGTACTTGATGGACCGGGTGCCGGCTGCGTTGTTGCCGATGCAGCCACCGACGTTGGCCTGCTTGGTGGTTGAAGGGTCGGGCGCAAAGAACAGGCCGGTGCCAGCGATGGCGTCGTTGAGATCGTCGATCGTGATCCCCGGCTGCACGCGACAACGGTGCCCGGCTTCGTCCAATTCGACGATGTCGCGACAGTTGGCCGAGCAGTCGATGACGATCGCCCGGTTGACGCACTGCCCAGCGAGAGATGTGCCGCCCCCGCGCGGGAGCATCGGGAGACCG
>Ga0070726_10001287_pt1 | contig 25910 bp, 37 predicted proteins | sample tdAd471_FD_67275 | JGI IMG/M metagenome (GOLD analysis project Ga0070726, IMG submission 67275) | Marine sediment microbial communities from the Atlantic coast under amendment with organic carbon and nitrate - tdAd47.1 | ecosystem: Environmental > Aquatic > Marine > Coastal > Sediment | place...
AAGTATGTTGGATTTAATACCAATACCGTTGCTGTAAACGGCTATCAGTTTAATGGTGAAGTGCTTATTACAGGTAATTTGTTAGTTGAAAACAGTGGAATCACTATTGCGCCGCAATGGATTAGACCTCAAGCTAACTTGCATATTAGCGGATCTGGATTTGCCGGAGCTGGCGATGGTATAAAAATTCAGTCCACTCAAGATGCTTTTCTTAGACTTGAAGCCGACATTAATGACAATCCGGAAGGCGACAATGCTTATATTTTAATGACCCAAGATGGAGGTTTAACGTCTGGGTTTTTTGGTTTATGTAGTGGAGCGAACACTGGGCCTTTAGGAATCGTATCTGGAGTCAATGCAAATTCATTAATTATACAAAATAAAGTGGCAGCCGGAGTGAATGGGGTTGGCGGCCTTCATTTGGCAACACAGAATAAAGTTTGGGCAACATTAACTACTGGTGGATTTATGGGTGTTGGCGGCATTACAACTCCATCGGGAACTTTTCACATAAGCGGGTCTGGTGTGTTTATTGATTACGACAATTTGAACGCTGGTAATCCAAATATCAAAGGGCAAATCTACCGAGATGGATCAAACGCACTTTATGTGAGTGCTGGTTAAAGAATGGCCATTTGTTTCATGCGAGCTGCAAACCCTGTTGCAGGATCTCCCTGCACACCATACTGGCCAAATTGTTAAACGATTATTTATTTAGGGCGTCATTTAATTTTCCAAGGAGATAAAATGCGTCATTCTTTGGAATGTCCTCTAATGATGCCCAACTTTCGCAACCTTTAAACTCTCGATCTTTGGCATTCGCGCACTTTGTTTTCAGTTTCTCAAAAGACAATTTCAATTTACCCATTACAGTTCGCAATGGTTCATAAATGTCATTTGTTTCGATTTTACTATCATACACTTGGTTATTTTGTTGCTTATCCTTTTTGTTAAAAAGTTCTTCATTGGCAACAATATCAATGTTTAAAAAATTCCTACAACATCTTGCGAACGAGCGATTTGTTGAAATTTCCACCAAAAATGGTAAACAAAAATCATTAACATTTTCCACATGAGCAGATGATGCTGCTGAATAAACTATTTCCCTGTCTTCTGTTTCATAATTTGGAATCCAAGTGATTTCACAGATTGAAGAAACATAATGTTGCGAGGGGATGTCGGTTGTAAATTTTACAGATTTTATGCCCCTGATGTTCGCCAATCTTTTTAATCCGCCCAGCTTTATAATCAACTCATGGTCTTTTAACTTTTTAACATCAGTTTCGCTTGTTTTTTCCTTATTCGGATAAAGATCTTCTTCGTCAACCATTGCCCTCCAGTCTACAAAACCGTTTTCTTTATATTTGTAGTCAACATTATCCAAAAGGCCATACTCATTTCTGTGCAAGATGATAGGCGGAATAGCAGTCTTTGACTTTTCCATGATATTTTCTTGGGTTTGAATATTTTGTTGACTGTTTTCATCGATGATAGTTTCCGAGAATGTATTCTCGTTATTTTCGATTACTTCCTTATTTTCCTGTACCTTTTTCTTTCTAGCCATATATTTTATTTTTTAATATTAATACTTTTTTGTTGTTTTGTCAATATTTTTTTTAAAAATTAAACTCCCGCAATCCCAAATTCGGTTCCATCCATTATCTTGTGCATTTTCCCATTCAGTTTTTTGAGGGTCGTAAACCTCAAGTTGTTCAAAATTAAGATGGCGGCACATATTTTGTCCATTATTTTTAAAATACCAATAATTCGGCTCTAATTGTTTAATTTTGTCAAACCCAAGGTTACGATAAAAGCCGCCCTGTGACCATCTCAAGTCAGAATAGCCAATTATTTTTCTAGGGGAGAATCTTTTTTCAAAATATTTTAACAACTCTTTCTCTCCGTTTATTATAGAAAAATTAAATACCGTTGCGTAACGTGTCAAGTCCCATCCATCGTTCGCATTGTTTTCGCAAAATGTCATAATTGCAATAAGTCTATTCCTGTAAAATAGACCTAATCTTACGGACGAGTTGTCCGATCCTTCGAGGTGGTATTTTTCCAAAAAGCGATTTTTTAACTCTATATCAATTTCTCGAATCTTACATTTTTGCGCCAAAATTTTATATTTATTAAGATTTAAAATAGACTTTAAATTTGATTTAACAGCCTTGCTTTTAAAAACAATTTCATTTTGGAGAATATGAATTAAACGAATTTCCTTTTCTTTTGATAAGGTTGTTTTGTTTAAATGATAATTTTTATCTTTCCCTTTTGATTCTGAATGCCAATAAATACCATTGCACTCTATGGCCAGTTTATAATTTGGTAAATAAAAGTCCAATTCATAAGGACTTATTAATACTCTGTTATTTGTATCAAAGTTTAAATTATATTCATTTAAGAAATTTTTTGTGAACTTCTCTATATCAGTTTCTTCAAATTTACACATTGGACACCCACTGCCCCTTAAATGATTGTTGGGTGTTTGTTTAAATAAGCCGTGTTTTTTGCAGATTATATCCACCTTTTTTAAAGCCTTTGCATAATTTGTTAAACTATAATCATATTTATTATCATGTATATTATTTGCCCTATTAACGAATGTTTCGGATTTATTTTTTGACCTTTTAAGGGCCGTTGATATTCTGCCACATTCATTACAGCCCTTTCCATAAATGTGGTTTGATGGCGTTTGCCAAAACCTCCCATGTTTATCGCATATTATACAAACTTTTTTATGAATGTTAACGTAAGACACTTCTGAATAATCATACTTATTTCCATGAATTTTTTTAAATCTTTCTATAATTTTGTCAGCAGACAATCTATCAGAATCAATTTTACATTTTGGACATTTGTTTTTTAAATTTATATGGTTTTTTGCAGATTGAATGAACTCGCCGTGCTTTTGGCAAAAAATTGAAATTTTAGACTCTCTATTTTTATAATTTGACAAATCATAAGTATATTCATTGCTGTGAACTGTTTTTGCTATTTTTAAAAAATTTTCTTTTGTTTCGGTTTTGTTTAAATCGTCGCATTTTTTACATCCATGTCCGTTCATATGTGACCAAGCGAATTGAAGAAATTCTCCGTGGATTGGACATATTATTTTAACTTTTGATTTTGAATTTTTATATTCTACCAATGAATAGTCGAATTTATTGCCATGCTTTTGCATAGATCTATCTAAAAAAACACCAATGTCAAAACGTGTAGACTCGCTAGCGCATTTCGCACAACCAGAGCCCCTCAAATGAGAAGACTTTATCTGATGAAATTCGCCATGTTTTGGGCAAATTATTGTTATTGGTTTATCCCATTTAACATAAATTGACTTAGAATAATCATATTTGTCGCCGTGTACCTCTGCGGCTTTTTTTATAAAATCGTCTGTTGTTGATATTCTTATCATTTCTTAAAACAATTGTTAATATCTATTCTGGCAAAATTGGGTATTTTCAACCCTGTCAAGCCATTGTATAGGAAAGTAACCTCTTTGTCAAGCCAATTCCCCTTATTTTCTAAAACTTCTTTTAGTTGTTTCTGTGATCCTTTGAAGGTCGCATCAAATATTTTGTCGCCCCATTTTAGCGTGGCTGTTTTCGCAACTCCAGACCAATTTCCCTTACCTTCAATAACATCAATAATTATAGCTTCTGAATCATCTTCAGGTTTTATTTTCAATAAATATTTGCTTCTCTTATTTTCATAGCCTTTTTCGATATTTCTCAGAATTATACCTTCATGGCCTTCTTCTACAAACGCTTCATAAACGTAATCCAAACCCTTTTGGTTTTTTATTGGAAAGTCTCTGACACGCGCCATATAATTATATAAATTGGTAACATTTTTGTCTATCCAACTTTTTCTTTTTTGATAACTTGTCTTAATACCAAGGTTGTCAAAATCATATCCATCATAAATATAAAATCTAACCAATTCTTCACTTTTGTCAAGGTCTTCCTGTGTGATGTGTTTGGTTTTTCTTACAAGTTTGCTGATTTCATTGAGTTGTTGGCGCAATTCGGAATTAAATAATTCACCATCGAGAACGGCATCGGGATATTCTTTGAAGAATGGCCGCAAAGAATCATGGATATGTGGGATGCTTAAATATTCCTCCCCCTTTCTTGTAAATAAACCATTTTTAATGGCGACACACCTCATTCCATTGAACTTACATTGAGCAATCCAATTTTCTTTAGCAAAATCAATCTTATGAGAGTAATTTTTATAATTTTTGGCAAGCATCGGCTGAACAAAAGAGTCTTTGGCTTCGCTAACCCTGCTAATATCGTCTGTGTAGCCAGTTTTTTGCTTTTTGGTATACTTGGCCTCAATCTCTAATTGTGCTTGCTCTACGGCTGTTGTGGCATTTGATTTGCCGATATTTTTAGGAGACGCTTTTGTATATTTACTTTGGACAATCGCCCCACCATCTAATCCAGAAAAGAAACAAAATTTATCATCATCTTGCTCTGCCCACCAAACTCGAATTGAATTTGTAGAATCCTTTTTATAGAGTTTTTTGTAAACCTTATTCATAATTTTAATTTAATTTTTCAATAAAATAAAGAAAATCAACTTCTCTCCATAAATCTTTGCTGTCATAAGCCTTTTTCCACTCCCCGAAGTTTTTCACCTCGTCATTTTTGCACCAACCTTGTTTGCCGTAGAAATTTCTACCGCCGCACGAAACAACTTTACATGCCTTATAATAAAGATTGTCAAAATTAACATCTTTAAACTCGTCTGCTGTTTTCGGATCAAAAATCTTTTCAAATGTGACAATGGCAAAATCCATAAAGTCAAGTTTGATATGTTCGTTACCCTCTTCGGGCAGTTGACAATTTAAACCAAATGGAATTCCAGATTCATAAATTTGTTTTGCAAAATCAACATCATAGTCTTTGCGGAAATTGTATTGGATTTGTTTAATACTGCTCTTATAAGGCATGACTTTTTTAATGTCAAATGGCTTTTCAGTGATGATATAACAATGACCGTGAGAAGCGATTTGTTTAATCATATTATCTTGATTAAAGCTATAATCCATTCTAATAACAAGTGGAGCGCCTTTGTCATCAATATTAGCGACGGCATCGGGGGCAATCTCGAAATGCTTTTGCATGAATTTATTTCCTATGTAAATAGTTTTAAAATCAAAGGAGATTTCTTTTCCGAGCAACTTTAAAATGTTTTTGGCAATGTCTTCTGGTTTAATCTTATCGATGATTCTTTCAGGATCATCCAATGAATAAAGTGGCTTGCCGTCCTTATAGGATGTCATTCCAATAAAATCTTCCGACTTTGTCCAATACGGCCCCACACATTCAATATAATTATTTGAATAAAGGCATACTATTTTTTTACCGTATCCAGATGCGACGTGAACTGGAAAACTATCTACCCCGACATGTAGGAGAGAATCCTTAATGATATAAGCTGTTTGGTTAAAGGAAGTCTGGCCGCAAATATCAAAAATACCATCTATTTTTATGTCATCTTTTCCTCCAATTTGAACGATACTGATTCCCATTGCATCCAAATGGGGTTTAATAAGGTTAACTACTTCTTGCCAATATTGATAGGTTTTTGCTGGCTTTGACGTTGTATGAAGGGTTATATACCTTTCAATGATCATTGGAAAGTAATCCTCATAAACTTCTGGGCGACCAATTTTGACACCCGCTGACTTGCTATACTCTTCAATTAAGTGGGCCATATTTTTATTCTTTAATTTTATAATTTCTTTTAACTACCATTTCCTCAGATGCAACTTCTAGAATTTTTGCATCAGACATCCAGTCAATGGCTTCTGGCTCGCCATGTTTCCCGCCGCCGGACCAATAGGTCCACCCAACGTAATTTCCGTCGTCGAGCTGTCTGGCTACAAATTCAGAGTCGTAATGGCGAGACCATTCACATGGCAAGTCAGTTGATTCCCCAGTTTGTCTAAACTCATTTATAGCATCATGAATATAATCCTCTTCGTATAAAAGGTCAAAATCTTCATCAATATCACCCTTCAATTTACTTTTATCAAATGGTTCATCGCCGTATTTTAATGAAAAATCAGCGTCTATTTCCAAAAATTCCTTAATTATTTGTTTTTTAATTAGTTGTTCGGCAGTCATAATATTTCATCACTTCTCTTCAATTATTTTAATTTGCGGCGCTGCTAAATCTTTCTTCAATTTTTTGTTTTTTAAATTGACGGTCACTTTATTTGATTTTGGGCCGAATTGCTTTCCGTCATATGGAACAACATTAATAGTATAGTCGTAGCCGCCCAATAAATCAAGTTTAAATTTTGTATTTTTTGTTTTATGGACAGTGACAAATCCGGTATCGGACTCGATATAAATGTTGTAATGCATTGCATTATCAATAGGCTGCCACATCAGATAGGATTCGGCATTTAAATTGCTATAAATATTAAGTTCCGTCAAGGCCAAAAAGATACTAAGTATTTTTTTCATATTTTTTTAAATTTTCTATATCTTTCCACAGTTCGTTGTGAAGGCAAACACAATTATCATGATCGTAACCACATTCTCGACAGGTGCAACAAGGTCCGTGAGTGGGGGTTGTCGTTTCCATATAACCCTCCTGTTTAAGCTCTCCATATTCTAAAAAAAGGGAAATAACATCTTGTAATTTTACAAATTGATCATTTTTCATATTTTTTTAAGAAATAACAATCATTGGGAATTCATTCTCTCCAAAATTATATGTTAATTTTATATCACCAACCTTATTAAAATAATCGAAGCCATCTTCATATTGGCATTTATAATAAACGTCAGTCTCCTCAAATTCTGAGCAACATTTTTTTTCAATTTTTTGTAATTTGGCTATCAATTCATTTATTGTCATTTTTTAATTCCTTTCCTTCCTTATTATGAATTTTGATTTTGCCAGTCTTGGTTATATAAATTTGTAAACTTTCCTTTTTAGTTTCGACTTTTAAAACAACCCAACCCTTTTTATAATCAGAGCAACATCTTTCAATTTTGGCCGCGCCGTATTCGAAGCCATACTTGGTTTCAGAATAGTGTATTTTGGGAGGACTTAATGGATTCATAATTTTTAATTAACTTGAAAGCATTCAACTTCTTCGCGGTAATAACCGTTAGACTCTCCTAGAAAATAAAACTCAACCCTATCGCCATACTCGTTTTCCAAATAAAAACATGACCAAGTATAAGATTCTTCGTATTTTGGCTTTTTATACCATTCTGGGTGCGTGTTTTTCGTTTCGTCTTCAGCCAAAGTAATTTTAGTATCGATAAGTGAGCTAATATCTCCAATAATTCTATAGAGTTTTACGTATTCGCAGCAGTCTTGAAGATGATATAGAGCAAACGTTTCTTGTTCGGTATTAATTTCTATGTTTCGATCATCGTTTACAATACTTTTAATTACTTGACCCTTTATATTAAAGAATTCAGTTTTTTGATCGTAATTTGGCTCTTTCATAATTTTGTTTTTAATTATTGTTTTTTAAATAATTTTTAATTATTATTATCTTTTTCGTAACTGTTTATCAACTCTTTTATTTCTATTTTGCAATTTGAACAATAGTCTTTACCGAAGAGATTTAACCATGAACTTGGTATTTTATACTGAGTGGTAGGTATACCACCCCCAATATAGGAAGTTTTTGGATAATAATCTGGCTCCGCATCTTCTTTGTGTCCGCATTTATCGCAAATTGAGATTGGTTTTATTTGTTTAATCATAATTTTACTTTCTATTATTCAATATAAAATCAATATTATCTTGTTCGAAACCACATGCAAACGGATGGCCTCCACCTCCGTTTCGTTTAGCAATTTCAGATAGCGGAGTTCTTTGGTCGGGGCTATACATTGAAATTTTATATTTATTTGACGGCCCATTATAATAAAATGACATAACGGCGTCATGTTTTTTGGGATCGAATTTGGAATTGAATGTTATTGAATTGATAAAAGCGGCATTAACGACCAAAAAATTCAAATTTTCCAAATTGATTTCAAAACTCGGCTTCATTAACTTTTCATCTTGTTGTTTTTGGTAATTTATAACAACCTTACCATTATTTACAACATTGTCAAAAAATCCAATACCACGATGGTCTAAAATGTGATCTGTCCAAATATTAAAATTTGTAGCTGGATCTGTTTTTTCTAATCGCATTCCCATTTGAAATGGCATGACATCTTCTGTCGCGTCAATCTGCCAAATGTCGTAACGACCGAGTAAATATACCATATGGGGCATTTCATCTTCATAAAATGTGTTCCAGCATAATTCACAAGCCGCAAAATTTGTATCTAAAGTTGTTTGCCATTGTTTCGTTAGTGAACTTTTGTTAGTGTTATATTCGTCAATTGCTGATTTATGATGGTCAATCCAAATAATTTCCTCTGCTAACTCATCAAGTTTTTGCATATTAGACCAAGGTTGCATGCTGAAATCAACCATAACAACTTTCTTCCCTTTAATTTTTCCCCAAGGAACTTCTTCACCGTAGTCGATGCCATACAATTCAGCATCTTTAAATTTACTTTTACAAATTGCACCGCTACAATGACCGTCTAAGTCGGCGCTATGATATAGGATTATTTCTTTCATAACTTTTTCATTTATTAATATTCAAACCAATTCCCTTGAGAATCTAACATTACCCTCTTTCCGCATGAGCATGTAGAGTGGAAAGATACCCCATCAAACGTCTTGTTTCCACCTTCGCAATTATGCCATTTTAATATATTGTGTTTAATATGTTTAATACATTTTTTTATTTTCATAGATATTGTCCATAATACGAATTTTTAGTTTGTCCAAAGTATTTTTGCAAGGAAATAATTCTAATGGGTATACACTTCCATTTTCCATTTTTACGATACAAAGGTCTATATTCCTTGTTATATTACGATAAACCCCAACAATATCACCCTCAAAAACAAGATTGTCATCACAGTCTTTTGTTCCTATGTATTGACCAATATCTCTTTCATCAAGGTTTAATTCTTCTATTGCTTCGAAATATTCTCTTAAATTATCAAAATCATAAGAATATATAAAATTTTTATTCTTTTTATTATAAATTCGAAATACTTTTTCTTTCATAATTTTACTTTTTACTTTTTATTAATGTCAAATTCAATTTTATCTTTTCCATTGTGCATATAACCGAGCATGCGCTGGGTGGTAATGTGTGGCAAAAATGCAATGTCAAAATACCCTTTGTGTCCACGCTGGCCTTCGAGCCAAACTAATTGATCCATATTGGGAATATACGGTATTGTTTTTTTAATGTTTGGGTTTCCTTTCAATACATCAAAATTACTTTGATTTGTCGCCACATACAATGCATATTCTGGATACATCTCTTTAATTGAGCCGAATAGCGCCGTGCATAAATAAACATCTCCAATGCTATCAGGCATTACAAAGAGAATTTTCTTATTATCTTCAGCATCCAAAAAATCTTCAAAGTCGATCTTCTTATTTTTGTTGTTGTCTTCTCGCGCCACATGTCTGAAATAATTTTCGACTTGTTGCCGAGATAGATCTCTCGACAATCTTTCTATCCAATGCTTTAAGCCTTCATCTTTTTCATTGACCTCGGTTTTTAATATTTTTTTATAGAGTTGTTTTACCCATTCAATATCATTGTCGGAATTTTCAATAATTGCATTCGGATCTTTCTCTTCTTTCTCAAAGCTAAATGTAGTATAGTCTACATAAGGCTGTTCGTCAATAAAATTTTCAACAAACTTTGCAATTTTCTTTGAATCGAAATTATCTAAGGCCCACTGTCTTGTTTTTTGGCCTAATTGTTCCTTCTCCCCTTCGGGGAGGGTATAGAATTTTTGGAGAGTTTCGCAGATGCTTTCTGGTTTTGTTGAGGCTTTATCAAAATTTGTATGTATTTCTTTATAAAAATTAAAGTCCAGTGGCGAAATGACCCCATTTGAAGTATTCACATGGCTCGACCCGCAGGAATAATTCGTGCAAGCAGTTGGATTTCCAACTAGCGCAGATTGAACAATCGGATTTTCTTGTGCTCCACTGCTAAATGCTTGAATATAAACACTTTGCAAATTAAATATTTCGTTTAGAACTTCGTCAGTGACCCCAAATCGAACACTTGTAGATACTAAGTTTTTAGTTTGACAATATTTACATTGCAATTCCTCACCATTAATTGGTAAAACTTCATATTTTTTACAATTTCTGCAAATATATGTAACTAAAATTTCTTTTTTATCTATACCATACTCATCTGCAAATTTTTCTATTGGCCATCCTTCACCGAGGTTCGTATGAATGGCCACATACGTTGGCCTTGTTGGTTTGTATTTTTCTTTCCACATTTTGTAACCTAACAATAATTTATCAATGCTTTTTCTGAGTTGGTTGCGAAATACAAAGCCAATTACAAAAGCATTTACCTCAATGTTTTGCTCTACCCTCAACGATACCCTCTTGGACTTCTCAAGTGGATAAAATTTAGAAACATCAATAGGACCATTTAAGGTTTTGACGTGCTTGTGACCGAGTCTATGCATTTCGTCTTCAGCAAATTTAGACCAAACAAAAAAGTTTTTAATTTTTGGAGCATCTTTTACAGCGCTTTCCAAAATTGGAAGTGAATCCAATGTCGTATGAAAAGCAAATGGAATTTTCCCAGATTCTATGTAACTTCTTGATAGTAAATAATTTTGGCCCCAATAATCGTTGCAAATCCATATAAAATCTGGTTTAATTGATTTTACAAGATCGTCTAAGGCGTGGTCGCCATAGGCCGCCATTCTTGCAGAATGTTGATCACCATTATTGAGGGCATTTAATTCTTCTTGATTATTTGGCAAGCATCCGTAACACTTCCAAGGAAACATTGACAATTGAGGATCTCCCTTAATAGACGAACAGCACAAATGATGAATTTCAATTTTATCTGAGGCATTTAAGAACAGATTTTTTAATAAGGTTGCGCTGCTGCCACCGAATCCAGTTCTTGCGCTTGCTGAATCAGATATATATAGTAATTTTTTCTTTTTTTGTTTTTGCATATTCTAAACTTTAATTGTCTGCTAATAAGTCGATTCGTTTAAAAAAGCCCCTTTCGGGGGCGCTGTTAATTAAATCAAGTCGTCATCGTCATCCTGTTGCTTCGACGAGGAACTCCCGCCAAAGTCCCAATTTGCCCAATCATCCTTGACTTCTGCTTTTTGCTCTTGTTTTGGCTGCGGCTGTGGCTGAGAGTTTTGGCCGCCATTATTTTTGTTTTCTTTATATTTATTTAAAGCATATTCATTCTGTTTATTGATTGAACTGTGACTTGAAATGGCCAAGCAGGTTCTCAAAAACTCCCTAATCAAAACTCCCTCACCAAAGGTAAAACCAATACGAAGAGAATTGGATTCATTCTTCTCATTGTTTTTTTGCGTGAGCGACAATGAATGCCCAACTTGATTACCGTCTCTAAGATAGGGGCCAAAAGATCCCGCTGTAGAACCCAGATCATTTGAATGAAAAATCTTAAACTCCCTATTGTTTTCAATGGTATCAATAATTGTTGCGGCCTCGACTGTGGTAAATTTGGCTACAATTTTTACTGGCGAATTTTTAAAACTACCCCTCTTTTTTGCATCATCCCATCCGGTTTGTTTAATCATTTCAATAAAAATTGAATCATAGCCTTTGTTGAATTTGATTGAAGTGGCTGTGCCTGAGACTCTTGGGTTTGGCTTGTAGAACTGAATCATAATGTTTTTTTTCTTTCTTTTTAATTGTTTTTGTATGTGATAAGTATAACAAATTGGTGAAAAAAGTCAACTTAATTAATAGTAAATTTTTGGCGACCGATAGAGTAAATTACCAGTGCATTCATGAGGTTCAGTTCTATCCAATAAATCAACTCCAATACATTGAAAAGCAGAAAAAACCAATTTAAAGCAAAAGAATTTATCTTTATTGTGAATATTTTTATTCAACGCTATTCCAAGTGCTCCCAAATAGTCGTAATCTTTTCCAATTTGCGCCTCAAGAAAATTAATAATAGAATGGGTGTAAAAAGGATCGTAATCAACATTAAAAGTTTCGGTGTCCTCCCAGTCGGTCATTTTCTTTTTCCTGACTCCAGCTCCTTGCCAACTTTCAATGATGGTATCGCTATTCGGTAAAAGAATAGCCGCATGAGAATACTTACTATTAGTCCTCCATTGAATCAATTTTGAAAATAGGCCTCGCCCTTTAAAAAGAATGATTTTTACTTTTTTATTATTAGCGTCTAAGAAACCCTCTTCTTGTCGCTTTGCAAATTCATCTTGAAAATATTTTAATTGTGCGGCGCTCCATGTTGAGTTTTGGCATTGCCTTGACTTTAAAATTAAATTATTATAATAGTTATTTAAATTTTTGGTATGGTATTTTATATGATTTGTCATTTTAATTCACTAAGTTTCATGTAAATGTTAAGTTTTTGTATTGTGATTTCTTCTGCAAAAAGACAATCTTGCTTCGCTTGACCGCGAACGACCAAAATGTCGCCCTTTTCTGGCAGTCGCCCATTTCTCTCTTCACACATTTCAATTTTATTGCCATTCTCGAAGATTTTGGTTTTCAATTCACTCTTTTCGTCTTCAAGAACAATATCGATATAAACGTTGCCATTCTTGGAAGTTCTTTTTGTTACGCTTTTGGCGGTGCCGACAACAAGGACTTTTTGGTTGATATGATTGTTAATTTCTTCTAGGCCGACAAAGTTTAATTGATTGTTGAATATATCTTTAAGTCTATTTTTGCAAGAAAACCCAAGTAATTTCTTTTCATACCACCAATTTGCAAACTTTTCATTAACCTTATTGAGATTATAAATGTTTTTATATGGTTCAATATGTTTGCGGATGGTCTCCATTCGACTCTCTTTAATATAGGGCTTGTCATTTTCATCATTATTGTCCCTCATGTATCTAATTATTTCAAATAGATTATTGTTAAACCTTGGCGAAAGTTGAATGGCGAATTTCTTTTCCCTGTCTGTCAGTTTATTCCAAATTTGCGCCTCGTAAACCATTCTGGTGCGAGAACCTTGGAAGCCTGTTAGAGCCCCAGCTTGAATAAGCGGACATAATACACTCATCGGCACGCCAGCCTCTTTTGCATTTTGAAAGACTTGCATTTTATTGTCGTATTCACTCTTAAAAAGGCCGAGTTTTTGTATTGATTTGGTATTAATGCCTTTAATATCAGTTAGGCCGTATCTAATGTTATTGCCTTCTATGGAGAAGTCCATCTCTGATTTAATGATGTCTGGCGGCAGCAACTTAATACCAAAATGCTCCATTTCTTTTTCAATGACAGAAATATGTTCCATTGGGTCTTGTTCATGGACCGTCATTCTCAATAATGAATGAAAGAATTCTTTTGGATGCTTGAATTTTAGATAAACTGTTATAGCTGAAAGAGTGGCATATGGATAAGAATGTCCTGCACAAAAAAGATAATTTGCAGAATCTTCCAAACACTTCCAGTAAAATTCAGCGGCACCTTCTATTTTTAATTCTTTACCTTTTTGGAAAATAATATCTTTCCATTTAAGCATTTGTTCCATCTTTTTCTTACCGGCTGCTTTACGGATCTTATTAGAGTCATTTTTTGACAATTCAAAAACCTCAACAGCAATTCTCATCATTGTTTCTTGAAAAAGGATGGCATTGCCGGTTTCCAATAGAATTTCATCTAGCTTGTCGGAGCCGCTATTGATTTTATCTTTAGCATTATTGTTTGTAAAATTTGCATAATTGTCAAGAAATTGTAGCGCCCCAGGGCGACAAATTGCAAGAACCGCACTTAATTCATCAAGATTTTTTGGTTTTATTTTTTTGCACCCGCTATACGCAGCAAAAGCCTCTAATTGAAAAATGCCATACGGATATTTAAAGTCTTGTAGTTGTTGATAAATAAAATTGTCGTTGATGTTAATGCTGTTAAAATTGATCCCTACTCTTTTGCATGTTTCATCGACTACCGATAAAGTCTTCAAACCTAGAACATCTAATTTAATTGCAATATTCCCACTCCAGCCCATGTCAAAAGAACTAACAATAGTTTTGTCTTTGCCTGAAGTTAATTCCATTGGGAAATTATCCTCAGATTTTCCAAATGGTATAAGCATTCCCGAGGCATGGACGGCCCTATTTCTAATCAATCCCCTTAATTTACAAGCAATTTCAAAAATTTCCCTATTCTCATCGGCCCATTCTCTAAACTTCTCCTCATTTTCATATGCTTCTTCAAGGTCCATGACTTTGCCATATTCCACTGGCAACAATGAACTTATGACATTCATTTGATCTTCGGAGTATTCTGCTATTGTCTTCCCGCAATCTTTGATAAGTTGTTTGCCAGCGAAAGTATTTAGATTGAGAATTTTTACAGCATCATATTTTTCTTGAAGGTATTCCAATAATTTTGGACGCTTATAGTAATCAAAATCAAGGTCAATATCGGGAAGAGTTCCTCCATCAAAATATTTTTCACCATCAATAACTTCAAATTCAACACGGTCAGTAGAAAGAAATCGTTCAAAAATTAATTTATTTTTAATTGGGTCGATCCCAGTTATTCCACACAAATACAAGATCATCGAGCTCGCGGCGCTTCCGCGCCCGAGACCGATTGCAATATCCTGCTTTTTACAGTAATCTACAACTTCCCAAACGAGCAAAAAATAATCAATAAAACCTAAGTCGCCAATAACCTTTAGTTCGTGTCTCGCCTGATCAATATACTTTTGTTTGTCGCTCTCCTTGATGGCTCCGGCGGCCAATTTTTCTTTCAACCCCTCAGAACACAACTTCTTAAAAAAAGCATAGTTTTGTTCTTCAGAGCCGTCGGTCGCACCATATTTTGATTTTGATATTTTGAATTTTGGAAGACGAACGCCCTTGTTTTTTAGTTTGTTCGGCTTTAAGGTTTGTAGGTAGCTATTCATACTTCTTTTTTATTTGCTATATTTTAACATCAACTTATCAAGTTCGTCAAACAAAATTTTCATCTCTCTTTCAAATTTGGCGGCACCATCGAATTTTCCTTGGCCCATATACATATTATACCACCTCTCTTTATGTTTAATCTCCACTTTCAGTTCTTTGATTCGATTTTTATCTAAGTGTTCCTCTCCTGTTATTACAAGGTCGCCCAAGACGACTTCATGAACGGAATAACGTTTTCCAGAATTGCCGCAGACAGTAGTAATATAAGCTTTTGCAGGGCCAACTTTAGAATATATGTTGCTTGTTGGCTCGCCTTTTTTATTTACTACGATATAGCCGACGGCGTTATTTTGTTCATTATTTTCTTTTTTCATTCACTTTCCTTTTCACTCAATTCGCAATCAATATATTGGCTGACCGATTTTGGATGGAATCCATAGGCAACAGATGCTTGATAAAACAATTCTGCCAATCTATTCATACAAAGATCATCATAAAAAACTTCAATTTCTACTCTTTGTCCGTATTCGTCTTTGGTTGTAGGTTCTAGTATTATTTTCATAATTTTTTGCTTTTTATAAAAATTCAAATGTTAATTGTTCATCATTGGTTTTAATTTTATGTTTTTTCAAAAAGTTTTTACTTTCATGCAATAACATATCTGGATCACATCGACCGTCTACAACCCAGTCGCCGCATATGATTGCATCTGTAACACCTTCATGAAATTGTTTTATTAAGCCAAGTGCATGTCTTAGATTTTTGTTAGTTCTTTTAATATGCTCCACTAATTCGTCTTGCATTAAGTTGCCTTCTGGGTCGCCAGCGGCGACTCTAATCTCCGACAGGAGATGTAATAAATATACAGTGTCTTTTGATATTTTGTCAATCATAATTTTAATTGTATTTTTACCAAATTATAACACATTGCGCCCAAGATGGCAAGTTATAATCCCGATTTGTTGTTATTACAAGGCATTCTTGATGGTTAGATAAGGTTATCTTATCTTTTTCTCTAGTTATATTCCAGTGGTTTGACCATTCAGAAGAATTCAATTCATTAACAATAGGAAGAATTTCATCCAAAGAGGAGTATTTGCTAATCCAAAATGCATCTCCATCACCTCCTGCGCTCAAAACTTCTAAGGTCAACAAATTCAACAATTCTTTAGTATGCTTTTTATTATATTCGTCGCTGTGAAATTCCATAGCTTTTTTATTTTATCTCCAAAGTCTATAACTATCTTCATCCCTGTGAAAGGTTGAAGTTTCAATTATTGTCGTGTCTTCCAATGCTTCTAGTTGGTGCGCCACTAACCGATCTATAAAAAAGCATTCTCCTTTATTAAGGACGGTTTGAATTGTCTGTGGCGAACTTTGTTGCATTTGGTGTATTCGTATAACGCATTGACCATTAAGCACATGGAAGGATTCCCTCTTATCATCGTGCATGTGCATACTGAACTTGCTACCCTTTTTAATGAATAGTATTTTACTACAAATATCCAATTCTTCATCATTAAACAGCCACTTTTCATAGCCCCATTCCTTTTCTACATATTTGGGGACACTTTTTAATTGATCTAAATTATTCATAGTCGATTTAAATTACCTTTCAGTATTTGATTATATTCTTTAAATATATTGTGCTTTTCTAGCAGTTTATATATTGCAAGTATCTCGGCGTTCATCTTATCTACATTTATCCTCTCGATTGGAACTTCTGCCTTTTCATTATTATGATTAATATTGTAATATCTTTTAATTATATTGTCATGATAATCATGACCGACCATTAAAAAAAGAGGAAACTGGCTATAATATTCGCACATTAATGAATGGTATGCACAGCAAAAGCAAGTTTGGGGCTGCTTGATACAATCACCACTATGTATGCCAAGGTCAGAAGACCTTCTATAACTTGGAATAATACGAAATAAAGGTTCACTAATATTTGTCCAAAGTTTGGTTTGAGCATAATCAATTAGTCCGGCGACCCTTTCTTTAAAATTACACCTTAGATAATCTGGATCTTTTAGAAAATTATTCATAGTCGATTTTATTATTTTAGCTCCTGTTCATAAACATAAACAATATGATCTTCATTGTTATATTCATCACTATCTACCCAACCGATGCCTGTGTCTGACAATTTTTCTGGCCGCTCCCCGAAGTGTTTTTCAATTGCTTTAACAGCATCTTCTCGGCTTTTAAATGTTTCACCATCTAAAAAACCATTTCCATCACATCTGGTTTCATGATTAATTGTGTATATTTTCATAATCTTTCTTTTTTTATTATTTTAAAAATTCTTTTAATATCGGACTTTCAAAATCATTAAAGACATAATCGAAGATAGCATTTTTTACTTTTTCTGTCAACTTTGATTTAGTATCAACATCATTTTCTATTGTGTTAATCAAATCATCATATAAGGATTCTTGAATTTTTTCCAATTCTTGTATTTTGTCCTTACAATCTTGTATTGTTTTTTTCATAATTTATTGTATGTTTTTATTTTTGTAATATGCCTTTAGCAACTTGTATACTACCCTGCTATTTGGAGAACTCGTCAGAAAAAACTTATCTTTCAATACATGATCATAACAAAGATTTAAAAATAAACAAACAGCGGCGCTTCTTGAAACTCCAGCAGTGCAATGAACAATAAAATCTTTATCCTTGTGTTTTTCGCAAAATAAATACATTTCTCTCGCTTGCTCGTCAGTAATTCCATAAAACATAGTTCCCCGCCACTCAACTGCATCTTCGGAACAATCTCCGAATGTCGAACAAAACATTCTTTCATCACTGTCTTGAATAGCCGGTTTATAATTCCAGTTCCTATCTCGAATTGATATAAGAACTTGATCCTTTTTTAATTCTGCTATTGTCATGGCGTCCATACGGGAAATATTTATTGCTTTTTTCATATTTTTGTTGTTAAACTTCAATATTCCATATCATGGATTCAAAAACTTTTTTGTTGAGCCGGATATCTTCTAAAGCATTGTGTAACAACGACTTATCAAAGTCAATATCAAAGTCTTTGGCCATTTGCGCTAGATTTGTTTTTACCCCCCTCTCATGATAGGTTGACAATGCAATTTGCCATGTCAAAAAATCATCATTTTGAATATCAAAAGGAATCCCACTTTTAATTGCTTGAGCTAAACATTTAGTATCTATGCACTTTGGCAGAAGTGGCTTCCAATCTTTATTGTATTTTAAATACCACTCTTTGGCGAGCGGAATATCAAAATTAAGAATATTATGACCAATTATATGATCTGCCCAATTAAACCAATCGAGCATAACTTCAAAAACTTCATTTTCTGGCAAAGCCATCTTATCATAATCCTTTTGATCAAACCCTGTAATTCTAGCAGCGTCCTTACTTACATTAATTGGTTTTTGCCATTTAACATAAAGATCTTTAAATTCCAACTCTTCTTTGTCTTGACATTTTAACATACCGAGTTGCCACGGACGATTTCCACAGTCAAAATTCAAAGTCAAAGACTCAGTTTCAAAGTCAAAAAAGACTAATTTAAGCCCTTTTTTATATCGTAAAAGTTGCTTCATGATTTATTGGGTTTATCTATGTTTTTTAAACATTTTGGGCAAAGCGTTTCAAATTCTTCCGATTTAAAAATATTATCAGGCATTATCAACCTTCTTATTGCTTTGTTATTTTCAAAATCTTTTATTGCTATAAACTTACCACAATTATCGCAAGAATTCCAATTTTTCATAATTTATTCTTCTTCCTCTTTGTTAATTTCAAAATCAATAAGTTTACCATTTAAAGCATTCATTATTTCCTGAACTGTTCCTTCTTTGATAAAACTATAAACGCCAGACATTCCTATTTTTAATGTAAATGGCCCCCTTCCGTGATTTTCCACCCAAATTCCATCATATCCATTATTGCATTCAAAAACAGTCATGCCAATCATATTATTTAAACATTTCAATCAAACCATCTTTACGACCATAACATGAATTGCCATCCAAATAAACAATTTTTAAATTTTCAACGTCTATAATGTGCGCCCAATCTGGCTTTTCATAACTTTCCATTTCTTCGATTCTTTTGTCCAAAAAATCTTTTGCCAGCTTTTCAGTCTCAAAAGCCCCTTTAAAATCCCACATACCACCGTGAGGATAATAGGCTAGTCCGTAAAATAATAGGTATTTATTTTTCATAATTGTTTTTAATTTGGTTTATTTTAAACATTCGGCGCAAAATTCATTACTTGTCATCCAATCAATATTTGGTTTATTCAATTTAACTTTCTCATAGATACATCTGTTTGTTAGGTATGTTTTAAAATCGCTTTTCTTCTTGTAATACATTGAATGCGCCTCATAATTAAGATAACCGTTGTCGCCGCAATAGTCAAGTATTTTGTTCTTTAAAATATCATCATAAATGATATTATGATCTTCAACAAAGAAAATCGGCGCGCAAAAATCAAAATCTACAAAAACACTCTTCAATTTAAAAACATTTTGAAAAAGAAAGGAATCGTAAAAGGGGACAATAAAATCAAAATGGTTGTTATTCCATAGCTCTCGAAGAGATTGAAAATCAATTCTCGGTTCATAATAAAAACCTTCAGTGCTCGCCTTGGAACTTATTTTAATTAAATTTTTATAACCGTCAATGTCTTTGAGGATTATATTGCACTTCCAATTTGAATTACGACCTTCTTTGCTCTTGTCATTAATATCATCGCAAACCGTTAACCTCAAGCCGAAATTAAAGTCAATATTTGATTTTTCAAAAACCTTGCTTGATTCGAGGATGCTGCCAATGTGGTCTTCTATTAGTAGGCAATAGCCTACATTATATTCTTTGCAAATGTCAATTATTGAATCTGCTTCAGTTGGTTTGCTAATACCTTCTTCTTTGAGGGTGAGTATTGAGCGGCCAATTGAATAATGGCTTTTAAAAATTGGAATTTTGTTCATATTTTATAATTTGTATTTTCCTTCTTTATATAAACTCAGCGGGTGCAATTTATTTAATTTAATATAATAGGAACTAACTTCCCATTTCCATTTTCCGTCTTTGCTGCCAGCTTTTGCATACCTTGAGTGCTCTTTAAAATCATCCTTGCTTATTATTCCAGTTATCCAAACTACGCTCATGTCTCTACTTATTCGTGCAAAAACGTATCCATGACAATCTTGCATTTTAACCTGATAGGCGGGAACACTCGCATTCCAATATGGTTGGGGCTCTTTATCTGAATTAGGTTTACTTTTTACATCCAAGCAATCACCATTGCAAATAATGTCATAGTTTTTGGTGCTTTTTATTTCCGCCTCTTTCCCCAAACACTCACTTACTATAACCTCACAAATGATAGATTGCAAGAGAAAATTGCCATTTCTGTAGCTTTTATTGTTGTATCCGTTTTCTCTGACATCTTTCGGCAGTTTGTTGTATATTTTTTTGGCGGCTTTTAAGTGACTGTCTGTCACGGTTATTTTTAAGATGTTATTCATAATCATTTAACTTTTTGCCATATAAAGATTGGCTCGCAATGAACTCCCTTTTTGTCAGATTTACTATTGGGCCTTTTACTAAGTTGATAGCCTAATATTTCTATAAATTGACCGCCCAAAACATCTTTGATATAATCACACATTGGATCACAAATCTTATTTACTTTATGGTGTAGATAAACATCTGATATGTTTATAGCCATGTAACCTCCAACTCTCAAAGATTTCCACGCTTTTTCCAATGAGGTAAAAAGGAATTTATTTAACCAATCCTCTAACTTCTTATATCTTTGCCAGCTTTGTGTCGGTTCTTGACTGTAGCGTTCAGCTAAAAAATATGGCGGGGACGTAAAAACAAGGTCAAAATAATTATCATATGACAAATCCATATCTTCAAAAGGCTCCGCTCCTATGCTTGTGATGTATTGTTTATTTTTATTCAATGAATTGGAACACATTATTGTTTGTTTATGATATCCTGAATGTAAGAGTCTATTTGGGTCTGTCCCTATATACATCTTGAGGTTTTTCTTTAAAGATAAAAATCCGGAGAACCTATCCCCCCATCCGCTTGAAAAATCTAAAATCTTCTCTGCATTAAAATATTCATAGATGGCTTTTGCTGCACTTGGGCGAAATTGAGAGGCGATATATTTCCTTAATGCGATACAACTTCTAAGTGTTTGGTTATTAATTTCTTTGGTTTTTTGTGTCCATAAACCATTGAGCAAAGTCAATCTAAACTTTTCAGTATGCCAAGTTCTATAAGGCGAGGGTGCGTTTATGCTGTCGCAAAGCCAACGAGATTCTTGATGAAAATAATCAGAAGATTGATTACCAATTTTACAAGTTTTGATATATTTATTAGAAAGGGGATATTTATAAAAATATCTGGAAAACCATTCCCCTTCGCATATCAAAGATTGGCTATCTAATTCAACCAATTTATTAAAATCATTAATGGCATCTTGATAAGTTATTTTCCGCATTGGAAGGGGCAAATCTTTTATAATATCAGAAATTGCCTGTTTAACTACATCCTTTTCATAATTTTCCTTAATGTGACTCCAATTTTCTTTGTCGATAACCAATTCATCATTTTTTACAAAACCGCTTAAATCCAACATAATTATTTTTATTTTTTATTAAAAGCTGGGCAGCCAGCGTAATGTTTTATTACGATAATCTCGCCGTCTTTAGCGACCAAATCATCTTTTTTAAAAGCGGTTCTCTTAACCTCCCCATCCTTATTTATAACTGCATAATAATCATAGGGAAACTTTTGAGGACAATGCCACATTAATTCACCGTTTTTCTTTAGTTGGCCTTTTTCGGTAGCGCGGCCACATTTAATAAGTCCACAAAAACCTTTCTCCTTTTTTGGGAACCCTTTGTTGGCGGCCATACTGGAAAGAGCGTCTTTTTCTGTAAAATTATTGATTTTGTAATAGAGATAAGCTAAGTAAAATTCCAATCCTTTCAATTCTTCATCTGTATATTCTGTTTCTACTTTTGGATCTTCTGGGTGTCTTAAAAATAAAAATTCACCTAGAACTCGATCAAAGCCTTCTATCTTTTTACCATAAAGAGAATATGCCATTGCTTGAATATTGGCATAAACTTCTTCTCCCTCAAATTTCTTTTTACTTGTTTTATAATCGAAAATTCCTAATTTGTTATTTGGGTATCGAGCCATCTTGTCAATAATCCCCTTCAATTTATACTTTGGATTTTCATTGTCGATGAGAAACTCAAACTCTGATTTAAAAAGTTCTCCACCCTCACAAAAGAAATCATTATCTAAGGCCACAAGAAGCATCTCTTCCATCATGGCAAAATTTTCTTCGAAATCCAACTCTTCTTTTACCGCAAGTCTCTTTAATAACCTGTAAACAGGTTTGCTATTACTAATCGATTGATTTTCAACAATAACATCAAAATGCTTTCTATGCCGCTTATTAAGCAGACACTCTAATACAATATGGCAGCAAGAGCCCCTCTTTGCCCCGTCATTGCTGTCGTCAGGCAGTTTTAAGTGATATTTAACCCAATACTCCCAACTACATACTTCAAGCGTTTTAATGCGTGATGGGGACAAAATTCTTTCTTTTTTATTTTTTTCTGTCATATTATTGTTTTTCCATTTCAATGTATTCTATTTCTTGCCTGTCGGCAAGGGCGATTAAATTTTTCTCCCCGCAGAAGACACAAGAAGTTTTATTTTCCAATTCCATCCCACAGCTCAAACAATAAAGAATATAACTATTTATTGCCAAAAAGTCAAGGAATTCTTGTGCCATTTTTTGATTTCTGACTTCGTCATGTCGCCAAAATCGTTCTTCTCCGTTGGTAAGCATATGTTTACAGTTTTTTGATCAAAATAATTATGAAGATTGTTCTTGGCTTTGGCCGCCCCTATCAATCCATTGCATCTATCATCATTATTAAAAGCGATTGTAATATTTTTTAGTTTTCTAGAAAGCAATATTTTGAGGACGCCACTTTGGACATTCAGTCCAAAACAAACTAAAACATTATAAATTTCACAGGAAAAAAGTGCCAGCATATCACCGATACTCTCAACGAGTATTATACTTTCAGCATCGATTAATCTTTTTTTAATAAAGTAATAAGGATAATCCCACTCTGAGACATTACCTAAATGCTTCCATTTTGGAATATTGTATTTTTCCATTGTTTGGTTTTTATGTAATGACCTACCAGAGTAACCAACTATAAAACCGTAATAATTATAAATGGGGAAAACATACCTTTTTCGAAACTTTCCATCGTATGGGAATACTCCGCTTTTCAGCTTTCTTAAATGCTCTTCTTTCGCCCCTCTCTTTTTCCAATAACTATAATCATTGTTTAGATATTTCCATATCATTTTATCAGATGGAGATAAGTGCTTTTCCTCAAGTCTTTCTACGCTTTCTTTTTTGAATTTTCCGAAATAGACATCTTGGCCATTTGTCAATTTAACCAATTGCTCCAAATTTCCACTTTGTTCAGAGCCAAAGTCTTTCCAATATCCAGTTGTTTTGTGGATAGATAATGAGGTGATGTTCTTGGAATTTCTATAAAGGGGCTTTGTCCTATAATAATCCCCACAATTTACAAGATTAGTATAGCCAATTTCATTTAATATGTCTTTGATATTTAATTCTGACATATTGTGTTTTTTTAGATGCCAACATCGCCGTCATCGTCATTGTCGTCACTACTATCTTGTGTTGGGGTTAATTGCCCATTTTCCAACCTTACTATATCTTCGACGGTTCCTCTTTCTTCGACTTTAAAGTTTTCTATATTAAAGTTTATATAATTTTTAACATATTTTTCATTTCCATTTTCATCACGCCTCCTGATTAAATCACTAAATCCCGTCGCATCTCTACCTTGATACCTTGAGTGAAACGTCACAAGTTTATGAGAGCCAAATCTTTGACCGTCTCTCGTTAATGACTCTGGGCTCTTTTTGACAAATCCTCCAATGTAAGATGCAAACCAACTTAATCTATCACTTAACGAAATCATGCCAGAGTCTATTTCGTCACCATTTTTATTGTGGGAGCTTTCTGCCATTCTGTTTAACTGCATAGAAGTGATGATTGGTATATCAAGTTCTTTCGCAAGGTCTTTTAGAGCATTTACTTTGTTACCTATCACCATATCCTCTCTCTGCCCATGTCCTATTTTTTCTCCAGTTAGTTTTATATAGTCATAGCTAATTAAACATTTATTTCCCTTTCCGACTCTGCTGTAATACCACCTTCTAATAATGGAAAGAATCTGGTCGATGTCCTTATTTGCGACGTATATATGATCAACAAGGGACTTATTTTTCATTAAATTAAAGGCATTGTTCATTTTGTTAACCATTTCTTGATTTCTGACCCAATTTCCGGTTCTAATATACCAAAGTGGGACACCACTAATATTCGCCGCCGTTCTAAATTGGATTTCATGAGTCTCCATTTCACTGTCTAACATTAGAGCCGGAACTTTGCTATCTTCACTTATTTTATCACAAAGATAATTCAACAATGTTGTCTTTCCCTGTTTTGGCCTAGCGACAAAAGCGTAAATGTTTCCTCCAGAAAATCCTCCATAAAGTCTGTTAAATTCTGGAAATGGCGTTCTTAAACCGTCCTCTTCTTGTGGTGATTGAGCAATTTCATTAATCGCATCAATCATTGTGGAGTATAAATTCTTAGGATCGGAATCACTAAAATAATTGTCGAAAGTCTTAGAATAAATCTTATCAGTATCAGAAATTATTTCAACAATACTTTTTGTTTTTGATTCTTCTTTGGCGTATTTTTCCAAACTTTTTGAAGTGTCTAAGACATCTCGCCTCGCTTGATACCTTTGCAATTCGATAACCATTTCAATAGTCCCTTTTTCAGAGAGAGTATTTATTGTAAATGATTCAATATATGTTTCGATATTGATATTGTCCTTTTTTGAATACCCCAAGTTACTAAGTTCTTTAAGTAAGATCGGGGCGTCAATCGGCGCGCCTTTTAGAAATCTTGACTTAATTGTTTTATAAATTGTTCTATTAATATCTACTGAGAAGAATGATTCTTTGAAAAAAGAGTCAATATCTGCAATCAAATGAGGGTATTTATATAGCCCAGCCAAAACTTGGCGTTCAGTTTCTTTTTTGTCCATATCGCTGTTTTATTATTGTTTAGAGGGAGAAATCTTCGGAATCATCCTCGTCGTCTCCGAGGTCGTCCATTTCAGGTTCGTAGAAGTAATTGGCTTTAATCATATCTTTTGAAACCTCATCTTGGGCTTCAATAAACAATCGTATATAAGACATTAAAGCAAGGGCTTTGTGTTGGTTGTCTGCATAGATTTCGTGCTCAATGACATCATCCTCATTATATCTAAATAACATAAACCCACCATTTGAACATTCATCCAATTGATTTAGGATTTGTTGTGGCAATTCAAATTTTTGCTTTTTTTCATCCATATTGTTTTTTACACTGTCTCTTTTTATATTTCTACCCCAAAAGTATCAAAAATGTATTCTTTTGAAAGTAATTTAATGTCTTTGTCTTCTATTTCTATCAGTTCAAAATTGTTCATTTTCAGCCACTTATACTTTTCTATGTCGCGCCCGATGCCTTTCCTATAATTCTCCCTAGATCCATTGTGAAAGAATTCGTTATATTCAGAGTGCTGGCGACCATTCACTTCTACAGCAATGTTTTTTGTTAAATTAAGGATGTCTACCCGCATCCTACTTCCGTAAACTGGAAACTCTTCATAAACACAATGTCCAATCCAATATTTTTTAAGAAATTGCTTGACTGAAAATTGCATTTTAGAAAGACTCTTTCCATTCCATTTTATCTTATATTTATCAACGTT
>Ga0070726_10001295_pt1 | contig 25735 bp, 21 predicted proteins | sample tdAd471_FD_67275 | JGI IMG/M metagenome (GOLD analysis project Ga0070726, IMG submission 67275) | Marine sediment microbial communities from the Atlantic coast under amendment with organic carbon and nitrate - tdAd47.1 | ecosystem: Environmental > Aquatic > Marine > Coastal > Sediment | place...
GTGGCCTCAATAACCAGCGGCGCATACGCCAGCGGTAACAGGTGGCGCAGCGCGATATAGACCGGACTACTGCCCAGGGAACGGGCCGCGAGCACGTGTTCGGATTCGCGCAAACTAAGCACCTGGGCGCGGGTCAAACGGGCAAAACCCACCCAGCCCACTGCGATCAGCGCCAGCACCAGATTATCGATACCGGGGCCAAGCATACCGGCCAGCGCAATGGCCAGCAGCAACCCGGGAAACGCCAGCACCATGTCAATCAATCGCATCAGAACCTGATCGACCCGGCCACCCAGGTAGCCGGCAACCAGCCCCACGCTAATGCCAAATAGTGCCGACAGCGCAACAACCAGCACCGCCACTAGCAGTGAAAGGCGCGCACCGACGAGTAGCCGGTCAACCACGCTCCGCCCCAGTTCATCGCCGCCCAGCCACAACCCGGCCCTGGGCGTCTGCAATATCTTATCCAGTTGAATCAGCTCGGGCTGCAACGGCAACCAGGGCGAAACCATCACCACAAGCAACAACAAACCAATACCAATCACAAAAATACGCACGGTCAGGAGCCCGCCAGGCGGATGCGGGGGTCAATCAACCCGTAGACCACATCCGTCAGTAGATTGACCAGCACATAGATCGTGGCAATGAGTAACACGCATCCCTGGACGACCGGATAATCGCGGCTCTGGATCGCCTCAACCGTGAGCCGCCCGATTCCCGGCCAGCTAAAAACCGTTTCAACAATGACCGCGCCCCCTAAAATCGCGCCAATCTGTAACCCCACCAGGGTAACCACCGGTAACAGGGCGTTGCGCAGGCTGTGACGCCAGAGAATGGCCCATTCACTTAACCCTTTGGCTCGGGCCGTGCGGATGAAGTCAGCCTCGGCGATTTCCAGCAGCGAGTTGCGCAACATGCGCGCGACAATCGCCGCGAGCGCAGTGCCCAGCGTAATGGCCGGTAACACCAGAGAACTCAGCCCATCCCGACCACTAACCGGAAACCAGCCCAGATAGACCGAACCGAACAGGATCAGCAGTGGACCCAGCCAGAAATTGGGGATAGAGACCCCCAGCAGACTGATGACCCGCGCGCCCTGGTCAACCCAGGTACGGGCATACCAGGCGGAGACCAGTCCCAGAACCAGCGCGACCACCAGTGCCACCGCCATAGCGGCACCGGCCAGCTCAACGGTGGCGGACAGGCGTTCAGCAATCAACTCAACCACTGGCCGGTGCTGAAACAGGGATTCGCCCAGATCCAGTTTGAGTAAACCCTGATAGTAATCGACCATCTGGGCGGTGAGTGGCCGGTCTAATCCATAGGCTTTCGCCAGCGCCGCCCGGTCAGCGGTGGATGCGCGCTCACCCAGCATCACCTCCACCGGGTCGCCGGGAATCACATGGGTAAGCACGAATACGGCCAGCGACACCCCAAGAATGACCAGCAAGGCGGCGGCAACCTGTCGAATGATTACCATTAATTCATGCTTCGCAGATACAGACGCGGGTACCGGGCCGCACCTGATTGAACAGTTCCAGCAGCGCCGGGTTGTGCATACGAACACAGCCATGAGAAAGCGGAACGCCTAACGAATTGCTCTCCGGCGTGCCGTGTATATAGATAAAGCGTCGCTGCGTGTCGCAGTCGCCCAGCCGGTTAAACCCGGGCTCCAGCCCACTTAGCCAGAGAATTCGAGTCAGTATCCAGTCCCGGTCCGGGTGGTGTTGAGCCAGTTCTGGCCCATAGATTTCACCGTGAAAACGTCGGCCCTGAAAGACGCCATTTTCCGGCACTCCTGCGCCAATGCAGGCACGGATCTGGTGCCAGCCCCGGGGAGTTTGCAGGCTGTTGTTGGTCTCGCCCAGACCACGGGCAGCGGTCGATACCGGCCACACCGACTGAATCTCGTCATCACCACTTATTAAACTGACTGTCTGCTCAGCAACACTGACCCGAAGCCAGGCTTCACCCCGGCGACGTGGGTTGGGTTGGCTGGTCGAGCGGTCCATCATGGCCGGCGAGCAACCTCACTGTTCATCGTCATTTTTTGCGCCACCATCAACCCATCATAATTGCCATCACGGCTCAGCGGATAACCGGTAAGCGTACGGCGAGCTACCAGCGTGTGATTTTCATACCAGAGAGAGACATAAGGCCGGTAATTGGCCAGTTGCTGTTGCAACCGGGCATAAAGTTCGCCCTGCTCCGCCATTGTCGCCGCTTCCGCCTGAACAATCAGCTGATCGACCTGCTCGGCATTAAACCGGCCCCGATTGGCCCCTTCCGGTGGAATAGCCGTGGAGTGAAACAGGTAGCGAAAGATATCCGGCATTTTAATGCCCACCCAGGCCAGCGAATAGAGCTGAAACCGACCCGCTTTGATATCACCATAAAAAGTGCCCCATTCATGGCTTTCGATGTTAATCGTCAGCCCCACCGCTTCGAGCTGCTGTTTAATGGCCGCCGCAATGCGCAGCCGCAACGCATCGGTAGAAACCTTATAGGAGAGCGTTGGTTCGCCACCCCGCTCACGATACATAGCCACTAACTCGGCTGCCCGTTGCGGATCGTACTCCGTGGGCGCGATACCCCTGCCGCCAGCCCAGTGATCCGGCGGCAACACCGATTCAGCGCGTCGCGCACCGCCACCCAGTAGAGCATCAATAATCGCCTGTCGATCAATGGCCAACGCGATGGCTTCCCGAATCAGCGGATCACCGCTAACCGGATCGTCAAAGTTAAACCCCAGATAGCTGTAGTTGCTGCCGGCAGCCTGTTCCACCTTTACCCCCGGCTGGTCACGAAGCCAGCCAATCAGTTCCGCCGGCAGATCATTTTGCACCAGATCTATCTCACCCCGAATCAACTTGAGCGCACGCACGGTAGCGTCGGCCACCCGCAATAGTTCCACCTGCTGGCCGTCCCACCGGCGCTCCAGGAGTACCTGTTCCGGTGCCGGCCAGCTCACCAACTTAAAGGCACCGTTACCAATGAGCTGATCAGGGGCTAAGCGCGGTAGCGCCGCGGATGTGGCGGGCAATATCGATAGCGTTAACCGACCGGGAAAGAGCGCATCCGGCCGAGCAAGGAAAAAATCAACAGCCCCTTCGTCAACCTGCTCGATCCGTTCAATCACACTCAATCCGCTGCGATGGGGCGATATTGAATCTTCCCGCAACACGGACTCATAGGTCGCCACCACGTCGGCGCTGGTCAGCTTGCGACCGTCGGAAAATAACGGGATTGCGTCAACCAGGGTGAAACGGTATTGCAGTGGAGATAACTCCTGCCAGTTCGCCAGGTCCGGTGTCGGGCGTAGCTGGTCGTCAAAATCCACCAGCCCGCGGTACAGCAAGCGGCAAACCCGGTTAGACACAGCATCCGTCGCGTAACGGGGGTCGAGGGTCGCCGGTGCCTGCACCAGCCCCATGCGGATAACAGGGGTCTCCTCTACGTCCGCGTAGTTGTCGCAGCCACTCATCATGAGTCCGGCAATCACGACGAGCAACCCGACGCGAACAATCTTCAATACCATCACCACCTATCCCGGTTTTGCAGCGATATTTGTCGCTTCTCACCAGGCGACAACAGCTTGCTAAACGATCGTTTATCTATGGCGGGAATTGAGCTAGAATTGGGGGCTCGCATGTCGAAAGGCACCCGGATTAATTGCAAGTCATTACACGAAAGAGGAATATTTTAATGTCCGCTGTAATCGCCGAAAAACCGACTGGATTAAGCATCGTTGCCCGGGTAACCACGGTACCACACCTGGTATTTGGTGCCCTGCCGATACTGGGCTACCTGTTGGGTGGCGGGATTTTCCACTGGTTAACCCCCGCCGTTTATCTGTTACTCACCATCGCCGACCCGATGGTTGGGAATGACGAAACCAACCACAACCCCGCCGATGAACAGGCGCTGGAAGGCCGCCTGTTCTACCGCATCATGCTCTGGGCGACGGTTCCCCTGGCGTTTGGTGTGACCATATTTGGCCATTGGCTATTAACTCAAACCGCCCTGACCGGTTGGGAAATGGCCGGCTTTTTGATTTCACTCACCCTGGCCACCGGGTTTCTGGCCACGGTTGCCCACGAACTCTGTCACCACTACCAGCCCATTGATCGCACCATGGGCGACCTGCTGTTTATCCCCATCTTTATGTGTGACTTTCACGTCTATCACAACTTCATGCATCACACGCATGTGGCCACACCCAACGACCCGGCTTCCGCCCGCTACGGCGAGAAAGTCTATCCTTTTCTAATCCGCAGCATTATCAAAAAGACCCAGGCCGCCTGGCAGGTTGAAAAACTGCGTATGCAGCGTAATGGCAAATCAACCTGGCACCCCAGCAACCTCATGGTGCGGTTTATTGTCATGCAAACCGCCTGGGTGGTGCTTCTGGTGTCCCTGTTTGGTCTCTGGTCAATTCCAATCTGTTTCATTCAATACGCTTTCCCACGGTTGTTGCTGGCGGTGGCCGACTACCTCGAACATTACGGCCTGGGCCGGCACCAGCTCCCCGATGGCAGTTATGAGAAAGTGCGCCCCAATCACGCCTGGGACGACAGCACCCTGGTCAGCAGCATGCTCTTCTGTCAGATCGACCGTCATTCCGATCACCACGCCAATGTGGGCCGGCCCTATCAAGTTCTACGCGTCATGGACGAAGCACCCCGCCTGCCTCACGGCTACCTCACGATGATTCCGATTGCCTTAATCCCACCTCTCTGGCGACGGCGCATGCACCCCATTGTTGAGGCCTATTACGACAAGGGTGACGTGATTCCATACGCCGTACCCGGCGCGCTGCCGGAAAAATACGCAGCCATGGTGCCCGAGGGATGGGGTCAGCCGGTTGCCGATAATTCGGTTGATGAACGCAGTGCCGCAGTCGGTGAGCACGAAATGAAGAACTACGCTGACTAGACCCACCCACCGATTAAAGCGATTTCCTAAAAAGCCCGGCGACTTGCTCACCGGGCTTTTTTTTGGCTCAGTCACCTTCAACTCAAAAACAGGGTAGCGGCGCGCAGCCAGTGACCGCCATAATGAAGGCGAAATATTCAATAACCACATGCCGGGGGAGGCAACCATGTCACAGAACAATCAATACAAAGGGTTACAGGATCGCGTCGTTATTATCACCGGCGGTGGCCAGGGCATTGGTCGGGCCTACGCCCACCATTTTGCCGAGCAGGGAGCCATCTCGGTCATTGCGGAATACGATGCCGATAACGGCGAAAAAGTCGCCGAAGAAGTCCGCGCCAACGGCGGCCGCGCACTGGCTATCCAGACCGACGTCGCTGACGAAGCCTCCACCCTGGCCATGGCCAAAACTGCCGTCGAGGAGCTAGGCCGGATTGATTGTCTGATTAACAACGCAGCGGTTTTCTCCCGCATCACCATGGCGCCCTTCTGGGAACTACCCGCCGCCGAGTGGGAACGAGCCATGCAGGTCAACATCAACGGCCCCTTCTATTGCTCTCGGGCGGTTATTCCCACCATGCAGGCAGCCAAATGGGGGCGCATCATCAACGTCTCCTCCGCAACCGTGATCATGGGCCGCGAAAACTACCTGCACTACATCACCTCCAAATCCGCCATGATCGGCATGAGCCGCTCCATGGCCCGCGAACTGGGTGAGTGGAATATCACCGTCAACACCTTCTGGCCTGGTGTCACCAAAACCGAAATAAAAAGGCCCTCTGTCCCCGATGAAGTCTTCGATAAAATGACAGAAATGCAGAGCATCAAGCGCCTCACCGGCACCGATGATCTGGCCAAGGGCGTCATGTTTTTATGCTCCGACGACGCCGACTTTATTACCGGCCAGAGCCTGCAGGTGGATGGTGGGCTAACCTTTATCTAACCTCGCAGAGGCATTAATGGAAAACTGGAAACCTGCCGCCCCGACGCCGTCCGATCTGGGCGACCGGGAACTACCACAGCTGAGCGATGCCCTCGCAGGCAAGCAAATCGCTCTCATGGTCAGCGGCAGTATTGCCGCCTTCAAAACCCCCATGGTGGCGCGCGAACTGCGCCGCCACGGGGCGGCAGTGACCACTTATGCCTCCCGATCCGCTCTGCGCTACGTCAGCGCCGAGGCCCTCGCCTGGAGCAGCGCCAGCCCGGTAATTACCGAGCTCAGCGCCGAAGCCGAGCACCTCTCCGACACCCGGCCGTTTGACGCCTACCTGCTCGCACCCGCCACCTACAACAGCATCAACAAACTGGCCGCCGGCATCGCCGACACCGCCATCACCAGCGCCCTCGCCTCCGCAATCGGGCGAGTAAACCAGGGCAATGCCCAACTGCTCATCGCACCCGCAATGCACGGCAGCCTGCACAACCCCATCTTCGAGACATCCATCGAACGCCTACAACAGCTTGGGGCAAAGGTCATCCCGCCAAGGGATGCCTATGGCAAACATAACCTGCCAGATGAACAGACTTTGGTGGATGCGGTTATTGAGGCGTTGGAGTGAAACGAGGGAGTTGAGCGACGTTCAAGTCGTAAAGCTTGTCGGATGGTAAATATGGGAATGCAAGACCAGATCTCCTGCTCTGCTTTATCCTTGAGTTAACAACCGCCCTCAAATTCGGAGAAGTTTATGGAAATAAGAATCATAGAAAGGGACGAAATTGATTCTCTTCTATCTTTGAATGAAGATCATTTTAATGATGTTAAAAGCAAACGTATTAAACCTGCGAAACTTCAAGAAACATTCGTGGCTTTCGCAAATTCAGATGGTGGCGACTTATACATTGGAATAGAAGACAATTCTGAGGGAGGAGAGCGAATTTTTGGGTTTGCAGATCAAGAGGAGGCCAATGGAACTATATCAACCCTTTTAGAGGAAACAACACCTGCAGTCGAAAATTTAATGGTTGAATTTTTGAATGTAGAAAACAAAGGGCTTGTATTGCATTTCGGAATTCCCAAAAGCCCAAAAGTTCATTATACAGCCGGAGGTGATTGTTATATAAGAATCAACGCTTCAAAAGTAAAAATTAGGGGAGAAAGGATTACTCAACTCGGATATTCAAAAGGTGCGGAACCATACGAAAGGAAGGCATTAGATAATGTCGATATTGAAGATATTGCAGAAAGCGAGTTACTAGAAAATTACATGGAGCGTGTTGGCACTCATTTGCAGCCAGAAGCTTTCTTACGAAAGCAAAGACTTTTGACAAAAAAAGATGAAAAGAGAATACCGAATGTTGGAGCCGTATTACTGTTTGATGATGAACCACAGGCAACCTTAGAGACTCGTTGTGCCGTGAAGGTTTATAGGCTAAGAACAACTGAGGCAGAATATAAAAGGGAGCAATTAGAAGAGATGCCCGTCACAATCAATGGAGATGTCGAAAGTGTTATTGATAGCACGGTTACGCAAGTTGGTAAATACATCGACGGTGCTTCGTTTGAGGATGGGGGAAAGCTTATAAAGTTAAGTTATCCATCAGAAGCATTGAAAGAAATACTCGTTAATGCTGTTATACACCGTGATTACAGTTTAAATGATGATATTCATGTGCGAGTATTCGATAATCGGGTTGAAGTTCAGAGCCCAGGAAAACTGCCTGGATATATGAACCTGCAGAACCTATATGATGAGAGATTTTCAAGAAATCCAAATGTTGTTCGTATGCTTCATAACTTACCAAATCCTGTTAACCACGATATTGGTGAAGGGTTAGATACGGCGAAAAATGAACTTAGGAAAGCGGGCCTAGTGGATCTTTCTTTTGCTGAAAAGGATAACGCCTTCGTAGTGACAATTAGGCATCAAAAAATCGCATCATTGGAAGACGTTATCCTCCAATATTTTGTGGAAAATCCTGATGGGGCAATAACAAACAAATTGGTTCGACAACTCAGTGGCGAGGATGATATGCAAAAAGTTAAAATTGCACTACAAAAATTGCGTGCCAATGGTGAAATAAAGCCAGAGGACGAAAACGCTTCTGCATTTAATTTTCGGTATATCAAAGCATAAATTATTGAGGCAGACTCCATTGATTTAGGTTTATTAAGAAATCACTCAGTTAAGCAATTTAACTTCGTGGTGTAAGGGCTCAAGCCAACCTCAACGGCAGCCTTCAAAAGATTGCTTTTAATCGCTTTTGACCTACCCACCCGCTGATAGCACGGCTCCAAAATATAGGTTCAGACCAGCCAGCTAGTCACCCGGCAACAACCTCCCCCTAAACAACAACCCCGTCAGCAACCCAGCGATCAATAACGGCACACCAAGCGCATAGAAGAACCCCGATAGCCCCCACAGGCCAATCAGAGTGCCGCCGATTAGCGCACCGATGACACTGCCCACCCGGCCAGCACTAATAGCCCAACCAACACCGGTGGCTCGAATGGGGGTTGGGTAGAGTTCTGCGGCCAGATAATTCAGGGCTACCTGGGGAATCACGCCGCAGATGGTAAAAGGCACGATCAGCAGTGCGATTAGTGTCCAATCCGACCCCACCATTGCCAGTGCAATCGACGAAACCACGCCGCCGGCGAACAGCCCGATCAGGCTGCGGCGAATGCCTACTCGCTGGATAATTCCGCCGGCAGGGATAAAGGCGATGATGGCGGTGACTCCCATTACTGCACCGGCGAGGGATGCCTCGCGAATTGTGAAACCACTCTCGGTAAGCGCGGTGGGCACCCAGAGCAGAAACAGATACCAGGTAATCCAGTTAAAGAAATAGACCACCCAGACGGTTAGTGTGGTGCGGCGGTATTTGGGGACTAACAGTGCGCGACCGGAGGCCCTGGGGGCCTGCTCTTCGATTAATTCAAAATGATGATCGGCGCTGTAGCGCTCGTGGCCGACAATACGATTGAGCGTGGTGGCAATGCGGCCTCGATCCACGGTGCTGCGATTTAGCAGATAGCGGAGCGATTCCGGGTATATCCAGGCGAGCCATGGCAACAGCAGTAACGGCACTCCGCCTGCGACGACAAAAACGGCCTGCCAGCCAAAACTGGGCACCAGTGCGGAGGTGAGTAAAGCGCTAAGGGGCACACCAATGCCCATGCCGACAAAACTCACCACCATGGCCATGTTGCGGCGGCGGGCGGGAAAATACTCTGCCAGTAGTGCGATCATTACCGGGTGGACGCCGCCAATGGCAATACCGGCAATAAACCGCCAGGCCATAAGGGTGCTCAGGCTGGTGGCGGCCGCCGTGCCCAAGGCGGCAATTCCAAACACGGCTACGCTGAGCAGAATCGCCCGTTTGCGCCCCCAGTAATCGGCAAAAATGCCCATGATCAGGGTGCCGCACATCATGCCGACGGTACCGGCTGCAAATATCTGCCCGATACTATTCAGGGGTATCGCCAGATCGTCTGCCAGAGCGGGGGCCACATAGGCAATGGCACCGTTCTCCACGCCATCGATGATGCCCACCAGCAGGCATAGCCCTGCTAACCGGAGCTGAAAACGACTGACCGGCGCGTCATCAATAACTGAAACGATGGGGACTGTCGGGCGGGATGATCCCGATTGTTCAGCTGCGCTCATAAGCCAGTCCTGTTATTACCAATGGCAACCGCCCTTTCCAGGCCATTCTCGCGACGCCGGTTAATCGACTGCTTCGGGCAACCACTGGGGCCAGCCGGCGGCCTGGTTGGCCTGACGAGCCAACGCCTGTTCCTGCGGCGAGGCAAAATGTTCGTCCCACTGCTTTAACCGGGGCACGGCAACATAACGATCCCAGAGCGGCGGGATGAAGGTAATGAAAAAGGAAAGCAGGACGCTGGGCATCTGCGGCGCATCGGGCAATGGGGTCAGGGCGTAATAAGGCACATGGGCGTCGAGGTGGTGTTCTGAGTGGGTGGTGATTTCGTAGGAAATCACCCGGCTTAGCGGTTTGAGGTGATTCCAGGCATGGCGTGCTTCTATGGGCGTATCCGGTACCCGTACCAGGCCATAGTGCTGAACGTAGTTGTAGTCCGCCATGATGGTGAAGCCCAGCACCCAGGTGATGATTAACACCGGCAAGCCAATGATTCCGGCCAGGGTGATGAAACAACCGGCAAACAGCAGCTCAAAAATCAAACCCCAAAACACCCGGCTGCGCGGGGACCAGGGCGAGCGCCCCACCTTTTGCAGGCGTTCAAATTCAAGTTTAAAGGTACCCACTATCTGCAATACCACTGACCGCGCGACGAAACGATAAAGGGACTCACCGCGTAACGGGGTATCGCCATCGGCCGGTGTGTCGAGATGAAGGTGGTGAACATGGACGTGGCCCAGGTCAGTTACCGGCACACCATAGCAGGTGCCGATCAGATCGGCGCCGGTACGCGATGCCAGCGTGCCGCCATGCATCAGCTCGTGGGCGGTCGCCAGACCAACGGCACCGTTAATAAAACCGACGGAAATAATCCCGCCCAGCAGGTGCCAGCCGCTAATGTTGCCCTGCCCTAACTGCCAGCCGAACACCATCCACAAGCCAAACAGCGCCGGATAATGCAGATAGGGCAACGACTTGATTAGCCAGCAATGGTTAATCGTACGTGAGCGGTAATCAGCCGGCAGCTGGTTATCGATAATCGCCAGCGTTGCGAAGGCAATTATTCCCATCCACGCCCCTGCCCCACCGAGCAACATTCCGGCAAGGGCGAAGGCAATGAGGCCCAAACTGGCGCAGTAACGGAGCTGGTCCATACAAAAAACCTCACGATACGGGGGTTAAGTCCGAATGGCACTTAGGTAAGGGTGTTTAGCGTCTATTCGCAGATCGCCAGATCACCGACAATTCGGTCATTTATAAGCTTTATAACCAGACATACCTGATCGAAAATACCGTTCGTCCTGAGCCTGTAGTTCGACAGGCTCACTACCGACGGAAGAGCACCCCCCGGGCGCCCTTCGACAGGCTCAGGACGAACGGCTTATTAAGGATTGCAAAAAAATATCCCAAAGGTGCTTAACTAAGCGCCATTCGGGTCAACCCTCCCTCTACCCGCCGCGGGTCTTGTTAGCGACGGATAGGGGGAGATGTGGAGAGCTGACTCAGTAGGACCTTGGCATGCCCAGATCATGCTGGGCGATGTAGTTGAGGGTCATTTCATCGGTCACCGGCGCGATGCGGTTCAGGCGCAGATTGCGGTAGTGACGTTCCACTCCACTTTCAGCGATATACCCAGCTCCGCCGAGGGTCTGGATTGCGCGATCAGCGGCGAACAGGGCAGCATGCGAGGCCGCATATTTAGCGTGGGCCGATTGCACACCGCACTCACGACCCTGGTCGTACAACCAGGCGGCCTCAAACACCTTTAACCGAGCCACTTCCAGCTGGATACGTGCTTCGGCCAACGGGAACTGCAGTCCTTGATGACTGGCAATCGGTTTGCCCCAGACGGAGCGCTCGCCGGCGTATTCCACCGCCTTTTTGATCAGGTAGTTACCGGTTCCGATACAACCCGCGGCTATGACGAAGCGTTCGGGATTCAGTACCCCATAAAGTGCTTTCCAGGCACCGCCTTCGCCGCCGAGCAGGTTCTCTGCGGGCACCTCATAGTCATCAAAGAACACGGCATTGGTATCCATGAACTTGGAGCCCATTTTTTTGAAAGGCCGTGCTTCAATCTTGTCGCTGGGCAGATCCCCCACCAGCAACGACACACCGGCGGTGCGGTTGTTCGGATCGTAGGGCGAGGTGCGGGCGAGGATAGTAATGCGATCCGCGTTGGCGATGTTGGAGATAAACACCTTCTGGCCTTTTATCTTGTAAACATCACCCTCTCGCCTCGCTTCGAGTCGAATCTGCGACACATTGGAACCCGCATCCGGCTCGGTGAAGGCACCGGACCAGAGTTCGCCGCCGATCAGTTTGGGAATGTATTTCTGCTTCTGCTCTTCGCTGCCGCCGGACATAACCGCACAGCCACCGAACACCGGGCCGCCGACGAAGATCATCGAACCTTCGCAGCAACCGGCCTCGCCGAGCGCCTCGGAAGCGACGCAGAGGTCCAGCATGCCCATACCGCTGCCGCCATACTCCTCTGGCAATGAGATCCCCAGCAATCCCTGTTCGGTCACTGCATCCCAGAATTCCCGTGGAAAGCGCTGGTCATCTTCGATACCGGCCCAGTATTCCTCCGGAAAATCGCCGGCGATTTTCTGACACAGGTCGCGCAGAATCATCTGCTCTTCAGTAAAGTCGAATTCCATGATTTAGACGTCCTTGGTCAGTTTATAGGTCTGAGTTCCGGGCTTGAATTCACGTTTTTTAAAGGACGCCAGTGCGGTACGAACCCAATCATCGTTGGTCTCGCGGGAAAGCTCCCAGAGTTTGGCCATTTCGTAGTCAATGGCCGGTTCAAAATCCAGCCATTTAACCTTCTCGTAAACTTCTTTGGTTTTGGTGAGCACGATACGGCCCTTGTTGGTGAGCATGCCGACCACCCGATCACACTCCGCATCCAGTTCAGCCAGCGGCACTGCGCGAGTCACGTAGCCAAGGCCTACACCCTCAACACCGGTAAAGGTTTCGGCCGTTAGTGCGTAGTAGAGCGCCTGCTTGCGAGCCGGCATGTTGTGGGCATAGGACCAGGTAGTGCCGCCACCGGGAAAAATACCAAAATTAACTTCAGACAGACCCCAGACACTCTCGTTGGCGGCAATCACGATGTCACAAATACCGGCCAGCTCCATACCGCCACCAAAACACCAGCCATTTACCTTGGCGATGGTCACTGCCGGGCAGCTTTTGATGGCCGTGAACCAGCCAAAGCCGTTGGTGTTGATCTCTTCCATGGCTTCCGGGTCATCAAAGGGTTCCAGAAAGCACTGCTCTAAATCCATGCCGGCACAGAAAGAAGGTCCCGCTCCGGTAATCACCAGGACTTTGACTTTTTTCCAGTCCATGTTCTTCATAACGTCGAACATTTCGGCGTGTAGCGCCGGGCTCATGCAGTTTTTCTTCTCCGGCCGGTTCAGGGTGACAGTCGCCACGTAGTCGGCTACTTCAACATTGACCGTGTCATATTTGCTCATATAAACCTCTTTATTATTTGTTTAAATACAGTTGGTTATAAATTTATTTTAATCAACTAGATTAACTTTATTGGCTGCGACTTTAATGACCGAAAAATAGCTTTAATTAGCTCTCGCTATTTCTCCAAGTCCTAGCGGTCGCGCGCCCATAATAACGACTAACTCGTCAAAGCCAACCATCTCGTTAGCCGTCGTTAATCCGGTATTCCTCCGCCACCCCGTGACATTTTTAATCGTCCGCATCTGACGGGCTTGACGCGCGGAGCAATCACCCCGATAAGATAGCCTCCTAAAAATAAAAGAAACTCGGCATGGGCAAGGCGCAACATAGCTGGGTTCACCCCAACGGACGGAGGAGCTGATGGAACCCCTACTGGTTAACCACGTTGTTGAACGGGCCGCAACGCTATTCCCTGATCGGGAAATAGTCGCTCGCACTGGGCCCGACAGCGAACACCGATATACCTATGCGGAGTATTACCGCCGTATCCGCCGTCTTGCCGGCGCGATGGAAGCCCTCGGTGTGGGTCGAGGGGACGGCGTCGGCGTGCTCGGATGGAACACCTACCAGCACCTGGAAATCGATTACGCGACGGTTTGCAAGGGTTCCATTTACCAGGGCCTTAATTTCCGGCTGGGGGTCGATTCCCTGGTCTACATGAGCAACCTGGCAAAAAACAGAATCCTGTTCGTGGAAGAGTCCTTTCTGCCACTGGCGGAGCAGCTGGTCGCCGCAGGAGCCAATACCATTGAGCATTTTGTATGGGTAAGCGACACGCCGGCACCGCAAACCAGTCTGGCACCACTACACGATTACGAGGCACTCATTGACGGCGCTCCCGCCGATTATCGGTTTCCTGATGATCTGGATGAAAACGACACAGTGGCGGTCTGTTTTACTGGCGGCACCACCGGACGTCCCAAGGGCTGCCCCTACTCCAGCCGATTTTTAGTGTTACGGGCGTTAACACGGCAATCGTGTCAGTCAATGGGTCCCTACAGCGGCCATGACGTATTTTTCATTACGCCGCCCATGTTTCACGGCCACGCGTTTAACCTGCCCATGGACGCCTTTATCGTTGGCGCCAAAATGGTCATACCGGGTGCGCACCCGGATGGAAACGTGTTCGGTCAGCTAATTCAGGATGAAAAAGTCACCCGGTTTTTAGCCAATCCAATTATGGGGAAAATGCTGCTGGAGGCGGCAGACGAGCACGACTATGACCTGTCCAGCATTCGTCATTCCGGATTTGGCGGCGATACAGTGCCGGCGGAAATGGTTGAACGGTTTACCGCCCTGGGTAAGTTTCGCAGTGGCGGACACGGCATGGCAGAGTCGCTTGCCGACCATACGGCCGCCTTTTTTGACGATATTCCCGACTACCCACTGGAAGTGGCGTTTGAGCTGATGCGCGATAACGCCGGCATGCCACTGGTCGGTTGCCAGACCAGAATCATGGGCGCAGACGGAAACCTCGTCCCTCAGGACGGCGAAACCTTAGGCGAGATGCAATTAAAAGGTTGGCACGTCATCCCCGAGTACTTTCGCGATCCGGAGAACACCGCTGCCCTGTTTACCGATGACGGTTGGCTCTGCACCGGGGATATGGGCGTACACAATCCGGATAATAGCTATTCGTTTAAGACTCGCAGCAAGGACATGATTAAATCGGGCGGTGAGTGGATTCCGGCCCTGCTGCTGGAGCAGACCCTTGAAGCCCATGATGCCGTGCGGGAAGCCTGTGTGATCGGTGTACCCCACCGTGAATTTGGCGAACGCCCACTGGCACTGGTCAGCCAGATAGAAAACGGTGCGGTGGTTAGCGCCGATGAGCTTTGCGACTTCATGCTCACCCGACTAGAAAAATGGATGGTGCCGGATGTGGAGCTGGTGGAAGTCGTGGAAAAAACCACCGTTGGCAAATACAACAAAACAGCCTTGCGGCAAACCTATCGTGATTATCATCAACACTGACTTGGTTGCGAAAAAGAGACAAACATTCCTAAGCCAGCTTTCAGCATCGAGTTCCGACACAGGGAGAGTTACTTATGAGCAACACAATCGTAATTAAAAATGGCCGCATTGTTGACGGCACCGGAGAGCCAGGATTTATCGGCGATATTGCCATTGAAAACGGCAAGATAACGGCTATCGGCACCCACCTGGATGATGGTGATATCACCCTGGATGCCACGGACCGGGTAGTCACGCCGGGATTTATCGATCCACACACCCATTACGACGCGCAGATCTGCTGGGATCAAACCCTCACCAGCTCATCGGCCCACGGGGTCACCACGGTGGTGATGGGTAATTGCGGCGTTGGCATTGCTCCCTGCAAACCGGAAAGCCGGGAAATCGCCACCCATGACCTGGTAAACGTGGAGGCAATTCCCTACGAGGTGTTGAAGGCCGGTATCAGCTGGGACTGGCAAAGTTATCCGGAATTCATTAAAGCCGCCTTTGATCGTGGCACCGGAATTAATCTGGGATTTTTACTGCCCCTGTCGGCATTACGACACTATGTAATGGGTGAAGCAGCGCTGGAGCGGGCCGGCACCCCCGACGAAATCGCGGAAATGGCCCGGTTGCTGAGAGAGGCAATGGAAGCCGGCGCCATGGGCTTTAGTTTTACCGTGTTGAAGCAACACATTGGTTTTGAAGGGCGACCACTCTGTTGTCGGCTGGCCAGTCGTGAAGAATTGACCGCCTATGCCCATGTACTGCGCGATTATGGCCGCGGTTTAATTCAGGTGGCCTGTGGCGGCGCCAGCGGCAAGATGGACGATGCCGGTTATGACCTGATTGATTTTCTGCTCACCGAAAGCCAGCGACCGGTCACCTGGGCGTTTCTGCTGGTGCCGCCCGATGACCCGTCAGTGGTTGGCGAAACATTGGATAAAGCTAACAACCTTTATGCACGGGGCGCGATTCCGCAGGTCTCCTGCCGACCCTTTATGACCCAACTGGAACTGAGTAAACCCTTCCTGTTTGCGGACCGAGAGAGTTTTCATGGGGTTATCAATTTGCCACGGGAGGAGCAGAAAAAAGCCTACCGTGATGAAGAATTCCGCAAAAAAGCACGGCTGGATGCTCAGGGCGGCGTCTTCGGCAATGGCTGGGGCCGGGTGGAATTACAGGAGTTTAGTAACCCGGAGTTAGAACAGTTTACCGGGCGATCGATCGCCGCTATCGCTGAGGAGCAGAACAAACACCCGCTGGACGTATTTCTGGATCTAGCACTCGATTACGACTATGACCTGCGTTACATGTACGACATCGCCAACATTGATGAAACCTGGGTCAAAAACCTGATCACGGACGAACGCACGCTAATCGGCGTTTCCGATAGCGGTGCCCACGTCGACCAGCTCTGCGACGCCGGCTATGCCACCTGGCTACTCGGCACCTGGGTGCGGGAGCGTAGGGCGCTGACGATGGAATATGCCGTCCGCCGTATCACTCTGGATCAGGCAAATTTTCTGGGCTTTCCCGACCGCGGCAAACTGGCCGTTGGTATGGCCGCTGACGTGGTAATTCTGGATCCCGAAACGGTCGGCAGTGACCGCTTTGCGACGCCGCAATTTGACCTACCGGGCGGTGCTCGTCGGCTGGTGGCGGCCGCACGGGGAATCGACACGGTGATCGTAAACGGTGAGATCGCCATCCAGAACAACCAGCCAACGGAGGCCCTGGCGGGCGTACAGGTGAGACCTAACTAGTCGGCAACCACCGGGTGATTGATCGATTCGACCCGCTCGACGCAACTCCAGCGGAACGATCACTCGGTTGAACCGTCGAATGCGGGCTCGGTTATTTTTCGCTGGTCAGGGATTCATCTTTGGCGGTGGATGATTTAGCGCCGCTGATTTCCGGTTCCTCTTCCGCGTCAGACTCTTCGTCGTCGGTCGTGGGTAACGCCGATTCGGTGCGCGCCCTGTCGATCGATTCTTCACTTTTGGGTGGCTGTAACACGGTGTCGTCCAGTAACTCCTCTGGATCCTTGTCCGGGTTTAGCTGAGTGGTCTCATCTTCACCGATTTCGTCAGCGTCGTCGTCGCCGAGTTCAATATCCATTGCTCCCTCAGTCTCAGGGACCTCCTTTGAGGAACTGCTGACGAAGGTTTCATCCTCTGCGTCTGCATAAGTGCCCGCGGCTGCATTTCCGCCCACCGAGGTAATGGTCGCGTCGTCGGCCCCCACGTAATCACTAGTTGCCCCGTCGATGCGCTGAGTGAAAAGGTCACTGGCTGGCGGTAACGGGTTGAATGGAAAAGGGGCTTCTCCATCCACCCAAATTAAATAGTTGGCGATTTGCCCGCTATAACAAACCGTGCGGTCTGCCAACCGAGTCAACGCGATGGGTGGCCGCTTACCCGTCACCAGCGCTACCAGCAGCCCTACTGCACTGACCAGGCCGATGAGCATCAGCAGCCCGAAATAGATGAACAGGAACAGCAGGCTTAACAGTACCCGCACCAGGGTACTGGTGCGGTCGCTCGCAGAGGGTTGGCTACTCATAATGTGATTTCCTGTCCATGTTTTTTACTTTCGTTATCCTGGCAACGGAGTCTAACGCTTAATCCCACAAGAGACTAACGACTTACATCACCCCGTAGGCAATAATAGCGTCAGCGACCTTAATGAAACCAGCCACATTGGCCCCCTGAACATAATCGATACCCTTGTCAGTCGCTCCGTACTCCACGCACTGATCATGAATACCTGACATTATCTGGCGCAGCCGGTGGTTAAGTTCATCCCGATCCCAGGCCAGTCGCATACTGTTCTGGGTCATCTCCAGGCCCGACACGGCAACTCCACCGGCGTTAGCCGCTTTACTGGGAGCAAATAGCACGCCGGCCTTTTGAAACGCCTCCATCGCAGTCGGAGAACTGGGCATATTAGCCCCTTCAGACACCGATCTCACCCCGTTTTTTATTAACATTTTGGCGTCGTCGACATCGATCTCATTCTGGGTAGCACAGGGTAGCGCCAGATCGCAGGGAACCTCCCATGGGCGTTTGTTTTCAACAAACTTCACACCAAACTCCTGCGCGTACTCGCTGATCCTGCCACGACGCTGGTTTTTCAATTCCTGAACAAAACTAAGTTTATCGGCAGTTAGCCCATCTTTGTCGTAGATGTAACCACTGGAATCCGACAGGGTCACTACTTTAGCGCCGAGGGCCATCAATTTTTCGGCCGCATACTGGGCAACGTTACCCGACCCGGATATGGCGGCCTCTTTGCCCTCGATCGATTCACCCACGTGTTTGAGCATGTCTTCCATCATATAGACCGCGCCATAGCCGGTCGCTTCCACACGAATCTCACTGCCCCCAAACGATAACCCCTTGCCGGTGAGCACTCCGGTGAACTGATTCATGATCCGCTTGTATTGACCAAACATGTAACTGATCTCGCGACCCCCAACCCCGATGTCGCCGGCGGGCACATCGGTGTAGGGCCCTATGTGGCGATAGAGTTCGGTCATGAATGCCTGGCAGAAACGCATAATTTCGCGTTCGGATTTTCCCTTTGGGTTGAAATCCGCGCCCCCTTTAGCGCCGCCAATCGGCAGGCCCGTGAGACTGTTTTTAAAGGTCTGCTCAAACGCCAGAAACTTGAGCACACTCAAAGTGACGTTGTGATGAAAACGAATCCCCCCCTTGTAGGGGCCTATCGCATTGTTGTGCTGTACTCGGTAACCACGGTTTGCACGAATGTTACCTTCATCATCTTCCCAGCCAACCCGAAAGATAATGATGCGGTCCGGTTCGGTTAGCCGTTCGAGTATCTGCGCCTCGTCGTACTCCGGCTTGTCAGCAATAAACGGAATAATGCTGGTCGCAACTTCATAGACAGCCTGATGAAACTCAAGCTCGCCGGGATTGCGACGTTGCAAACCCTCCATAAACTGTTCCAACCGGGATTTATGGTCCGCGTTCATTATTATTTCCTCAAATTATTAATCGACGCCTGGCGCAGTCGTGACTAACTTTAATCAAGTACCGAATACCCCATCCCCAGCCGACGCTGAACGTCCGCATACCAGCGCTCGAGCGCTTCGGTGGTGATACGGAAACCGAGGATCGATCGACACTCGCCGGGCAACTGAAAACTGCCCTCTGCCACCAGCGCAGGATTTCTCAAAATCCCGTATCGCTCCGCGGTCTTCATGTCAGCCTGCACCATCTGTTTAGCCTTGTTGCTCTGCACTGCGTCACGCCAGGCCTGTTCTTCCAGCCCAACCGATCGGGCGCAGTCAGCCAGCACGTCGTAGTCGGCAATGTTGCGGCATTCTGAAAGATGGGCAAGCTGGACCCGGTCAAAAAAATCCCAGTGAGCCCCCTGCCCGCCAAGCAACTCGGCGGCTTTGGCACCCAGTGCATTAGGAATCGAATAGGGATAGGGGAAATCCCGGGTCATCATCAGATCGCAATCAATTCGCGTGTCCCCTTCTATGTCCCGCGCCTCCAGCCAGTGTTCCATCACTACTTCCTGCTTGGCAGCAACCGGGTCTGGAAATAGCTTGCTGAAAAAATCCGGGGTTTCGGCCATGGGGTAGACCCGGTGGTTAACCGTCACATTGGGATGCTGTTCGACAAACTCACGCAGACGGCGAGAAAACGGAAACGCCCACGCCGATAGCGCATCGTGAAAAAACTCGACCGTAATCGCTCGATCAGGGTTATTAGCCAATGAAATACTCCTCCTTTGATTGGTTACCAAGAGTCTTACACGGACAGCATCGGTTTTACCAAAAAATAACGCAACCACTCGGCTTGCCCAACTAAACAATACTTGTCCACGCTGTTTGAGCAGGGTCTCTTCAGAGGGAACTAGCCGACACGGGCTATTCAGGCATAATCGGTAAGGTTAAATCCTGAGGAGGAGAAAACGATGGCTTACGCTGATTTACGCCAGTTTATGGCGCGACTAGACGCAGCCGGAGAGCTGCTAACAATTGATGCATCGGTTGATCCGGACCAGGAGCTCGGTGCAATTTGCCGGGAGAACCTCGACGAGAAAGGGCCGGCGTTGCTGTTTACCAACGTCATCGGTCACCAGGGTTCGGTCCTTACCGACATTCTCGGCACCCGTGAACGGGTGGCCATGGCAATGGAAGTCGAAGAACCGGCGCTGATTGAATCCTACTCAGAAAAAGTCCGTCGCAAACCCCTGTCTGATTTACCGTTGGTCGAAGATGCTGTCTGCAAACAGGTCACCTTATCGGGCGACCAGTTCGACTTGCAGAGTCTGGTGCCGCCGATTGTCGCTAACCAGCAGGATAGCGGCGCCTTCATTAATTACGGCCTGGTCATTGTCAAAGACCCGGAAACCGGCCGACGCAATATGTCGATCAACCGGATGATGCTAAAGGGCGATAATCGCACCGGTATCTGGTCCAACCCACCCGCCCATTGCGGCGTGATCCGTAAAAAGTACGAAGCCCTGGGAAAGCCAATGGAGATCGCGGTCGCAATCGGCGCCGATCCCATGCTTTATATCGCCTCGCAGGTACCCGGGCTAAATCTGGGAGATGACGAAATCGAACTGGCCAGCGCCATGCGCGGCGAGGCCATCCCCATGGTCAAGTGCGACACCCTCGACCTGGAAGTCCCCGCTAATTGCGAACTCGTACTCGAGGGCATTATCCCCCCGGGAGAACTGGAGACCGAAGGCCAGTACGGTGAGTATCCCGGCTATTACAGCACCATCGAGCAGCAACCGGTGGTTAACTTCCACCATGCTACCCACCGCCTCGACCACCTCTTTCTATTCAGCTATCTGGGCATACCGCCCACGGAGACTCATATGCTGGGTCAGCTGGCCGGCGAGGCGGGATTTCTGGCCAAACTGCGCAGCGACGTCGCCCCCACGGTGAAAGAGGTTTACTGTCCACCGGACATGATGACGGTCATTGTCAGCCTGAAAAAAACCTTTGAAGAACAGGCCAAGCACATCATCTATTCACTCTGGACCAATCGGGTGGTGAAGACAGTAATCGTCGTCGACGCGGACATTAATCCCCGCGATGCCGAACGGGTCTACTGGGCGATCGGTACTCGCTGTTCACCGGAAAGAGACGTCATCAAGGGCGATGGCTACTGCACCACCGGTCCGTCGAGAGAAAAATACGGTTCCCCCACCTGGCAGAAGATGGGCATCGATGCCACGGAACCCCTCACCGGTTATCCCGATGTGGTACGTCCCACCGACGAGATCATGGAGCAGATCCGTAAACGGCGTAATGAATTACGCAAATCGGCAACGACCAAACTACGAACGGGTACCCGCTAACCACTGGCACTGACGCCAGCTAAAAACAATCAAAATCGATAAAAACTCAATAAGGGAGAGGAGTCATGAGCGATTACACGGGCAAAGTTGTATTAGTCACTGCCGCCGGGGCCGGTATTGGTCGAGAAAGCGCACTGGAGTTCGGCCGTCGTGGCGCCTCGGTGGTGGTCGGCGAACTGGATAAAAAGTTAGGCGACCAAACCGCAGCGGACATCGTCGCCGCTAACGGCCAGGCGGTCGCGACAGTGATGGATGCCACTGACGTTACCGACATTAAACGGGCCCTGGCCCTCGCCGAATCAACCTACGGTGGACTGGACATACTGGTCAATGTCTGCGGCGGTACTCGGTTTTTCGGCACTGTCGAAGAGGCCAGCGAGGATGAGTGGAATATCACCATCGACACCAACCTCAACACGGTCTACCGCTGCTCAAAATACGCCATTCCGATGCTCCGAGCGCGGGGCGGCGGCGTCATCATCAACACCTCATCAGTCGGCGCCATATTGCCGGGCAACCGTAATGCGGCCTATTCGGCGGCAAAGGGCGCCATCAACACCCTCTCCCGTGCCATGGCAGTGGATTGTGCACCGGACAAAATTCGGGTTAATGCCATCATGCCGGGGATGATGCTGTCGCCACGAATTCTGGGATGGATGGAAACCAATCCCGGATTCGAAGACATGGGTGAACAATTTTGCCCCTGGGGTCGGGCCGGTGAGCCTGCCGAGGCGGCCAAGCTCATTGCCTTTCTGGCATCGGATGACGCCGGCTATATCACCGGGGCGCTGGTACCGATTGACGGCGGCTATGCTGCTGGGAAGCAGGCGGAACTCATGGCGAAAGGTGAGACCGGTAATACCGCCTGACCGGCTAGCCTCCCGGCTGCTTGTCAGTCTCGTCCGGGAGCACTACTCCGTTCGACCTGCCCCGGTTCAGGAACGCCCTTCGGCAAGCCCAGAGACGTTATCTGCTGCACCACTAGATTGAACCACCTGAGCAGATAGTGTCTCTGGGCAATCTCAACCGGGGATTAAAGCTCGCCGATAGCCTCGCGCTGCTTTTTGCTGCTGTTGTGCAGCATTTTTTCAACGTCTCTGGCCTTATCGATGGTCTCTACCTGATCCTGAAAAACCGATTCTTTGGGGGTCTGGTCGCTCTCGCCCGAGCAGGCCGCCATCAGAATCACCGTGCTCAGCGCCAAAGGTTTAAAAATTTTTACTGCCATTTATCTTCCCCAACGGAATAGTCCAACCCAGACCAACGCTGACTTGCATGTCACTATGGTAAGGGTGTTTAGCGTCTGTCCACAGAACGCCAACTCACAGCTAACTTAGTCGTTATAAAAGCAGAGAAACCGGGTCAAAGATACCGTTCGTCCTGAGCCTGTCGAAGGACGTCCTTCGACAGGCTCAGGACGAACGGAGTATTAGCGGTTGCGAAACAAGTTTCTTAAAAAGAGCTTAATTTAGTAGTACTAAAGCCTCACTCTCACCTGTCTTTATGCAATCTTTCAGGCTAGCAAAGCAACACTGTCAGTAGCTGCCGGCAACCAGCGGTAGTTACTCTGCTCTCGAATTCAATTTAGCCCGGACCAATTCTCCCACTCGCAACACAACAATCTTCCGAAATCATTAGCGCAGACTCGCTCAGGAATTTTCAGGCTTTCTTGCAACCAGCTGGGCAACCGCGCGGGCAATCGGCGGCGGTTCCACCGGCTCGGCATAATACAGAACTTCCCAGTCACCGAACCATGCGCGCAACTCGCCAGGGTTTAGCAGGTAATCGGCATTGTTGGGTCGGCCGAACTGACGGTTTTCGGTTGTAAATGTCTCGTAGACAATGAGCCCCCCCGGCATAAGTGCGTCTCGAATCGCCGGTATCAGGGGTCGGTGCAGGTAACGAAATACCAGTATTACTGAAAACTGGCGACCGGATAGCGGAGCTGAGTTGATGGCCTCAAAATCGACTGGCCAGCAGCTGCTCGGCTGATCCTGTGAGGCCAGACTCGTCAGTCCTGCCAGGCAATCATCAAGCGCAGACTGATTTCGATCGGCGAACACCACCTGGGCGCCCTGCTCCGCCAGACGCAAGCCGTTTTGACCCGAACCGCAGGCCAGGTCAAGCACGGCTCCGGCCCTGGCCGCCTTTACCAATTCCGGCAACCATTCCTCAATGAGTGCAGCGGTGGATGCCGCTGGCGGGCGACGATCACTCATCGTTTTAAACAGCGTTCACAGAGACAGGCGCGACCGCGCAAATCGGCTGGAACGGCGGCCAACCCCTGGTCGGAAACCTCAACCTGAACACACCAGCAGGGTTCGCTGGAGTTGCCCAGTAATCCACACTGATTCGGTTTCTTACAGACCGGGCAGGTACGGCTAACCTCACCCTCATCGATAACGGCACCTGACCCAGAACTCTGCAACGAGTCAGCCAAAATTAACTCGCCGTCACTGTGTTGCGGGCGCCCTGCTTTACCATGATTGCAGCCAACGCACTCAGCACCAGTGGTACCGTCATCGCCAGGAAAAAGCCGCGTACGCCAAACTGGTCCAGCAGCGGACCGCCGGCCGCCGCTCCCAGAATCGTACCCACTCGCCCAATGCCAATAGCCCAGCCGATACCCGTGGCCCGAACCGCGGTGGGATACAGAGAAACCGCCAGGTAATTAAGACAAATTTGCGGGCCGCCTACCAGCAGGCCGGTCAGACCGATCATCACATAAATCAGGGTCCATTGCTGACCAGCGCCGGCGAGCACCGTCATGGCAACCACCCCGCCAATTAGTAACGCAACAATCACACCCCGTACCGGCAACCTCGGGATATACCAGGCAAGCGGGACCACAAAGAGCAAGGCCGCGCCGTTAATAATTTTGGTGCCGTTAGCAGCTTCCGCTTCTGCCAGCCCCGCCGCTACCAGCACGCTCGGCAACCAGAGCACAATGGCAAACCAGGCAACCCAGTTGAAAAAATAGACCCCCCAGATGGCAAAGGTGTTTCGTCGCAGGTCGCGACTAAAGAGCGCGCCGATACCCGCTCCCTGAGCCTTTTCAGGCAACAGAAACTCGGTGCCGGCCGGCAGCAATGCCCCACCTTTTAACCGGCGCAGCCGGCGACGCACCTGCTCATGCCTGCCCGTTTCTGCCAGATAATGAGGGGATTCCGGCAACAACAGCCAGAGCACCAGCACAAACAGCAGCGGCCCTACCCCGCCAATAACAAAAATTAGTCGCCAGGTTTCGGTCAGAAACAGGTCGGGCAACCAGCCGACAAGGCCCCCGCTATAACCAGCGCAGCAGCCGTGCGCTAATAGCACAGAGGCGATCTGCGCACCGACGATGGCCCCGACCGGCAGACCCAGGGTCGATAACAACATGACGATACCGCGCTTTTTATCGGGGGAATATTCCGACGCCAGAGCCAGCACATTTGGGGTGGCGCCACCCATGCCAATACCGGTTAGAAACCGAAAAACAATGAGTTCATTAACGCTGCTGGCCCAGGCTGTCGCCAGCGAAAACCCGGCAAATGCCACGGTTGCCCAGATTACGGCCCGACGGCGGCCAAAGCGATCACCCAATGGTCCAAACAGTAACGCGCCCAGGGCCATGCCGATCACGCCGGCGGTGACGATGGGCGTAATGCCCGTGGAATCCACCCCGTAACTGGCAGCCACCGCCGGCCCGGTAAAGGCGATGGCCTGAGTATCAAAACCATCAAACATGGTTACCAGAAAACAGAGCGCCACCACCAGAGTCTGATAACCACCAAACCCGGCGTTATCAATCCAGTCGGTGAGGTTTACACGATTGTTGGCCTGGGTAGTCATCAGTCATCTCCGCCGACAAGCGAATGCAGCAGTTGCGCGGTCTCAAATAGCGGCAAGCCCATCACCCCGGAATAACTACCATCAATATTGCTAACAAACAGGGCTGCCTGTCCCTGAATGGCGTAACCACCCGCTTTGTCCTGAGGTTCGCCGCTTTCCCAGTAGGCATTGATTTCTTTGTCACTGATTGGTCGAAAGGCGACGTCGGTACTACTGATCGCGACACCCTCATTGGTAGCAGTGGCCACCGCCACCGCTGTCAGTACCTGGTGAGTCACCCCGGATAGCCGCCGAAGCATGGCGCTCGCGTGGATCTGATCGCGGGGCTTTTCAAACACCATGTCGTCATAGACGACGATGGTATCGGCGCCAATCACCGGGCGACTGTCCTGCACATGCAGTGCCCGACCGGCTTTAGCCTTGGCAAGAGCCAACCGCCGGACATATTCCTCTGGCATTTCAATCGGATCGCGCTCTTCCGGTACATTGACCGAAAACTGTTCAAATTCAACGTTTATCTGGGCCAGCAATTCCGCCCGTCGCGGCGATGCCGAGGCCAGTAACACGG
>Ga0070726_10001296_pt1 | contig 25721 bp, 15 predicted proteins | sample tdAd471_FD_67275 | JGI IMG/M metagenome (GOLD analysis project Ga0070726, IMG submission 67275) | Marine sediment microbial communities from the Atlantic coast under amendment with organic carbon and nitrate - tdAd47.1 | ecosystem: Environmental > Aquatic > Marine > Coastal > Sediment | place...
CTGGAGAGCCCCGAGCGCTATCGCGGTGCGCTGCTCTTGCTCTCCATGTGCGCCGCCGACACGCCAGCGGAGGCGCTGCTCGCCGGGCAACGGGTCGTCTACCTCGGTCGCGGATGGCGCCCGGTCACGGTCTTGACCCACGTCGTCGGCCCCTTGAGGGCCGTCGCGCTCTTGCCCGACCTCGACCCCGCCGTGCGCGAGCAGCTGCTGCGCGGGACGCTGGGGATCGTGCGCGGGCTGCTGGCGACCGCAGACCAGACGCCGCTCTGCCTCGCCCAGCGCGCCCAGCTCTCCGTCGACGCGGCTGGGTTCGAGCTGCGCGGGCGCTCCCGCGACGCGTGGTTGCAGCAGGCGCGCGCCGACTTGCGGTTGGAGCTGCGGGGGGATCAGGGGTTGCTGCGCATGGGTGAGTTCGAGTTGCTGACGCGATTGCGACGCACGCGGATCGCCGCCGCCCTCGGGGACATCGAGGACGCGGAGAAGGAAGCCCAGGGCGTGGGGGTGTTCGCGGACGGGGTTCAGGACGTCTCACAACGCAAGCTGCAGGTCTTGTTCGCCGTCACCCTCGGCCTGCAGCAGCACGACCCGTGGCGCGCAGAGATGGAGAAGGTCCCCGAGTGGCGGAAGCAGCAGGGCCGGATGCGAGAGATCGTCGGCCGATGACGGGGCGCGCCGCTACCGCCCGGCACGGGCTGGGGATACACTCTTGGGACCGGAGGTGACGTGAGAGCCACCTTGCATGTCGTCGCAGGCCCCGACCAGGGCAGGCTGTTTTCGATTGGCGCGAGCCCCGTCACGATTGGGCGCAACGCCAACAACACGATCGTGATCAACGACGTCTCCATCAGCGGCGTCCACTCTCGGATCGTGCCCAACGCCCTCGGCGGCTTCACCGTCCTCGACAGCTCGAGCACCAACGGGACCTTCGTCAACGGCCTCGAGCAAAAGGCCGCTGACCTCAAGGACGGAGACGAGATCCAAATCGGCGAGTCGGTGATGTGCTTTCACCAGCAATCTCGCGCGACGATCCTCACCGACGAAGACACGGGCAAGGCCTCCGTGCGCGCGGCGACGCCGTCGGAGGTCGCCCCCTCGTTCAGCTTCGACCCCGTGCAGGCGGGTGAGGTCGATCGCGCGCGGCTCGAGCAGGTCTACATGCGCTCGGTGCTCCTCGAGCGCCTCGATCACGCCCTGGGCCAGCTCGAGACCAGCCAGGAGATCCTCGGCGCGGTGGTCGACGCTGCGCTGGCTGGCTCCGGCGCCCAGCGCGGTTTGATCCTGCTGCTCGAGGGCAAGAGCGGCGAAATGGTGCCCTCGGTGGTGCGCGACCTCTCCGGCGGACAGGCGGTCAGCTTCTCCAAGGCCCTCGCTACGGAGGTGTTGGGGGTGGGTCAGGTAGTCGCCGTCGACCCGGCGGGCTTCGACGGGATCGACCACCCCACGATCTGCGCGCCGATCGTCAGCGCGGGGAACTGCGGGGGGCTGCTCTACGTCGACCACCCTCTGACCGGGCGGTTCGAGGTCGGCGCCGCCGACACCGTGGCCGCGATCGGGACCCGGGCCGCGGCGAGCGTGATCGCGGCTCGCTCGCGGACCGACTTCGACATGCTGTTCTCGTCGATGATCGACGCGATCATGCGCTCGATCCAGGCCAAGGACGTCTACACCCGCGGTCACTCGGAGCGCGTGCGGCACTACTCCAAGCTCCTCGGCAAGGAGCTGGGGCTGAGCCAGGACGAGGTCTACCGGGTGAGCCTCGGCGCCGGCTTGCACGACATTGGCAAGATCGGAATGCCCGACAGCGTGCTCAAGTTCAACAAGACGCCGAACCTCACCGAGGAGCAAATGAAGCACGTCAAGCACCACCCGGTGCGCGGCGGGCAGATCCTCAAGGACATTCCGTTCCTCGCCGACATCGTCCCCGCGGCGGAGCTGCACCACGAAGACTGGGACGGGGGCGGCTACCCGCATGGGCTGAAGGGCGAGCAGATCCCCTTGATCGCGCGGATCGTGGCGGTGGCCGACACCTACGACGCGATCACTACCGACCGCCCCTACCAGAAGGGCAAGTCCTACGAGGAGGGCCACCAGATCCTGCGCAAGATCGCGGGCAAGCGGCTGCAGCCCGAGCTGGTGGAGGCCTTCGTCTCGGCCTTCAACAAGTACCGCAAGCGGCCCAGTCACAAGAAGCCCACCCCGCGCCCGAGCACGATGCGGATCCCGGCCGACGTGGCCAGTTCGGCTCAGGACGAGCCGAGCCAGGAGCTGCTGGACGAGGTCACCCAGACCAAGCCGATCGCCGCGCAGCGCCCGCAGCCTGCCCCGGAGGTCACCGACCCCGACGGCGACGACGACCTCGACATCGGGCTCAAGAGCGCGATCTTCGTCGGCTAGTGACTCGACCCCTCGAGCTCGCGCTGGCCTTGGGGCTGCTGCTGGGGAGCAGCGGCTGCTACGCGCTGCACGCGGCCAACGGACAGGTCGGGATCTGGTACAACGCCGAGCCGCTGGAGGACGTGCTGGAGGATCCGGACCTCCACGACCACGAGCGGGAGCAGCTCGAGCTGGTCCAGGCCGTGCGCGCCTACGCCGTCGAGGAGCTGGGGCTCACCGACACCGGGAGCTACACCAGCTTCTCGCGCACGCCCTACGACTACGTGGCCTGGAACGTCAGCGCCAGCTCGCCCCTCGCCTTTCAGCCCTACACCTGGGACTTCCCCTTCGTGGGCCGGCTGCCCTACATCGGGTTCTTTCGCGAGGAGCTCGCCGAGGAGGAGCTGCGCGACCTGGCCGAGGCCGGCTACGACGCGCTCTTGTTGCCGGTGCCGGCCTACTCGACCCTGGGCTGGTTCGAGGACCCCTTCCTCTCGTCCATGCTCCGCTATCGCCCGGAGACCATCGCCGACATCGTGATCCACGAAATGACCCACGGGACCGTGTTCGTCGCCGACGTGGAGTTCAACGAGACCTTGGCGACCTTCGTCGGCCGCGAGGGGGCGCGCCAGTTCTTCCTCCAGCGCGACGGGCCGGAGAGCCCGCTGCTCGAGCGGATGCGGCTCGACGAGCACGACCAGGCCCTGTTCGACGAGGCGCTGCGCACCCTCAAGGACGAGCTCTGGCGCGTCTACGCCGCCTCGAGCAGCGAGGAGGTCAAGCGGGAGGCCAAGGCGGAGCGGATCGCCGCGTTCCGCGAGCGAATGCGGGCGGAGGTGCTGCCCGCGATGCGTGACCCGCGAGCCTACGACTACGTCTGCGACCCCGACTACGGGATCAACAACGCCTGGCTGCTCGCGCGACTGCGCTACTACGGTGATCTCCCCGCCTTCACCGCGCTCCACGAACACCTGGGCTCCGACCTGCGGCTGACCATCGAGACCCTCGGAGAGGTGGCCAAGGCCGAGGATCCACGGGCCGAACTTCGCCTGCGGGCCGAGCGGTAGGGCACCCCTGCGGGGTCCAGCGCCCATGATCCGCGGGCGCCGGTTCTTTTCACATCCCCTCGCAGCGGCGCCGGGGGCCGCCCCGCGAAACGCAAGTGGCCCGCATAAGCCACCCCAGCGATAGGGCTTGGCTTCGGAGTGGACCTTGCAATGCAGACGGGGGGAAGCGAAGGAAGGAGGGCGTCATGCGACGTCTGTCGATGATGGTGGTGCTGGCCGCGGCCCTGAGCGCGGCAATCGGGCAAGAGACGCAGGCGCGCCTGGAGGATCCGACGCCGGCGACGGCGGTGGACGTGAGCCCCCTCACCGGGCGGCTGACCCTCGGCCTGGAGGACCTGCGCGCCGGGGGCGACACCCCCTGGCCCCTGAGCCTGCGGCGCACCTATCAGCCGGGCTGGGGCGACCCCGCCAACCACGGCGCCGCCTGGGTCACGCTCCTCGACGCGCGGCTGGTCCCCTGGAAGCAGGGCTTCGTGCAGCTCGAGCCCAACGGGTCGCTGCGCTTCCTCGCCGCCCAGGGAGACGCCTGGGTCACGACCCAGGGCGCCCCGGCCAAGCTCGTGCGGACGAGCGACGGGTTTCGCCTCAGCGGGCTCGGTCGCAGCCTGACCTTCGACTCCTTCGGGCGCCTGCTGCAGGTGGCGGGGAAGGGCCACACCCTCGAGCTCGAGCGTGACGCCGCCGGGCGCGTGACCGCGATCGCGGGCCCCTGGGGCCGGGTCGAGGCCAAGCGCGACGAGGCGGGGGTGCTCCAGGCCCTGGAGACCGCCGACGGTCGACGGGTCAGCTACCTGCGCGACGACACCGGACAGCTGATCGAGGTCCAGCGCCCGGGCGTGCGCCAGCGCTTCGCCTACGACGGCGAGGGGCGGTTGGTGAGCCTCGGCGGCGAGCTCGCCACGGTGCGCTACGACGACGAGGGTCGCGTCGCCGAGCTGAGCGTCGCGGGCCTGGCGCCGACGAGCTTCGCCTACGTCGAGGCCGACGGGAACACGATCCAGAGCACCCGCACCCAGGGAGACCGCGTCGAGCGGCACGCGGTCGGCGCCGACCTGCGCACGATTCGCGTGGAGCGCCCCGAGGGCACGACCGTCACCGAGCTCGACGCCCGCGGTCGGGTGGTGCGCGAGGTCGTCGACGGGGTCGAGACCACGCGCAGCTACGACGCCCAGGGTCGGCTGGTCGCGATCAGCAGCCCCCGCGGCGCGTATCGCTTCGCCTTCTCCAGCGCCGACGCCGCTCAGCCCAACCGCGTGACCGCGCCCCACGACAGCTTCCTCTTGACCTACGACGCCGAGGGCCGCACCACCAGCCTGCGCTCGTCGGCGGGGGCGGTGCGCTGGGTCTACGACGAGGCCGGGCGCCCGCTGAAGGTGGTCACCGGGGTAGCGACCCTCGAGGTCGGCTACGACGCGCGCCACCGCGCGGTCACCGCGGTCCTGACCCAGGGTCAGCGTCGGGTCGAGTCGCGGGTCGAGCGCTCGGCGAGCGTGTTCGGCGCGAGCACCCTCACCGAGGGTGGCAGCGGCCGGGTGAAGGTCGTCGAGCGCAAGCCCGACGGCAGCCTCGAGCTGCGCGAGCGCGACGCCGCCGGCAACGCGCTGCGCACGGTTCGCTACGACGCGCTGGGGCGCGCCCTCGAGCGCACCGACGCCCGCGGGGTGACCCGCCGCTTCGCCTACGACGCGCTCGGGCGCTGGGTCAGCCTGGCCGGCGCGGCCGGCGAACGGCTGCGGGCCAGCTACGACCTCCTGGGCCGGCTGGAGTCGCTGCGCGACGGCAACGGCAACGCCGCCAAGCTCTCCAGCGCCGAGGGCTGGGTCACCGCCGACGAGCCGGCCTGGGGTCGACGGAGCACGCGCTGGGACGGGAACACCCGCCAGGACCGCGCGGGGGACGTGGAGATCAGCTCGACCTACAACGAGCGCGGTCAGCTGATCGCGCGGGCGCTCCCCGAGGGGCGCGAGACCTACCGCTACGACCCCGAGGGCAAGCTGATCGAGGCCAAGGGCCCCGACGGCGGGCTGCGCTACGCCTACGACGAGCGCGGTCGCCTGAGCCGGATCGCGCCGATCGGGCTCGACGCCGAGGTCGAGTACGCCTACACCGAGGCGGGCCGCGTGGCGCAGGTGCGCTACCCCTGGGGCGCGGTCGACTACCGCTACGACGAGCAGGGCCGGCTGGTCGCCCTCGACATGGGGGCCCGGGGCACCGTGGAGCTGGGCTACGACGAGCTCGGACGGCGGACCCTCGTGCGCTACCCCAGCGGGGTCGAGACCCGCACCCGCTACGCCGGGGATCGGATCGCCGAGATCCGCACGATCAAGCGCGTGCCCGGTGAGGACGAGGCGCTGCTCGAGCGCCGGGCCTACACCTACGACGACGCCGGGCGCGTGTCGCGGATCGACGAGCTGGAGGGCGCCGTAGCCCTCGAGCACGACGCCGAGGGCCAGCTGGTGCGGGCGACGGGTCCGGACTTCGCTCGCGCCTTCCGTTACGACGCCATGGGCAACCGGACCCAGGTCGAGCGCGACGGGGCGACCCTCGCGGCGAAGGTCGCGGCGGGCAACCGGCTGGCGAGCCTCGGTGAGGAGACCTTGAGCTACGGCGCGCGCGGCGCGCTGACCCAGCGGGGCGAGCGCGCCTACCGCTACGACAGCCTCAACCGCCTGGTGGGGGCGACCCTCGCCGACGGGAGCGAGGTCCGCTACGGCTACGCTCCGGGCGGCGCGCGCCTCTGGCGCGAGGACGCCAGCGGGCGCACCTGGATCGTCCCCGGAGCCAGCGGGCCAGCCGCGGAGGTGGGGCCAGACGGGCGCCTGCAGGTCGGCTACCTCCACGGCGCGGGGCTGGACGACGTGCTGGGTGCCGTGCACGGCGGGGACTTCTTCGCGGCCCACACCGACTGCGTCAAGAGCGTGACCGCGCTGACCGACGCCGAGGGTCGCGTGGCCGCGCGCTACCGCTACACCCCCTTCGGTGAGACGGTCTCGGCCGAGGGCGGCGAGTGGAACCCGCTGCGCTACACCGGGCGCCCCCTCGACGCCGCGACCGGGCTCTACGACCTGCGCGCGCGCTGCTACGCCCCGGAGCTGGGGCGCTTCACCTCGCCCGACCCGGCAACCCACCGCGGCGGGGCGAACCTCTACGCCTACGTCATGAACGACCCCAGCGTGCTGCGCGATCCCCTCGGGCTGTGGCCGGGTGGGATCGACATTCCCGGCCCCATCGACGACTTCGTCGGCGATCGGGTCGAGGACGCCGTCGACCTCGGCGGCGACGTGATCGACGCCGGCGGCGACGCGCTCGACGCGGCCGGTGACGGCCTGGGCTGGGTCGCCGACCACGCCCCAGGCGCCCTCGACTGGCTCTACGTCAGCGGGCCGCTGGGGATCGACCACAACCCGTTCTTCTTCGGCGGGCTGCCCAACCCCTTCGCCCTCGACGAGACGGTGTCCTTCTACACCGGCGTCGGGCAGGCGCTGTGGGGCACGGTCACCTCGCCGATCACCCTCGTGCGCAACTTCGTCGACGACCCGGCGGGAACCCTGCGCGCCATGGGTGAGTTGGGGATCCTGCTCAACCCGGTGCTCGCCGGTCCCTTCTTGCTCTTCGGGCCGGACGAGCACGCGGGGACGCACCTCTTCGACTCGTTCCGCGAAGGCCTGGGCAACTACTGGGACGCGTTCCTCAACGACCCCGAGGAGTTCTGGCGGCGCAACGGCGAGCTCGCCCCGGCGATCGTCGGGCTGTTCCTCACCGGGGGCGAGAGCGCGATCGCGACCTTGCTGCTCGAGATCAACGGGATCCTCGGCTACATCGGCGACTTCAACACGATCATCGAGAACGCCAAGCCCGAGGAAGACGACCAGGGCCGCTACTCGGTAGGGACGATCCCGGGGACGAAGTTCGAGAGCCTGCAGCAGCTGGCGATCGGGCTGGTGGTGGCCGAGCTGGCTGACCTGCAGGTCAGCGGGCACTACACCTTCAGCAGCGAGCTGCTCGACGAGGACTACGACGACTTCCACGAGTTCGTGCGCGCGGCCCTCGAGCTCGACGAGATCAAGGAGCAGCTCGAAGGCGACGTCGACTACTAGCGGGCGCCGCGGAGCGCGTCGGCGCCGTCGAAGCCTGGGTGACGCTCGCGCAACAGCGCGAGCCAGGGAGCAGGGATCCCGCCCGCCGGGTCCAAGGCTACCGCTCGCTTCCAGGGCTCGAGCACGGACTCCAGGGAGTCGCCCTCGCGCAGCCGGAGGAGGCCCAGGGCCCGGTGCGGCTCGGCCTGCCCCGGACGCTCACCGCAGAGCGCCTCGAGCATGGATCGCGCGCGGGTGAGGTCCTCGGGCCGAGACACCTGGGCGAGCGCCTGGAGCGTCACGCGCCAGATCTCGGCCTGCTGCTGCGGGTGGCGGTAGCGCTGGTCGAGCACCTGCTGAAAGGCAGCCAGCCCTTGCAGCGCTGCGTCCCTGTAGTCGCCGCCCGCGCGGACCTCGTCCCCGAGGCGGAGGTGGATCATGCCCCGCAGCATGAGCGCGATCCGGTCCCCGGGTCGCTCCTCCAGTGCGCGATCGAGGAACGGGAGCGCCTCGGCGAAGCGCTGGACGTGGAGGGCCATGCGTGCCCGCTGGTAGAGGGCTTGGAACAAGAGCGGGTCGCCCGAAGGGCGGAGCGCGATCAAGCGGTCGAGGTGGGGGATCGCATCGCCGGAGCGCTGCAGTTGCTGGAGGACGTTCACCGTGTACCACAGCACCTTGGGGGAGTTGGGGCTGCGCTCGCGGGCGGCGGCGAGCTCGCGCTCGGCGTCGTCGCTGCGCCCAGCGCGGGTGGCTTGGATCGCCAGGATCAGGTGCGCCGCCGCCAGGCTGGGGTCCAGCTCGAGGGCGCGCTGCGCGCGCTCCACGTCCAGGCCCCGGCCCTCGGACCCGTCGACCAGCACCTGCGCCAGCAGCCCGACCCCGTCCTCCTGGGACTCCGCGGCCAGGGCCCGGAGGCCGGCCAGGCGCTGCGGGTCGTCGGGGTGGAGCAGCTCGATCTCGAGCAGCCGCGCCCCGCGACTCGCGGCCGGGATCGTGCGCACCACCTCCTGCGCGCGCTGACGCAGGCGCGCGTCCGCCCCTCGTCCGAGGAGCACGTTCAGCTCCCCGAGGGCGGCCGCCTTCGACAGCTCGGGGTCGCCCTCGGCGAGCTCCAGGGCGCGGGCGTAGTGCGCGAGCGAGTCCTCTGCCGGCGCGAGCGCGCGTTCGGCGCGGAGCCCGGCGGCGAGCGCCTCCCGCGCTCCCTCGAGGTCCGGGCGCGGGGGGCTGGGCCGAGCCGGCTCCGGGGCCGGTGTCGAGCGGGGGGGGGCCTCGGTGGGAGCGTCGCCGATCGGCGGCGCCTTCGCGGTCGCTGAGGGGTCGCCGCGGAGCACGAGCGCGAGGGCGACCACCAGGCCCGAGGCCACGAGCAGCAGCCCTGCCACCAGCAACGCGGCCTTGGGCGGGCCCTCGTGGGTGTCGGGCGCGAGGGGTGGGGGCGCGCCCTCCTGCGCGAGGAACGCGTCGAGCTCACCCGCCAGCCGGCTGGCGTCGGCGTGTCGGTCGCCCGGATCGCAGGCCATGGCGCGCAAACAGATCGCCTCGAGCGCTGACGGAATCATGGGGTGCACGTCCCGCGGGCGGCGCACCGCTCCCGAGCGCACGCGCTCGACGACCTCGGCCAGGGTCCGCCCCTCGAAGGGCCGACGCGCGGTCAGGCACTCGTAGAGGATCACCCCCAGCGCGTAGACGTCGACCCGGTGGTCGGCGCGCTTGGAGTCCTTGAACAGCTCCGGGGCCATGTAGAGCGGCGTCCCCATTTGGTCGCCGGTCTGGGTCAGCCGTTGGCGGGCCGCGGCGTCGTGGGCGAGGCCGAAGTCGGTGATTCGAGGGCGCCCGCTGGCTCGATCCAGGATCACGTTGGCTGGCTTCAGGTCGCGGTGCACGACCCCCTGGGCGTGGACTTGGGACGCGGTTCGGGCCAGCTCCGCCACCAGGCCAGCCGCCTCCTGGGGCGGCAGCGGGCCTCGGCGCAGGCGGTCGCCGAGGGTCTCGCCGGGGCAGTATTCCATCACGTAGTAGGGGAGGCCGCCCCCGGGACCCCCGCCGAGGACCCCCGCGTCGACCACCCGCACCAGGCCCGGGTGTTGGAGCCGGCGCGCGATCTCGACCTCCCCCTGGAAGCGGAGCACGTCCGCCTGGGCCCGAGCGAGGAGCAGCTTGAGCGCCAGGGGCGGGCCGGACCCCTTGCGGACCTTGTAGACCACGCCGAACGAGCCCCGGCCGAGCAGGTCGCTGACCGCGTAGGGTCCGATCGCGCCAGGCAGCGCCCGACCGGTCCCGGAGCCCGACCCGGAGCTGGAGCCCGAGCCGGAGGGGCGCCGACGGGCGGAGGCGGCGAGGGTGCAGCGCGGGCACTGCCCCCCTGGCGCGAGCGCCTGCCCGCAACCCTGGCACCTCCTCTGCACTCACGCCTCCTGCTGGAGCGTAGCCGCCTGGCCCCAGCCAACCCAGGCCCTAGACACCGGTCCCGTGACGCCCCTCGCCGGCCGCGAAGCGGGCCGCGCCGTCGCCGGTCTCCGCCTCGAGCGCCAGCCGGCCGCAGGCGAGCTCGTTGCGCAGAGCGCCCTCGAGGCCGAGCTCCCACTGGGTGTAGACCGAGCGGCGGTCGCCGCGCAGGCACACCTGAGGGAAGCCAGCGATCTGGGCGGCGAGGGCCTCGGCCGCGGCGCGGGACGTGCCCGCGGGCACGACCCGGTCGGCCAGGCCCCAGCTCAGCGCCTCCTGGGCGTCGACGGCGCGGCCGCTGAGGATCATGTCGAGGGCGCGGCCGTGGCCCACGATCCGCGGCAGGCGCACGGTGCCGCCGTCGATCAGGGGCACCCCCCAGCGGCGGCAGAACACGCCGAACACCGCGTCGTCTTCGACCACCCGCAGGTCACACCAGAGGGCGAGCTCCAGTCCCCCGGCGACGGCGTGGCCGGCGACGGCGGCGATCACCGGCTTGTCGAGCAGCATTCGCGTGGGGCCCATGGGCCCGTCGCCGTCGGGCGCGATCCGATTGGGGTCGCCGCGGGCGACGGCCTTCAGGTCGGCGCCGGCGCAGAAGGTCCCGCCGGCGCCCCAGAGCACGGCCACGCGAGCCTCGTCGTCGGCCGCGAAGTCGCGGAATGCGTCGGCCAGGGCCTGGGCCGTGGGCCGGTCGACGGCGTTCTTCACCCGGGGACGGTCGAGGATCACGGTGGTCACGGGACCGGATCGCTCCACCCGCACGGTCGGCTCGCTCATCAGGCACCTCAGCTGGCCATGATCCCTATAATCCGGCCGGTTCGCAGGAGGCCCCGTGACCGCAGCCATTCCGGACGTCCAGCGCGCGGTGCAGGACTTCCTCAGCGACGCCAGCGGCGGGGCGGTGACCGTGCGCGCGCTGCGTCCGCTGCTGGGCGGCGCCTGCCAGGACAACCTGCGCGTCGACGCGGTGCTCGCCTCCGGGGAGGAGCTGGCGTTGGTCCTGCGCAGCGACGCCCCGGGGTCGCTCCCGGAGAGCCTCCGGCGCGACGACGAGCGGCGGGTGATCGAGGCCGCGGTCGCGGCCGGGGTCTGCACACCCCCGGCGCGCTGGCCGAGCGAGGGCCTGCTGCGCGCGGGGGCTCAGGCCTACTTCCTCGACTGGCGTGACGGGGTCGCGATCGGGCGCAAGCTCGTGCGCGACGAGGGGCTCGCCGCTGCGCGCGAGGCGCTGCCCCAGCGCCTGGCCGAGGAGCTGGCGCGAATCCACACGATCACACCGGCGACCCACCCCCAGCTGTGCGAGGCGCTGGGCGACCCCCCCGACGACCCCGCGCAGCACGCGCTGTGGGCGACCACCGCGAGCCTCGACGCGCTGGGGGAGCCGCGGCCTGCGTTGGAGGCCGCCCTGGCCTGGCTACGCGCGCACGCGCCGGAGGCGAGCGAGGTGACCCTCGCCCACGGAGACTTCCGCACCGGCAACTTCCTCGTGACCCCGGAGGGGCTGAGCGCGGTGCTCGACTGGGAGTTCGCCCGCTGGTCGACTCCGGCCGAGGACCTCGCGTGGCTCTGTCTGCGCGACTGGCGCTTCGGTCGGCTCGAGCGACCCGTGGGCGGCTTCGGCGAGCGGGCGCCGTTCCTGGCCGCCTACAGCGAAGCGTCGGGGCGCGCGCTGACCCCCGACGCGCTCCACTGGTGGGAGGTCCTGGGCAACGTGCGCTGGGCCGGGGGCTCGTTGCACCAGGGGCGGCGCTACCTCGCAGGGGAGCGCGACCTCGAGCTGGCGGCGATCGCCCGGCGCGCCGGGGAAATGGAGTACGAGGCCCTGCGCCTCATCGATCGGAGGCCGACGTGGACCTGAGCAAGGAGGTGCTGCTGGAGGCCGTGGCGGGGTTCCTCGTGCAGGACGTGGCCCCCGCCGTCGGCCACGAGGGGCTCGCGTTCCGCCTGAAGATCGCGGCCAACCTGCTGAGCACCATCGCGGGCGAGGGGCGAGTCGACGAGCAGCTCGAGCTCGCCGCGCGGGACCGCCTGCGCGCGCTGACGCCTGGGGTCGAGGTTCGCGGCGATCGGCAGGCCGAGCGCCGCGCCGAGCTGCGCGAGCTGGAGGCTGCCCTGGCGCACGCGCTGCGCGCTGGCCACGCTCCGGACCCGGAGCAGGTGCGAAGCACCCTCCGGCGCAACCTGGCGGAGCGGCTGGCGGTGATCAACCCGCGCTTCGAGCTGAACGAGGAGCTGGCGTGAACTTCGACCTCTCCCCCGAGCTCGCCGAGCTGCACACCCGGGTGCGCGCCTTCGTCGACGAGCGGATCGTGCCCGCCGAGCAGCAGATCGTGGCCGAGGATCGGGGCGGTGAGCACCTCACCCTCCACGCCCTGCAGGAGCAGGCGCGGCAGGCTGGGCTCTGGACGCCGCACCTGCCCCCGGACCTGGGCGGTCTGGGTCTGGGCGTCACGGGCATGGCGGTGCTGTTCCGCGCCATGGGGCGCTCGCCGGTGGGGCCGCGGGTGTTCAACTGCGACGCCCCGGACCAGGGCAACATGGACCTCTTGCTCCAGGCGGGAAGCGAGGCGATCCGTGCGCGCTACCTGCAGCCCCTCTGCGCCGGCGAGATCACGAGCGCGTTCTGCATGACCGAGCCCGCCCCGGGGGCGGGGGCCGACCCGCGGAACCTGCGCACCCGCGCCGTCGCCGACGGCGACGGCTGGGTGCTCGACGGGCACAAGTGGTACGCGACCGGCGCCGGGGCGGCTGCGTTCTTGATCGTGATGGCCCGCACCAGCGACGACCCCCGGAGCGGGGCGACCCTGTTCGTCGTGGACCGCCACGCCGAGGGCGTGGTTCACGTGCGCGACCTGGAGACCATGGCGGAGCCGCTGCTCGCGCACCGCGAGGCCGAGCTGCGCTTCGAGGGGGTGCGCCTGGGTCCCGAGGCGGTGCTCGGCGGCGTCGGCGAGGGCTTCCGCCTGGCGCAGGTGCGCCTGGTCCCCGCGCGGTTGACGCATTGCATGCGCTGGCTGGGGCTGGCCGACCGCGCGTTGACCCTCTGCCGCGCCTACCTCGCCGAGCGGATCAGCTTTGGCAAGCCGCTGGGCGAGCATCAGCTGGTCCAGCAGAAGGTCGCCGACGCCGCCGAGGGGATCCACGCGGGGAACCTGATGACCTTCCACTGCGCGTGGTTGCTCGAGCAGGGGCGCCAGCGCGAAGCGCGCACCTACTCGAGCATGGCCAAGCGCTACGTGGCGCAGCTGCTCTGCCGGGTGCTCGACGACGCGATCCAGCTCCACGGCGGGCTGGGCTACAGCCGCGACCTGCCGTTCGCCGACTGGTATCGCTACGCCCGCGCCGCGCGAATCGCCGACGGCCCCGACGAGGTGCACACCGGGGTGATCGCCCGCGACGTGCTCGCGGGCAAGGTCGACCTCTTGGGGTAGGCTTCAGGCCCAGGACGCGGAGCAGGCCCGGGCGGGGATAAACCCCGCCCCTACATGGGCTCTACTGGCTCTTCCCGACCTCGGCGGAGGTGATCCCCTCGAACAGGCCCTCGACCAGCTGCGCGAAGCGCTCGACCATGGGGTGCCGCGGGAGGCGGGCGCTGAAGACGTCGGCGAGGGAGCGGTAGTACCAGGCTTGCTCCGGAGCCCCGCGCTTGAAGGCCGACCAGGCTTCGTCGCCGCGCACGTCGACGTCCTGGGCGATGGAGCTGAGGTTGTCGAGCTTGTCGGCGCAGCTGACCAGGAGCACGGCCTGGGGCGCCTCCTTGAGCGTGTGGATCGTGTGCCGCTTGCGCGCCTCCCACGGGGCCGACTTGTCCGGCTCCGAGAGCGCCTCGACGAAGTCGGCCACCGTCGAGCCGAACTCGACCCGCAGCTCCTCGAGGGTCGCGTCGGTGTCCTCGACCACGTCGTGCAGGATCGCGGCCACCACGGCCTCCTCGTGGGTGCAGCCGTACTCGATCAGCAGTCGCGCGGCGCCGAGGGGGTGCACGATGTAGGGCACACCGTTGGCCTTGCGCACCTGGCCGCGGTGCGCGCGGGCGGCGAACTGGATCGCGTCGTAGACCTGTTCGCTGGGTTCGAACACGGGAGACCTCCTGGGAGGGTGGGGGTCTGAGTATGGGGGCGGAGGGCCCCGACGGCCAGCCCGCTGCGGGCCTACTCGCCCTCGCGTGGGGTGGGCATGTCGACGGCGGCGGGGTCCCACACGAGGAGCACGACGTCGACGTCGCGGATCCAGCGGCCGCGGTAGTTGACCCCGCGGGCGAGGGTCGACCGCTGGCGCATGCGGATCGTCTTGGTCTCGGGGTCGAACAGCTCCCGCGGATCGAGCCCGGGGGTGTCGTAGCGCAGGTCGATGCGGTTGTCGCGGGGGTTCTCGTCGTTGGGCACCGCGGGGCCGAGGACGACCCACTCGTCCTTGGCTGGGAGGTAGCCCTCGAGTTGGGCGTCGATCTCCGGCAATCGGTCGACCCCCAGCAGCAGGTTCAGGCGCAGGGGAGCCTTGGGGCAGCGCACGGTGTAGGCGACCTCGCGCACCTCCAGGGAGGAGTCGATCCCGGCGACGTCGAGGGAGCGGCGCTCCGTCTGCATTGGGGCGCCGCCGAAGTTGAGCGGGAAGCCCTGGGTGAACTCACGCGGAACGTCGACGACGGCGAAGGACCAGGTGTCGCGGGGCAGCACGTTGGGCTGGACCCGGACTCCGAGGCGATTGACGAACTCCACGATCACGAACCCGCGGTCGGCCCTCAGCTGCTCTCCACACAGGCGCTGGATCAGGCTGTTGAGCAGGGTGTTGTGGGGGGTGGTGGTCTGTTGGGTCTGGTAGGGCGTCAGCTCGAGTTCCAGGCGCAGCTGGCTGTTGCTCACGATCGGCTCGGGGTGGTGGTGCACCCGCGGACCGTTGGGTCCGGGGAGCACGACCCACAGCTCTTGGATCCGAGGCACCGAGCCGGTCTCGAGCACGAGCACCGGCGGCTCCCACACCGGGTATTCGATGGTCGCCTGCAGGTCCAGGGCCTTGCGCGTGGTCTCCAGCGAGACGTAGCGGGCGCCCCAGAGGGCGACCGGGAGGTCGACCGAGAGGGTCTCGGGCGCGTCGCCGAGGAAGTGGTAGCCGGTGGGCGTGACCCCGATCAGCGTCGGGTCCTGACCCTCGAACTCGACGCGCTTGTCGTCGAGGCCTCCGGAGAACACGAGCAGGTCGACGGTCTCGACGGCCTCGGCTTCGCCTTGCCGCTGCTCGATGAGGCTCACCCCCACGAGGGTGCTCTCGGCGTCGTTGAGCGAGAGGCGGTAGATCGGCATGCAGAGCGTGCAGGTGAGGGTCAGCCCGGGGATCGCGACCCACAGCCAGATCCCGCGCTTCTTGCCGCGAAGGAGGAAGTAGACCCCAGGCCCCGCGATCATCGCGAACGCGATCAGCATGGCGAACACCGGCCCCAGGGAGCTCGGCGGGGGAATCAGGGTCAGCGCTGGCTTGAGCAGCTCGCTGCGCGAGCGGAAGCCGCCGTCCGTGTTCCAGTCCAGGCGTTTGCGCAGGAGCAGCTCGGTTTGGGGGGCGAACTGGAACGGTTCGCTCCAGAGGTCCACGGCGATCAGGTCGATCACCCCGCGCCCCACACGGCGCGTGGCGACCAGGTGCGTGCCGCCCGCGTCGAGGCTCACGTCGCGAGGCCCGCGCAGCAGCCGCGCCCAACCCAGGGGCGCCGCCGCGGCCAGCCCGGGGGCGTCCGCGGGCAGGCCGCTGGAGAGCGCGTCGAGGCTCTCGCGCGGGAGGGGGCCGCTCTCTGGCGCCGCGTCGGGCAGCGCGCCGAGGGCCGCGTCGCTGAGGTGCTTGCCGAGGGGGCTGCGACGCAGCGCCCGGGCCCGGGGCCCGACGGAGATCAGCAGGTGTCCGCCGCGCTTGACCCAGGTCGCCAGCGCCCGCGCCTGGGCGTCGCTCCAGCTCTCCAGGGCGAGGTCTCCCAGGAGCACCGCCGAGACGCCGGCGTAGGCCATGCTGTGCTCGGGGAGCCGCGCGGCCTGGCTGAGGGTCGCGGGCTCGTAGGTCGGGCGGAGGTTGGTCAGGTCGGCGGGCAGCGCGCCGTGCTTGTCGAGCACGAGGAACAGCCCGCTCCACACCGCGAGCACGCTCGACTCCCCCGTCGTCCAGGGGGCTCCACCCGAGCTGGGGGTCAGGCGCAGGGCGAGCTTGTCGTGACGCTCGAGCTTGGAGGCGCTGAGCAGGGTCCGCAGGCGGTGGGTCTGGCCCGCGGCGAAGCTGACCTCGCCGAACTCGTGCAGCACGAGGCCCGACTCGCTGACCAGGTCGACCCGGGCCGCGAGCGCGGTCTCCGAGACGAGCTCGGCGCGGATCGGCACGAACCAGGAGGTCGCGATCCCGGCCACGCCAATCGAGATCGGGAGCGCAGTCACCGGCGGCGGCGCCTTGGCGGGGGCGGTCTCGACCGCCGGCTCCGCCTCGCCCGCGGGGGGCGGGGGGGGAGGAGGATCCTGGGCCCAGCAGGTGGCAGCGAGGAGCAGGGGCAGGCAAACGCGAGCGCGGATCACGTGGCGTCCTCCCCGAAGGTCGGGCGCAGGGCGCGCACCTTCCGCGCGCCGATCAGGCCCCACACCAGGGCGGCTGCACCCAACACGCCGTGGAACACGGCGCAGGGCACCCAGCTCGGGGTGTGGTCGTAGTAGATCTTCTCGCCCGCGACCTCGGTGCTGAAGGGAAACGAATACCCCGGGCGGGCAATGGAGACGCAGGCCGAGATCGGCGAGACGTCGAGGAGGAACGAGCTCCCCTCTCCCGCGAGGTTGGCGCGGAACAGCAGGATCCAGAACGCCGGCACGAGGTTCACCGCGAACAGGGCGGTCAGCGTGCGCGCGGTGGCGGAGTAGGGGTTGCTCGTGCGGGTGGCGAAGACCAGCGAGACCGCGAACATGAACGCGGCGTACTCCGAGCAGAGGAGGTAGATCCCCCGCATCTCGGGCGCGTGGGTCAGGGCGTCCGGGAACCCGGTGAAGGACGCCGCCGAGAACCAGAGCACGGGCGGGAAGCTGACGCCAATCAGGAACACGAGGATCAACCCGGAGAAGCGGCTGATCTGCAGCGCCTTGCCGCCGAGGGAGAACAGGGTCACCGGGTGACGCGCGAGGAGCGCGGCCCGGGAGCCCGCGCCGCTCAGCCCCAGGAGGGCGAGGGACAGCGCGCAGAAGCTGAGGTAGGGGTAGAAGAACTTCTTCCCGCCGATTCGGAACGAGGCCGGCGGGGTGTCGGGCCACACCGCGCCGAGCACGGCCAGGTGCAGGCAGCAGAAGAAGGCCAGCGCGACCAGCAAGCGGATCAACGGGGTCAGCGCCTGGGCGCGGGCGTTGAGGTTCTCGTAGAAGAAGCGCACCTGCACCGCGCGCAGCAGCGCGCGCGCCGCGCCACGCCGCGCGCGGCGCACCTCCTGATCGGGGGAGGTCGCCACGCTGTCGAAGGAGTCCATGCCCGCGCTGAGCTCGACGTCAGGACCGACGTAGGCGTAGAGCAGCGAGATCACGCCGAGCACGAAGTAGAACGCCAGCGAGACGAGCGCCGGCTCGAGCTCGACGCCGAACGGGTGGGGCGGCGCCCAGCCCGGTAGCTGGAGGTCGGCGGCCACGTCGTTGGAGGCCACGGTCAAGTGCCGCAGCGGTGACCAGGCGGCGAAGGTCGAGGGCAGCTTGTGGCTCACGGCGAGGGCCGCGGTCGTGATCACCGACATCGCGGCCACCAACCCCGGGAGCGCGACGTCGTCCCAGGCCACCGCCAGCGCGAGGCTCAACGCCGAGAGGCAGATCCCGTAGCCGATCAGCACCGCGTAAGCCGTGGCGACCTGGCTGAAGGTCGCGCCCTCGAGGGTCACCACCGCGGCGAAGAAGGGCAGGGACGAGCCGACCACGACCCCGAGGAAGGCGAGGGTCGCCAGCCACCGTCCGTAGATCACACGGTGCGGCGAGACCCCGCTCGCGACCACCTGGTCGAAGCACTCTTCGCGGCGCTCCGCCTCGAACAGGAGCATGCTCCCCAGCGGGGCGAGCACGGAGATCACGAGCGCCTCGACGCCGCAGATCGCGAGGAACGCCAGCCGCCCGAGGGTCAGGTTGTTGGAGAACAACGCCAGCTGCTGGCGCCCGTAGATCTCCTGCACCGCGCCCAACGCCGCCACCAGCAGCAGCGCGTTGACGAACACCGCGCGCGCGAGGCGCTTCTCGGCGAAGGTGTAACGGATCGCGCGCCCGACGCTGGGGTTGTCGAAGAACCACAGGTCCCGGTAGGGCTCTGGGACGTCCTCCTCCTTGCGCGCCGCGACGCGCTCCGGTTCCGGTTCCGGTTCCGGTTCCGGTTCCGGTTCCGGTTCCGGTGCCGGTTCCGGTGCCGGTTCCGGGTCCGGTTCTGGCTCTGGCTCTGCCTCTGCCTCTGCCTCTGGCTCTGGCTCTGCCTCTGCCTCTGGCTCTGCCTCTGCCTCTGGCTCTGGCTCTGCCTCTGGCTCTGGCTCTGCCTCTGGCTCTGGCTCTGCCTCTGCCTCTGCCTCTGCCTCTGCCTTCGGCCCAGACTCCGGGTCGTTCACCGGGGCGTCCTCGTCCTCGCGCTCGTCTTCAGGAGACTTCGCCACGGGTCAGCTCCAGGAACACGTCGTGCAGGTCGGGGGACTCTTCGCGGAAGGTGCGCACGCGGACGTCTGCCTCCAACAGCGCGCGCAGGATCGGGGCGTCGTCGACGACCTCGGGGGTGGGGACGAGGGTCAGGCGGTTCTGCTCGCGGATCACGCTCTCGACCTGGGCGCAGGCCTCGAGGCGTTCGGCGGCGGCGGCGACGTCGCCGCGGGGTTCGATCACGTAGCGGTGGGCGCCGCGGGCCTTCTCCTTGAGGTCGGCCACCGCGCCGGTGGCGACGACCTGGCCCGCTTCGTAGACGGCGACCCGCTCGCAGATCTCCTCGAGGTCCTCGAGGATGTGGCTCGAGATCACGATCGTCTTGCCCATGTCGCGCTTGAGCACCTGCAGCAGCACGCGGATCTCGATCCTCGCGCGGGGGTCGAGCCCCGAGGCCGGCTCGTCGAGCAAGAGCACGAGGGGGTCGTGGAGGAGGGTCTTGGCCAGGCACAGGCGCTGCTTGACCCCGCGGCTGAGCCCGCCAACCAGGGCTTCGCGCTTGGGCTGCAGGTCGGTGAGCTCGAGGACCTCTTCGACCTGGCGCACCCGCTCCTTGCGCCGCAGCCCCACCAGCCCCGCGTAGTAGTCGAGGTAGTGCACGACCTTCAGGTCGCCGTAGGACTGGAAGATATCGGGCATGTAGCCCACGATCCGGCGCACCTTGCGCGGCTCGCGCTCGACCGGGATCTCGTTGACGAGCACGCTCCCGCTGTCGGGCTTGACCAGGGTCGCGAGGGTCTTGAGCGTCGTGGTCTTGCCGGCGCCGTTGGGGCCGATCAGGCCAAAGCACTCGCCCTTGCCGACCTCGAGGTCGATTCCGCGCACGGCGACAGTGGGGCCGAAGCGCTTGTGGAGGCCTTGGATTCGGATCATGCAGCTCAGGGTGAGGTGGGACGAAGCGCTCACTATAGCCTGGGGGCGTGCGCTCTGTCGGCCGGGGGGAACGGTAGACTCGGCGCAGGAGCAGGCCCATGACTCGGATCCTCTTGTGCCTGGCGCTGGTCGCCGTCGGCGTCAGCCGCGCCGACGACGAGCGCAGCCTCGTCGAGCGCAGGCAGCTGGCCAAGGTCGCCGACCAGTGGCTCAAGCTGGCCAAGTGGTGCGTGCCCAAGCGCCTGGGCAGCGAGGCCCGGGCGGCCGTGGAGCGCGCGCGCGCCGCGTCCCCGTCCCAGAAGGTGACCCAGCTCGAAGAGCGCGCCCGCGACTGCCCCGACGAGGCCAGCGACTCCAGCCGCGCCGCCTACGCCAAGCGCCGCGAGCGGACCGGGGGCAAGGTCGCCTCGCTCTACGACGGCCTCTCGCGCGCGCTGCGGGCCGACGCCCCGCAGCGAGCGGACGGCTACGCCTGGTCGGCGCTGGAGGCGGAGCCCAGCGAGGCGCGCTGGGTCGAGATCGCCTCGATCCTGCGCGCGGCGGTCGCGGCCAAGGCCGACGCCCGCGTCGAAGAGCTGCTCGCGCGCGCCCGCGACCTCCAGCCGCCGGAGTCCCTCGCGCCGACCCTGACCGCGGCCACGGACAGCCTCGCCCAGCGGCGAATGGTGCTGCGCAAGGCCAGCGCCCACCCCCTGCGCTACTACCTCTCGCTGCCCGAGGGCTACGACCGCGCGGCCGACCGCGAGTGGCCGGTGCTGGTGTGCGTCAGCGGGGCCGGGAGCAACTTCAAGGGGTTCGGCGAGGGCTACCGCAAGCGCCGCGGCGAGCTGCCGCTGTTGATCGTCTCGCCGTGCACCTTCGCCAACACCAACGCGATCGAGGGCAAGCTCCGCGAGCGCTACGCCGAGCTCTACTCCCCCGAGGAGCTCGAGCAGGGGATCGGCGAGCGCATGCGCTTCGACCTGGCCGGGTTGCTCGCCGTGCTCGACGACCTCCGCTCCACCTACCGCGCGCAGCCGCGCGTCTACGTCACCGGCTTCTCCGGGGGCGGGCGGCTCACGTATCGGCTGCTGTTTCGGCACCCCGAGCGCGTCGCCGCCGCCGCGCCTGCCTGCGGCAACTTCAACCCCGCGGACGCCGGCGGCGGTGAGCAGGCCGACGCCAAGGAGCGCGACCTCCCGATTCAGCTGATCACCGGCGCCGAGGACCCCCACCGGGTGTGGACCCACGGCAAGGAGGGCAGCCCGGGGATCGAGCAGCAGACCGACTGGGCCGTCGAGGCGCTGACCAGGCTCGGCTATCCGAAGTTCAAGCGGACCCTGGTCCCTGGCCTCGGGCACTCCGCTGCGCAGGACCGCGTGCTCGCGTTCTTCAGCCCTTACGTGCGAGGCGAGAAGCAGCGCGCAGATCCCTGGGAGTGACCCGCGGCGGACGCCTCGCCGGCCGGGCCAGGGTCAGCAACTCCCCGGTGCTCACCCGCTCCAGGTAGCGCACGACCTGCCCGGGTAGCGAGACGGGTCGGCTAGCGCACCCAGCCGCTGATCGCGTCGGGGAGGTCCTCGCCGGGGACGACCTCGACTCGCGGGCCGGGGAGGCTCTCGAAGAACACGCGCCCGTACCACTTGGCCACGATCCGCCGGTCGCACACCACGACGCACCCGCGGTCGTCCTGGCGGCGGATCAGGCGCCCGAAGCCTTGCTTGAGCTTGAGCACCGCCTCGGGGAGCTGCAGCTCGAGGAAGGCGTTGCCGCCGCGGCGCTCGATCGCCTCGGCGCGGGCCTCCTGCAGCGGCTCGGTGGGCACGCGGAACGGGAGCCGCGCGATCACGACCAGGGTCAACGCGTCGCCGGCGACGTCGACGCCCTCCCAGAACGAGTCGGTCCCCAGGAGCACCGCCTGGGGGGAGTCGCGGAAGCGCGCCAGCAACTCGCCGCGGCTGAGCTCGCCCTGGGCGAGGAGGGTGAAGCCCTCGCCCGCGAGGGCTCCGCCGAGCAACGCGCGGGCGCGGCGCAGCGCGCTGTAGGCGGTGAACAGCACGAACGCCCGCCCCTGGGAGCGGCGCAGGAGCTGGGCGATCAGCTGCGCCGAGAGCGCGTCGTATTCGCCGCGGTTGGGGAAGGGCAGGTCGCCGGGCACCGCGAGCAGGGCCTGGCGACCGTAGTCGAAGGGCGACGCCACGACCTCGCGCAAGAGCCGCGCGGGGTCGAGCTGGGCGAGGCCCAGCCGCTGCTCGAGGAACGTGAAGCGACCCTGGATCGTGAGCGTGGCCGAGCAGAGGACGACCGTCGCCGCGCGGTCGAACAGCGCCTCGCGGAGGGCGGAGCCGACCTGAAGGGGCACCGCGTGCAGGCTGATCCGGGGCGCCTTGTTGCGCCGCGGGGTGACCTCGACCCAGCGCACCACCTCGGGGCTGTAGCTCTGGATCGTGGACACCGCCCCGGCCGTGCGCTTCAGCCGGCGGGTGGCGCCCTCGACCTCCTTCAGCGGACCGAGCAGGCGCTCTTGCTCGCGCTCGGGGAGGATCGCGCGCGCCTCGTCGCTGAACCGCCCCAGGCGGGTCACGAGCAGGCTCAGCGACTCGTGGAGCTCGGTCAGGGGTTCGCCGAGGGGGCCCAGGTCGGCGCCCAGGCGTTGGCGGATCTGGGCGTAGCCCACCAGCTCCTCGGCCAGCGCGTGGGCGATCCCCTCGAAGGCCTGCTCGAGGCGCTCGCCGCAGCGCAGGCGCAGGGGCAGGAGCACGTCTTCGATCTGGCGCGCCAGCCGCGCGGGGGCCTCCCCCGAGAGCTTGAGCAGGCGGCGCTGGAGGGTGCCCAGCGCGCCCCGGCGGTGGTTGCGCTGGCGGGCGAGCCGCCCGAGGGCGCGCAGCGCGCCGATCCGCGTCAGCTGCGCGCCGAAGTGATCGCCGGCGGCGCGCTCCACGTGGTGCGCCTCGTCGAGGATCACGCGGCTGAAGGGCGGGAGCACCGCCGGGCTCTTGAAGCCCAGCTCGCCTTTGATCGCGAGGTCGGCGAACAGCAGGCTGTGGTTGACCACGATCACCTGGGCCTGCGCGGCCTTGTGGCGCGCGGCGTAGTAGTGACAGTCGCGGTAGCGCGGGCACTTGAGGCCGAGGCAGTTGTCGGCCTGGGAGGCGACGTGCTCCCAGGCCTCGCTCGACGGCGGCGGGCTGAGCTCGCTGCGCTCGCCGTGGGCCGTGCCCTCGACCCACTCCAGCAAGCGCGCGACCTCGGCCGCTTCGCGCTCGTTGCCGAAGTCCATGCCCGAGAGCCTCGCGGCCTCCTCGGCGCGGCGCAGCGAGACGTAGTTTCCGCGGCCCTTGACCACGGCCAGCCGCAGCGTGCCGCGGCCCTCGGCTTCGAGCGCCCGCGCCAGCAGCGGGGCGTCCTTGGCCGCGATCTGCTCCTGGAGGTGCTTGGTCGCGGTGGAGACGACGACGCGCTCGCCGGTGCCGAGGGCGTGCAGCACGGCGGGCACGAGGTAGGCGAAGGTCTTGCCCGTGCCCGTGCCGGCCTCGAGCAGCGCGAGCTTGTTGCCGGCGAGGGCCTCGCCCACGGCGTGGGCCATGCGCACCTGGCCCGGGCGCGGCTCGTAGGTCCCGCCGAGGGCCCTGGCCAGCGGCCCGGCGTCGTCGAGGAAGCCCTGCACCAGCTCCGGGGTCAGGGGCGACCCGCGGCGCGGGCGGAGGGGCACCACGGCGTAGGCGCGGCCGACGGGGTTGTCGACGATCAAGAACCCCACCCCGTTCTCGCCGAGGAGGTGGGCCACCTGGAGGTCGGCCTCGCTGGGGAGCAGCACGCCGCTGGGGTGGTTGTGCAGGAGCGCGTCGAACTCCAGCGCGCGCTGCACGAAGGCCGGCGCCGCCGCCATGTGCCCGCGGGAGAGGACCTCCACCTGGGCCACCCGACCTTCGCCGTCGGCGCGCCCGCCGAAGGTGACCTCGGCCCCGCCCGCCTGTTCGATCTCGGCGCGCATGCGGTCGCGCGCCGCCGGGGTCACCAGCCGCAGGGCGTCGACGCCCGCCGGCTCGCCCTCCGGCTCCTCGGCGTCGGAGACGGCGGTCATTCGAGGAAGCGCACGCCGTCGAGGACCTCGCCCAGCTCGGGTCGCTCCCCGGGGGGGCCGCTGACCACCACGGTCAGCAGGCGGTCGCCCGCTTGCAAGAGCGCGGCCTGGACGCCGTCGGGGGCCTCGGCGGCGCCCGCCTGCAGGCGCAGCCCGCGCAGCTCGCCGTGCTCGAGGGCGCGGGGGCGGGCGAACTCGACCCGCAGGCGCTCGGCGAGGTCGGCCTGGGTGCTGACCCGCGCCGCGGCCTGCGCGCTGGCGCTCGCGGCGAACCCGGGCTGGCTCACCCCCAGGACCTCGACCCGGACCTCGCCCTTGGTGAACACGGCGTGGTGCCGGTGCCAGTCGGGGGAGGGCTCGATGGTCTCGCTCCAGCCTTCGCCGGGGACGCGCACCCGGTAGCCGAGCCGCGGGTGCTCGACCACGAGCGGGCCGACGCTCACCGCGCGGACCGAGGGGCTCAGCGGGCGAAACCCCCGGAGGCAGGCCGCGACCGCGCGCTCGTGGTCGGCCATCAGCTGCGGCTGCCCCCAGATCCTCACCGAGAGCGCGTGGCCTCCGACGACCGCCGTGGCCAGCGCGCAGCGCAGCTCGAGCTCGCCCTGGAGCGTGAAGCGGGTCACGAGGAACTCGACCTCCCGGCCCTTGACCGCGGTGGGCTCGCCGTCGGGCTCAGCGCCGGCGTCGGCGAGGACGGCGTCGCGCACGGCGCGGTGCACGGTGGCCGGGTCGAGCGCCTCGGGCAGCTCCTCCACCGCGCAGCTCCCGCCCAGGCCCAGCTGGGGCGCGGTGAACTGCAGGCGATACTCGGGGTCGGCCGTGCACTGGGCGCGCCAGAAGCCCACGGGCTTCTCCCAGCGCAGGCGGTGGGTGAAGTCCTGGAACACGCCGCCGCGGAGCACGTAGTCCGGACCGAGCTCGTGCTGGGGGTCGCCCTTGGCGAGCAGCTTGGCGGCGAGGTCCGCGCGGACGTCGGCCGGGAGCAAGCGGGCGCAGGCCAGGTGCTGGGGGATCGCCTCCAGCCCGGCCTCGAGCTGGGCGGCCGGCCACTCGATCTGGACCTGGAGCACGAGGCCCTCGTGAGCGAGCACGCCGTAGGCGAGGCACGACTCGCCTCCGCTGCTGTCGGGGAAGCGGTAGACGCGCAGGCGCAGGCTCGCGCGGTCGAGCTTGGCGTCGACGGTGTGGGCCGGCTCGCGGCCCACGTCGGCGACGAAGGCCTTGGCCAGCTGCAGGGCGTAGGCCTTGGCCCGCTCGGGGGGGGCGCGCTCGGCGATCAGCGCGCCGCTGAGCCCGAGCTGCGGCTGGCTCCAGCCGACCACGGCCTCGTCGTGCAGCTCGGCCAGCTCCGGGCCGACGAGCAGCACGAGGTCCGGGGAGGGGCTGAAGGTCAGCCCGAAGGCCGCGCTCTCGAAGGTCCCGTCGTGGGTCCGCCAGCCGACGCCGACCTCGTCCGGGGAGCGCGGCGCCGGGCGCCTTGGGAGCTCGTCGCCGGGCAGGAGCTGCACCTGGCGCCAGAGCGCCTGGAGCTCTTCGGCCCGCGGGGCGTCGCTGGCCGGACGCCAGCAGGTGAGGCCCAGCACCCGGCCGCGGTGGGCGAGCGCGCCGAGGACCAGGCGCACCGGGACCCCCCCGAACACGCAGGGGCGGGTGGTCCACACCATGGTCCGCCCGTCGACCTCGAGCTGGGCCAGGCGGCCGCCCTCGAGGCCGAACCCGTCCAGGCTCTCGAGGACCCAGGCCTGGGGCGTCGGCGCGACGCTGGAGTGCACGGCGACGAAGTGGCTGTGGGGCCCCACGGCCAGCACCTGCGCGGGGAGGACCTCGTGGGCGCCCCTCTCGTCGAGCACCTCCCAGCCGGGCAGCGCGCTGTAGGCGAAGCCGTAGCCGTGGTCGATCAGCCGCGCGCCCTTGCGCTCCTGGTCGCGCCGCGGCTCGCCCTCGGCCGGCGCCCCGCAGGCGGCGGCGAGGACCAGGGCGGTCACCGCGAGCGCTCGCTCGGCCCCCCGCACGCGAGGCTACTCGCCCACGTAGAGGCGGTCGCCGAGGCTCATGTGCAGCCCCTTCTGGCGGTAGATCCGCTCGGCCACCGCGTCGACGTTGTACTTCACCCGGCGAAACGAGAACGTGCCGTCGGAGCGAGCCAGGACCCAGCAGG